>Ga0129311_1000155_pt1 | contig 64262 bp, 51 predicted proteins | sample Go1ome_FD_94435 | JGI IMG/M metagenome (GOLD analysis project Ga0129311, IMG submission 94435) | Western lowland gorrila individual fecal microbial communities from Wisconsin, USA - Go1022B metagenome | ecosystem: Host-associated > Mammals > Digestive system > Large intestine > Fecal | place... | reverse complement strand
TGAATCTTCCTGTTTTTGAGTCATAATACCTTGCTCTTAGGTATTGTAGACCTGTTAAAGCATCTGTTGATTCTGCATTGAACTGGTATGTGTTTTCTAGCTCTTGGGCTTTTGTGCCTAATATTTCTGTCTCTCCAAATGGTTGGTAATTATATTCTACTACACTTGCACCTGTATTGTCTAGTATGTTTGTTACACTTCCTCTACCATCGTAGTTGTATTTATAGCTTTCTCCATTTGTTTCGTATGATAGTCTTTCATTTCCATATGTGTATGCTGTTATTCCGCTTTCATTGCTATATTCCATTAACACTTGTGTGTTTTGTGTTGTTACGTCGTTTATGTATTGTGTTAATTCGTATCTGTTTTGGTCGTTTTCGTTTACGCCAAATGGTATGAATATCATGTCTTCGTTTATTTGTCTTGATTCTTTATTGCTTGGCACATTTGGTGTATAACTTTCGTTTTCTTTGTTGCTGTTTATTGTTATTATTGTTGCACTTCCTGCTACTACTAGTACAGTTAGTAAACCAATTCCGGCTTTTTTTACTTTCTCGTTTTTAGAGTTAAACATTATTATTACTACTATTGATGCTACAAATATTGCTATATATACTATTATATCGTCGCCTGTTTTTGGATTATTCATTCTTATTAATGTCTCTGCTGGTGGATTTTTGCTTGGTCTTAGAGTGAATACTCTATCTCCGTTTCCATCATATATTGCTGCCATTAAGATTTGGTTTCCTTCTTTTACGGCTTGTAGTCTATCTTCTACTGTGTAGCTATATGTTAATGTTCTTTCTCCATCGTTTTTCTCAACTAAGTTACCATTTGCGTCATAGCTGTAATTTATATCACTTTTTCCTTCTTCTGACTCTGTTGTTAATTGATTTAGCTCATTATATGTATAGTTTGTTCTTACATTTTGGTCTGTTTTCTTTACTTCTTTGCTAATTCTATTTCCAACATTATCGTAAGAATATGTTGTGTATATCATTACTCCATTTCTGTTTTCTACAAATGATTCTAGCTCTCCTTTTGCATCATAAGCAAATTCTTTTACTGATTTTACGTCTTTGTTTGTTGCTGTTTCTTTTACTATTTGCCCCTTGTCATTGTATTTGTATTCAAATGATGAAACCATTCCTTCGGCTGTGTTGTTTTCTAATTTGCTTACTCCATCTAGCTCATTATAACTTATTGTTGTATAGCTTCCATTTGGTCTTGTTACTTTTATTACTCTATTTTTTGCGTCATAGTCATATGTTGTTGTGTTTCCATCTCTATCTACTACTGTTTTTAGGTTGTCTAACACGTCATATGTATATTTAACTGATTTACCATCTGGATATACTATTTCACTTATTCTGCTTAGGTCATCGTATTTGTATTCTAATTGTTTTCCATCTTGTATTGTTACTTTTGCTATTCTTCCAGCTTGGTCATATTCATAAGATGTATTTCCTATGCTGTCGTACATTTCTACTAGTTTTCCTGTTGGGTCGTAGCTGTACATGCTGTTTATTGTTTTATCTTGTTCTGAACCTTTTGCTATTAAGTTATTTATTTTGTCATAATCATAGCTTATTTTCTTTCCGTCTGGTTTTATTACTTCTTTTAAATTGCTTAATTTATCGTAATTGTATGTTGTTACATTTCCTTTTGCGTCTGTTATTTGTTTTAGTCTGCTTAATTGGTCATAATCGTATTTTGTTGTGTTACCATTTGCATCTGTTTGCTCTGCTAGGTTTCCTACGCTATCATATTTATATGTTGTTTTATGTGATTTTTCGTCTTCTACTTGAACTAATCTATCTAACAAGTCATAGCTATATTTTTTCATGTTTCCTAGTTCGTCTGTTGCTGATGATATGTTTCCATTTACATCATATGTGTATGATTTTTTTGCATTATTTGCATTTGTTACTTCTACCAATTGACCTTTTAAGTCATATTTGTAAGTATTTGTATTTCCCAATTCATCTGTATTTGATGTTAATTGGTTTTCTTTATTGTATGTAAATAGTTTGCTGTTTCCTAATGCATTTGTTGATTTTACTAGGTTTCCAACATTGTCATATTCGTAAGTTGTAACTCTTCCACCTGACCTATCTTGTTTTGTTACATTTCCTAATATATCATGTTCAAATGTTGTTACAACTCCTGTTGGATCAACTTGTTTTTCTAGTTCATCTACTATGTTGTATTCATATTTTGTTATTGCACCTTTAGCGTCTATTACTGATGATAGATTACCTTTTTCATCATATTCATAGCTTGTTTTATTTCCATTAGCATTTGTTACGCCTTTTAGTCTTTTCATTATGTCATATTCATATTTTGTGCTATTTCCATTGCTATCTATTTCTTCTACTAGATTATCTGCTTTGTCATATTTAAATGTTCTTTCTACTCCTTCTGGTGCAGATACTTTTGTTAATCTTTTTACCTCATCATATGAATATGTGTATTTTGCTCCATTTGCTAAAGTTTTTTCTTGTAATAGTCCATTTGCATCAACTTTATTGTTTGTAACATTTCCTAGTGCGTCTGTTATTTTTGTAATGTTTCCTAATACGTCATATTCATAATTTGTTGTTGCTCCATTTGGATTTATGGCTTGTACAAGATTATCTAGCTCATTATAAGTATAATTTGTTTCGTTTCCTAATTCGTCTATTTCTTTTATAATGTTTTTGTTTGCATCATATTGTCTTGTTATGATTCCGCCTTCAGGCTTTTGTACTGATGTTATTTGGCTTAATGCATCATAACCAATTTTTGTTTCGGCTTCATTTTCGTTTACTATATTTGTTATTCTGTTTAAAGCATCATATGTATATGTTTTAGCTTTTCCTAATGCATTTATTGTTTTTAATAAATTATTATTTGCATCATATTCAAATGATGTTACTGCATTTTGTGGGTCAGTTGATTTTTTGATGTTTCCTAATTTATCGTATTCATATTTCCAAATTCTTTCTGTACTATCTGTTTTCTTAATTAGATTGCCTAGTTTATCGTACTCAAATGTTGTTGTTTTTTCTTCTGGGTCTGTGTATTTTGTTAATCTATTTAATAAGTCATATTCATATATTGTAATAGTATCATCATAATTTTTTATTTTTGTTATGTTTCCAGCTAAATCATATTCATATTCAATTGTTCTTCCAATGTTGTCTTCTAATTTTACAAGTCTTCCTTTATCGTAGCTGTAATTGATTTTATTTCCTGTGCTATCTTTTACAGATGTAATTCTTCCTACTGCATCATATTCGTAATTTGTTACAGTCCCTAGAGCATTTGTTGTTTTTATTAATTGATTTTCATTATCATATTCTAGTGTAGTTTCATTTCCTTTGGCATCTATTATTTTTGTGTTGTTTCCTACTCCATCATATTCTAATTTATAAGCATTTCCTTTTGCGTCTGTTACTTTTGTTAATTGGTTATTTACAGAATATTCGCTAATTATTGAATTTCCTAGTGCATCTGTTTCTTTTACTAAATTTCCTATGCTATCATATTCGTATTTTGTTGTGTTTCCAAGTGCATCTATTTTTTTATTTATTCTGTTTAAACTATCATACTCGTATTTTGTTTTGTTATCATTAAAGTCTGTATATTGTGCTTGGTTTCCATTTGCATCATAAGCAAATTTTTCTATATTATTTAGTTGATTTTGTATTTGCGCAACTCTTCCCATTGAGTCATATGTGTATTTTGTTATTTCTCCATTTACATCTGTTATTTCTTTTATGTCTTGAGCTGCATCATAAGAAATTGATTGTTCATTTCCTAAAGCATCAATTATTTTTGTTATGTTGTTTAGTTTGTCATATTCGTATGTGTAATTTCTTCCAGAATTACTTTCTATTTTTAACACATTACCATTATTGTCGTATGTGTATGTGATGTTTTCTCCTGTTGGTAGTTTTTGTTCTTTTATTCTGTTTGCTTCATCATATACAATTTCTGTTACTAGTCCATCTTTATCTGTTTTCTTTGTTAATAATCCAATAACGTTATATTCGTATTTTGCTGTGTTGTTGTTTGCGTCTGTTTCTTCTAGCATTACATTAGTTATTGTGTTAAATTTCATTTGTGTGCTATGTCCTAATGCATCTGTTATTTTTGTTATATTGTTAGAATTATCATATTCATATTTTGTTTCATTTCCATTTGCATCTGTTTGTTTTATTAGTCTATCTAATGAATCATATTGATATGTTGTTGTTCTTTCTAATTCATCTATTTCTGATATTTTATTTTTGTTTGCATCATAGTTTCTTGTTATAATTCCACCATCTGGTTTTATTGCTTTTACTACGTTGTCTGCTTCATCATATTGAAATTCTATTTTATTTCCTTTTGCATCTATTGTTGCAACCATTCTTCCTTTTGCATCATAACTATATGAATTTGTTGTACCATCTGGGAATTGTTCTAATGTTTTATCTCCATTTTTATTATATGTTATTCTTTTTATTTCGCCTTTTGCGTTTTCAAGCCCTGTTACTTGGTTCATTGCATTGTAGTATATTTTGCTTGTGTTTCCGTTTGCATCTGTAATAGATGTAATATTTGCACCATCAAATGTATATGTTGTTGTATTTCCATTTGCATCTGTTCTGCTTACTAATCTATCTTGTGAGTCATATGTATATTGATTTGTTATTCCAGCATTATTTGTTGTTTTTATTATGTTTCCTTTAGAATCGTATTCATGTATCACATATTTTCCGTCAAAGTCTACTACTTTTGTTGGTAAATTTTGTTCATTGTACTCTATTGTTGAGATTGCTTCATCTATTCTTATTATTTTTGTTTGATTATGATTGCTGTCATATTCGTACCCATAAACGTTTCCAGCTTTATCTTTATATCTTATTAAGTTTCCATTATAATCATATAATTTTTGTTCATTTGTTCCATTTGGGTATTCTATTCTTGTTGTGTAATATCTTGAATCATAATAGTATATTGTTTGGTTCCCATTGCCATCTGTTGTGGTTGTTTTACCTACTTCATATTTTAATGTAACCATTTGGTTTTTGGCATCATATTGTTTTATTACTCTGCCTTGTTCATCATATTCATTTCTTACGCTTGTAACTCCAAATGCATCAACACATGCAGTCATTTGATTTTTATCATTATATTGGTATGTTTCAGCATTTCCTTCTGCATTTATAAATTTAACCAAATTGCTATTTTCATCATATTCGTATTGTAATATTGCATTGTTTGGTAATTCTATTTTTGATATTTTTCCATTTTGCATTGTGATTTTATATGTTTTACCAGTTGGAGAAATTATTTTGCTTATTTCTAGTTCTGCATTGTATTCTATTTTTGTTTCATGTTGTTGTTTGTCTATAATACTTTCTAATAGTCCATAGCTATTGAATTTTCTAGTTTCTTCTGTGCCATCTTGTATTTCATATTTTACTCTTGTTTCTAGATCACCATCTACATTGTAAGTAATTTCTTTTAGTTTTAAGTTTGTACCATAAGGAGTTGTAAAACCACCATTTCCATCATTTTCAAAATAGTATGTTTTTCCATCTCCTTTTTGATATACTAAAGTTCCATCTTCTAGTTTGCTTATACTTTCTGCATATTCAAAATCCCAATTTCTACCAAACACAGAATTATAGCCTTCACCTGTTGAATTGTATGTTCTATTGATTGTGAAATTATCATTTATTTCTGGAATTGAGGCATCTGTTTTTGACATATAGAAATTTCCTGTATTTAGGTTTACAGGTTCATATCCATATTCACAATGCAAGTGTCTTCCTCTTAATGCACCATCTATTTCTTTCTTTTTTCCATCTGTTAAAAGTTCTGGGTTGTATGGTTTTTCTGCATTTTGATTTGGATTTCTTATAAACAATGTGTTGTTTTCAACTAAAAGTGTATCTTGCACTCTGTTATCTCTCATTATTGTTTTTAATGGTACACCATAGTAGTTTGCAATATATGGTAAAGTATCTCTTTGTTTTACTTGATATATAATAAAACTATCACTTGTTTTTTCTTCTGATGTATTGTTTTCACTATCTACCGCTTGTGCATGAAATTTATATAATCTATTATATTGTGGAGCTGTATATATTGCGTCTGTTTGCCAGTTGCTTGTTTTGTCTTTGTATTTGTTGGCTTCTGGGAATGCTGTTTCAAATCCTTCACTATTTGGGAATCTGTATCTATCAAATGCAAATGTTCTTCCTATAAATCCTTCGAATGGATTTATCCAATAATTTACTATAGTTCCTGGTTTTGATATTCCATCTGCAAAAACACCATCAAATTGTAGTTTTCCGCTTATATTTTTTTCTGTCATTGGTCTAAGATTTATTGTTAATGCATTTAAGCCTAAATTTTCATCTACTGCATCTGGTACTACATATGTGATAGAAAATGTTGGTGCCCATGCTGGATTTAATGTATTTCCTGCTGCAGCTGAGCCAATTAGCTCGCATTGCATTGTGTTTTCAGAAATCATTTTTAAGCAGATTCCTTTATTAGGTTTTAGTCCTCTTACCCAATCATTTACTAAATCTCTAATATTATATGTTATATAACCAGCACTATCTAACATTTGATGTGAGTCTACAAATTCCTGCCCTTCAAATGGTTGGTTATTCCAAGACATGTTTCCTCTCCAGTCTTGTGTTACAGCATAAAGTCCCATTTCTCCTCTAGTACCTGTACTATTTGCTCTTTGATAAAATGTTGACCTTTGATATACTGTGTAGTTTGCTTCTGATATTACTGCATCTTGTGGAATATCTCCCATATTTATTTTTGAATATATTCTTATTATTCCATGGCCTGAACCGCCTGTACCTGTTGCTCTTCCATTATCATATCCTACATAGGTATAATTTATATTTCCAAGTTCTAGGTTTGGTTCATATTCTTGTACTGGAACAAAATAATCATGCTGATTTTGATTTCCTGTTATTGTTGGGTCGATTTTTACTGGGTAAGCACGTTCTGGTGCATCTAACCATTCTTTATTTGCTATTATTTTTATATATTTTTCGTTATCTTTTTCTTCTAAAACTACTTGTAAACCTGCATATAATTCATGGTTAGCATCTTCCATTATTGGTGCTTCTATTGTATAAATTCTTTTTCCTTCTTCGTCTGTTACTATTACATAATTTGATTCTTGTTTAAAATTCAAATTATCGTCTGCTTTGATTTTATATATAAACTCGTTTTTTTCTACTTGTTTATTTAATATAATGTCTTCTTTTAATGAAATGTTTAAAGAAGTATATTGGAAATCTATGCCGTCAAATACATTGTTGTATCTAACTGCATTTTTTAATACAACAGAATGTGAAAAATCTCCTTCTGTTGGTATTAATTCTATTTTTTTGTTGTTATTTTCAACTGTTATTGGTTTGTCTTCTTTTATTTCATTTTTGGGTAATGTTACATCAAAACTATTAGCTGAATTTGTGTAGTTTTCATTTTCGGTGATTAATGTATTATCTATTTCTTTAGTATTACCATCTTCGTCTACATATGTATTTGGATATGCCGAATACACTTTTTTATATGTATTGTTATTTAATTTATATGTAATACTATTTTCGTCAACTGCTACTTTTTTACCAGTTTCTTTATTGGTTTCTGGTTCCAACTCTGGTTTCTTTTCTAATATTTCTTTTGAAACTGTATTTACTTTTTCTGAGTTGTTATCATCAGAATTATCATCAGATTCTTTTATTTCTTCTTTTTCGTTGTCAGAATCTGTTTCTGTTATAGCTTCTTCGCTTGTCTGATTCGATTCATTTGTTTCTGTAATAATTTGATTTTCTTCGCTTTCTTCTATTTTGTTTTCGCTAGTTATTTTATTTTCTTCTATGCTTTCTGCCATTAAACTTATATTTGGCAAAAGAGTTATACACACTATTATAATAGTTAATAATGCGGCAATTATTTTTGTTAATTTGTTCATATCATTCTCCTTCTTTTTTTATTCTTAATCTTTGCTTTATTTTTTCATTAGTTGTATTTTTGAACTCCTTAAATAATTTTCTACATTCCTATTATTCATATGTACCCCTTACATAAAATCACCAACCGGGTATATTTTATCACAAACTCTAGTATATCACAAGTAAAAGAGGATAAAAGACATAAAAAATCCTTCAGCTTACACTGAAGGATTTTTGTCCGCTATTTTTCTATTATTTTTATTGCTTCTTCTATTGTAATTGTTTGTTGTTCTCCTGTTTCCATATTTTTTAAAGATACTTTATTATCTCTTATTTCATCCTCTCCAATTACTATAACATAAGGAATATTTAGTCTATTTGCATATTGGAATTGTTTTTTTATTTTATCATTATTTGTATATATTTGTGTATTTATTCCGCTATTTCTAAGTTGTGTTGCTACTTCTATGCTTTTTTCAAAGTTATCTACCATTGAGATTATAAGCACTTTGGCTATTGAATTATTTCCTACTTCTATTATTTTTTTATCTGTTAATTGGAAGAATAATCTTGTTAAACCAATTGAGATTCCTACTCCTGGAAGTTTTTTATCTGTGTAATATTCTGCTAAGTTTTCGTATCTTCCACCTGAGCATACACTTCCCAAATTTCTATATTCATTTAAGAATGTTTCATAAACTGTTCCTGTGTAATAGTCTAATCCTCTTGCTATTGTTAAATCTATTTTATAGTTTTCTCTTGGAACTCCAAATGTAGCAATGTTTTTAGCTACTTCTTCTAGTTCATTTACTCCTGTTTGGAATAATTCGCATTCTATTTTTAAATCTCTTAATTGTTTAATTGTTTCTTCTATACTTCCTGTTATTGAGATAAAATTCATTATTACGTCTATTTTTTCTTGTGATACGCCAAGTTCTGAAAGTTCTTTTTCTACATTTTCTTTTCCTATTTTGTCTATTTTATCTATTATTCTTAGAATATCAACTGAGTTTTCTTTTTGGTCTAAAGCCTCAAATAAACCATTTAATATTTTTCTGTTGTTTATGCTTATTGTGAAATCTCCAAAGCCTAATTCTTTAAATATTGAATAAATTATGCTTGGCATTTCTGCATCATTTAATAGACTTAATTCGTCTTTGTCTATTACATCTATATCACATTGATAAAATTCACGATATCTTCCTTTTTGAGCTTTTTCTCCTCTATATACTTTTCCTATTTGATATCTTCTAAATGGAAAACTTATTTCATTATAGTTTTTTGCAACATATTTTGAAAGTGGTACTGTTAAGTCGAATCTTAAGGCTAAATCGTTTTCACCTTTATTAAATCTATATATTTGTTTTTCTGTTTCTCCACCTGCTTTTGCTAAAAGCACTTCTGAACTTTCTATTATTGGTGTATCTAATGGTAGAAATCCAAATCTTTCATATGCTTTTCTTATTTTATCCATCATTTCATTAAACTTAATTTGCTCATTTGGTAATAACTCCATAAATCCTGGTAATGTTTTTGGTAATACTTTTTCACTCATTTTTTATTCCCCCTCTAGTTCGCTGTTTAATATTTTAGTATTAACATTATACTACATTTTTTGAAAATCGTAAACTATTTTTTTATTTATCAACATTTTACCACAAAACTTGTGAAACCATCTTTTGAACTTGCTTTTATTGTTCCATTATATTTTTCTACAATTTCCTTTGCTATAGAAAGTCCTAATCCATATCTTTTTTCGTTTCTGTTTCTTGATTTATCTACTCTATAAAATCTTTCGAATATTTTTTCTTGTTCTTCTGGTGGGATAGGCTCTCCTTGATTTTTTATTTCTATTTTTATGTCATTTTTTTCTTTTTTTACATCTACTATTATTTTATTATTTTTTTCTGTATGTTTTATTGCATTATCTAATATTATAGATATAATATGTTTTATATCTTCTTTTTCTCCAGTAAAATAAATGCCTTCATCTATATTTGTTTCTAGTTTTATTTGTTTTTCATATATTAAACTTTCAAAAACTGCTACTGACATTTGAACTTCTTTTGATAAGTCAAATTTTTGGTAATTTATATTTTTAGTATTTTCCATTTTAGCAAGTTGTAATAAGTCATTTACTAGTTTGTTCATACTTTGAGATTCTTTTTGTATATATGTTAGCCATTTATTTTCGCCTATTTTATTTTGCAATACTTCTGTATTTGCTTCTATAACTGCAAGTGGAGTTTTTAGTTCATGAGATGCATCTGATATAAATTGTTTTTGTTTTTCAAATGTTTCTTCAACAGGCTTTACAATTGTTTTTGATATTTTTTTAGCTATTATACTAATAATTATTATTCCTATAATACCTACTACAATTGTTGAAATAACAGTTGTTTTTAAACTTTTTATTGCTTCTTCATTTTCCATTAAAGTTATTTCTTTTGCATTGTTTCCAGTTTTTCTTACCTTATATATGTAATTTTCAATATACCCTTCCTCTGAATTTTTGTTACTTATTTCTATGGCATATTTTCTTACATCTGCAGTCACTTCCTCAGATTCTCTTACAATTTCATTATCTTTTATTTGAAGTTTATACACACCTTCTATATTTGCTAAAAATGGATTAAAATTAGCTTTTGATTCTTTAAAATCATTTGGTTTTTCTACCTTTATGTCATCTTTGATTTCTATTCTATCCATAAACATTGTTGCTGATGTTATTGTGTTTTTATAGCTTGATGTTGAATATATTACTATAATTCCTAAAATTATTATTGATAATGATATTTGAATTATCCAAAAAATCTTTTTTCTTAATTTATTTATCATTTTTTATCTCCAATCTATATCCAATTCCTCTTACTGCTTTTATATTGACTTTAGATTCAAGTAGTTTTAGTTTTCTTCTGATGAAAGTAATGTAAACTTCTACATTGTTGTATTCTGCATCACTTTCATATCCCCAAATTCTTTCTACTATACTTTCTTTTGATAATACTTGATTTTTGTTTAAAAGTAGTTGTTCTATTAGTTCCAATTCTTTTCCGCTTATTTGAATTTCATTTTCTTTGCATTTTAATTTTGCATTTTTTACATCTAAAATTAAATCCCCAAATTCTAACATTTCCGTATCTTCAATATTATTTGTTCTTTTTAATACAGCTTTTACTCTCGCCATTAGTTCTCTCATTGAAAATGGCTTTGTTATATAGTCATCTGCTCCATGTTCTAATCCATTTAGCTTGTCCTCTATTTCAGACTTTGCAGTTAGCATTATTACTGGAGTTTTTATCTTTTCTTGTCTTAAATATCTAAGTATATCAAAACCATTTTTTCTAGGAAGCATCACATCTAATAAGATTAAATCGTAATTTTCAGTTAAGGCTTCGTCTTCTCCTTCTTCTCCATTTGTTTTTATACATACATTAAATTTTTCACTTTGCAATGTTTCGGCAACTGCATCTGCCAAGCTGTATTCATCTTCTATTATTAAAATATTCATAATTATTTCTCCTCAAATAATATTATACATTATTTTATTGAATTTAAATTGAATTTGTTTAATTATATAATAAAAAACTGAAAATATCAATTTTTATTTTCAGTTTTAATAGTTTCATCAAGATTTACAATTACTTTATTTTACTTTTCTAGTATTACTTTTGTTTTGCCTGTCATTCCAATTAGTATTTCACCATCATTTTCAAATTCTACTACAACTGTAAATTTTGAACCATTTGATGAGTAATTACCAGTATTACTAATGTTTGTAACATATCCTGTATATTCTTTATTATTCAATGCACTGATTGATATTTGTGCTTCTTGGCCTACTTTTATTTTATTCAAATCATCTTCACCTATTGTTAATGAAGTTTGCAATATATCTGTTCCCTTTACTGATATTGAATGTTTTGATGTAATAATTTCGTTTTCATTTGGAATATTTAATTCTGTAACCACTAAATTATATGGTGCTGTTAAATATGTTCCATTTGTGTATTTTAATATATTTTCTCCTTTATTTATATATTGATTTTCTTGAGCATAAACCTCACTTAGGTAATATGTTGTATGTAAATTTAATGTTTCTTCAGTATTTGATTTAATTTCCCCTGTATTGGAAATTGTGTTTCCTGTAGTTTTTGTTTCTGCAGTTTTCTTTGTAACATATATTCTGTAAAATTTTGTACTACCATCTTCAGCTGTTACATTTACTAATATTTTATTAGTTCCTGTTTTTAATTCTTCATTTCCATATATTGTTACCTTTTCAGTTGAATCAAATTTTTCTGTTATTATATTTAAAGACGTTATATCACTCTCAACTTCTAAAAAATATGTAGTGTTTGTTATATTGAATTCTGGTGTTAGTTTATATCCATCTATTTCAATATTGCTTAAATATTTATTACTTGAGCCTTTGTATGTTTCTGCTGTATTGCTAGAAGATGCTGTTTTGCTTTTATTAGATGTAGATGCGTTTTGTGTATTTTCTGTAGTTTTTGAAGTGTTTTTCTGTTCTTTAAATGCATTTTCTAGGTTTATTGCATTTGCGTCCATTGTATTCTCTTTTTTGCTTTTTTCTACAATTGTTATAGTAATTGTAATTTCTTGTATTGAATTTTTCTCTGATTCTGTTTGTTCCGCTTCTTCTACCTTTTCTTCTATTTCTTCCTCTTCTACCTCATTTTCTTCTCCATCTTCTTTAATTTCTTCTTCATCTTCTTTAGCTTCTTCTGTGCTTTCTTCTATATTATCTTCATTTAATGTTTCTTCATTATCGCTAGCATTGTTTATTTCTTCTATTTTAGCGTTTATATTTATTTTATCTCCAATATTCATAGTCTCAGGAACAACAAAGCATAATTTTATTTCATCTGTGCTCAAATCCTTTTTAGATGCAAATAACTTCATCGTAACATCACTTTCTTTTTTTAGAGTGATTGCTCCTTTTTCTATTATTGTTGTTTCATCTTCCGAGTCTTCTTGCTCAGTTATTTGGCTATTATCAATTATTTGTTTGTCTGCTTGTATTGTTAAAACAAATTCATCATAATTTATTTGAGATAAATCAATCGTCATTGTTACAATATCGCCAACAGAAGCATTTTCTTTATCAACTGAGAAAAATTCCTTTTTTTGACTTATATTTTTTGTATTATTTGCAAATACAAAAGTTCCAAATATACACATTGCAACAATTATTACAATTATACTGATTTTTCTTTTTTTCATAGCTGTTCTTTTCCTTTCTATTCTGTATGCAAGGCATCAATTGGATTTAATTTTGCTGCTCTATATGCAGGAAATATTCCAAATATTATTCCTATCAATGCACTTGTTATAAATGATATAAAGATTATAGTAGAACTTGCTGTAAATGAATATCCGAAATTTTGAACTAGATTTCCTAATCCAATTCCCATTGAAATTCCTATAATTCCACCCAAAATACATATTACAACCGATTCAATTAAAAATTGTATTAAAATATCTTTTCCCTTTGCTCCTAATGATTTTCTTATTCCTATTTCCTTTGTTCTTTCTGTTACAGATACTAGCATAACATTCATTACCCCAATGCCACCTACTACCAATGATATACTAGCAATTCCGCCAAGTAGCAATGACATAGTATTTGTAACCTCTTCCATTGTGTCTAATACTGAATCCTGAGTTGTTACAGAATAGTTATCAGTTGAACTTTCTAATGTTCTTCCAAGATAATTTTTTATTAAATTTGTTGTTTGGGTAATTTTATTTTCATCAGAAACTTTTAAATATAAGTTATTTATTGATGTATCTGTTCCAAGATATTTAGCAGTTGTGATTGGTATTATTAAAACATTGTCTATATTGGTTCCCATTGAAGATCCTGCTTCATTCAGCATTCCTACTACAGTATAATTATCTCCATCAATTTTAATTGTTTGATTTAATGGGTCTGCTAAACTAAATAGTGTTGTTGCAAGCCCTTGTCCAATAATGCACACTTTACTTGAGTTTTCAATATCTACTATTGATATTGTTCTTCCTTCATATAATGATAAATTTGTAACTTCTAAATAATTATCATTTGTTGCAATAATTGATGCATTGCTTGTGGACTTTGTTCCATTTGATATAGTGTTTGATATGGTTTTATATGGTGCAGCAGATGCAACATTATCAATTTTTGAAATATCTTCTAATGATGAATATTCCAAACTTTCATCAGATGAGTTGATAGTTACTGTTAATATATCTGTTCCTAATGATTGTACCTGATTTTGTACTTTACTTGATGCTCCTGTTCCAATTCCAACAAGAATTATTACAGATGCAATTCCAATTATTAAACCAAGCATTGTTAATGTTGTACGCAGTTTATTATTTTTTATATTTTTAAATGCTATTTTAATTGTTTCTAAAAATCTCATTTTTATTATTATTCCTTTCTTGATGTACAAACTAGTTTGAAAATTTACAATTATTTTAAAACTTTATTTACTCTTCATACAGCCTTCCATCTGCAATTCTAACAATTCTTTTAGCTTTTCGAGCCACATTTATATCATGAGTTATTATAATTATTGTTTGCCCATTATCGTTTAACTCTTTGAGTTTTTCCATTATTTCTGTACTTGTTTTTGAATCTAATGCTCCTGTTGGCTCATCTGCTAAAATTATATCAGGCTTGCAAATCAAAGCTCTTGCTATAGCCACTCTTTGTTGTTGTCCTCCGAGATAGTTCATTTGGTAAATGATTTTCTCTTCCTTTTAACCCAACTTTTTCTAAATATTCGTACGCTATTTTACTTGCCTCTTTATTTTTCTTACCTTGATAAAGTAAAGGCACCTCAACATTTTCAAGTGCATTCATTTTTTTCAATAAATTAAAATTTTGAAATACAAAGCCTATTTTTTTATTTCTTATTTCAGCTAATTGATTGCCTTTTAAATTTTGTACATCTTTTCCATCTAGTTTATATTCTCCACTATCTGGCACATCAAGAAGTCCTAGAATATTCATCAAAGTTGACTTTCCTGAACCTGATGGTCCAATTATAGAAACAAATTCGCCTTTTTCTATTTTAAAACTCACATTATCTAATGCTCTTATTTTTTCTTCTCCCATAAAATAGCTCTTTTTTATATTTTTTAACTCAATCAATTTCAATTAGTCCTTTCTTTTCTTACTACATTCCTCCAGATGACTTGCCTTGAGTACCTCCACCTGGTTTTGAGCCACCTTGATTTCCTCCACTAGGGATTGACTCAAAGTTTCCACCTTGACCACCTGAATTTCTTCTGTTTCCATTCATTCCTCCACCTGAAGATGAATTTGATTTGTAGCTTCTTTCCGTATTTGATGTTATCTCTAGCATTTTTATTGTTTCACTTCCATCTAATCCAGACAATATTTGAACATAATTATCATTAGATACTCCTGTTTCTACATTTACGTTTTCTGTTTCACCATTGCCTTTTACTACTATTACATATTTATTATTTCCGTTTGTTTGTATTGATGAAATTGGAACTGCAATACAATCTTTTGCCTCTTCCAAAACAATAGTACATGATGCTGACATTCCTATTTTTATGTTTCCATCATTTTCAAATTCTACAACAGCAGAAAATGTACTTCCACTTGAAGAATATGTTCCAATCGAATCGATTTTCGAAATTGTTCCAGTATAAGTTTTATCTTCTAATGCATTTACTGATATTGTAGCATTCTGCCCAACCTTAACTAATGCAATTTCACTTTCGTTTATTGACATTTTCATATTTAATGTTTTAGCATTTTCAACTTTCACATAATTGCTACTTGTGCATATATTTCCACTAGTTGGAACTGAAAAACTTTCTACTACAAGATCATAAGGTGCGGTTAAATATGTTCCATTTGTATATTTTAGAATGTTTTCTCCTGCTTGCACACTATCGCCTTCTTCTATACACATAGTAGAAAAATATTTAGATGTATCTAAACTCAAGCTTTCTTCTGAACTAGATTTTATTTCTCCTGAAGTTGTTAGAGTTTTTTGTATTGTTTGTGTACTAACTTTTGTTTCAACCAGTTTTGTTGTACTTGTTGAACTCTTATCTTCTTTTTGTTGATTTGAATTATTTATTGAAAAAGCTACAACAATTGTTACTACTATAGCTATACAACTACATATTATTACTTTTTTCTTTTTATTTTGTTTGGCTTTCATTTAAATCTTTTTACCTCCTTCAAATTATTGGAATTATAAATTTAAATTATTGAAAAAAGCTTGAAACTTTGATTTTTTAAAATTGTTCAAACATATAAAAGAAAATCAATTATTTTATAAAACATATTTTAAGTTAAACTAAAATAAAATAAAGCAAGTGATTTTTAAAATCACTTGCTTTATTTTATTCATATTTTCCTATAGTATCTCCTACAATCTAAAATTCCACTAAGATATTTACTTAATTTTTCTCCTTTTATCAAGTCTTCTTTTTGTTTTTTAGTTAATTGTTTTATTTGATATTCCAATTTACATGCTAAAGATTTGTCTTTACTTCTCCATACAGCCTCAATTTTTTCTGCATGATGTGATTTGGTATATTTTGCGCCCTTACCTGTTTTATGCTTTTCTATTCTTTTTTCGATATCATTTGTCATCCCTGTGTATATTGAATTATCTAAACATCTTAACATATATGTATAATACATTTTTCTTTCCTTTTTAATTTTTAGCGTGTACATATTTATTTCTATATTTAAAATTAATTTTTGGTGGAGGTTAAGATCAGCTGTGCGACACGAAGTGAGCTACAGATGTCTTATCCGAAACCACCGAAGGTTGGTGGAGGTGAGGAGAGTCGAACTCCTGTCCATAACACCTTCCATAAAAACCTCTACAAGTTTATTTTGTCTTTTATATTCATTTAAAATCCGCCGACAAACAGGCTAATTTTAAATATAGCTTTTTAAAATACCCACTACTTTAAAAGCAAAAGTAGCTTTGTTTCCCACTAAAATCGGCACCTTAGCAAAGCTCGTGGGAAGCTAAGCTAAAGTGTAGCTGCTCTTAGGCAGCTAATGCTAATTCTCTATTATCAGCGTTTATATTTATTTTCTCGTTTTTTAAGTGGCCAACGAGAATCCACTACTTGCTATTCTTACTTCTAGTGTAATGTCGAAACCATTACACCCCCATGTAATGATGGTTTTACATCTTTAATTATTATAGCACTTTTTTTCTCTTTTGTATATGCATTATTTATTTTTTTCATTATATTTTTGAAAATTCTCAATTAAAATTATCAAAATTTAACCTCAAACTTTTTTGCAGTGTCCCCAAAAATTCCCAATAAGATTGTGACTTTTTTTAAGTGTCCCAAAAAGTTCACATGTTGCATATTATAAATCAGGTGATTTTTATGAGTATTGTTGATACAACTATTCCCTATAATTCTAGGGTTTTAAGGAGAGATTTAGTAGCATTGGTAAGACAATTTCCTTTTTTGAATGTTCAAACTGTTGGAACTTCTATTTTGGGTGATAATATTTATGTTGTTAAGCTTGGAAGAGGTCCAAAGCAAGTTTTTTATTCTGCTGCAATTCATCGGAAATGAGTGGATTACAAGTCCTGTACTTATGAAGTTTATTGAAGATTATGCCCTAAGTTACACAAATAATGGAAGATTATTCGGTTATAATGTTCGTACTTTATTTAATTCTGTTTCTATTTACATTATGCCTATGGTTAACCCTGATGGTGTAAATATTGCAACAAATGCTTTTCCAACTACTTCTCCTGCTTATAGAATGGCTAGAAGTATTGCTAATAATTATCCTGCAATTCCTTTTCCAACAGGTTGGAAAGCAAATGCTAGGCGGAGTTGATTTAAATTTACAATTTCCTGCTGGGTGGAATCAGGCAAAGCAAATTAAGTATTCGCAAGGTTTTACCTCTCCTGCTCCTCGTGATTTTGTTGGCTATGGTCCTTTAACTGAGCCTGAATCTCTTGCAATTTATAATTTTACACTTTCACATAATTTTAGTTTAGCAATTGCCTACCATACACAAGGGCAAGAAATTTATTGGAATTTTCAAAATATTAATCCACCTCGTGGACTTGATATTGCTAATCAATTTGCAGTAGTTAGCGGTTATTCCGTTGAAAATGTTCCATTTAATTCTAGCTTTGCTGGTTATAAAGATTGGTTTATTCAAAATTATAATAGGCCTGGATACACTATTGAAGCAGGAATTGGTCAAAATCCGCTTCCAATATCTCAATTTAATAAAATCTATAATGATAATTTGGGAATTTTAGTTTTAGGTGCTGTGTTGATATAAGGAAATTTATAGTTTTACTAATAACCTTAAATACCAAAAAACAGATAGTTATTATACTATCTGTTTTCTGAATTATTTCTGCTATTCTTTAATTCTTTTCTTTCGGCAATATTTCCATAGTTTACTCAATCCTTTGCCTTCTAGTTGACGAGCTCTTTCTCTTGTAAATCCCATTTGGTCAGCAACTTCATCTAGAGTAGACTGTCGATGGCCAAGTAAACCAAATCTTCTTATGATTACCTCCATCTCATTTTTTGTTAGTAATCTTGACGCTTTTTTTAGCATTGTCTCAACCTCTAACTTGTCTACAATCTTCTCAGCAAAATCTCGCTCTTTGTCAGCAACAAAATCCATAAGACTAGCTCCTTCTTCATCGCTTATTGGCGTTTCCAACGAAACTATATCCTGAGAATTAACAAGCAAAATTCGAACCTTTTTAACCGGAATTTTTAAGTATTCAGCTATTTCTTCTGCCGTTGGCTCTTTGCCTTTTTCTTTGGCAATTTCTATAGCTGTCTCTTTTATTTTAGTGATGTTTTCCTGGTAAGCAGCAGGTAATCTTATTTGTCTGCTTGTATCGGCGTGTGCTCTAGTAATTGACTGCTTAATCCAATAACTAGCATATGTTGATAATTTGAATCCCATTTTGTAGTTAAATTTGTCTATCGCTTTAATTAGACCCATGTTACCATTTTGGATAATATCCAAAAGTGGTTCATCGTAAATCCTTGCATAGTTTTTAGCCATAGAAACTACCAATCTAAGATTGGCCTCAACCAACCTCTCTTTTGCCCGTTTAGCCTCTTCTTTTGTCCCCTCCTTAATTGTTTTTGCCAACTGAATTTCTTCTTCGGCTGAAAGCAAAGGTATTTTTCCAATTTCCATCAAATAGGTACTTACACTATCAGTATAGTAACTGCCTCTTTCCTGAGTTTCTTTTAAGCTTTTTATTTCTTCAAGTTCTTCGATATTAAATTTTACATCATCTTGGTTATCTATAATCTCGATATTATTAATTGAACATTTCTCATAAAACTCATCTACCCGCTCAGGAGAAATAGAATCTACTTTGCTAAATGCCTCTTCGATCTGCATTGTTGTTAGACTTCCTTCGTTAGCTCCAATCTGCAGAAGATTGTCGATAACAGAATAATCACTTTTTTTTGCCATAATGTGCACCTCCATATAGTTATATTACAAGGTTTATGCCAACGTGTTTTCAATATTATACATCAATTTACATAAAAAAGCAAGTTTCTTATTCTCTAAATCATTTTATTTAATATTCTCGCCATTTGAACACCAGAGCATGATGCCATCATTAATCCTGTGGTTAACCCTCCACCATCTCCTATTGAGTATAGATTTTCTATGCTTGTTTGGAAGTTTTTATCAACTACTAGCTCATTACTATAAAATTTTATTTCTGGACCATATAGTAAATTATCAGGATGAGCAAATCCTTCTACTACTTTATCCATTTTTCTTATAAATTCTAATATATTTGTCATTGTTCTGTAACCTAAAGCAAATGTTATATCTCCTGGCACTGCTGTTTTTAAAGTTGCTTCTACTGAATTATTTTTTAGTTCTTCTGGCCATGTTCTTTTCCCTCTATAAATATCTCCTAGCCTTTGTACTACTATGTTTCCATTTCCTAATTCATTTAAATTGTTTGCAATATTTATTCCATATTCAATCGGCTTTTTAAATGGATATTCAAAATGATGCGAAACAAGTATCGCTAAGTTTGTGTTTTGGCTTTTTTTATCTTTATATGAATGACCATTTACAAGACTTAATCCATTGTCATAAACTTCCGCTGCAACAAACCCACTTGGATTTTGGCAAAATGTTCTTACTTTATCTTTAAATGGTTCTGGTCTTGCTATTACTTTTCCTTCATACATATATTTATTTACTTTTTCCATTACTTTGTCTGGAAGCTCATAGCGAATTCCAATATCTACATTTCCAAGCTCTGATTTTATTTTGTGTTTTTTACACATTTGATCTAGCCATTTTGCCCCTTTTCTTCCTACTGCTGAAACTATGTGTTTAGCATATATTTCTTCTTCTGGTGCTTCTTTATCATTTGCTGATTGAATTATTATACCTTTTGCTTTTCCATCTTCTATTATTATGTCTTTTACTGTTGTTTCAAATTTTAATTCTACTTCTTTTTCTATGTAGTCTTCAATTTTTTTGTATAGTTCATGTGCTTTTTCTGTTCCTAAATGTCTTATTGGAATGTCTATTAAGTTCAAATCTTCTTTTTTAGCTTTTGCTTGAAGTTCTTTTATTTCGTCTTTGTTTTCCATTCCTTCTAATTTTGCATCTGCACCGAATTTTAAATATACATCATCTGTATATGAAAGTAAATCTTTAATTTCTTGATAACTCATATATTTTTTTATATATGACCCACCATTTCCTCCTAAGTATATATTTTCCTCTTTTTCATTATAAAGTGATAAATGATAAGATAATAATTTTCCATCTGAAAATGCTCCTGCCCCAGAAAATCCGCTTGTAATATTACAATTTGGCTTGCATTTTAAGCATTTTCCTGTTTTTTCTATTGGACAATTTCTATTTTCCACTCTTTTTCCTTGGTCTATAAGTATAACGTTTTTAGCCTTTTTTAATTGTATTAATTCGTATGCTAAAAATACTCCACTTGGTCCCATTCCTATTACTGCAACATCATATTCTTTTTTCATTTTAACCACCACCATTTGCATTGTATCATAAATGATTTTACAGCACAAGAGAAAAAAACTGCTTTCGCAGTTTTTTCTCTTTATTATTTATAAAGTTTTTCTAATACAGTTATAAACATTGCATGTGACCATCCTAAACCTAGTACCCAGTTTGGTTTTAAGGTTTCATTATTTATCTGTTCACCAAGTAAGCTATGTTTTCCTGCTGTTTTTACTACAAAGTCAAATGTTTCTTTTGCTTTTTTCTTTTCTCCTGTTTCAATGTAGTAAAGTGTCATCCAAAGATTTGCTATTACCCATGGTTCGCCATTGTTGTAATGGTCATCCTCAAATCTTTTGTAACCACCTGTATATGTTCTTAAACTCATATTTATTCTTTCTATTGTGTTTAACACTTTTTTCTCTTTTGGTTTGAATATATTAAATGGAACAACTGCTCCTAATATGCTTATATCCATTTTTTTGTCTTCTGTGTTTCTTACATAACATTTCTTATCATCATCATATAAATTTTCATTTATATATTTCTTTAAACCAGCAATTAAGTTTTCTAATTCTTTTTTGTTTTTAGAAATTTTTTCTTCTTTTAGCCTATTATTATCAAAGTTTGATGTGTCTTTTCCAAGAGCTTTATAAATTTTTATCATACTATCAAATGCTGAATATATGCTTGCAACTGAATACAAATGAATTCCTTCGCACATTTCCCATAAATCGTAGCTTACATGGTATTTGTGTCCTTCTTTTTTGTAAGTATTTTCTATTTCTTCTTGTACTATATCTTTATCTCTTTCATCTTTTCCAACAAGTCCTAACCAGTCTTTTGAATATTTTTTCAAAAAGTCTACAGCCTTTTCGCACATAGGTAAAACTGATTTTAGGAATTTTTCATTTTTGGTGTATTCATAATGCTCGTAAACCCCATATACAACACTTGCTGTTTCATCTATTTGATAGCCCCAGCATGGAGCTAGTTTTCCATCTGTGAAAAATCTTTGCTCCCACATTCCAGATTTGCTTTGTGTTTTTTTACAAAATACTTTGTAGAATTTTTCTGCCTCTTTATCCATTTTTAAAATGTCTAAAGCTTTTGTTACAAATACAGCATCTCTTGTCCAGCAATATGCATATCTACCGCATTTTGTGAAATCTTCATCAATTTCTGGAGCAGCTATCATTCCTCCTGTTTCTGGATTTGAAAGAAGTGGAAATAGCAAAATACTTCTTTTATATATTTCACAAATTTTGTTTTCATAAGAATTTTTACCTTCTTTTATATTTAAACTATTATGTGATTTTACATATTTTACCCAATAACTCTTTGTGTTAGAATATTCTTTATTTACATCTAAGCGTGTTATTCTATCTACTTCATCTTCCATATCTGATGGATTTTTGTTTTCATCTATTAAAACATAAATATCAAACTCTTTTTTCTCATTTGGTGCTATTTTTCCTATTTCATAGCCAATGCTTGCATCTTTAGACATTCCAATATAATCTTTGTCCCAAATTTCACATCTTTTAATTTTTTCAGAACTTCCATTTATTTGATGTTTAAATGTTTTTTCTTGTTTTGCAAATGTTGAGACTACAAAGTCGTGTGCATATTGCATCATTCCTCTATCAATTTTCATTGTTCCAACATGGTTATTTCTATCTGATAACAATTCTGAATGAATAAAGAAATTTACATCTAAATCTATTTTTCCTATATTCATAAATGTATATCTTTTAATTAAAACATTTTCCTTGATTGGCACAAAGTCTGTTTGTAAAATTCTTAAATTGAAATATGAGTTTGTTACCTCTGTGTTTAAAATGTTTGTATCTGGCTCATAGTATTGCTTATAGCTATTGTTTATATCATCATGCAAATAAATTAAATCTGAATCATTTATTTGAACTCCTGTATGAAAATAATTTATATATTGCCTATTATCCTTTGTTGGAAAATATAGCCTTTGCAACTCTCCCTTGCTTGTAAATGTTGCTAAAATATTTTGATTTCCAATAATTGCTTCATTTAAATATTTGCTCATTTTTCTTTACCTTCTTTCGTTTAATTACAAAACTATTCTACACTAAATAAAAAATCTCAATACTCTTTTAGATTTTTTATTTAACTTTTGGGACACTTTCAAAAGGTTTCATCTTTCTTCTTCATCTTTTTCAGCATTGTTTTTGTTTGGGGTTGATGGTCTATTTGTAGGCATAATACCAGCATACTCATCTTCTATATTATGTTCTTGACAATATGAATCAAATGCCATTCTTTTTCTAAATGGTATATCTGATCTAATAGCTGCATTTTTGCATTGTTTATAAAAATAAGATTCTTCTTGTAACACCTGTATTGCGGTTACAGCAGTTTCCATATCATCATTTGTTATAGATTTACTAATTAAATCTAACAAAGCATTTTCAGCTTCTTTATTTAAAATATTCATTATATAATAATTCATATCATCAGGTACACTATCAAATATAACACGCTGAGTGTATTTTTCTTCTTGATTAGGTTTTTTTACATAATTATTTGTACTCATTTTTACTCTAACTGGTCTAATTTCAATTCCTAATCCTTCTAAGTATTCTTCAATTTCTTTTCTTGTTTTCATACTTGACCTCCAATCCGAATGCATCTGTTTGTGAAGCTTTTATATTATAGGGAAGTTTGGAGAACTTTCCTATAATATAAAATACAAAATGTTACCCTTCTATTACATTTAAAATTTGTTTTTCTAAATCTTTTATTTTTTCGTTTATTCTGAACATGTCGCTGTCTTTTAGGTCTGAGTTGTTCATGTCTTCTTTTACAAAATTGTCCATATCTTTTAGTTCATTTTTTACTTTTTCTAATCTTTGTAACACTTCATCTTTTATTGTTACTACTGGTGCTTTTCTTTCTATTTTATTTACTACTGGGATTTCGTCGTTTAGCTCATAAGTTTCGCCAAATGCTGGTATTACTGTATTTATTCCTGCTTCATTTATTATTTTTTCTTGTAATACATTTTGTGATTCTTCTTCACCATGAACTAAGAAGATGTGTTTTGGCTTTGTTATGAATGAATATACAAAATTCATTAACCATTCTTGATCAGCATGTCCTGAATATCCTTCTATATACTCTATTCTAGCATTTACTGCAATTTCTTCTCCAAATATTTTTACTTTTTTAGCTCCATTTACTATGCTATATCCTAAAGTTCCAGGTGCTTGGTAACCGACAAAAAGTATTGTACTTTTTGGGTTCCATAAGTTATGTTTTAAATGATGCTTTATTCTTCCAACATCACACATTCCGCTTGCTGAAATTATTACAGATGGTGTTGGATCTTCGTTTAATGCTTTGGATTCATCTGATGTCATTGTAAATTTAAGTCCAGGAAATTCTAGTGGATTATCTCCTCTTAAAATTTCTTCTTTTATTTCATCTTCAAATAAATCTGTATTTTCTTTGAATACCTCTGTTGCAGATATTGCCAAAGGACTATCTACATATACAGGTGCTTTCATTAATGTTTCATATTCTTTTAAGAATTGTTCATCATCTGTTTTTTCTTTTAATTTATTTAGTTCATAAAGAATTTCTTGTGTTCTACCAACAGCAAATGATGGTATTACAACAGTTCCACCTTTATCTAGTGTTTCTGAAACTATTTTTAAGAATAATTCTGCTTTTTCATCATTTCTAACATGAAGTCTATTACCATAAGTTGACTCCATTACAAGATAATCTGCAGTATCTATCATTGTTGGAGAATCTAAAAGTGGAATATCATTGTTTCCTAAATCACCTGTAAATACTACTTTTGTCTCTTTGACTCCTTCTTTTACCCATAACTCAATTATACTTGAACCTAGCATATGACCTGCATCATTAAATCTTGCATGAATGTTTTCATCTATTTCTATTATTTCATCATATTTTACTGGCTCGAATATTTCTAGACATCTTGCAGCTTGTTCTGCTGTATATAGTGGCTCTCTTGGTTCTAAACCTTTTCTTATTCTCTTTTTATTTTTCCATTGAATTTCCATTTCTTGAATATGACCACTATCTGGCAACATCAAAGCACATAAATCACAAGTTGCTTTATGTGCATATATTTTATTTTTAAAGCCTTCATTATATAGTTTTGGAATTCTTCCAGAGTGATCGATGTGTGCATGTGTTAATAGCATAAAATCTATTTCTGCAGGATTAAACTCAAATTCTTGTAAGTTTTCTTCTTCTAGTTCGCTACTTCCTTGCCACATCCCACAATCCACTAAAAATTTTTTTCCAGCTCCTTCTACTAAGTAATTTGAGCCTGTTACTGTTTTTGTCGCTCCTAAAAATGTTATTTTCATTTGTTTTCCTCCAATCTTTATGGAGCTACTAAGTAGCTCTTCTATTCTATATATTAAAAACTTTAATAGTTTTATTTAATTTTATATTAAATTGTTTTGGGTCAAATTGTTTAATGTCTCCCAAATCCACTTTTTCATCAAATATGTTTTCATCAAATATTTGAAGATATAATCTTTCATTTTTTTTTGTTAGTTCAATATTTACACTTTCTAAATTTATTATTTTTGTTTTAAATATTTCTTTTAAAATATAATAGTTTAATCCTTTTTGATTTGAAATATTTACTAATACTTTTTCTTGTATTCCTTTGTTTACAAGATTTTGAGTTATTTCTTGTATTTTGCTTGCTAACTGATTTAATTCAAATATTTTATTTTCTCTTGTTAAAGGTATATTTAAATAATATCTTAATTCTATAATATTATTTAAAAGTTCTTCTTTTGTTTTTGCTTTTTCAATTTTTATTTTATAACACTCCAAAAATTTATTTTGAAAATTTAAAAGTTCTGCAGTAATCTTCTTTTCTATATTTGTAGCCTCTATATATTGTATATATTTGTATTTTTCTTCTAATTCATTTTTATATTTAATAAATTTTTGAGGATTTAACATTTTGTTTATGTTTTCTCTTCTATTCTCTAGCTTTTGTCTTTCTTGTTTTATCATGTTTGCTAAAACTCTCATACTAAATATCTTTTTTTCTAAAGGAAGAAGTGCATTTCTTTTATTATATTCCTCTTGGAGTAATTTTTTATCACTTATTAGAGTATCCATATTTTTTATTTGTTTGTTTAATTCTTTCTTTTCTTTTGTTAGTTTTACTGTAAATTCTTCTTTATTACTTATTTCCTCTATTCTATCTTCTATTTCTCTTTTTCCATTAAGAAATTTTTTTGTTTTTTCTTTATCATATTTTACTTCTAATAGTACAGAAAGTTTAGAAATAGCATCTATCAATTCCTCTTGCTTTTGCTTACCATACAATTTTTCTAATTTTTCTTTTAATAATTCAAAATAATCTATAATTGCTTCTCTATTATAAATCCACTTATTTAAAAACTCTGCTCCTGCAATAATTCTAAGGTTTTGGTATATTAAATTATGTTCTACACTTTCTATATCTTTTATTACAACAGACCATGAAAAGCCATTAAAATCGCGCATTGGCTCTACCATGTTTATATTGTTTCCTGTATTTAACATATCAGAAATTGTTCTATTTATTACATAATATTTATCTTTTATGATTTTATCTTTTTTGCTTATTTTTAAAAGCGCATATAGAAGTTTTCTTTCTATTGGATAACATGTAATTTCTTTATTTTTCTTATCTACAATAAATGTTCTGTTTTCCAATATATTCGCTTCTTCTGAACCTATTTTTACAAGGTTTATTTTGTCGACGTCTTTGTGAATTATATCTATTATCATTTGTAAAAATTCTTCTTTTGGCATGACATTTTTCTTGACTTGGGTATAGTCTGAATATGCTGTTTCTAATTTGTACAAAATGCTAAGGAGAAGGCTTTTGGCGTCTTCATCAAACTCTTTATGTTCTAGCACATGCTCTAGTTCGTTATTAAAATTTTTCTTTATTACTCTACCTAAAAAATTTTCCTTTTTCTTTTGCAAAGCTTTTCTCCTTTCTCTTCTTTTGCATAAAATACTTATTGTTTTTATTCAATTTCTTCAGAAGAAGTAGACATTTTAAGTTCATTCAAACGCTCTAATGTCATTAGAACCTCTCTTGGTTTGCTACCTTGGTAACCTGATATTACTCCTCTTTCTTCCATTTGGTCTATTATTCTTCCAGCTCTTGCATAACCTACCTTGAATTTTCTTTGTATAAATGATGTAGAAGCTTGACCTGTTTCAACTACTGTTTGGATTGCATCCATTAAGAATGGGTCTGTTTCGTCTTCTTCATCTTTTTCCATTGCTATTTCTTTATCTGTTTTTTGACTATTTTCTATTGTTTCTAATATATCTTCACTATATGTAGCAGTTCCGTTTTGTTTTACAAAGTCTACTATTTTTTCTACTTCGTCATCTGAAACAAAGGCGCCCTGTACTCTAGAAGGTTTTGCAGCTCCCGCTGGGAAGAATAACATATCTCCTTTTCCTAGCAATTTTTCTGCTCCAACGCTATCTAATATTGTTCTTGAATCTACTTGAGAAGACACTGCGAATGCAATTCTTGAAGGCACATTTGCTTTTATTAGTCCTGTGATAACATCAACAGATGGCCTTTGTGTAGCAATTACCAAATGCATTCCAGCAGCTCTTGCTTTTTGAGCTAAACGGCATATTGATTCTTCTACATCTTTTGCTGCTACCATCATTAAGTCTGCTAACTCGTCAACTATTATTACTATTTGTGGAAGTTTTCCACCATCTTCATCTCTTTCTACTGCTTTATTGTATCCAACTAAATCTCTTACACCTTTTTGGGCAAATAGATTATATCTGTTATCCATTTCTTGAACTGCCCAAGCTAGTGCTCCAGCAGCCTTTTTAGGGTCTGTTACAACGGGTATTAAAAGATGTGGTATTCCATTATAAACTGAAAGCTCAACTACTTTAGGGTCAACCATTACAAGTTTTACTTCGCTTGGTTTCGCTTTATAGATTATACTCGTTATAATTGTGTTTATGCAAACACTCTTACCTGAACCAGTACTTCCTGCGATTAAAACATGTGGCATTTTTGCAATATCAGCTAATTGAATATTACCTGCAACATCTTTTCCGAGTGCTACTGTTAGTTTTGAGTTGCTATCATAAAATTCTGAGCTTTCTAGCACATCTCTTAAATGTACAGCTTGTTTTTCTTTGTTTGGCACTTCTATTCCTACAGCTTGTTTTCCAGGTATTGGTGCTTCTATTCTTATTGTTTCTGCGGCTAGATTTAATGCTATATCATCAGCTAGGTTTGCAATTTTACTTACTCTAACACCTTCTGCTGGTTTTAGCTCATATCTTGTAATTGCTGGGCCAACAGATACATTTTCAACTTTTGCAGAAACACCGAAACTATATAGTGTTTTTTGAAGTTTTGTTGCTGTGTCTGTTAGAGCTTTTGCACCACCTTTTAATCCTTTGTTAGTTCCTTTTGAAAGTATTTCTACTGGTGGATATTCATAGTTTTCATCTTCTACTGTTATTGTATGCTCTAATTGTAATACTTCTTTTGTTTTATCTTCTTTTTGTTCTTCTTCTTGTTTAAATAAATTGTTTTCTATAACATCAGGTTGATGTTCTTTTTTCTCCATTCCAAGTGGTACTAAATCATCAGCATTATGCTTGAATTTTTTTAATTTTTTATCATCTTTTCCATTTAATAGTTTTCCACCAAAATTGATTTTTATTTGTTCTGGCTCATTTTCGTCGTCATCTATTTCTAAATCTTTTAACTGCATTCTTCTTTGTTCTTTATTTTGTTTATCTAGTTCAGCTTTTTTTGCTCTTTCTATTTCTCGTTGTTCTCTTATTTTTTCTCTTTCTGCTCTTTGCTTTTCTCTTAATTCCACTTTTTCATCATGTTTTACTTGTGCTTTATCTTGATGTTTTTCTACTAAGATGTTTATCATTTCTGCAAGATTTATTCCAAATGTATTTACTGCTAATACAAGAGCTACACCAATAAATAGTATTATTGTTCCAACATTTCCAATTAGCTTAGCAAGCGGAATTGCTAATAGCGCTCCTAGCGCTCCACCACCATTTCCTTGTGAGCCTGTATAATATGCATCTTTTATTGCTTCTCCCATTTCTTTATTAGGATTTAGTTCTCCACCAGATATTTGAAAAACGCTCATTACAACTGATAAACTTATTAGTATTATTCCGAATTTTACTAGTTTTGATGTTACATATTCATTGTTTGCACATGCAAGTTTTATTGCAACGCCTAAAATACCAATAGGAAGGAACAATCTTGAAACTCCCATCATTCCGCCTAAAACTTCACTTAGTCCTTGTCCTATTGCACCTGATTTTGTATATATTAAAAATCCTAGTAATATGCTTACTATTATTAGAATTACTATTGTTAAATTATCTTTATTTGCTGTTTTTTTCCTTTTTCTTTTTGCCATCGAAATCTCTCCTTTTTATTTGAAGATACAATATTTATTTGTATCACTATATAACAATAAAAGTCAAAATTTAAAAGTCAAATTTCAGTCTGACTTTTAGATTTTGACTTTTAAAATTCACTATTTTAATTCTTTTCTGCTATTTTGTATTGTTTTTAGTGTATCTTCTAAAGATATTTGCATTAGTCTAAATGCTTCATTCATATTCGTTTCTATTTTACCTAATGTTTCTGTTAAAACATTTTCTGTATTTTCTAGAAGACTATCAGCATATTCTTTTGTTCCTCTTGATATTTCTCTAGACATTTCGTTTGCTGTCTCTATTATTTCTGTTTTTTGGTCATATGCTTTTCTTGTAATTTCATGTTCATCTATCATAGCTATTATTCTATTTTCAGCTTCTTTAACAATACCATCAGCTTCTTTTTGAGCTTCTTGCAAAATTCTTTGTCTTTCTTCTTTAATCCATTTTGCTTGTTTTAGCTCATCAGGTAATTTTAATCTTATTTCTTTAATTAAATCTAAAACATCTTCTTTATTAACAATTACCTTTGTAGAAAATGGTACACTTCTACTTGTTTCTAATAAATCTTCTAATGTTTCTAATAATGTAAATATTTCCATAAATGTTTCTCCTTTACTGTATGAACGAATCTGAATTTTTTAATTTATAAAACAATAAATGTGCTCGCCCATATTTTTTATTGTCAAATTCCTCTAATGCAAGATTTTTGAATTGTTTTTCCACAATTTGTTCAATGTCTGTTTCTAAAATTAACATTGAACTTTCTTTTAGCAAACCTCTTTCAAGCATTAGTCTTGCTGCTTTATATGCATAATCTGTTTTATATGGAGGATCTAAGTAAACTATATCAATTTTTTCCTCTAACAAATTTATACATTTTTCGTAATCATAATTATATAATTTTACTTGTTCTTTTAATTTTGTTTTTTCCAAGTTTTTATTTATTATGTTTACAGCATCTTTTGCCTTTTCACACATAATAACTTTTTTAGCTCCTCTACTTGCTGCTTCAATTCCAATTGAACCACTGCCAGCAAATAAGTCTAAGAATGTACAGCCTGGAATATCAAAATTTATTATATTAAATAATGATTCTTTTACTCTATCTAATGTTGGTCTAGTATTTAGCCCCTCTAATGTATATAATTTAGTGCCTTTGTTTTTACCGCTAATTACTCTCATAATTTGGTATTTCTCCTATGATACTATTTTATTCTTTTTTTTTATAATGTCAATAGAATTAACAAAATTGTAATATATATTTAACTTTGCTGTAATAATTTGGCAATGTTGTAATATTATTTAAATATTTTTGTACAATGTAGATTTTTATTTTTGTATTGTATAAAAAGTAAAATAAATATAAAAAGACTACCATTTTGTTGATAGTCTTTTGTAAAATATTTTTAATTCTTATTTACTTCTTTTAATAGTTCTAATTGTGAAATCAATAATGATTCCATTTTTGCCTTGTATATATCAAATTGTTTTTTAATATCTTCAAGAGCTTTTTGTTTTTGTATGATTTCTTGGTTTAATTCATTAACACGTTTTTCTGATCTTGCTTTTGCATCATTTACTATTTGTTCAGCTTTTTGTTTTGCTACATTTTTCACTTCTTCTGCTGTTTCTTGAGCCATTAATAATGTATTTTGCAATGTAGATTCAATTGTTTTATAATGAGCTAAACTTGCAGTTAGTTCTTCAACTTTTGTTTTTAGTTCAGAAATTTCTTTGTAATTTTTGCTATAATCAACAGTTAAATCATCAAGGAAATCGTCAACTTCTTCAACGCTATATCCATTCATCATTTGTTTACCAAATTTTTTGTTTTCAATATCTAATGGTGTTATCATTTTTTATTTCCTTTCCTAAGGTACAAACAGATTTGTTCGTTTTAAACAAACCACCCTATGTAACCAGACTAATTTACTCCGTTATTTTTTAACCAAGAAACAGAAAGTTTGCTTTTCATTTCTTCTCTAGCCATTTCGTTTGTAATTTCATAGTTTGATGGTGCAACTAAAAAGATAGAATTTGAAACTTTTTGTATATATCCATCTAGTGCATATACTCCACCACTAATGAAATCTACTATTCTTCTTGCTACATCTTTATTAACATATTCAAGATTTACTATTACAGATTTTTTTTCTTTTAAAAATCCACATATTTCATCAGATTGTTCAAATGTTGTTGGTTGAGAAATAACCATTTTTATAGAACCACCTTGTGCTTGTGGCATTGCAACAACTTTATTTTTTCTTCCAAGATTTCCGAATAATTTTCTATCTTCTTCATAGTTTTCTTCTTCATCTTCGTAATCTGCTACGTTCTCTTCTTCAATCTCTTCTGGTTCTCCTGAATCCATACCAAATAAATCCCAAACTTTACTCATTAGCGCTCCTGCCATATTAAAAACCTCCTAAATATTCAACTTCATTTGTTTTATGTTATAAGTATCTACTTTTTTGCGAAACTTGTCAATACTTTTTTAAAATGTTTTTAAATTTTAATATAATTGTAATATTTTTGTAATATTTATTCTAGTTTGCTTATATCTGGATTTAAAATTATCTCGTCATATAGTGATATTCCTTTATATGAATTTATTTCCTTTGTTGACCAGCCTAAATCTTGCAATTCATCTGATTTATAGTTTCTAATTATAGTGTATTTTTCATTTTTTACTTCCTTATCATTTATTTGTGGTATTTTTACAAGTATTTTTGTTTCATAGCCAGCTCTTTTTCTTACCACGTATGTTAGGCCATCTTTTTCCACTATTGCTTGGTTTGGAATTTTAAATCCGGTATAACTAAGCCAAATTAAATCAAAATTAATTTTTCTGTAATTTGATAATTCTGTTATACCTTTATTTATTTCTAAAACTAATAAATATTTTTCTTCATCTTCTTGTTTTATATTTGTTATTTTTGCATCTATTTCAGCATTAGTTGATATTCTAATTTTTACTTTATCACCTATTTGGGCTGTTTTGGCCTGTTCAGTGCTTGATGTTGTTACTATGTAGCAAGAAAAATTATCTATAATTTTTCCACATTCCCCGCTTGTTGCTACTATTTTACCTGTTTTTAAATTTAAATTATTAAGATACTCTTCTGTTAGGCTATCTAAATTATTAACTGTTAAAGATTCTTCTAAACCATCCACTCTATATGATACAATTCCACTCATTGGAGCTTTTACATATTCTGCTCCTGAATTCAAGCTACTTTCTAAATTTGCTCTTTGATTTATTAGCTCTTTTAGGAATGACCCTTGTGCACTATTTTCTCCAACAATTTTCGCTTTTTTGTATACTAATTCGTTTATTTCTTTTTTGTATTCGTTTATCTTTGAATTATCTGTTAGTTTGTTTAGCTCTATTACTTTTTGATCTATTTGATTCTCTATAGTTTTAACATCTAAAAATGTAGAAATATTTTCGTTTTCTTGCATTGCTTTTTGTATTTGTAAATCTAATTCTGCTATTTTCTGTTTTAACTCATTTTCATTCTGGCTATAATACCTGAAAACAGATTCATTTACACTTACTTTTTCTCCTTCAGTTTTTATCTGTTCCATTCCGTTTTTATAATTTTCGCCTTTTATAACCTTTTCGTTTCTAACAACATAACCAATGTTTGTTTCTTCCAAATATAATTTACTTTTTTCTATCGTAAATACTTTGGATTGTTCATTTGTTAGTAAAAAAATAGCATACATTACATAAATTATTATAAGTAATAAAGCTACATATACAACTTTTTTGTTATTCAGTTTTTTCGTACTATATATTTTTTCTTCCAATTTGTAACCTCCAAAAACAACTAATATATTAGTGTTCTGATTTGTTCATTATTTAGAGTTTTCAATTATAATATTTACATTGTTTTCAATATTTTCTTCTCCGTTTAACCAAATTGTTTGTTTATTCTTTCTAAACCATGTTAACTGTCTTTTGGCATATCTTCTTGTTTCCATTTTAATTTTTTCTATCATTTCTTCTTTTGTATAATTTCCTTCCAAGTAGTCTACAACTTCTTTATACCCTAATCCTTGCATTGCAGTTGGGAATTTTGAATATTTTTGTTTGATTTTTTCAACTTCCTCTATCAAGCCTTGTTCTATCATAATATCTACTCTTTTATTTATTCTTTCATATAATTTTGCTCTATCCCAATTTATTGCAAATACTATGTAATCATATTCTAGTGGCTTTCTAGATTCCGCTTCTAATTGTGTTTTTGTTTTTCCTGTTGTATGATATATTTCTAAAATTCTTATTATTCTTTTTTGATCATTTTCGCTTATTTTTTCTATTGCTTGTGGATCAATTTTTTTTGCAATTTCATAAAGTTTTTCTAGACCTTGTTCATTCGCTTGTAATTCTAGTTCTTTTCTATATTCTTCGTCTAATTCAATTTGTGGATAATCTATTTCATAAATTAAGCTATCTACATATAGCCCTGTTCCACCAACTATTATTGGTGTTTTGCCTTTTGATATTATTTCTTTTATCGCTTTTTTTGCATCATTTTTGAAATTCGCTACACTATATCTTTCATCTGGTGATACAAAATCTACTAGGTAATGTTTTATTCCTTGCATTTCTTCTGGTGTTACTTTTGCTGTTCCAATGTCCATGTCTTTATATATTTGCATTGAATCGCATGATATTATTTCACCATTTATTTTTTTGGCTAATTCTATTGATAACGCTGTTTTACCAGACGCTGTAGGTCCACAAATCACTATAACTTTTGGAAGCATTTTTAATTCCTTTCTCTCATAATTCATTTTTGTTATGCTAATATATTCATTTTTATCCCTTGTCGTCGCAACCTTCAATCTTAAAATTACCACAAACTGGCAATTTCTAATAGTTCGTCGCTCACTATAAGAAATTGCATGTTTGCGTTAATTCTGCTGAGGGTTGCTCCAGTTCGCACTCGCCAAAGGCTCGTTTGGCGCTTTCGCGGGATTTAAAATGAATATATTAGCATATCAAATCATGATTTATGAATTGCTTTATTATAAATGTCTAAAATCCCTTTTTGAATGCTTGTTAAATAACTGCATTCAATTACTAAAGCAATTGCAAATATTATTAGCAAAAATCCCAAATGTCTTGTTGCTTGTTCTTTAGAAACCTCTTTATTATGAACTCTACCAATTGTTTTAGCAAAAGGAGGAATAATAATTAGTCCATTTATAACAGTAAACACAGGTACAAGAATGTTTCTAACAGAACTCATGCTTTCTTCGGAATTATAATTAACTCCATTTTTAGAAATATTAAATAGTACAAAAGTTATACCAAAAACAATAATTAAGGCAACAATTATTGTACTAATTTTAGTTTTGTTTTCAACATCCCCCATATTATGCCATGTCCAACTTATTAAAATTAAAAACATTGCAATTACTAGTGTTACTATTACTGGCATTATTTCTTCCTCTTTCTATATTTATTTGAAAAAAGTATAATTTTCATATTATTTTCTAGAAAATTTGCGTTCAATATCATACTTACTCATTTTTAAAGCTACTTGTTTATTAGGTACATATACAAATGGTTCTTGAATTTGTAATAAATTTTCTAATAAACTATCTACTTCTTGTATAGTTTCTATTTGCTTTTCTTTTTTTGAGATTTCTTCTGCTAATTTTTCTATAAATTTGTCAATTTTTCCTTGTATGTCAGTTCTTGCAACTGTATTTATTTGTTCAATTATTTGATAAAATAATTCTTTTGTGTTTAATTGCATACAAGCAGATGGTACACCAGAAAGTTTTATTGTATTTTCTCCAAATTCTTCTAAAACAAAACCAGCCTGTGTAAACATTTTCATGTTTTCTTTTGCCACTTCCATTTCTCTTGAATTCAGATTTATAATATCTGGCAATAAAAGCATTTGTGAGTCTTTATTACTATAGCTATTAAAGTTTTTCTTAATTTTATCAAATATTATTCTTTCTCTTGCTACTCTCTCATTTATAATATACATTTCTTTTTCAATTTCAACAATTATATATGTTCCAAATACTACGCCTATTATTTTATATGTAGGTCTGTTGTATTTTTCAATTCCGTCAAACATAGATACATTCTCATTTGCAATATCTATTGCATCTACTTCTTTTTCTATTTTCTTATCCTCATCATCTTGTATTACTTTTGTTCCAAATAGTTTTTCATACATTGAATTAAAACTGCTTGATGTCTCTAATTTTTGAGTTTTTTCTATTACAGGCTCTTCTTTTTCTATTTTAAATGGCATTGTTGCATCAATTTCTTTTTTATCAAGTTGTTCTTGTATGTTTGCATCATCATGTTGATCGATTTCTTCATTTTTTGGCTCTTCAATTATTTCATCTTTTTCCTGTTTTTCACCCATTTCTGGATATTCTTGTTTTTCCTCTTTTGGTTCTATGTTTGCATTTTCCTCAGCTTTAACATTTTCATTTGCATCTAGTTTTTCTAGGTTTTGTCTTATTATGTCAAATTTTTGGTTTACACCAAATGTTTTAAGGTTTTCTTCATCTACAATATTAGTTTCTATATTGCTTGCTGTTTCAACTGTTGGTTCATTTTCTATATTGTATTCAACACTGCTTTCTGCCACTTTTGTTTCGGCTTGGTATTTTTCTGGATGAAGTTGTCTTAATAGCGATTCTATTCTTTCTTTATTTTCTCCAACATATGTATATGTAGAACCATCTGGTAATTTTTTATCTTCTATCGGTGTAAATATAGGTTGTTCAGCTTGAATATAGTTAGAATCTTCAACTATATTATTTGTATCTTCCTTTACTTCTTCTTTTTTAATATGCTCATTATCAATATCTTTTTTTATACTTTCATTTATATTTTTTAATTCTTGCAAAACATCTGATGTATTTACTATATTTTCTACTTTTTCAGATTCAGCATTCTTCTTGTCTTCATTTGCAAAGAATTCTGCATAATTTTCATTTTTCTTTTCATTATACAAAGTTTCTATAATATTGTCTCCACTGCCAAAATCATATCTATTTTTTCTCTTACTAAGAAATGAACCAAATCTTTTTTCTTTTTCTTCTTTTTTGGCTTCTTCTATTATTTCTTCATTCTTTATTTGAGGTTTAAATTCTGCCTTTTCTTGTATTATAATATTATCTATCCTTGTTGTTGTTTGGTTTGATTTTTCTAAAGTTACCTCTATTGCATGGTATATTGCTTTAAATATTTTGTTTTCTTCTTCGAATCTTACTTCTAGTTTAGCCGGATGAACATTTACGTCTACTTTATGTGGTGGCATTTCTATATTTAATACCACAAATGCAAATTTTCCTATTTCCATTAGGTTTTTATATGCTTGTTCTGTTGCAGATGTTAAAATTCTATCCTTTATATATCTTTTATTTACAAAGAATAATTGATTGCTTCTATTTGACCTTGCAATTTCTGGTCTGCCAATTACACCTTTTATTCTTACATCTTCATATCTATAATCAACATCTAATAATCCTTGTGCTACATCTTTACCATAAATGCTATAAACTACATCTCTTAAACTTCCATTTCCAGATGTTTGAATTATTGTTTTACCAGTATTTACAAGTTTTATTGCAACTTTTGGATTTATTAAAGCTAATCTAGTAACTACATCTTCTATGTAACCAGTTTCTGTATAATCTTTTTTCAAAAATTTGTATCTAACTGGTGTATTGTAAAATAAATTTCTTACAACAATACTTGTCCCAGTTTGGCAAGCAACTTCTTCTTTGTTTACTACATCTCCACCTTCTACAACTATTTTATATCCAGATTGTTGATTTTCTGTTTTTGATGTTAGTTCAACATTAGAAATTGCCGCAATACTTGCCAATGCTTCTCCACGGAATCCCATTGATACCACACTATTTAAATCTTTTGCAGATCTGATTTTACTAGTCGCATGTCTTTCAAATGCAATTTCTAAATCATCTTGTGCTATTCCAGTTCCATTATCTGTAATTTTTATATATGAAATTCCACCATTTCTTATTTCTATTGTGACATTGGTTGCTTTTGCATCTATTGAGTTTTCTACCATTTCTTTTATAACTGATGCAGGTCTTTCTATAACTTCTCCTGCAGCTATTTTATTTATTGTTAACTCGTCTAATAAAAATATTTTTCCCATTAAAAATAACATCCTTTCCAATATTAAAATCGGTTTTATATTTAATCTTAGTAATTATATCATTACTTTTTATAATTTGTATAGTTTTTTTGAAAATTTTTTTATTTTATTTCAACTATTTTTTACCAAACTATTTATTTTTTGCCAATTTTGTAGTATAATTAAAGTAGTTTAGTTCGTTGGAAAGTTTTTTCCAAATAAATTAGTTATTAGTATTTACTATATAAAAAACTCAGCATTATGCTGAAAATATTTAAAAGGAGGATTTTATTATGACATTTTTAATAATATTAATTGCTATAATTTTAATAATAGCATTCATGTCAATTAAAATTGTTAAACAAGCTGAAGTTTATATAATTGAAAGATTAGGTAAATTCTACAAAGTAGCAGATGCCGGTCTTACAGTTATACTTCCATTCTTTGATCATGTTCGTTCTGTTGTTAGTTTAAAACAACAAACAATGGACGTACCACCTCAAGGAGTTATTACAAAAGATAATGTTACAATTACAATCGACACTGTTGTTTTCTATCAAATAACAGATCCTGCAAAAGCAGTTTATGAAATTCAAAACTTAAAGAAAGGTATTGAATACCTTGCAATCACAACAATTCGTGATATTATTGGTAAAATGAACTTAGATGAAACATTTAGTTCAAGAGATGGAATTAACAATCAATTAAGAATTGTTTTAGATGAAGCTACTGACAGATGGGGATGCAAAATAGACAGAGTTGAAATTAAAGATATTAACCCACCAGCAGACATTAGAGATGCAATGGAAAAAGAAATGAACGCAGAAAGAAATAAAAGAGCTTTAATTCTTGAATCTGAAGCCCAAAGACAATCTGCTGTAACTATTGCTCAAGGTAAAAAAGAAGCTGCAATATTAGAAGCTGAAGCTGATAGAGAAGCTCAAATAAGAAGAGCAGCCGGTGAAGCTCAAGCTATTAAAGCAGTTGCAGAAGCTAAAGCACAAGAAATTGCAATGGTATATAATGCAATGAAAGATGCAAAACCAGATGACAAACTTGTTCAATTAAAATCTTTAGAAGCATTAGAAGAAGTTGCTAAAGGTGATGCAAATAAAGTATTTATTCCTTTTGAAGCAACAAGCGCATTAAGCTCACTAGGTGCAATAAAAGAAGTTTTAAAAGATGAAAAAAAGAAATAAAATAAAAACTGAAATAATCCAGCAATGCTGGATTATTTCAGTTTTATTACAATTATATTACAAAATATTTGCATTTTTGTTACAAATGTGTTATAATTAAAGTGTACTAAAGAATTTTACATTAGATACAATAAAGAAGAAGGTGATTAAAATGGCAGTATTTACAATATTATATTTATTAGTATTTGCAATTTTTGCATTAGTTGGATTTGCTATTTTACAAATTAAATTATTTGGAATGAATGTTAAAGATTTCTGGGGTTTTATTGAAGCAAACCAAATCCTAGATAGATTATATAATTTTGCTAAATATTATGAAAAAATGTCTACACAAGAGCAAGTTATTTATTTAATGGAAGCTGAAAAAGTATTTGATGCTTTTGAAAAGGTTCCTGGAACTTTATGGGAAGAAGAATATGATAAATATAATGAAGTTTTAGCTAGATATAAAGATATAAAAATGCTAAGATGGGCTACAAATTAGTAAAATATTTAGAACGCAAAACCTCCGCGATTTAATCGCGGAGGTTTTGTGTTAATCCTTTATGAATTCATTAATAACACCCCAGATTATTTTGTTGCATCTGGGAATTGCAACTACCTCTGCAGGCCTATCGAGAGTAGCACAGACTACAAATGGAACATCCAACTCCTTGTTTCTGTCAGTATCGATAGTAATAAGCTGTGTGTCCGGAAGTAATTTAACGAATCTTTTTGCGAATTCGTTGTTATCTTCGTACATGACTTTAATTGCCTCCATTAAGTCAATAAGCTTTTCCCTTTCGACCTTGTACTCCTTAGCCCCTTTATCCAGAGATATTCTCCTGAATACTATGAATTCGTTGTTTTCTCTCATGTGTAACCCTCCTTTAGGTCTCTCAAAACATTGTTTCCTTCGGAGGTTAAAGATTTATACCTCCGAAACTTTCCGAAAGGTATCCTAACCTTTTTGTTTTTTTATGATAACATATATGATTAAAAAATGCAATAAAAAAGAAAAAAATTCCAAATATTTGGAATTTTTTTATTTTTTATTAATCTTCTTCGTAAACTTTTGGTTCATTTAATCCTTTTGCTGTTAAGTTAATTCTTCCTTGTTCATCTATATCTGTAACTTTAACTGTTACTTTATCTCCAACATGAAGCACATCTTCAACTTTATTTACTCTTTCATTTGAAATTTTTGAAATATGAAGTAATCCTTCTTTATCTCCTATTCCTAAATCTATAAATGCTCCAAATGCCATTATTCTTGTAACTGTTCCAAGATAAATTCCATCTATTTCTACTTCTCTAACTATGTCTTCTATCATTTCTAGAGCTCTCATAGCTTGTAAGTTATCTTGTGAATAAATGAATACTTGTCCATCTTCTTCTATGTCTATTTTTACACCTGTTTCATCTATAATTTTATTGATTGTTTTTCCACCTGAACCAATTACATCTTTTATTTTTTCTACTTTAATTGTTGTGCTTATTATTTTTGGTGCATAAGCTGATATTTCATCTCTTGGTTTTGATATTACTGGAAGCATAATATCATTTAAAATGTGTATTCTTGCTTTTTCTGTTCTTTCAAATGCTTCTGCAATTATGTCATATGTTAAACCATCACATTTGATATCAACTTGTATAGCTGTAATACCTTTTTCTGTACCACCAACTTTGAAGTCCATATCTCCGAAGAAGTCTTCTAATCCTTGAATATCTAATAACATTACATAGTCATTATCATCATTTGGATTTGTTATTAATCCTGTTGAAATACCTGCAACTGGTCTCTTAATTGGAACACCAGCGTCCATTAAAGCTAATGTACTTCCACAGATACTTGCTTGTGATGTTGAACCATTTGAAGATAATACTTCTGATACAACTCTTATAGCATAAGGAAATTCTTCTTTTGAAGGGATAACTGGAACTAAAGCTTTCTCTGCTAATGCTCCATGTCCTACTTCTCTTCTTCCTGGTCCTCTTGATGGTCTTGCTTCTCCTACGCTGTAGCTTGGGAAGTTATAATGGTGAATGTATCTTTTAGATTCTTCAGCATCTATTCCATCTAATTTTTGTTCTTCTGAAACCATTCCTAATGTTGCAACTGACATTACTTGAGTTTGTCCTCTTGTGAATAATGCACTACCATGAGTTCTAGGTAATAATCCTACTTCGCATGATAATGGTCTTATTTCATCTAATGCTCTACCATCAACTCTTTTATGTTCATTGAATATCATTTCTCTTACACACATTTTTTCAACTTTGTAAATTGCTTCTCCTAAGTCAGATTTATGTGCTTCGAATTCTTCTTCTCCAAATTTTTCTGTATATGCTTCTTCTATTTTTGCTGTTAAGCTATCAATATTATTATCTCTTATTGTTTTATCTTCTTCTTGAACCGCTTGTTTCATATCTTCTTTGAAGTTATCATTTACAAATTCGTATACATCATGATCTACTTCAAATGATTTGTATTCAAATTTTGGTTTTCCAATTTCTTGTTGAATGCTTGTTATAAATTTACAAATTTTCTTAATTTCTTCATGTGCTGCTTTTATTGCATCTAACATTACATCGTTTGGAACTTCGTTTGCTCCTGCTTCTATCATTGTTATTTTATTTTCTGTAGCTGCAACTGTTAGAGTTAAGTCTGATACTTCTCTTTGAGCTTCTGTTGGGTTTATTATGATTTTTCCATCAACTAAACCTACTGCAACTGCTGCTGTTGGTCCACCAAATGGTATATCTGATATTGCTAAAGCACAAGCTGCGCCTATCATAGCTGCAACTTCTGGTGAATTATCTTGTTCAACACAAAGTACTGTTGCTACAACTACAACATCGTTTCTGAAGTCTTTTGGAAATAAAGGTCTTAATGGTCTATCTATTGCTCTTGATGTTAAAATTGCTTTATCACTTGGTTTTCCCTCTCTTTTCATAAAGCTTCCTGGGATTTTTCCTACTGAATATAGTTTTTCTTCAAAATCTACTGATAGTGGGAAGAAATCTATTCCTTCTCTTGGTTCTTTTGATGCAGTAACATTTACCATTACTACTGTATCTCCATATCTTACTAATACGCTTCCATTTGAAAGCCCTGCCATTTTTCCTGTTTCTATTACTAGCTTTCTTCCAGCTAGTTCCATTTCATATTTCTTAAACATAATTTAATTCTCCTTTTTATTTTTTACACCTATTTTGCTTAAAAATTAGATTGTAACCTCTATAATATATTAAGCTTAAAGTTAATACATTATACAAGCTACTTACCTAATATTTAAGCTAATTTAAATTTCTCGCAAAAAGCCCGTGCGATGCATGGGCTTTTGCAGTATGATTATTTTCTTAATCCTAGTTTTTCTACTATGTCTCTATATCTTTGTAAGTCTTTTCTAGATAGGTAGTTTAAAAGATTTCTTCTTTTTCCAACCATTTTTAAAAGACCACGTCTAGAGTGATTGTCTTTTTTGTGAACTTTTAAGTGTTCTGTTAATTCATTAATTCTTTCTGTTAAAAGAGCTATTTGAACTTCTGGAGAACCAGTATCTTTTTCTTCTCTTTTATATGTAGAAATAATTTCTTGTTTTCTTTCCTTTGTCATAGTATACACCTCCTATTATTTTTTATCTCCTTAAACTGAGCCCAAGCCTAGGTGTTTAGCTCAAAGCTAAGTATAAGGTATACTGAATAGTTTTCTATTCGTTAACTATTTTACTACATTTTACCTAAAAAATCAAGTAAAAATAAAAAGAATTTAAATTTTCCATTTAAATTCTTTAAAATTCTATAATCCATATTTTTGTTTGAATTTTTCTGCTCTTCCTCCAACTTTATCTTGTCTTAGGTTTCCAGTCCAGTATGGATGGCATTTTGAGCAAACATCTACTTTTATATCTTTTTTTGTTGAACCAACTTCTAATACGTTTCCACATGCACATGTAATTGTTGTTGTACCATAGTTTGGATGTATTCCTTCTTTCATTTAAGTTCACCTCTTTCTCCGTTTTTTATAACTTGACTATTCCTTATATTAACATATATTTTTATTTTTTTCAAGTGTTATTTGCTTATTTTTTATTTTTTTGTATTTTGTGTTACTTGTTTTTCTTGTTTTTGTTCGTTTTTTTGTTGTTCATTAGGATTGTCTTGAACATATTGTGCTGATGCTACCATTTCTTTGTCCATAGATAGTTTGTTAATTAATTTTATCATCACATTGAAAACACAAGCAACTATTACTATTATCATTCCTATTTTTTTCCAATATTTTGAAAGCATAATAACTCTCTCCTTTTTTATTACAAATCCATTTTAATAAAGAGTGCAAATTTAAAATAGATATGTAATGTCAAATTTCTACATATCTATTATACCTGCAAATTATTAAATTGTCAACCATTCTTTAACATATTTCAATTATGTTAAAGATATAATTTTGGTTGTAACTTCTGAGCCATTTGTTGAAGCCAATATTTTTATTTTATACCCTGTATTGTTTTGGAATTTCAAATCGCAACTGCCATAGGCTACTGCTGCGTCTTTTCCGGATTCTATATACGGAACTTTATTACTATGAGCATGTCTTTCTGTTACTTTTAATGTTGGTATACTTAAAACTGCATTATACAAAGTAGAACTAATTTGGCAATTTCCTCCTCCTAGTCCTTTTATCTTTTTCCCATTTGCATCAAAAATATCTGCTTTTTCATAACCTTTTTCTGACGTTGCTTTTCCTACTGTACCACAGAATGAAAATGTTTCGCCTGGTTCTACAATTGTTCCATTTAAAGTATTACATGTAATTTGAATGTTCTTCTGTCTTCCTGAATCTTTTGTTACTATTTTTGTAGTATATGATGCTATTTCAGTTTCAACAGGTTGAGCTTGTTGTTCCTGTTGTTGAATTTGCTGTTCTTCTTCATTTTGTTTTTCTTTTTTCTCTTCGTCTTTTTTTTCTTCGTTATTTTCTTCTGCTTTATTATTTTCTGTATTGTTTGCATTTGCTTCTGTTCTAGTTGCTTCATAATTTCCTTGTTCATTATTCTTATTTCCAACATTATATACAATAAAATATGCCCCAACTCCAAGTGCAATTCCAATTACTACTAAAACTATTATCCAGTTTTTATATTTCATTTTAATCACCATTTTTATTTTTTACAAATTCATTTTTTTTATGCTAAAATTAAAGAAAATATTATTGTTTTCAAGCAACATTCGGGGGGACCAACAAATTAGAAAGCATTTCAAAATTTTTGAGAAGATTAAAAATTTTGAATTATGCTTTCTTATGCAGTTGGGAGTTGCAGAAAACAATAATATTTTCTATATTTATGCATACAATTAAAAAGTGAAAGGGTGATTTAAATGAATAATGTTTATAAAGTTGCTATTGTAGGAGCAACTGGATTAGTTGGTAGAACTATTCTAAAAGTTTTAGAAGAAAAAAATTTTAAAAATGTACAATATACATTATTTGCGTCTAGCAAATCTGCTGGTAATAAAATTGAATTTTTAGGTCAGAATTATATAGTTTGCGAATTAAAAGAAGATTCATTTGATAGTGGTTTTGATTATGCTATTTTTTCTGCAGGTGCAAGTACATCTTTAAAATATGCTCCTATTGCAGTATCAAAGGGCTGTGTTGTTATTGATAATAGTAGTGCTTTTAGAATGGACGAAAATGTTCCTCTTGTTGTGCCAGAGGTTAATCCTGAAAAAATATTTGAAAATAATGGAATAATAGCAAATCCAAATTGTTCAACTATACAAGCAATGCTTCCTTTAAAAGTTTTAGATGATAAATATAAAATAAAAAGAATTGTTTATTCTACATACCAAGCAGTTTCAGGGGCTGGTAAAAAAGGGTTAGAAGATTTAGAAAAAGGTGAAAATGGAACATTTTACAATAATTGTGTTCCTCATATTGATGTTTTCTTAGATGATGGATATACAAAAGAAGAACATAAAATGATAAATGAAACTAGAAAAATTTTGAATGAGCCTGATTTACCAATAACAGCAACATGTGTAAGAGTTCCAGTTAGAAATTGTCATAGTGAATCTATAAATGTTGAGTTTGAAAACGAAATAGACATTTATGAAGCTAAAACTTTATTGCAAAATAGTGAAAATATCATTTTAGCAGATGATATTGAAAATAATATTTATCCTTTGGCTCGAAAAGCTGACGGAAATGACGAAGTTTTTGTGGGAAGGATAAGAAGAGATTTTAGTGTTAAATATGGTTTGAATTTTTGGTGTGTTGCAGATAATTTAAGAAAAGGTGCTGCAAGCAATGCTGTTCAAATTTTAGAAAAACTCCTAAAGCACTAAGCTTTAGGAGTTTTGTTATGCTATATCAAATTCAAATACTTCTATTGTCTTTATTAGAGATTTAGTAAATTCATCTTCTTCGTTTTCAAAATCAATAATATTAAATTTATAATTTTGTTCATTTTTGAAATCATCTGGTTTAATATTTAAAAGAATTTTAGATGATAAATCCATTCCAATTGGTAATGTTTTGTTTTGATTGTCATAAAAAATTATATTTGTAAATGGTATTCCATCTGTTTTTTTCTTAATGTTTAATTTAAACAACTTTATATTATTTTCCTTTATATTAGTGTTTTTTACAACTTCGTCTACCGGATTAATATTGTAAACATTTATACCATTTGAATCAAAGTTTTCTTCTACAACCATTTTATAAACCGGCAATTCTTCTTCAATTTGTACTTTTTCTAATGAAGTTTTTATTTTATTTATAATTTGCTCTAATACTAATTTATAGCCAATTTGTTTTGTATTTTTACTTATTTCTAATATTTTATATTTGTCTTTTGCAATTTCTCTATGCTTTTTATTTTTTATTTTGCTTACTTTTGTGCTGTCTTCTGAACCACCAAAAATATCAAAATCTTCATTTTCAAGTAATGTACTCTCTTCTGATGCTTCTTTTTTTAGTTGTTTTAAATTGTTGTCAATATCTTTTGGTAATAAATCATTCATTTTAATTTTATTCAAAATTTCTATAACATCAGTATTTGCAATAAATACAGCATCTGTTTCTTCTTCTGATAATTTGTTTCTCAATATTTTGTCATATTTTTTTCCAAATTCCTCTAAATCCTCTTCATAGTCAAATATTCTTTCAATTTTCTTTACTATGTTTACTTCTTCCTCTTCTCCTTCTGGAAGTGCTTCTACAGCATCTTTATTACTATATTTCCAGAATTCAAATATACTCTTTTTATGGCTATCTATTTCTTTTATGAAAATACTTGCATTTTCTATTTTTTTGCTTAAATTTTTATTTTTTAATTTTAATGCATTTATGTCCATTTTTAGATTTTTAAGCTTGTTTTCTTTTTCTTCTAGTTCTTTATAATTTTGTATAAGTTCTTCTATATTGTAGTTTTCTTTTATTACTGGAATAACTTTTGTTTCTGCACTTAAATCTATTTTTTCTTCTTCAACTTCATGTATTTCTTCTTTTTTTGGTATTTCTTTGTTTTTATTTTTCTTTCCTTTACTGAATTTAAAGAAATATTTTACTTTGCCAAAAAACGTTTTTTTACACTCTAAAAATGTTGAAATTTGTTTTTCTTTTTCTAAGTATTCCATTTCCATCATTACAGAATCTGATTTTAATTTTTCTAATTTTTTTTGATTTTCTTCTATAAGTTCATCATTTTTCGCTTTATTTTGGTTGCATAATTCATATTCTTGATTTAGCCATTTAGGAATATCTTCATATTCAAATTTCTTATTTTCTTGATAAAAGTCTATTTCCCCTTTATCATTTATTTTTGTTTTAAATGAAAAATAATTTGGTAATTCTGTTTGAAGTATAAACATAGCTTTTAATAGTTTGTAGAAACTTGTTGCCTTTTCTTTGCTATCCAATTTTATTTTATACCAACTTTGGATTTTTTCATATACATAGGTTTTTCCAACTATTTCTATACTTAAATTTTCATCTTTATCATAAACTTCATAAACCAATGGCCAACTCTTTGTGAATAACCACATATAGTTTTCTATATTTTGATATTCTGATCTTTTTAAATATTGTGTTGTATATTCTACTCCACTTATTGGAGCAAATATTGTAGCTGTTCTCTTGTTTTCTATTTTCTTTTTTAATAGATAAAAGAATGCTTCTTGCTCTGATTCTTCTGTTGGAACAAGCATAAAGTATTTGTCTGTATTTTTTGAATAATAAATTTGCCACATATAGTTTGAATTAAATTTCACTTTAAATGGTATATTTTTTGATAGTTTTTCTTGTTCTTTTTCTATTTCTTCAATTCTCTCTATTTTAACATTTTTTAACATATTTAAAAATGTTGTGTGTTTAATAAAATTTTCTTCATTTTTGCTATCAAGATAATCTGCAAGAGGTGATGCTTTTGTAAATTTTTCTTCTAGCTCATCTAACCTATTTGCAGGTGTTAGCATTATTTGAATATCTTTTACTTTTATATATCTATATTGTTTATATTGGCTTTCGTCATAAAATTTGGGCACTTTATATTCTAAATCTTGAAAATCTTTTAATGCCTTTGGTGGTCTTGTTAAATTTAAGCCTAAATATTCTATTTTTTTTAATATTTCATCATCTTTTTTTGCACTAGGCATTTCAGTTCTCCTCTCTCTTGGTTTATATAATATCATAATCACTACTGCAAATTCAAGTATTATTTAATAATGTCGTAAAAAGATTTAAATACATATCCTTGTTCTTTATAATAGTTAATAATTTCTTGCAATGTATCTGCTGTTGTTTTTTTAGCTGCAGCGTCATGCATTAAGCAAACTACACTATTTTTGCCTTCTGATGTTGTTCTTATTCTTTCCATTAGATATTCTGGGGTTGGATGTTGCTTTTCTGCATCTCCTGATAATGCATTCCAATCTATGTTCACTATTCCATTTTCATTTAATAGCTGTTTTGCTTCTTTTTTTAAATCTGCATATTTTCCACCTGGCAAACCTCCTGGAAATCTAAACAAATGTGAATTGTATTCTGGCTCTCCTAAAACTTGTTTTACTGCATCATTACATCTATTAAATTCATCTAAAACTGCTTCTTTTGATGAATAAATTGATGAATAAACATGTGTATATCCATGGTTTGCTATAAAATGGCCATCATCATATATTCTTTTTGTTGTTTCTGGAAAAATTTTAACATTACAGCCTAATACAAAAAATGTAGCTTTAATGTCATTTTCCTTTAATGTATCTAAAATTTGATGTGTTACATTTGAAGGTCCGTCATCAAATGTTAAAAATACTCTTTTTTCCTCTGAATGATAGATATTTTCAATATTTTGAATTCCTTCATTTGTTAACTTTGGAAGCTTTGCTTCTCTAGCTTTTCGTTCTTCCTCTTCCTTTTGAATTCTTTCTTGCTCTATACGTTCTGCTTCTAATCTTGCTTCTTCTTCCTTTCTTTCCTCTTCCATTTTCTTTTGTTCTTCCAACTCTAGTGTTACAACACTACTTACTGTTGTTATCTGCTTATCTTTTCTAAAAAATATTTGATAAACAAGTAATGCAACCAATGTTAAAACTATTATAATTACTATTAAACTATTTTTTATTTTATTGGTTTTAGAGTAGTATTCATTAGGTTGGTAATATGTAAAATCATACATATTGTAGTTCTTCTTCATTTTATCATCCTCTTTTTCTTTTCCAAATCATTATACTACAATTTTCTTTATTTTAACATAGAATTTTACAAAAAAATCAAACTTTTTGGGACACTCTTAAAAATCAAGGTTTAGTTAATCCAAACCTTGATTTTTAAGAGTGTCCCAAAAAGTTCAAATTCTTTTAGTCTTTTCCGTTTATTTTAAATAATTTAAATATTTCAACAATTACAACTGGTGCAAATACTAAACCTACTAATTCTAATATGTTTTGTGATGGTAATACTGGTATGCTGAATATGTTTCTTAATGGTTCTACTAGAAGTATTACAAACATTAATGCTGCTGATGCGAATATTGCTAATAATAATTTTGAATTGTTTATAATGCTTGTTCTGAATATTGATTTTTTGTTATTTCTTATATTGAATACATGCACTAATTCTGATAATGCAAGTGTAACAAATGCCATTGTTTGACCTACTTCTATTTTAGATGCATCTAATGTTAATCCATTTATTGGTTCAGTTGTTGTTGCTAATCCTATCATGAATGCTGCTAAAGTTAATAAACCAATCATAACACCTTGATATATTACTCTCCATGTCATTCCCTTTGTAAATACACCTTTTCCTGGTTTTGCAGGTTTACGTTTCATTATGTCTTTATCTGCTGGGTCGAATGCTAAAGCTAAAGCTGGAAGTGAGTCTGTTACTAAGTTTATCCATAAAATGTGTATAGGTAATAATATTTCTAGATGATTTATATCTGTTATACCAAACCAACCAGCAAATAATGGTGTTAACATTGTTGCTAAGAATAATACTATTATTTCTCCAACATTGCTTGAAAGTAAGAATTGTATTACTTTTAATATATTATCGTAAATTCTTCTTCCTTCTTCTACTGCTGAAACTATTGTTGCAAAGTTATCATCTGTTAGAATTACATCTGCTGCTTCTTTTGAAACATCTGTACCAACTATTCCCATTGCACAACCAATATCTGAAGTTTTTAATGCTGGACTATCGTTTACTCCATCACCTGTCATTGCAACTATTTCGCCTTGTTTTTGCCATGCTTTTACTATTCTAACTTTATGCTCTGGAGAAACTCTAGCATATACTGAGTAATTTCTAACATTTTTTTCTAGTTCCTCATCACTCATTTTTTCAAGCTCTAAACCTGTTATAGCTTCGTTTTCATTTTCAAGAATTCCAAGTTTTTTTGCTATTGCTGTTGCTGTAATTTTGTGGTCACCTGTAATCATTACAGTTTTTATTCCTGCTGTTTTACATTTATCTACAGCATGTTTTGCCTCTTCTCTTGGTGGATCTATCATTCCAACCATACCAATAAATATCAAGTCATTTTCTATTGTTTCCATTTCTTTCTTATTTGGTACATGGTCAATTTCTTTATATGCACACCCTAAAACTCTTAAAGCCTCTTTTGCCATTGCTTCATTTTCTTGTTTAATTGTATTTGAATATACATCTAAATCTTTCTTAATTTCACCATTTATCTCGTAAGCTACACATCTACTTAAAAGTTCATCAATTCCACCTTTTGTGTAAACTATGTATTTATCATTTACTTTGTTTACTGTTGTCATTAATTTTCTATCTGAATCGAATGGCACTTCTTCTAATCTTGGAGTTCTATCGTAAATTGTAGGGTCAAAATCTAATTTAAATGCCATATCTACTAATGCTGTTTCTGTTGGGTCACCTGTTAAAGTTCCATCATTTGATACTTTTGTATCATTACATAGCATATTTGCATATACTAATTTGTTTAGCTCTTCATCTATTTCATTTTCTTGAATATTTGTTAAATCTCTTACTGCATTATTCCAGAAGATTTTTTCAACTGTCATTTTATTTTGTGTTAATGTTCCTGTTTTATCTGAACATATAACTGTTGCACTACCTAATGTTTCAACTGCTGGAAGCCTTTTAACAATGGCATTTTTCTTAACCATTTTTTGAACCCCTATAGCTAAAACTATTGTTGATACTGCAACTAACCCTTCTGGTATTGCTGCAACAGCTAAGCTTACAGCAGTCATAAACATGTGAATTGGTTCTTTTCCTTGGATTAAACCAATTAAGAATATAAATACACATATAGCTAATGCTGCAATTCCAAGTGTTTTTCCTAATTTATTTAATTTTGTTTGAAGTGGTGTTTCTTGCTTTTCTGTTGAATTTATCATTCCTGCTATTTTACCAACTTCTGTTGTCATACCTGTTTCTACTACTATTCCTTTTCCTCTACCATAAGTTACTAAGCTAGAAGAAAATGCCATATTTACTCTATCTCCAATTCCAGTTTCTTCATTTTCAATTTTTGCAGTTTCTTTTTCAACTGGAAGAGATTCTCCTGTAAGTGATGCTTCTTGCGCTTTTAGATTTATTGCTTCAATAATTCTTAAATCTGCTGGTATGTAATCTCCTGTATCTAAAACTACTATATCTCCTGGCACTAATTCTTTTGCAGGAACTACTGTTACCTCTCCATTTCTAATTACTTTTGATGCATGGTCTGTAAGTTTTTGCAAAGCCTCTAAAGATTTTTCTGCTTTTGCTTCTTGAGATACCCCAATTATTGCATTTACTAGTACAACTATTAAGATAATTATTGTATCTGTAATTCCTTCTCCATTTGCTACCCCAACTACTCCTGATACTATTGCAGCTATGATTAAAACTATTATTGAGAAATCTTTGAATTGGTCTAGAAATCTTTGCAATAAAGATTTTTTCTTTGCGGCTTCTAACTGATTTAAGCCATACTTTTCTCTTCTTTTTGTAACTTCATCTGATGTTAAACCTTTTTCTACATCTGTTTGCAAGATGTTTTCTACATCTTTCACTTCTTTGTTAAACCATTTTTCCATGTTTTTTCCTCCCTATAAATTTATATTTTTCTTAAGTTTTTTTGATACCTTTATTCTAGAACTAAAGCAAAAAAACTTCTAAAATAAAACTAAAATAATAGCTTTATTTTAAAAGTCTCGCTTAACTATTTTATAGCTTTACTAACCAGATGTTATTCACATCGCGATTGTTGATTAGTAATTAAAAGCTACTCCCTTTTATATATAATATTGGTGACCCCTACGGGAATCGAACCCATGATTCCACCTTGAGAGGGTGGCGTCTTAACCGCTTGACCAAGGGGCCATTAATACTATATAGTTATAACATGTTTTTTGAATTTAGTCAATAATTTTTGAAAAAATTTCTTTTAAGCGTTCATCTTGCTTTGTTAAATACAAATACCCTATTAATCCTTCAAAAGCTGTTGCATACATGTATTCTGTTACGTTTGAGTTTTTTGGTAAGTGATGATTTTGTGTATTTCTTGCACGCCTTACTATATCTTGTTCTTCTTCTGTTAGCTTGTCCATTATTTTTTCTAACAACTCCGCTTGTGCCTTGGCTTTTACATATTTTATTGATTCTATATGTAATTTATGTGGTTTTAAATATGTTTCATTTACTAGTTTTGTTCTAATGTATAGTTCATACACACAATCCCCTACATAAGCCCATGTAAGTGGTGACATTAGATTTACTTCTTCTGGAGTTCTTTCTATTTTTATAAATTCTTCCATAATTACCTCGTTTCTATAGTAATTTTTCCAAGCTTACCATTTTTAAATTCATCAAGTATTATTTTTGCAATTTTTTCTTCATCAACATTTCCACCAGAAATTAGACATCCACGTTTTTTGCCCATTTCTAACATTATTTCATAAATATTTTCATTTTCTGGTAAGTCTCTACTTAAAATATTTTCAACATAGCTTTCTTCTAATTTATATTTTTCTAGTAATACTTCTCTATGATTTTCAAGTAAAAATTTTACTAGATGATATGCAACTTCTAATCTGTCTAGTATTTCTTCTTTTATTGTTCCTGTAAAAGATAAATTTAATGCAACTTTTTCACTTTCAAATTTAGGCCATAAAACCCCTGGCGTGTCTAATAATTCGACCTTTTCGTTTATTCTTATCCATTGTTTTTGTTTTGTAAATCCTGGCTTATTTCCAACTCCCGCTGTAGCTTTTTTTGCTATTCTATTGATAAATGATGATTTTCCAACATTTGGAATTCCTACTATCATTACTCTTATTTTTCTTCCAATTCTTCCTTTTTCGGCTAATCTTTCTTGTTCAGCTTGCATCATTTTTTCAATTTGTTTTATGCATTGGTCTATTCCTTTTCCAGAATTTGAGTCAACTAAACAAACAGGTATATTTTGTTTTTCAAAATAATTTACCCATTTTTTATTTTCTTTTTCATCTGCTAAATCTATTTTATTTAATACAATTATTTTTTTCTTTTCCTTTGTTATTTTAGCAATTTCTGGATTTTGGCTTGAAATTGGTATCCTTGCATCTAGTAGTTCTACTACTACATCTACTAGTTTTAAATCTTCTGCTATTTCTCTTCTAGTCTTAGCCATGTGGCCAGGGAACCAGTTAATGTTTGTACTTGACAACTTTTCTTTTTTATCTTCCATATTACTCACTTTCCTTTTTATTTTGTAATGATTTCATCTGCATTTTTCTTTTTAAATTCAAAACTCTCCTTTAAAGATGAATCAAATTCATGCCCATCTAAAATATAATCAGCCCAACATTTTACATATGTTTTAATGTATCTTAATTCTTCATTTTTTAATTCTTTTTCACTTTCATGATAGTAACTATCCAAAAAAATATTAATTTTTTTATTATCTACTCCTGCTTTTTTAGAAATAAAGAAGAAACTCAAAAGAATAGCAACATCACATACAGAATCTCCATATTTTGCATCATCAAAATCTATAAAGCCAATTTTATCTTTGTTTATAAAAATATTTTCTTTTGTTAAGTCAAAATGTAAAATAGATTTTCTGTTTAAATTATTTGCAAAATCTATAGTTTTAAAATTAAAACTATTATTTGAAGTTAAATCATGCAATTTCCTAACTTCTTTTGCTATTAATTTAACAATTTCATCTGGGCAAATATTATTGTTTTCATTTATAAATTCGGATAATTGTTTACCCTTCAAAAATGAATAAATAACAATATATTTATCCATATATTTAGAAAAGTAATTTCCATAGCTCGTTTTAATTATTTGGGGAATATTCATTTCATCCAAGTAATTATATAAATCTATCATATTATTTACCATATTTAAATCATCATATATTTTTGCAATATAGTCATTATTATTTGTTTTTATATTGTATACATTTCCATCTGATGATTCATTATTTTTAACAATACTAACTATATTTAATTTAAAAACATCTTTTATATGTGATTCTAAATCCATTCTTTTACCTCATTTTATAAAAAATTTTTCTTATTAAATACTTTTACATTTTAACACAAAAACAAGCAATTTTCAACTAATTGCTTGTTTTTTTAAATTAATAATTTTATTTATTTCATTGCATCTTTTATTTTAGATAATAATGTGTAATAGGTTTTAAATCATCATCTAATTCATAGCATATTGGATTTCCTGTTTGAAGTTCAACTTTTATTATTTCTTCATCTGTTAAGTTATCTAAATATTTTATTAATCCTCTTAAACTATTTCCATGAGCTGCTATTATTACTTTCTTTCCATCTAATAAATCTTGTTTTATATCAGAATTCCAATAATCTATAACCCTTTTTATAGTATCAATTAAGTTCTCTGTTTTTGGTAATTCTTCTTCTTTTAAATCTTTATATTTAGGGTCATTTCCCGGATATCTTTCATCTTCTACTGATAATTCTGGTGGTTTTACATCTGAACTTCTTCTCCAAAGTAGAACTTGTTCTTCTCCGTATTTTTCTTTTGTTTCCGCCTTGTTTAATCCTTGTAAAGCACCATAATGTCTTTCATTTAATCTCCAGCTCTTTTTAATTGGAATGTTTTCTTCTCCTAATTCTTCTAAAATATAATTTAGTGTATCATTTGCTCTTTTTAATACTGATGTATATGCTACATCAAATGTAAATCCCTTATCTTTTAAAACTTTTCCCGCTTCTTTTGCCTCTTTTATTCCTTGTTCAGATAAATCTACATCTGTCCATCCAGTAAACTTATTTTCTAAATTCCACATGCTTTGCCCATGTCTAACTAATACTAATTTTATCATTATAATTCTCTCCTTTTTATCTTTTTTTACTTAATCTTTTAATGATGATGATGGTGGTGATGATGATGATGCCCTTCACTATGAAATTCTACATTACATTCTACATCATCACATACTTCATCCTCTGTTTCTAATATAGCATGGCAAATATTATGCTCAGCTAACTCTTCTCTTATTTCCTTTTTAACATTTTTTACATCTTCTGATTTAGTTACAATATGCATTGTTGCATAATTGTTAAAACCATCTATACTCCATACATGAATATGATGTATATCTTCTACGTCTTTTATTTTTAATAGATGTTCTTTTAATTCATCTATATCAACATCATTTGGAGTTTTTTCTAAAAATAAGTCTAGTACTCTTTTTAGATTCTTTAATGCATTGATTAAAATGAATAATGCTACTCCAATGCTCATTATTGGATCAATTATTTTTATGTCTGTAAAGTTCATTATTATTGCTCCAATAAGCACTACTACCCAACCTAATACATCTTCTAACATGTGTAGATTTACAGATTTTTGGTTTATTGAATCCCCTTCTCTTGTTACATATGCGGCTAAAAAGTTTAATACTACACCAACTACAGCAAATAATATCATACCATTATAATTTACATCAACAGGATTTACTATTCTATCTACAGCACCTATAATTACTAGAATTGAACCTATTAGTAGTATTGTAGTGGTAATTACTCCACCTAGCACAGAATATCTAATATACCCATAAGTATATTTTTTATCTGCCTTCTTTTTGCTTTTTCTCTCTAAAAAATATGATATTCCTATTGATAAGGCATCTCCTAAATCATGAATAGAATCTGAAAGAATTGCTACTGATTTAGTAAAAAATCCTCCAAAAAATTCAAATATTGAAAATGATAAATTTAAAATAAATGCTATTAATATATTTTTTTGAGTTTTCATATTCTTACCTCCTATTAACCTAATGCCACATCTAAAATCATCATTATAACAAATCCTATTGCTACTCCTATTGTTCCTATATTTGAGTGTTCTCCACTTTGAGATTCAGGTATTAATTCTTCTACTACTACATAAATCATAGCCCCTGCCGCAAATGCTAACAAATATGGGAGTATAGAAACTACTGTGTTTGTAAATAGTATTGTTATTACTGCTGCAATTGGTTCAACTATTCCTGATAAGGTTCCATATAAAAATGCTTTTGCTTTTGACATTCCTTCACTTTTTAATGGCATTGATATTATTGCACCTTCTGGAAAATTTTGAATTGCTATACCAATTGCTAAAGCAAATGCTCCTGCCATTGTAATTCCCGTATTTCCAGTAATCGCTCCAGCAAATACTACACCAACAGCCATTCCTTCTGGTATGTTATGTAGTGTTACTGCCAAAACCATCATTGTTGTTTTCTTTAGTTTTGCTTTTATTCCTTCTGGCTTTGAATTATTTAAGTGTAAATGTGGTATTACGCTATCTAAAATCAATAAAAAACATATTCCCAATAAAAATCCTACCGTTGCTGGCAACCATGCAATTTGCCCCTGTTCTTCTGCCATATCTATTGCTGGTATAATTAATGACCATATTGAAGCTGCTATCATGACTCCAGATGCAAATCCTAATAATAGTTTTTCAATTTTATTGTTGATTTTATTTTTCATCAAGAAAACCATTGCAGCTCCAAGAGTTGTTCCTATAAACGGAATTGCTAATCCCCAAAAAACTTCCAAATACTATCACCTCTTTTTATTCATTTCCTTTTAAACTTGTTACCATATCTATATTTTTAACTTTTCTTGCTAAAATTTTTGAAACTACATAAGAAACTATAAATGTTCCAACTCCTGCAATTACATATGTAATCATTTTTATACTTGCTCCAAAATCATAGTGTTCTTCAATTGCAGTTTTAAATAGCCAATCTGTTAAATAATATCCTAGTGGTATACCTATTATTATTGAAATAATTGCTATCCAATTATTTTGTTCAGTAAATATTTTTCTTATCTTTTTATCTTTAAATCCTAAAACTTTTAATGTTGCGAACTGGTATTGCTTTTCAGTATATGATAAAATTCCTAAATTGTAAATAATTATTGCTCCTAATAATATTGCAATTACTATTATAAGTATAATCATTTTTCTCATAGTTTGCAACATATTTTCCATGCCATCTTTTAAAGCATTTTTATCTTGTATTAATTCCACATTTTCAATTTCTTTTACATCTTTTAAATCTTGATTTGTATATAAAGAATCCGGCTTGTATTCTACTCCTAAGCTTTCTAAATATTTTCTTGTCATTGTTACATTTTGATTTTGTGGGTCTTTATTAAAACCAATAATTTTTGATGTATAATATTTATTATCTCCATATATATGCCAACTTATTTCATCTCCAATTTTATATCCTTTTGTTTCTGCTAATTTATAAGTTACATATATTCCTTCATCTGAATTTACTTCTGTGAATTCGCCATCTTTGTTTACAAATCTAATTAGTTCATTAGCATCTGTTACAAATACATTATTTGCCTCTTTAATATCTCCGTTTTTTATTTCTATTCCAAGTGTTTTTGATGTATTTGCTCCATATTTTTCTTCTATTTTATTTAAGTTTTCTTTAGAAATATTTTCATTCAAAACTAATTTATAATTAAAATTATATAATTTTTCAAATTGAAGTTCTATAAAATAATTCATAGAATCAAACATACCAAATGCACAAACTATAAGCATTGCACACCCAGTTACACCAGCAATTCCCATAAATGTTCTCATTTTGTTTCTAACTATATCTCTTATATTCCATTTACTTGAAAAACCAAGTTTTTTAAAGATTCCTCTAGTTGTTATATTTAATGAATTATTTTTTACATTTGGAAGTTTACTTCTCAATGTTTCTGCTGCATTTTCTTTTAAGATTTTTCTACATGTTAAATATGTTATAAATGATACAGTTAAAACAACTAAAACAGCCATAATATAACTTGATATATTCATTGAAGGTGCCCCATTTGGCATTTCGAAAAATGCCATTTCCATTGATATAAAGAAGTTTCCGATTAAATAGTAACCTCCAACTAATCCAGCTAATGAAGCAACTAATGAAATCCAAAATCCGTATCCTATATAATGTAATAAAATCTTAGATTTTTTAAAACCAAGTGCTTTTAATGTTCCGATTTGTACTCGCTGTTTTTTTACAACTCTTGTCATTGTAGTAATTACAGAAAGCATTGCTATAAACAAGAATAATCCTGAAAATACACCTATATATGTTTTTCCTTCATCAATCTCTCCTTGATATGATGTATAAGAAGCCCCGTCTTCTATATTTGTTACAGCTATAGCATTTTCCACTTTTTCTTCAATCTTATTTTTTACTTCATCTTTTTTATCTTTATTATCAACATCTACCATTACATTATTGAAAATTCTAAAATATTCTGGTAATTCGTTTATTGATAAATAAGCTACTCCAAATTCCTTATGATCTGGATATATTTCTGAACTATCTTTTACATCATATACGTGATCTGGAATATTTACAATTCCCTTAACTTTTTCTTTTAATTCTATTTTATCGTATTTAATTGTTATCTCATCACCAATTTTATAATTGTTTTCATCTGCATAATATTTATCTATCCATACTCCTTCTGACTCTGGATTAAAGCCTTCCCCCTCAAACACATAGAATTTTGATATATTATTAGTTTCTATAAAACTTAATAACAACGTTCTATCTCCGTCTGTTGTTCCATTTAATGTTAATTTTCTTTCAGCATCTTTTACATTTTCTATTTTCTTAATTTCTTTTAAATCTTCTTCTGTAAAATTTGCCCCCATTACATTTAAATCTTGTAAATTGTTTTCTTGATAATATTTATTAGCAGTTTTCTCCATTCCATCCATATAACTTTCAATTCCAGCATATGCCATTACACCAATAAATACCATTAAAAATATTGTTATAAATTGTGATAAATTTTTTCTAATATCACGTAACATTTTCTTTTTTAACATTTATTTCCTCCTTCTAGCCACATTTACAGTTCCGCCTTTTTCCAAAAGCCTTTTTAGGCTTTTGGGGCTCCACTGTATGACGGTATCCGTAACTCGCTTTGCTCGAACGTCTACCAGCCTACCTCGTCAATTCTCTTAGGATGTTCATTTGAAGTTACACTTTCTATTTTTCCGTTTTTAACATGTACTACGGTATCTGCTATTTCTGCAATTAGACTATTGTGAGTTACAATAATTACAGTATTAGCTCCTTCATTGCCATCACATTGTTTTCTTAATAGTTTTAATACTTCTACACCTGTTTTACTATCTAATGCTCCTGTTGGCTCATCACAAAGCAATAATTTAGGATTTTTAGCTATTGCTCTTGCAATTGAAACTCTTTGTTGTTCTCCTCCTGACAATTGACTTGGAAATTTATTTTTATGCTTTTCTAAGCCTACACCTTTTAATGCCTCTTTACTATCTATTGGATTTTTTACAATATCTCTTACTAATTCAACATTTTCTAATACGGTTAATGTTGGTAAAATATTATAGAATTGGAATATAAATCCTATATTTTCAGCTCTATAATCGCTTAATTGTTTTTCATTATATTTTGAAATATTTTCGCCATCAATTAAAATATCTCCTTTAGATGGAGTATCCATTCCTCCTATTAAATTTAAAAGTGTTGATTTTCCAGCACCAGATGGTCCAAGTATTACAATGAATTCACCTTTATTAAGACTTAAATCTATATTGTCTAAAGCATTGAATTCATTCTCTCCCACCTTATATGATTTTGTTAATTTTTTTATTTCTACTATCTTTTCCATAGTTCCTCCTTTTCTTTAACATGAAATATATTTCATGTTTTCTAAATTATTATAATAACAAAAATATAATTTGTCAATAAAATATGAATTTTTTTTCACATTTTATTGACTAAATCTTAAAATAATATTATAATAATAAAATAGAGAGGATTTAAATTATGAAAGAAACCGAAATTAGAGAACCTGTTCAAAAACGTTCTATTGAAAAAAAAGAAAAAATAATTAAATATGGTTTTGATTTAATTTGCGAAAAAGGATATTATAATACTAACACTGCTGAAATCGCCAAAGCTGCAGGTGTTTCTACAGGTATTGTCTATAGTTATTTTAAGGATAAACACGATATCTTATTAGAAGGCCTAAAAAGATATTCCAATAATGTTTTTTATCCTATGATAGATTTTACAAATGATATAAAGATTGATGATAAAAATTTAAGAAGTGTAATAGAGAAAATTATTTTACAATTTATAGATAACCACAAACTTTCTCAAACTGCTCATGAAGAAATAACTTCTATGACTCATTCTGATAAAGATGTTGCTGTTTTTTTTCATGAAAGTGAAATTGAAATAACTAATACGATAACTGATTTACTTCTAAAAAACAATTTTAATCCAACTGATTTGAAAGAAAAAGTTCATGTAATTATTAATTTAGTTGATGATTTATGCCATGAAATTATTTATCACAAACATAAAGAAATAGATTATAACAAAATGACAAATATAATTATAGATACAATTATTAATATACTTAAACCTGAAAAATAATAGTAGAGGTGGAAAACTTTTTATTTTTCCACCTCTACTATTGACTTTTTTCTTAATATTATACATAACATATTCTCTATTTTTTATTATAATGTTCTATAATTATTTTTATCTGCTCTTTCGTCATATTTTCTATCATATTGCTCATTTTTGTAAAACCAATCTGTTTTCTTATCTGTTGGATTTATTTTTCTTCCTTTATCAACTAGTAAATCTAATAATACAGCAATTGGTAATACTATTCCTAAAAATGATACAAATGTATTTAGCGCATTTTCTGCTCCTAATGTTCCATTTATTATTGAACCCATATTATTAAATAAATCTACTCCAAAATACATTCCATATGCTGCAAGATATAGTATTCCTCCTAATAGCTTTCTTTTTATTACTAATAGCATACATACTAATACTACAAAAGAAAGTATTATTTCTAATTGTCCATTTAATGGGACAAAACTTCCTAATGTTGTTCCGAATTCTGGCATTACTGCTACTAATACTCTAAATACCCAGAACATTCCCATAAACATTACTAACATCCATGTTGAGAAGTTTTTCATTTGTTTTCCTCCTTACAAATTCAACAAAAGTGAAAAACAGAGTTTTTCACTTTTGTTTGTCTTTATTAATCTTCATCTATAAAATCAAAGTCATCTTTGAATTTTTCTTTAAATATTTCAAATACTCTATTTAGTACGTCTTCATCATCAACACTTACATATGATTCTTCTTCTGAATTTTCATCATCATTATCTTCTAATTTTAGTATTACTACTTCTCCATCTTCTTCTCCCTCTTCAGCTATTGGTAATAATACAACATATTCTTCATCATCTAATTCTATTAAGTCAAGGAATTCAAATTTTACTTCGTTTCCATCCTCGTCATTTAAAACTACAATGTTGTCTAATTCTTCTCCATCAAAATTTTCTTCCATTTTTTTCTCCTTTCAAATTTAATATTTTTATTTTAACATCTATCGAATTATTATTCAATAAATTTTTAAAAATCATTTTTTATTTATATATACTTCTAATATATATACAGCAGATATCGTATCTACAATTCCGCGTTTTTGTGAATTTTTAACTCCAAGTAAATTCATTGTTGAATGTGCTTGAACTGTTGTTAATCGTTCATCTACTGTTTCTATTTTTAGATTATTATATTTACATTTTAATTTGTGTATAAACTCTTCAGTTTTTATTGTTCTTTCTGATTTGGTTCCTTTTAAAGTAAGTGGCAATCCAACAACAATTGTATCAATTTGATATATGGCCATTATTTCATCTAGCCTTCTTAATACTATTTTGTCTGAATTGTTTCTTTGTATTGTTTCTAACCCCTGTGCTGTTATATTTAATTCGTCCGTTATTGCTACTCCTACTCGGGCTTCACCATAATCTAGTCCTAAAACTCTCATATTATTCTATTCCTATATAATTTTTTACTAGTTTTTCTAAAAGTTCGTCTCTTTCAATTGTTCTAATTTTATTTCTTGCATTGTTATGGCTAGTTATATATGTTGGGTCACCTGATAATATATAACCAACTAATTGATTTATTGGATTATATCCTTTTTCAACTAAAGCCTCATATACTTCTCTTAATATTTCTCTAGTTTGGTTTGTAGTTTCCTTTTCAACTTTAAAATTCATTGTTTTGTCAAATTCCATAATTTACCTCCAAATTAAATATTATTTATATCATTTTCTCCTGCTGGAGCTGAGTCTAAGTAGTTTTCTAGTTTTTTAAGCACTTCTTCTAAACCTGTACCTTTATAATATGTAGATACCGCAAAATTTAGTCTTGGACTAACAATTACTTGTTTTTTCTTTCTACCCTTTTTAGCTGTTTTATTTTCCTCAGGATTTTCTTCAATTTTTTCTAAAGAAATTTGTAGTTTCTCTATTTCTTCTTTATTATCATTTAAAAATTCTACAACTCCATTTAATTCTACCCCTGAAAAAACAATTGCAAATTTAGGTCCCATATATCTTACAATTATGTACTCATTTGTAAGGTTTTGTTTAAAGTAATTGCTCACTTCTGTTAAAACCTTATTTCCAAGTTCTCTTGAACACTTTTTATTAATATCTTCAAGATTTGTAATTTTAAACATACAAACTGTTGACATTGTATATTTGTCTATTACTTTTTTACCATCTCCGTATAGATATGCTTCAGAATCTAGCCCGGTAAATTTGTCAATTCTATCTAATGCTTCTAGTGTTTTTTGATGTACAACATTTTTCAAAACTGAAACCATATTGTCTTTTACAACATCTAAAATTGTAATATCTACATTATCAAAGTCATGAGGTGTACCGCTTTCTATAATCCAATATCCAATATATACATTATCTATATATAATGGGAAGAATATGGCAGATTTTGCTCTACCAAATTCTACTTGTTGATATGGAAGTCTTTCGCCTTCCTCATTTACTGTAACATATTTTGGGGTTGCGGTAGCAATACTATCTTTAAACATATCTACATTTTGCAATGCTTTTAATGAGTTCCAGTGTTTTCTATCTACATTTGAAGCTTTTATAGTATATTCTGCACCATCAAATACTACTATTGTAGAATATTTAATTTCATATTTTTCTATTAAAGTATCATTCATTTTTTGAATTTTTTGATCAACAGAAATTCGTTCACCAACTATACTCATAAAATCTTGAACAATAGATAAATTGTTTATTCTTTGATTTATATTGTTAAATGTTTGTATTTTCTTGTGTATATTTAGGTTGTATATTATTAGCCCAATGACTATTATTACAAGAATTACTACTATTGCTACTGCCACTTGTTTTTCCCCCTATTTTAATATTTTCTTCTCATTTGATTTAGTGTATCATTCATATTTGCTGAAAATGTTGAATTATTATATGAATTTGATTGTGGTCTATATGTATTATTTCCCATTGAATTTTGATATACCCAATTGCATAATTCTTTTAGTGTTTGTATAAATGTTTTTGAATATCCTTTTATTGACACATCACAATTTATTACACTTTCTAAATATCTTGTATAAATGTCTTGTTCAAACTGAATTGTCATAAATTTAACTGCATTTATATCAAACAAGTCTGTCATGAATGACATTGCAGGATCATTATATTTTGACATTCCTCCAACAATTGTTTTTTCAGATATTCCTCTAACTTTTACATGTTTGTTTAATAATATTTTTAATTTACTTTGATCTAATATATTTTGTGCTTTTAATTCTCTCATAAATGCTGTTAATGGTTGAATTGTAAGGATATCATATGATTGTACAAGATATATTTCTTGTGCATTTGCAAAATATCCATAAGGTGTATCAAAATCACAATCTATCAATATTAAATCATGTACTCTAACTAGTGTTTCTAATATTGCATTTACATTTTCCAGTTCTTCTCTATCTTCTGGCAAAGATGTATAAACTGTTAGATTTTTGTTTACACTTATTCCTTTTGCTTGTCCGCTTACTAAGTTTCCTAAACAATTTCCTGCAATTTGTCTTAATTCTTCTTCATTTTTTGTATAAATGTAGTATGAATTTTTATTTTTTGTTGTGTCTAATATTGCTACGTTTATTCCCATAGAAGAAGCATATTCTGCAAGATTGTTTACTATAAAGGATGTACCATTTTTGCTTGTTCCAACAAATGTTGCAATTTTTTTATTTGCTGTTAATAATCTTGATAAATCTCCCAATTGTGCATCATATGATGGTGTTTGATTATAATTATATTGGTTATTGTTAAATTGGTTATTTCTGAATTGATTATTGTCAAACTGATTGTTTCCAAATTGATTACTATCAAACTGGTTGTTTACAAATTGGTTATTCTCATATTGATTACTATTAAATTGATTATTTTCCTCATAATTTGTTGTTTTGTTTTTATTTGTACTAAAATCCTCAAAGCCTGAAAATTGTGTACTATTTGAATTATCT
>Ga0129311_1000154_pt1 | contig 64276 bp, 63 predicted proteins | sample Go1ome_FD_94435 | JGI IMG/M metagenome (GOLD analysis project Ga0129311, IMG submission 94435) | Western lowland gorrila individual fecal microbial communities from Wisconsin, USA - Go1022B metagenome | ecosystem: Host-associated > Mammals > Digestive system > Large intestine > Fecal | place... | reverse complement strand
GCCGTTTTCCGGCATTTTCCAGATCGGATCCTTGCGAATTTTGGAAAGGAAACAGCTTGTCTGCTCGCACATGTATGCAGGCGCTGCGGTGAAGCTGCCGCTCTCGGCATAGCAGACCGCCGCGCACTGGTCGCAGGCGTGCGACATCGCGCAGGCGCTGCATTTGGCGGGCACCATGATTTCCTCTCGCTTTCGGCGGATCTCGCGCCAGCTCTCGCCGAAGCCGCCCGGTGCGAGCGGAACGCCGGGTTCCGTCATCATGCCGCAGGGCCGCAGCTGGCGGTCCCACGTCACCCAGAAGGTGCTGCTGCCCGCGCGGCAGCGGATGCGCTCGGTCGGCAGCTCCTGACACTCGCTGTCCGGATCGGGGACGCTCTCCCCTTTGAGCAGTGCGCCCCAGCGCCTGCGAAGCTCGTCGGGCGTGAAACGGGACTTGTCGTAGCGGAGCTTTTCCTCGGCGGCCTGCTCCGGCGTGAGCCGGTCGGGCGCGTAGCAGCCGTGCTCGCACGCGCGCACGGGCGGGAACATGTAGCTCGCCGCCTGCACGGGCAGCTTATGCTCGTGCGCAAAGGCGTAGATCCTGTCAGCGTCCTGGCGGTTGTAGGGCGTGACGGAGCAGTTGAGCTTGACGAGCACGCCCGCGCTTTGCAGCGCCAAGATCGCGCGCACCGCGCGCTCATACGCCGTCGGATCGCCGCAGAGCGCGCCATAGGTCTCGCCCGACGCGCCGTAGAGCGTGATGTTTACGCGCGCGGGCGGGTCCGCGGCCAGAAAATCGACCATTTTGTCGTTCAGCAGCGTTGCGTTCGAGTTGATGGAGACCATCAGCCCCATGCGCTTGCAGCCCGTGTAAATTTCGCGGAAGTCCGGCCGCAGCAGCGGCTCGCCGCCCGTGAGCAGGAGCAGCAGCGTTCCCTCGCGGCAGCATTCCTCCGCCAGCGCCAGCCATTCGGCGGCGGAGGCCTCTCCCCTCAGCGCGGCGGCGTCGTTTTCGCGGCGGTGGATGTAGCACATCCGGCAGTCGAGGTTGCAGCGCGGCGTCAGCTCGAAGGTGCCGGAAAGCGGCACGCCGCGGCTGCCCGCCTTGGCGAACAGCAGCTGACTATATGCTTGATAGGCGTTCATGTGCGCCTCCTTGTTGTCATAGTGAGATCAGGCCGTCGCGCGCCATCGCCTGCTCCAGCGCGCGGACCGCGCGCTCATCCGGCGTGCAGGCGAGCGCATAGACCGGCACGCTTGCCGCGAGGTCGAGCAGCAGGTTGAGCGCCGTGTGCCACTCCTCCGCGACCGATTGGTCGGCAAAGACATTCGGGCACAGCGCCGCGATGGCCGCACTGGGTCCCAGACGGCAGACGGTGTTTTCCGGCGCCTGCGAAAGCACGACGATGCACCGCAGCGGCAGCGAGACGTTCTCGCAGATGCCGCTCGTGCCGGAAAACGGCATGCCGTGCGCCATCGGTGCGCCGTCCATCCGGACGGCGGCCTTGTCGCCGTTGAGCACCCGCGCGCCGCGGTGGACGCGCCAGAGCTCAGCCTGCGTGGACTTGCCCGTGCCGCTTGGCGCAGTGAAGAGCATCGCGCCGCCGTCGCAGCCGACATAGGAGGCGTGGAACACCAGCGCGCGGAACGGCAGCAGAAGCTGGGGCAGCGCGACGCCCGGCCAGAAGAATGACGAGCGCGTGGCCCAGCGCCAGCAATCCTCGCGCGCAACAGCGCGCACCTTGTTGGAAGCCCCGAGCGCGTAGCTGACGCTCAGGTGCGGAAAGCTGCGGAACATGTCCTGCGTCTGCCGCGTGACGGTCTGCCCGTCGTGCCAGACGGACTTCTCTCCCCTTCGGCCAAGAAATTCGCCCGCGGGAGGACAAAGCTCCGGCGCGGAGGTAACGTCGATCGTCACCTCCGGCGCGCAGGGCGGGATATGGAATTGTTCGGTCTGCGCGTCCTCCCACATGGGACCTTCCGCCGAAACGCGGAAGCGGACGCCGCAGAAGTTGTAGAAATAGTCCATGTTGTTTTCCTTTAGACAGAGAAAGCGCCCACGCCCGCAGGGGCATGGGCGCTTTTTGGGGGGTGCGAGATGCTTGTTAATGTGCTGTCGACTTAGGAAGTAAATACCTTGTAATTTTCAGCACCGGTGAACTTGCAATAACTCTCATACCAAGCCACGCAGTCTTCACCACTTTCAGCAAACAGGTTTGTCTCATCAGGGCTGATAGCATTGTCTCCATTTGAATCCGCTACCGTAATGTTACCAATACCATTCAGCATCAAGATCCAGTCCATATTATTGCGGGTCGTGACCGCACAGCCGCCGCAAAGCTGATCATTGGCAGAAATGGAGAGTGCCATCATAACAGGCTTTTTGTATTCTTTCATGTTATATCCTCTCCTTTCTTATTTGCCGTAAACGGACTGCGTTTCGCTCGGATTGCCGTTGGCATCAAAGAACACCACTTTGTAGAAGTAGTTGTCGTTGCGGCCGATCGTATCCGTAAAGGTCACGGTGTAGTAGCCGAACCAGCTTGCGAACTTGCTGGGATAGTACTTCTGGCCGTCGATCTCCACGTAGGACACATCCTTCGAGAAGTCGATGCGCAGCGTGACAAGCTTGTGGCGGAACAGCGGGGTAGCATAATTGCGGATGCTGAAATGCTCCGGAACGAAGACCGTCTGATCGGGCTCAGGATCGACCGGCAGAGAGGTGGCAAACGCCGCGCAGACACTCTCATAAACCGCCGTCTTATCCATCTCGGAAGCGCTCTTCGTGCTAACGCCAGCAGGAAGCTTCACATTGCCGATCGCCAGCAGAGTATTACCGCGGTTGGCAATGGTAACGGAACCGTTTGCATCCGAAGTGACCTCGTAATACATCTCCGTGTTGGAAGTAATATCTTTTATTTCACCAGCAGCAGCTCTGTCACTGGTTGCCCACTGGGCAGTACCGTTCACTGCACGCAGGCTGACCTGAATTGCAGTCTGCTTCGTGCCAACGCTGAAGGTAACAGACTGACCCTCCCCGAGATAAATCTCGTTCTGCGGACCGCCGGCAGCTTCGTAATCCTCAACGCTGACCGTCTTGTTGCCCTCATTTTCAGTATAAGCGGTGATCGTATCTTTGACAACATCGAGAATGTTCTGATAGGTCACACCTTGCTCATTGCCCGGGTAGTTATTGGCAACATCGTCGGTGGTGCTGCGGTAGACGCGGAAGCCATCGATCTCGACGTGCGTACCCTTCTGGTGGTCAACCGTCGCGGCGGTGGCATAGGTCGCAATGCTGCTCACCGCAGACGCGGTGGAAGCGCTCATGCTGACATACTCCACATCAGCCATCGTCAGGCCATAGGTGTTCAGCAAGGACTGGAGCACGGGGTCAGTGCTGCTCGCACGCATAACGCTCTGCGTGCTGTAAGAACCAGCAGCCTTCGAACCAGTAGCCTTCAAACCAGAAGCATAGACTGCGATATCGTAAGTCGCATCGGCCTTACCGAGTTCGATATGCGCCAGCGGTACCTGAGAGATCGTGCCGCCATTATAACGGGTATCGATATCGATAAGTCTGGATGTACCATTGCCGGAGACATACAGGATAACACGACCACTGTTGGGCTCGCAGTTACCGATCAGGTCAAAGGCATTGCCGTAGAAGCTGGTGGTCAGCGCGCCGGTCTTTGTTGTGGTAGTCAGGCCATCTGCCTTCAGCACGCCGCTGGCATTGGTCTTAGTCTTGTAGGCATTATCATAGCCAAAGACGTTGTAAGTCGTTCCGGTGGTGTCGCCGACTTTCTGGGTTTCCTGAGCGGTGGAAGCAGCGAGCGACGTCGTAGTGTCAAGCGTCCAGCCGTCAGCCTTGGTCAGGAAGTTCTCCTCGTAGAGGACGTTGGAGGCGGGGATAAGCGCAATGGTAATAGCCTTGCTAAGTTCCGTTGCATTCGTATACTTAACTCTGAAAGAACCCGTCAGCGGAGCTTGAGTATCTACCGTCTTATCCAGCGTAAAGACAATAGATTTCGAACTGGAATCATAGCTCAAAGTTCCATGAGCAGTCTTGACGGAATTCTCAAAAAGATTGGTTCCGTCAACAGACAGATATTCAATATCATCATAGTTCTCAACTAACTCACTCAGAGGAATTTCAATCGGCAGGCCAAAGTCGAAGATATACTTCTTGTCCAGCTTGCTGGCATTGATTGCGTAATGCAGAGTGAGCGTCTTGCCATCCGAAGAAATATCTGCACTGATGTACTGGTAAACGCCGCTCTTATACTTGGCCGCAACGCCGGGAATAGTGGAAAGCGTTTTGCTGAACGTCTGCGCTTTATTAGCAGCATTGACAACATATGCCGCGTCAGGCAGATACTCAGCGTCGCCAACTACGTTGCTTGACCAACTGCTCTTGTTTTCTGCAATCAAGGTACCGTCAGTCACCGTTCCGTCCGCATTAACCGTGCCGTACAGATAAAGGCTGTTCGCATAGGTCGGCTCAGTGTCGCCCTGATTGTAGGTCATAGCAACCTGCATCGAAGCGATATTTTCCTTATCGTTGTCGTTATAGTAGACAACGTTCAGGTTAGTTTCCTTCTGAACGGTTTCAAGGTAGATCAGAACGAGCTTCGCCGTGTTCTTAGCAGACCAGGTGATATTGGAAGCCTTGCCGTTGACCATCGGGGTCGTACCGGCGTTTGTATCCTTGTCCCAAACCACCGTCTCGTCATACCACTTAGAAGTACCGTCTTCAAGATCCTTCTTGTCCCACGTGATCGAATCAGACGTGTACCAGACGTTTGCGCTGGAATTGCTGTCACGCTTACCATCCGTAACGGTGATCTTGCTGATGGTGTAATCACTGTTGTTGGTCGGAGCAACAATACCGATGTCACGGCTATTCCAGTAGTTAAAGATGCTGGTGGAGTTGGCGTACATGCTGCCTTCGGCCGGAGAAACCGTACCGTCAGGATAGACAACAGCGACAGTCAGCGCAACCTGGCCCTTGCTCGAGCTGGTATCCGGAGTTGTACCATCCGTTGTGTATCCCCAGTCCTTAACGTAGGTATCAATTTCCTCCGTGACCTCGGTCTTCTGGAGGTAGTAGGCCACCAGCTGATCGGTGGACTGGAAGTAATGCCAGATGCCGTCCGCGGTCTTGTACTGCCACGCGCCGCCATGATAGCGAATATGCGTCAGCGTCGTGCCATCAGCAGTCTCATCATCACCAGATGTACTGGTCTGAAGATTGTCAGCATCCAAGCGCATAGCCTGCCAGTAGTAAACAGTTACCGTTCCATCAAAGAAAGAGTATGCCGGGTTAGGAGCAATATCTGCAATCGCAATACCATTATCGGTAGTTGCGCCAGTGGTGGCGGTTGTGATCGACATGTTGCTTGCAGACTTGTTCTGGTCGTTATAAACCTGCTCGTTCGTGATCCAGTACTCAAGTTTGATGCTGTCATCGGTCATAGCGTCATCCGGGGCTTTGTCGGTCACGACGATCTTGTAGAGCTTACCGTCAATGGTCACGTAGGTGGTGCCAGCGGCTACGCCCGTGAAGGTGACGACGGTCTTATAGACGGGGGTATCGTCAACTTCCTTCGTGCTATAAAGGAATCCATTGCTACCGCTGGACGATACCGTCCAACCGTCATTGCTAAAAGTCAAGTAATAATCACTATATTTAAAGCCACTTGTAGTATTATATGTCCAAGTATAGCTACTACTTGACACGCTTAACTTATAGACATAACTGTAATTGCTCAAATCAAATTCACGATCCGCATTTAAAAACCAACCATTGCCCTTGATTGTGTACTGGCTAGTTCCATAACGGTTAGTTTTCGTAACCGCAAATGTGGTCGCTTCTGTAATTTTGGTCGTATTGGAGATAGTACCGTCAGTCTCAATAACAAGGTAATTCGTGCCATCAGAGATAACGCCAGTAGCAGTTTCGTTCTGCGAGGAAGGCATGGTCTGCTTACCATCAAGCACAGGCTTCTTACCGCCGGAAACCTTCTTGTATTCAGCGCTGACGGTGGCGGTCGATTCAACCAAATCGTCCTTCTTCAGCGTATCACGAACATCACCCGTAAACGTGCGCGTAGCGGTACCGCCGACGGTGATGGTGATGGTATCGGCAATCACGGGAGCGCTGCTGTCGTAGACTGCAATGGTGTAATCTGTGGTCTTACCATTATCACCGGTGACGGTGATGACAGCATCACCACTCGCACCCGCGACAGGCGTGACGATTACGCTCTTGGCACTGAGAGATTCCGTTGCCGCATAGGTGTTAACGGTGTTATCGGCACTTACGAGATTCACGAGAGTGGGATCCCAGGTCCAGGTAACAACCTCACTGGCGGAAAGAGTCACGCTGGCCGTTTCATTTGCGCTGTCCAGTTTGGTGCTGCCGCTGACCGTGCCATCACTGGGCGTGATCGTAATGCCCGGTTCGGGGATAACGGAGGAAACCGCAGGAAGGGTCTTACCAAACGCGGCGATGGTGGCAGACGTCTTTCTAATTACGCTGGCTTCCGTCTCAGCGCCGGGATAGTCCGCCCAAACGCAGAACATGGAACCGGCAGGCTTATCGATCGTGCTGCCCTGGAATTCCTTATAACTGAAGCCGCTTGCCTTACTGGCACTGCACTGCCAATCGCTCTTGCCGAGCACCCAATAGTAGCTGCCGTGGGTGTTGATCAGGGAGAAGCCCATGTTGGCAAGGGTCGTAGCGGGCATCGGGGTGTAACCATCCCAGCCGTTCGACCAGTAGCAGATAATAATCTTGGTATTGAACGTACCGGAAGAGGTATTATTATTGAAATAGATACCGTCATTGAATGCCATCGGGGTCATGCCGCTGTTGTCGATCATCATGGCGACCTGATTGACATAGTCAACATAGTAGCTATACTTGCCGGTGCTCTGGAGATTGCCAAAGCCCATGGAGCCGCCCGTGTACTTATCGTTCGCGTACTCGTCCGCGCCCATGTTGAAGAGCTGGCAGCCCTTGCCCGCAAAGTAGGTAATATACTTCTGAAGCAGAGCCTGCGTGAACGCGACGGCGGTGGGGTTGGTCACGTCGATGGTGCGGGCGGAGCCATTGTAAGAGCAGGTCTTGCCTGTCAACGCTTCCGCCGCATCAAGGATCGCGTCCATGTGACCCGGGGTGTTGACGCAGGGGATGACGCCCATGCCCTTGCTGTTCGCATAGTCAATGATGGTGTCCATCTCGGACTGCGTCAGCTCGTCCACGTCAAAGTTGTAATATGCTTCGTTGCCCTTGTGAATGGCCGACTTGACGGCTTCGCTTTCATAGATATTGTCGCCCACTGTCAGGGACATGTCGTTCAGCAGGAAGCGGAGACCGTCGTTGCCGACGGCGAGCTGGATATAATTGAATCCAGCTGCCGAGGCGTTGTCGATGAACTGCTTGATGCTGTCGACCGAGTAATACTTTCTGCCGCAGTCGAGGAAGAAAATATTATACTTGTAGTCGTCGGTTGCCTGAGTGGCTGTGTCGTCCACGTACTCATCGCCGCCCCACCATTCTGCCGCGGCGATGGCCGACGCGGGGAGCAGCGTGAAGACCATGGCGGCAACAAGCAGCATGGTCAGCAGCCTGCCGAGAAATTTTTTCTTCATGATTTGCTCTCTCCTTTTTGTTAGTTCCTGTTCTGATTGCCGTTCTGGCCGTCAACCACGTCGCCGGGGTTGGAGGCGGAGTTGGAATCGGACCAGGCCTTTTCGAACGCGGCCCAATCGCGGACAGGCAGCTCCTTGGTCCACTGCTCCTTGTCGGTGGTGGAGGCGCGGGTGTACTCATGGGAGTTGGTCGCTTCCTGAACGGCTTCATAGTACCACGCGGTAGAAACGTTATCGGGCCAGGTGATCATCACGCTGACGGGCAGCAGGCCTTCCTTGCAGGGCGTGCGGCGCAGGGTGTTGTTCACGATGGTCATCGCCTCGGCGCGGGTGATCTTGTTGTCGGGGCGGAAGGTGCCGTCGGGATAACCGTTGACGATCGCGAGCTCGTTGGCGAGGTTGATGTACTCGGTGTACCACTTGCCGCTGATATCGCTGAAGCGGTCGCCCATGGTCTCGCGGACGTTGTCCTTGAAGAAGCTGACGGCGATCTTGGCGAACTCGGCGCGGGTGATGCCGGCGTTGGGCTGGAACGAACCGTCGGGATAACCGTCGATGATGCCCATGTTGGAGAGCGTGGAGATGGCGTTGTTGTACCAGTCGGTGCCCTTCACGTCGGTGTAGCTGTTGGTCTTGCTCCAGTACTTGTCGCGGGCCTCGTCCTTGAGCATGCGGAAGAAGATGGTCGCGACCTCGGCGCGGGTGATGTTGCCCTCGGGCTTGACCTCACCGTCGGGATAGCCGATGATGTAGGCGAAGTGGTCGGTCGTGTTCAGATCCTCGGGATTCTTGTCCGGCTTGGGCGCGACCGGCTCGGAGCGCTTGAGCGTCACCTTGACCTCGTTGGACTTCCACTCCTTGATGTCCTGATCGTTGCCGAATTTGAGCGTGTTGGTGTAGCCGGGGTTCGCGGCCAGGCGCGCGGCATGGGCGATATCCGTGGGGACCTCGACCGTGATGTAGGAGAAGGTGCCGTCCACCGTGCCGGAGGCCTTGATGGTCTTCCAGGTGCTCGAGTTGGCCGTGATGGTCGCGGCCTTGTCGGCCTTGACCTTGAGGCCGGCGAGCGTGAGCGTGATGGGCTTCATCCAGTCGGCCACGCTGTAGTCCCAGAACATCGCGCTGCCGCCGGCGTTCTTCGCGGCGGCTTCTCTGATATTGCAGGTGTGGAGGCCGCTATTGTCGGAATAGGAATAGTAGATCAGCTCCATCGGAACGGAGAAGGACTGACCGGCCTTCCAGTTCTGCTGGATCCAAGCCTTGCTGACGACGATCTCGAAGGTGAAATACTTCGTGGCGGGATCGTAGCTCTTGAGGCTGTAGCTGTAGCTCGTGCCGGCGTTCGCGGGCTGCACGGGCTTGAGGAAGGTGCTCTGGAAGGTGAAGGTCAGCTTGTCGCCGGTCACCGTCCAATCGAGCCAGTCGAGCTCAACGTTCATGTTGACGTTGAAGTCGGCCGAGCAGAGCTGCTGCTGACGCGCCTGCAGATACGTCGCCATTTCTTCCTTCATGCGAAGCTCGGCGCCGTAGGTGACGTAGACGTCATTGCCGTCCGTGCGGTAATCATGCGTGGCGTCATCCGTCGTCTTGTTGTTGTAGGTCTGCGTGATCTTCACGTCGGCAAGCGCGGCCTTGGCTTCTTCAAGGCTGCCGCTGGCAGGCAGTTCGATCGCCGATGCAGACATGCACAGCAAGGAAAGCAGCATGGTCATCGCAAGCGCAAAGGACAACCATCTCTTCCCGTTCGTCCAGTGAATCATTCTGAACTCCCCCTCGTACAAATGATGTGATCGCCGCGGCCCGTCCGGGAAGCGGACGCACGGCGGATCCAGCCGGATATTATTCCCGACTTAGATTCAGCTTTACTATACCGCAAGTGCATCCAAAAAACAAGGTATAATTTGGATATTTCCGCTTGAAATTTGAAAAATTTGAGGAGGAAACACATACCGGCAGCAATAGTTTAACGGAATCTTGACATCCTCCGCCGGCAGACCTGGTAACGTTACCGCATCCGCCGGCAGTATATATTATAATGTATACGCCGCAAGCTTCACCACGCACTGCGGGACTTGCATCCGGCGCGGTTTCTTGCTATACTGTCAGCACCTATGAAAAAGGAGGAACGAGCCATGAAGAAGAAAAAACGGCTTTTGTGCGTGCTGCTGGCGCTCGCGCTCATCATCGGCGGCGTGTGCTGGTGGCAGCGCGATAATATCCGCGCGCTGCGCATGTCGCGGAGCATGTCGCAGGACGAGCTGAGCGATAAAATGACCGAGCAGCAGGAGCGGACGGAGGAAGCGGCGCGCCAATCCGGTGTAAACGTAAGGAACTTGACAGATGAGGAAAAAGAAGAGCTTCGAGACAGTTCGGCCTCTCGTGAGGAGTTGATCGACCGCATTGCGGGCAGCGACGCCGCCGCTTCCGACGGCGATACCTCCTCCCCTGCCCAGCAGGAACCGGAGGACAGCGAAAAGGCGCTGCGCGACCAGCTGGCAAAGTACATCGCTGAGATCTACGTGATGGAAGCCGAGTACACCGGCTGGCTCGAGCAGGCGGAGCAGGCCGCCATCGACGAATACGTCGCCCTGCCCGCCGAGCAGCAGACGAGCGGCAACAAATACAATATCGGCATGAAGTACCTCTCCGAGGCACTCAAGAAGGAAAAGGAATGCGACGCGAAGATGACCGAGATCGAGGACAGCATCCGCGCCGTTCTCAAGCAGCTGGGCGAGGACACCTCGCTCGCCGACGAGATCCACAGCGCCTACGTCGAGGAAAAGGCCGCGAAGAAGGCCTACTACCTCAGCCAGCACTCTTAAACGCTGAAAAATCAATCTCTGTAAAGGAAAAGCAGCTTGCAGCTTTTTGCTCCCATCCGGAGCAGGCCGCAGGCTGCTTTTTGCGTGCTTTTCCGCCTGTTGGGAACAGCGCGGCAGCGGCTGCGCGCCCCTGCTCCGCTCCTTGCCGTATATTTCCCACCTGTCCGGCGTGTTGATAGGATGTACCATTCCCCTTCGGTACATGTTGTATATAGATGAGCTCTATAGCAACAACATTTTGTGCATTTCGACATTTTCCGCACAGGACAATTCTCCTTTTTGGCAATAGCAAAGGCGATACCCATGTGATATCCTTGCTATGTAAAGAGGAAGTAAATAAATTTTCGGTCTCATTCGATCGGATCTACTTTATTTCCCACATTTTTATGCTATGAAAGGAGGGACGTATCGGCGTTGGAACTGGCACTGTCCGTCGCTGCCGGAAAAACAGTCCCGGCGGTTTGATGTGGGGATCATGTGTGTCAGCAAATCCACTTCAGTGATCCTGTGGGGAGGATCATGCACGAGTTGCCGGACCTTTTAGAATATGAGACCACCGCGTTGAAACATCGCGGCTTCTGCAAGCCGCAAAGACTGAAAAACGGAGGAAATCTCACATCATGAAAGCAATGAAGAAACGGCTATCCCGCGCGACCAGTCTTCTACTGACGGTTGTTATGCTGCTCGGCATGATGACGACTGGCGTTTTTGCTGCCGAAACGGGCGCGTCTGACGCGTCTCCCGTCGGCACGCTGGTGGAGAATGCGATTCTCTATCAGGTCAACAGCAATGATGAACTCGAGTACAACGGCGTTCACAAGGCCTCCATTGGCTCGAACGTCGCCGTGACCGACAAGACCGATAACGGCATCAGCTCCCTTGAAGCGCTGCAGAGCGTGATGGGCGTTGCCGATGCCCCGGAGGTCGTTCACAGCTATCTGCCCGGCGAGCGCACGCTCGGCAAGGCGGTGACTGCGAACCTCTGGGTGGACGGCGAGAATCTCACTGCGGTCGAAGTGACCGGCGTGAGCGAGCGTCCCGTGATCGGTATCTCCTGGAAGAGCGCTACCATCGGCAAGGACTATCAGGGCTTCGCTCAGGCCTACGAGCGCAACGGCGCTCTGGCGGTCTACCTGCCCCAGGTCTCCACCGAGTCCGAGGCGAGAGCGGTGCTCTATAACCTCAACGGTATCTTTATGACCGGCGGTTCCGACTGGAACCCGTACCTCTATGATGAGCTCCAGACCCCGCACGGCTCCAGCGGCCCGGCTGATGCCCGCGACACCTCTGACATCCTTCTGATGCAGCAGGCCGTGGCGCTCGACGTGCCGATGCTGTGTGTCTGCCGCGGTGAGCAGGGCTTCAACGTCGCTATGGGCGGCAAGCTCATTCAGGATATCCCCTACTACCTCGGCCAGAAGGTCCTCAACGGCGAGATCGCGGTCAATCGCGTGACCACCGTTCTCTCCGGCCCGTCCGCAGAGGATTATGCCAAGCTGGAAGCGCTCGCCGCGCAGCAGAACACCACGCTGCCCGAAGTTCTCCAGAACCCCGTTCAGGACACGGGCTACAAGGCGTACGACTTCTCCGAGCCCGTCGAGAAGGAGCTCGGCAGAACCTATGACAGCAAAACCGGCACCTATAACGAAGAACTCGGCGAGCTCGCCGAGGCATGCAAGAACGGCCACCTGCGCGTTTGGGTCGACGGTCTGGTTCACAGCGGCGGCACTGCCTATCACCAGCTTGCCGGCGGCACCGACAACGAGAACATCGCCATCGATTACAGCAAGTCCAAGTGGCTCGGCGAGATCTTCGGCGGCATCGAGAGCATCGACCTGGTCGCTACCGCGCATCATCAGGCGGTCGATCCCGAGTATCTCGGCGAGGGCCTGACCATCGTCGCCCGCTCCTCTGACGGCATCGTCGAGGCCATCGAGCATCAGGACAGTCTCTTCGCGCTGGCGCTGCAGTGGCACCCCGAGCGCGACGCGCTCAAGGACAGCAGAAACTCCGGCGTTGATCTGGATCTCTGCAACGCGCCTCTCCGCACGCTCGTCAAGTACGCCGGTATCCACCTCCAGCGCGAGCAGGGCGACGAGCCCTCCGACGGCGGCAAGTTCACCCCGAACGTCACCTATCAGACGTCCGTGACCGACGCCGAGCGCGCGAAAATCCACTCCGCCGTTGAAAACCTCAGCGGTTATGTTGGCGATATGGTCGTCGGCGACGGCACCTATGATCCCAACACCCTGATCGGCGGTCTGGCGACCGGTTCGAGCTACAACTCCATTTCCTACGGCTCCAGAGCTGCCGGCGGCGCGCCCAGCCAGTACCCCTTCGCCGTCCCCAACACCGAGGCCAACAACAACGAGGGCGACAGAAAGACCGCCAAGTTCGCGTGGGTCAAGGAGCTTGCCGCCAACCTCGGCTTTGACGTTGTTCAGCGCCAGGACGACAAGTATGTTTACATCGAGATCGGCGATCCCGACGCCCCCGAAATGGTCATGGCGCTCAGCCATCTCGACTCCCCCACCGCTTCCAACAATCCCACCGGCAACCTGACCCGCTGGGTCAACTCCAACGGTGAGCTGGATCCCACCGCTTACTACACCCCGTATGTCAAGGACGGCTGGCTCTACGGCGCAGGCGTTCAGGACGACAGCGGTCCCTGCCTTGCCACGCTCTTCGCCGCCAAGGCGCTGGTGGATTCCGGCGTGAAGTTCGACCGCCGCATCCGCATCGTCATGGGCGCCTATGAGGACAGCAACCCCGGCGTTCCCTCCGTGGACGACACCCTGTCCTACATGGATATCCCCTACTACACCAGAAACCCCAGCTTCTACGACAACTGGTCCTACAAGTCCCTCAACCGTGAGGAGACCCCGATCGCGGCCTACACCTCCGACTCCCGCTTCCCCGTGGTCGTCGGCAACACGAAGGCCTGGACGCCCAGCGTTGAGATGAACCTTTCCGCTGACAGCGGCAAGGCGTTCAGCCTGCTGACCGCCGGCGCAGGTGTGACGCTGCGTGAAGGCGACGAGACCCTCAAGGACATCGTCCACGGCAGTACCTCCCAGATCGCGTCCCGCGCTGTCTTTACGCTCGATGTGAGCAATGCCGGCGCCGAGCAGATCAGCGCGTTCATCGCCGCCGTTGAGAGCGCCGCGACCGAGCGCGGCTGGCTGCCCACGGCTGACGGCACGACCCCCAAGGTCCAGTGCTCCGCCGATAACGGCGTTCTGACCCTTGAGATCAACACCGACGTCGCGATGGAAATGCCCATGCCGCAGTACAGCAAGAACGCTGTCGTTTGGGGCATGTACCTTCTGAACAAGGCGCTTCCCTCCGGTCTGCAGCTCAAGAAGGCCGCTGCCGGTATCGCCGATCTGTTCTTCCGCGACTGCGAGGAGGGCGAGGCCTACATCGGTAAGTACATGGGCATCCCCACCGAGCTGCTCCGCAATCCCGATAACGGCGCTGCCAACCTGACGCTCGCTCTGATGGGCGGCATCCAGCGCACCTATGACCTCATCAGCTTCTACGCTGACGGCAAGCTCTCCATCCCGATGCAGGTCAGAAGCCTGCACGCCACGCAGAGCGATTATGAGACTGCTACGAGCGCCGTCGTCACGGCCTTCGAGAAGAACGGCTTCTCTCTCAGCGCCGCTCCCTCCAAGTTCTCTGACCCGACCCTCTACCTGTCTCACGACAACCTGCTGACCGCGCTGCAGTATGCCAGCTACCGCGCCAGCATCGAGTATGATCCCGACGAGTTCGAAGGCCCCGCCGACCTGCTGGATATCACCTATCCCGTTGGCACGACCGGCGGTACGCTCGCCACGAACTTCCGCAACAAGATGACCGCCTTCGGCGCTGTCCTTCCGGGCAACGAGCGCTGGTGGCACTCCGCCAACGAGCGTATCGGCATTGACGCGATCATCCAGATGACCAAGATGATGGCTGACGGCATGCTCGAAATGGCCCGCTACTCCGGTTCCGCCGGTGCGCAGGTCATGTGGGCTGACATCGACGGCCTGAACGCCGACCGCGCGGACCTCGACCTGCTCGACGTCACCGTCGGCACCTACAAGGATGCCAGCGGCAAGATCACCTCTTCCCTGCTGAGCAACGAGACCCTCCTCGGCGCGACCTCCTTCGCGATCGACATGTGGGCTGACCGCGGCAACACCTCCAAGACTGCCGCTCAGTACGCTGCCGGTCACGGTGCGGACGGCGTTTATCTGCCGCTCGACAACGAGGACTTCCTCGCCAACACCTTCGTGCTTCCCATGCGCCTTGAGTTCAAGTACGCCCGCCCCGCCGGCATGAACGCGTCTGACTGGGACAAGCTCGCGAGCGGCCAGCTGACCGGCTTCAACTTCTACCTGCTCAAGGACGGCAAGCCCGTCGCCCTGACGATCTCCGAGGGTCAGGACATCAACAAGTATTACTCCGTCCGCGTGGACGACAACGACCCCAACACCGTTTATGTCGCTGTTAACCTGGCGATCGTGGACGGCGAGTACACCGGCGTTTCCACCGTTCTTGCCGACTCCAAGACCGACCTCTACAAGCTCAACGACGAGTGGCTCAAGACCAATGAGAATCCGTTCCCCGAGCGCGGCGCAGTGGAAGAGCGCGGCTTCTTCCTCTTCGGCGACGGCTCCAAGAACGCCTGCTTCGAGTCTCCCGACGCGATCTATGTCACGGCGACCAACGCCGACAACGGCGGCGGCACTGTGAACCCCGGCAAGCCCTCTCAGCCCTCTCAGCCCTCTCAGCCCTCTCAGCCGAGCGAGCCCACCACGCCGGGCAGCAAGTTCGTTGACGTGAAGAAGGACGACTTCTTCTTTGACGCGGTCAACTGGGCGGTCGATAACGGCATCACCACCGGCACCTCCGCCACCACCTTCTCCCCCAACGGCAACTGCACCCGTGCCCAGGCTGTGACGTTCCTGTGGCGCGCCAAGGGCAGCCCCGCTCCCACGGCGACCACCACCGCCTTCACCGACATCGTCCCCGGCAGCTTCTACTATGATGCGGTCCTGTGGGCGGTCGAGAACGGCATCACGAACGGCACCTCCGCCACCACCTTCTCCCCGGATGCCACCTGCACCCGCGGCCAGATCGTCACCTTCCTGCACCGCTCCCTGAACCAGCCCGCCGCCGGTACGAACAATCCGTTCACCGACGTCGCGGCCGATGCGTTCTACGCGAACGCGGTCCTGTGGGCCGTTGCGAACAACGTGACGAACGGCACCTCCGCTACGACCTTCTCCCCGGATGCCACCTGCACCCGTGGCCAGATCGTCACCTTCCTCTATCGCGCCTACAGCAAGTAAGCCCCTATCAAAAGGAAGGCGAGGGATCATTCCCTCGCCTTCCTTTTTTATTCACCTTGAGGTGAATAAGGCCCGTCCGCTTCGGAAACCGAAGCGGACGGGTTCATGATTTCAGTTGATGTGCTCCGCGTGACGCTGTGTTCTGGGCTTGGGCTGATAGAGCACCTCGCTCACGGTATAGACCGTGACGAACGCGGCGGGATCGCACTTGGCGAGGAAATTCATCAGCAGACGATACTCGTTTTTGTCCACGATGGTCACGATCTCCTTGCCGGAAAAGCCACCGTAAGCGCCCTGCGCTTCATAAAGCGTCGCGCCGGAGTGGACCGTGTCGAGCAGGAAATCGAGGATCTCCGCCTGCCTGTGCTGCGAGATGATGCAGACCTTGCGCTTGGTGTTCGTGCCGAAGATGAAATAGTCGAGCACAATGCCGCTGAGATAGGTCCCCAGCACGCTGAGTACAACCGTTTTCTTGTCGTACACCAGCGCGGCGGACAGCGAGATCGCCATCCCCACCGCCGAGATGGACTTGCCGATGTCCATGCGGAAAAATTTGTTGAGGATCTTGCCCACGATGTCGAGCCCGCCGGAGGAAGCGTTCTGCCCAAAGAGGACCGCCTGGCCGAAGCTGATGAGGATCACGCTGCAAAGAAGGTCAACGAACGCGTCGTTCGTCATGGACGTGTTGTCCGGCAGCAGCACTTCGAGCACGCCGAGCAGGATCGGCATCAGGAGAGCCGCGTAGATGGTCTTTCCGACAAATTCCCGCCCCACCAGCAAAAAGCCGAGCAGCAGAAGGATGATGTTCACGATCAGCGAGATCACCGCGACGCTCAGCGTCACAAACCGCTGCAGCACCACGGCAAGACCGGCCACGCTGCCCATCGCCAGATTCGCCGGCTGCATGAAAAAGAACACGCCGGCGGTGATGACCGCGGTGCCGAACGTGATCAGCGCAAACTCTTTGAGAGCAGATTTCGATACCATATCGTGTCTCCTGTCTGTCGTAATAGGACTCGCACCGCATTATTGTACCGCACGCGCGGACATTATGCAACAGAAGAAACAAAAAAACGGCAGAATTTTGTCATCCGTTCGTGCCGTTTTCCTATAATAAAAATAGGAAGAAAACGAGGGCAGTCCCCCATGGGGACCGCCCTCATTTCAGATTACGTAATCGTATCCGCCGTCCTCGCGCAGCAGGTCCGCGAGCGTATACTGATCGAGATATTTGTTGATCACGTCGTTCAGTCCCGCCCAGAGCGAGAGCGTGCGGCATTCCGCCGCGCGGTCGCACGGCGCGCTCCCGGCTTCCAGGCACGTCACGGGTGCAAGCGAGCCTTCCATCAGCCGCAGGATCTGGCCCGCGGTGAACTGGTCAGGACTCTTGCAGAGACGGTAGCCGCCGCCCTTGCCGCGCATGCCCTCCACCACGCCGCCCTTGACGAGCGTTTTGACAATGCTCTCCAGATACTTTTCCGAGATCTCCTGCCGCTTGGCGATCTCTTTGAGGGGAATATAGCCATCGGTCTGATGCTCGGCCATGTCGATCAGCACGCGCAGCGCGTAACGGCCCTTGGTTGAAATCATCATAATCGTAGTTCACGCCTTTCTATTTACCTATTATATTACATGGTATATAGGAATTCAATAGATTTTTCTTCAAATTTCCTCTTGACATTTCTTTCCTCGCATCGTATAATCCCTACATACCTACTTGAAAGGTTGGTAATGAGAGTGACCCCTTACCGCTTCCTCTTCCGATGTCGCCGCGCCGGACGCTGAACATCGAAGAAAGACCGTAAACCATCATAACAGGAATAAAAATATTTTGATAGATTGAACGTATCGTTCAGGAGGAAATAATTATGAGCAAGATTTACACTTCCGCGGACCAGCTGATCGGCAAGACTCCGCTTCTGGAACTGACCCACATCGAAAAGGCTGAAAAGCTCGAGGCCAAACTTCTCGCCAAGCTCGAATACTTCAACCCCGCCGGTTCTGTCAAGGACCGTATCGCCAAGACCATCCTTGATGACGCCGAAGCGAGCGGCAAGCTGAAGCCCGACTCCGTCATCATCGAGCCGACCTCCGGCAACACCGGTATCGGCCTTGCCTCCGTCGCCGCCGCACGCGGCTACCGCATCATTATTGTCATGCCCGAGACGATGAGCGTCGAGCGCCGCCAGCTGATGAAGGCCTACGGCGCGGAGCTCGTCCTCTCCGACGGTGCCAAGGGCATGAAGGGCGCCATCGCCAAGGCCGAGGAGCTCGCCGCGCAGACGCCGAACAGCTTCATTCCCGGCCAGTTCGTCAACCCTGCCAACCCCAAGGCGCACTACGAGACCACCGGTCCCGAGATCTGGGCCGACACCGACGGTCAAGTCGATATCTTCGTCGCGGGCGTGGGCACCGGCGGCACGCTGACCGGCACGGGCAGGTTCCTCAAGGAGCAGAAGAGCGGCGTCAAGGTCGTGGCCGTTGAGCCCGCCTCCTCCCCCGTTCTGAGCAAGGGCGTCGCGGGCGCGCACAAGATCCAGGGCATCGGCGCGGGCTTTGTCCCCGACGTGCTGGACACCACCGTTTATGACGAGATCATCCCCGTCGAGAACGACGACGCCTTTGCCACCGGCAAGCTCGTCGGCCACAGCGAGGGCGTGCTGGTCGGCATCTCCTCCGGCGCTGCCGTGTGGGCCGGTATCCAGCTTGCCAAGCGCCCGGAGAACAAGGGCAAGACCATCGTCGTCCTCCTGCCCGACACCGGCGACCGCTATCTCTCCACCCCGCTGTTTCAGGATTGATCCTTCCTGATATCCATTGGTTTCCCCTCTCATCTCTCATCTCTCTAAAGCGGCAAAGGCCTGCACCCCATTCGGTGCAGGCCTTTGCCGTTATTCTGCTTTTAGCCGCGTCTGCCGCGCCCTTCCTGCCCGGCGTTCCACTCGCGCAGGTCCTTGAGCTCGTCGTAGAGACGGCAGTAGCTCTCGTGCCGACCCCTGCCGATCGCGCCGTTCTTCACGGCCTGACGCACGGCACAGCCCTTTTCCTTCGTGTGGCTGCACCCAACGAAGCGGCAGCCGCCCAAAAACGGCGCAAACTCCGGGAAGCACTCGGGCAGATGCTCCTTGAGTTCTAAGTTGAGCCCCGTCGTTTCGAACGAGGAAAAGCCCGGCGTGTCGATGATCTCCGCGCCGCAGGACAGCTCGTAGAGCTCCACATGGCGCGTCGTGTGACGCCCGCGCCCGAGGGCCTGACTGACCTCGCCGGTCTTGATCGCCATGCCCGCGTCGAGCGCGTTCAGAATGCTCGACTTGCCGACGCCGGAGTTGCCCGTTACAGCCGAGAGCCTACCCACGAGCTGCGCGCGCAGCTCGTCGATGCCCTCGCCCGTCTCGGCGCTGACGCAGAGCGTGCGGAACGGCGTGCCCTCGTAATACTCCCGCAGCGCGTCTGCGGGGTCGAGGTCGCATTTGTTGATGCAGATGAGCACATCGCAGCCCTTGAGCGCGGCGATGGCCGTCATGCGGTCCACGAGGTACGGGTCCGTTTTCGGGATGGCCTGCGAGCAGACAATGACCATCTGGTCGATGTTCGCAACGCTGGGCCGCTCGAAAAAGTTGCGGCGCGGCAGGATCTCGTCGATGCGGCCCTCGCCGCCGGAGACCTCGCAGCAGACGACGCTGTCGCCCACGAGCGGCGACACGCCCTCCCTGCGGAATTTTCCGCGCGCCTTGCAGGTGAGCAGGCTGCCATCCTCGCCTTTAACGTAGTAAAAGCCGCTCAGCGCGCGCTGTATCCTTCCTGTCACGGCGCCTCCTCGTCTCCGCCGGCGGCCGGCGCTTCCGCGCCCGCGCCGTCGTCCACGTCGGGTCCGGAGCTCACGACGAAGGTGATCGTCGTACCCTCCTTCACGTCCGTCTCCGGGGCGATGCTCTGCTCGAGCACCGTGCCAGCCGGGCTCACGTCCGCCCGCTCAGTCACATCGCCCACAACAAGTCCCATCTGCGTGGCCTGCTGGCGGACGATCTCAATGTCGCTCCCTGTAAAGGTAATGACCGTTACAGGCTTTTTGGCAGAGCCCTTGCTGATCACAAGCGTCACCGTGTCGCCCACGTTGAGCGTCGCGCTGGCCTCTGGGATCGTGCGGATGACATAGCCCGCCGTGATCGTCTCGCTGTATTCCTCCAGCGTGTCGTCGATCACGAGATCAAGGTCCAGATTTTTCAGCTGGAGCGAGGCGCTGCGCTTTTCCGTGTTGACAAGGTTCGGCATTGCCTCCGTTTTCGCGCCGGTGCTGACAAAGACTGAGATGACGCGGTTGCCCTTGACCATCTTGCCCTTTTCCGGCGACTGTTCGATGATCGTTCCGGCCTCGTACTCGCTTGCGCGCTGGCCGATCTGCTCGATCACGAAGATATCCTTCACGCGCTCGTCTGCCTCGGCCTCGTCGATGGTCATGCCGAAGAGGTCGGGCACCTCAAATTCCGTCGGCGTCTGCTCCTTGCCGAAAAGGTCGCTGAAGATCGCGTGCCAGAGCAGCACGATCAGAGCGACCGCCGCCACGGCCGCGGCGACAATGGTCAGGAGCTTTCGCGGGTCCTTTTTCTGCGGCGCTTCGTCTTCCTCGCTCTCCTCCTCCACGGGCTGCGCCTTGCCTGCCGCCGGGCGCACGGCGGGGATATACTGCGTCGGCTCGTCCACGGCCTCGCGATGCAGGTCCTCGATAGAAAAATCGAGGTCCACGTCGGGGTTCTTGCGGAACTCCTCGAGGTCTGCGAGCATTTCGTCCGCCGAAGCGTAGCGCTTGTCGATATCCGACGCCATCGCCTTCATGCAGATGAGCTCGAGCGCCTCCGGCACGTCGGGGTTGATCTCGCGCGGCGAGAGCGGCACGGAGGACAGATGCTGGATGGCGACGGAAACGGCGCTGTCGCCCTCAAAGGGCAGGCGGCCCGTCAGCATTTCATAGAGCACCACGCCCGCGGAGTAAATGTCCGAGCGCGCGTCCGTGCGGTCGCCGCGCGCCTGCTCGGGCGACATGTAGTGCACCGAGCCGAGCGCCTCCTGCGTGAGCGTGTTGGCCGCGTTGGCAAGGCAGGCGATGCCGAAGTCTGCGACCTTGACGCTGCCGTCGCGCAGGACCATGATGTTCTGCGGCTTGATGTCGCGGTGGATGATGCCGCGCGAATGCGCGTGCGCGAGCGCCTTCATGATCTGCGTGATGAAGTGCAGCGCCTCGCGCCAGTTGAGCTGGCCGCGCTTTTCCATATACTGCTTGAGCGTGATGCCGTCGATCAGCTCCATGACGATATATTCCGTTTCGCCGCGACTCACGTCGTAGACCGAAACGATGTTCGGATGCGAGAGCATCGCGACCGCCTGCGACTCGTCGCGGAAGCGGCGGCGGAAATCCGCGTCCTCGGCCAGGTCGCTTTTGAGCACCTTGACTGCGACAAGGCGGTTGAGCCGGTGGCACTTGGCCTTATAAACGACGGCCATACCGCCGCTTCCGATGACCTCGAGCAGCTCATAGCGGTTGTCGAGCATTTTCCCGATCATATTATTACTCATTTCGAATGCCACCTCCCTTACGAGCAGTCGATGAGCACGACCGTCACATTGTCCGGCGCGCCCTGCGCCTTCGCCAGCGCGATGAGCCCTGAAAGGCTCTCCTCCGCGCTCTTTCCCGTGCAGACCGCGCGGCAGATCTCCTCATCCGTCGCCGTGACGACGAGGCCATCCGTGCAGAGCAGGAGCTTGTCCCCCCGGCTCAGCGGGACCTCGAAGGCGTCGCAGCGCGTGCTCTCCTCCGTGCCGAGCGCGCGGGTGATGAGGTTGCGGTTGGGATGCGTGCGCGCCTCCTCGGCGGTGATGTTGCCGCTCTCCACAAGCGTCTGCACCACGCTGTGATCGTGCGTGATGCGCGTAATACCGCCGCCGCGGATGAGATAGGCGCGGCTGTCGCCCACGTTGCAAACGACCGTCCCGCGCTCCCCCGCCACAGCGGAAACGAGCGTCGTCCCCATGCCGTGACAGTCCTCATCCTCAAGCGAGCGCTGATAAACGGCGGTGTTCGCCTTCGCCACGCAGAACGATGCCAGCTCGCGCAGCTGCTCGACAGTCATATCCTCGCGCAAAAGCGCGCGCAGCTCGCTCATGAACGTCTCGACCGCAAGCGCGCTTGCGATCTGTCCGCCCTCCGCACCGCCCATGCCGTCACACACGACGGCGACGGTCTGCGCGCCGAGTCGCTCGACGGCAAAGGTGTCCTGATTTTCATGCCGACGCAGTCCCACGTCGGTCTTGCCAAGGGCGTTCATTGCAGCGCAGCCTCTCTTTCTTTCATTTCCTTGCGCCGCAGCTGTCCGCAGCTCGCGTCGATATCACCGCCAAGGCTGCGGCGGACCGTCGCCGTCAGGCCGTGGGACTCCAGGCGCTTCTGGAACGCGCTCACGCGCTTGCTGGGCTTGAATTCGCTCTCGACCACGTCGTTGAGCGGGATGAGGTTCACATGCCCCGGCATGCCGCGGATCTTCTCCGCCAGCAGGTCCGCCTGCCAGTCGTGGTCGTTCACACCGTCGATCATCGCGTACTCAAACGAGATGCGGCGGCCCGTTTTCTTAAAGTACCGGTGGCAGGCCGCAAACAGCTCGGAAACGTCGTAGGCCCTGTTGACCGGCATGATGCGGCTGCGCGTCTCGCTGTCGGGCGCGTGGAGCGAGACCGACAGCGTCAGCTGCAAATTGTCCTCCGCCAGCGCGTCGATGCCCGGCACCACGCCGCAGGTGGAGAGCGAGATGTGCCGCATGCCGATGTTCATCCCGTCGGGATGGTTGATAAGCTCTAAAAACCGCAGCACGTTCGCGCGGTTGTCGAGCGGCTCGCCGATGCCCATGAGCACGATGTTGGAGATCTCCCTGCCCGAGTCGAGCTGGGTGAAGAGCACCTGATCGAGCATTTCAGAGGGCCGCAGGTCGCGCACCTTGCCCGCGAGCGTGGATGCGCAGAACTTGCAGCCCATGCGGCAGCCCACCTGCGAGGAAATGCAGACGGTGTTGCCGTGGTGATAGGACATGAGCACCGTTTCGATGCAGTTGCCGTCGGAAAGCTCCCAGAGGTACTTGATCGTTCCGTCGAGCTTTGAGACCTGCTTGCGCGCGACGAAGGGCACGGTGATGGTATACTCCCGCCTGAGCTTTTCGCGCAGCGGCTTTGGAATATTGATCATCTGGTCGAAGTCCGTCACGCCGCGGTGCAGCCAGGTGAACACCTGCTTGCCGCGGAACGACGGCTCGCCCATCGCGCGCAGCGCCTCGGTGATCTCGGGCAGTGTCATCGACTTGATATCCGTCATGCTTTCCTCCTCATGCGGCTGAGATAAAACCCGTCCGTTCCGCTGCGCTGCGGCCAGAGCGTCAGGCGCCCCGGCGCGGCGGTGCCTGACGGCAGGGTGAATGCTTCATAAGTAAAGTCCGGGTGCGCGGACAAAAATGCGTCCGTCACCTGCTCGTTTTCCTCGGGCAGAATGGTGCAGGTCGAGTAGACCAGCACGCCGCCCGCTTTCACATAGCGCGCGCTGTTCTCCAGAATCACGCGCTGGATCTCCGGCAGGGACGAAAGCTCGCCCTCGTCCTTATAGCGGATGTCCGGCTTTTTGCGGATGATGCCAAGGCCGGAGCAAGGCACGTCGCAAAGGACCGTGTCAAACGCGCCCGCCCACTCCGCGCGGAAAACGCGCCCGTCGGCGCAGGCCGTTTCAATACAGGTGATGCCAAGGCGCTGCGCGCCCTCACGGATGCGCTTCAGTTTGTTCTCGTGCAGATCGCACGAGAGGATCTGTCCCTCGTTCTCCATGGCGAATGCCGCGGCGAACGATTTTCCGCCGGGCGCGGCGCAGACGTCCAGCACCTTCTGCCCCTTTGCAAAGCCCGCGGCACAGCTCACAAGCTTCGCCGCCGCGTCCTGCACTGTGAAGCGACCCTGATAGAAGGCCGCGAGCGTCGTGAGGTCGCCGGTGCCTGAAAGCTCGAAGCAGCCCGGCACCATCGCGTGCGGCGTGACCCTGACACCGTCGCCCGCGAGCTCGCGCGCAAGCGCTTCCCCGTCCGTTTTAAGCGGGTTCACCTGCACGGTCATGGGCGCGGCCTCGTTGTCGATGCGTAGGAACTGCTCCGCTTCCTCCTCGCCCAGCAGGGCAAGAAGCCGCTCCACGAGCCACCTCGGGTGGCTGTAGGCGATGCTCAGGCGAGAGAGCGTGTCCTGCGGCAGCGCGGGCAGGTCGGTTTTGTGCTGCGCGACCTTGCGCAGCACGGCGTTCACCAGACCGCTCGCGGCGCTGCGGCCGTTCGTGCGGCAGAGCTCGACGGATTCGCTCACCGCCGCGTGGTCGGGGACCTTGTCCAAAAATAAGATCTGATACGCGCCGATGCGCAGAATGTCAGCAAGCGGCGGCTGCAAATGGTCGAGCTTCTGCGTGCAGTAAGCGCCAAGATACCAGTTCAGCAGCAGCTCGTTCTGCATCACACCGTAGACGATGCGGCTGCAAAGCGCCGCGTCCTGCGCGCTCAGCGCGGTCTTACCGAGCTGCGCCTTGAGCGCCGCGTCCGCCCACGCGCCGCTCCGGCGGCAGGAGACGAGCACGGCGAGCGCGCATTCGCGCGCGTTTGCGGTACTGCCCTTACGCATTGAGGACCGTCCCCGCGGCGATGCGCTTACCGTTTAAAAAGGCGTTCGCGGCCATGCGCTTGCCGCCGTCGGGCTGAAGCTCCGTGATGAGGATGCTCTTCCCGTCGCCGCAGGCGGCCTCGATGCCCTTTTTAAGCGCGCGCAGCGTGCCGGGCGCATCCTTCGTCTCGCCGAGCGGCACGGCGCGGAAAATTTTCGTGTTCGCGCCAAGAATGCCTGCCGCGGCGCAGGGCCACGGGATGAGGCCGCGGATCTGGTCGATGATCTGCGTGCTGCTTCTTGTCCAGTCGATCGGCGAAAGCTCGCGCGAGAGCATCGGCGCATACGTCGCCTCCGCTTCATTCTGCGGCACGCGCTGCGCTTCTCCGTTTTGGATCTCCGCGATCGCTTCGGCGATCGCGTCCGCACCCAGCGCGGCAAGGTCGCAGAACAGCTCCTCTGCCGTTTCGTCCGGGCGGATGGGCTGCTTTTTAACTAAGATCATGTCGCCCGTGTCGCATTCTTTCGCCATGTGCATGATCGTCACGCCGCTTTCCTTCTCGCCGTTCAGGATGGCCCAGTTGATCGGCGCGGCGCCGCGGTACTTCGGCAGGATGGAAGCGTGCACGTTGACGCAGCCCATCGGCGGCACGGCAAGCATCTCCTCAGGCAGGATGCGGCCATAGGCCGCCACGACCGCAAGCTCGGGCGCAAGCGCCTTCAAATCGGCCAGCGCCGTGCCGTCGCGCATCGTCACCGGCTGAAAAACGGGGATATTCTGTGACAAAGCATATTCCTTTACAGAGCTTGGCGTCACTTTGTTTCGGCTGCGCGGCTTGTCCGGCTGCGTGAAAACGCCGCAGACCTCGTGCCCGTCCGCGACCAGGCGCTCCAAAATGGTGCGCGCAAAGTCGGGCGTACCCATAAAGACGATCCTCATTCCTCGTCCAGCTCCTTTTCGTGCTCGCGGATATACTGCTCGAGCTCCTCGTCGGTGAGAACCCTGCAGTGCTCGGTGTAGAGGTGGCCGTCGAGATGCTCGATCTCGTGGCAGAAGCAGCGCGCCGTCAGCTCCTCGTCCTCGACCTCGAAGGTCGTGCCGTAGCGGTCCTGCGCGCGCACGCGCACCACCATCGGGCGCGTGACGATGCCGTACTTGCCCGGCACGCTCAGACAGCCCTCAAGGCCCGTCTGCTCGCCCTCGGCTTTGATGATCTCGGGGTTGATGAGCTCAATGATCTCGCCCTGCGTGTCCTCCACGATGCAGACCCTGCGCAGGATGCCGACCTGCGGGGCCGCAAGGCCCACGCCGCCGGCCTCGGCCAGCGTGTCGGCCATGTCGTCGAGCAGTTGGTGGAGACGGGCGTTGAACTCCGTCACCGGGCGGCAGACTTTGGTCAGGCAGGGATCGCCTTTTTCTCGAATGGTACGGATAGCCATAATATTTTTCCTCTCTTCTCTATTGTAAAGCATTGCAGTCGGCAAAAATGTCGAGACCGCGGTTTTCTTTTCTGGCGGAAAAGGCCAGCAGATATTCGCTGACCGTGCGCCGCAGCGCGCTGCCGCTCCTGCCGCAGAGATACACGCAGTAGCGGTAGCGGTTGTTGACCTTCACGACTGGCGCGCCGGCGGGGCCGAGCACCTCAGCTTCGAGCGCGCGCAGCGGCTCCCTCCCGCTCTCGCGCCGCAGCGCGTCGCACAGTGCGCGCGCCGCGGCGATCACGCGCAGCTCGTCAAGCCCCGTGACCGTCAGCGTGAAGAGGTCGGCAAACGGCGGATAGCGCCGCAGGCGGCGCAGGCGCAGCTCGCTTTGGTAGAACGCCTCATAATCCTGCTTCGCCGCGGCCTGAATGACCTCGTTTTCGGGGTGATAGGTCTGGATGACGGCGCGCCCCGCGCGCTCGCCCCGTCCCGCGCGGCCGACGACCTGCGCAAGCAGACTGTAGGTCCGCTCGGCGGCGTGGTAGTTCTGCACGTAGAGCGAAAGGTCCGCGTCCAGCACGCCGACGAGCGTCACGTTTTCAAAATCCAGCCCCTTGGCGACCATCTGCGTGCCAAGCAGGATGGGAATGTTCTGTTCGGTAAACTGCTTCAAAAGCGCTTCGTGTCCCCGCGCGGCGGCGACGGTGTCGGCGTCCATGCGCAGCACCTTCGTGCCGGGAAAGAGCGACAAAAGCTCCTGCTCGACCTTCTGCGTGCCGGAGCCGACGCGCTTCATCAGCCCTCCGCACTCGCTGCACCGCGCCATCACGGCCTCGGAATGGCCGCAGTAGTGGCACATCAGCCGCTCGTTTGCGGAGTGGTACGTCATCGGCACGCTGCACCGCGGGCACTGCGGCACATAGCCGCACTCACCGCAAAGGAGCATCCGCGCGCTGCCGCGCCGGTTGAGAAACAGAATGCTCTGCTCCCCGCGCGAAAGATTTTTTTCGATCTCCGCACGCAGCGCGTTGCCGATGGTGCCGTCATTTCCCCGGCGCAGCTCGTCCTTCATGTCGGCAATGAGCACCCTTGGAAGCGGCAGATCGTTGTAACGCTTGTGAAGGGAAAACACTTGATAGCGTCCGTGCTTTGCGTAATACGCGGTCTCCACCGTCGGCGTGGCCGAGCCGAGCAGCATCAGCGCGCCGCGCTGTGCGCAGCGGAACTGCGCGATGTCGCGCGCGTGATAGTGCGGCGGATTTTCCGACTGGTAGCTCCCCTCCTGCTCCTCGTCCAGAATGATGAGACCGAGGTCCGGGAGCGGCGCGAACACCGCGCTGCGCGTGCCCAGCACAACGCGCACCTCGCCGCGGCGGATGCGCTTCCACTGGTCGTAGCGCTCCGTGAGCGGCAGCGCGCTGTGCAGCATCACAACGTCACTTCCGAAGCGTGCGGAAAAGCGCCGCATCATCTGCGGCGTGAGCGCGATCTCCGGCACGAGCAGCATAGCCGTCCTTCCGCGCCGGAGCGCTTCCTCGATGAGCTTCAGATAGACCTGCGTCTTGCCGCTTGCGGTCACGCCGTACAGGAGCGCGGCGCTGCCGCCCTCCCGCTCCAAAAGCGCGGAAAGGCCCTCGAAGGCCTGCTGCTGCTCAAAGTTGAGCGTCACGTCCGTGCGCTCAGCGCTCTCCGGCGCGGTGCTGACGCGCAGCACCTCCTGCTCGGAAAACGTGAGCAGGCCCAGCTTTTCAAGGCCGCGCAGCGTCTGCATCGTCGCGCCCGTGTAGTAGCTGATCTCGGCGGTCGAAAGCGTCCCCTCGCGGCTCAAAAGCTCCACGACCGCATAGCGCACCGGCGCGCTGCGGCGCTTCGGCTCGACTGCGGCGAGCGCGTCCTCTGCGCTCACGCAGAGCGACGCCATGCGCGCCGTCTTGTCGCCAAGGCGCTGCTTCATTGTCGTTTCACAGGTAAGAAGGCCGTGCTGCTCAAGCGCGCGGAGCGCTTTGCCCGTTTTCTCACCGCCCAGCTCGTCGAGCGCGCCGCGCTCGAGCTCCTTTGCACCGAGCACGGCGCGAAGAAGCGTCTCCTCGAGCGAATCGGGCGCGGCGGAGGAAAGCGCCTCCTCCGCGCTCACGCCGTCGCGCAGACGCCAGACCTCGCGGCTTTTGAGCCAGACGCCGCCGGGCAGCAGCGCCTTGAGCGCGTCATAATAGGTGCAGAAGTAGCGCGCCTTCATCCAGCGGACAAGGCGCAGATCCTTCGCATCCAGCAGCGGCGCTTCGTCAAGAAAGGCGTCGATGGGCTTGTAGGCGGGCTTGTCCTCCTCGCGCACGACGTCGAGCACAAAGCCCTCGCCGCGCTTGTTGCCGCGGCCAAACGGGATGAGCACCCGCTTGCCGGGCGCGGCGGCGGACAAAAGCCCGTCCGGAACGCGGTAGGTATAGAGCTTATCTGCCGCATACGGAACAGAAGAGACTGCGACACGAGCAAGCGTTCTCTCTGCCATACAGTCTCCCCCTTTTTGTGTTTTGTTTTATTTTGCGATGTGCGTGTCGATGTTCGCAGCGGTGATCTTGCCGGCGGCGACCTCGTTGATGGCCGTGGTCACGGGCTTTTCGCAGAGGGGATAGCCCTCCACGTCGGCCTGCTCGGCGATCTGGCGGGCGCGGCGCGAAACCACGTTGACAAGCAGGTAGCGGTTCTCAACATACTTGTTGAGCAGACTCATAGCGGGATAAAGCATCATGATCGTTTACTTCCTTCTGCCTTTCGGCTGATTTATTAGATTATTCGGACAAAATGGCCATGCGCTCGGCGGGCTTGCAGTGCTCGGCGAGCATGATGGCGTTGATTTCGCGCACGGCGCGTTCGACCGTGTCGTTGATGACAAAGTAATCGTAGGTGTTGGCCGTCTGCAGCTCGACCTTCGCGCGCACGAGGCGCTTCTGCACCTTTTCGGGACTGTCGGTCCCGCGGCTCGTCAGGCGCTCCTCGAGCGCCTGCCAGGAGGGCGGCGCGATAAAAATGCGCACCACGTCCGGCCGCTTGTGCACGACCTGCAGCGCGCCCTGCACCTCGATATCGAGGACGACGTCCTTGCCCTGCTCCATGGCCTCGTCCACGTACTTCTTCGGCGTACCGTAGAAGTTGCCGACGTATTCCGCGTACTCGAGGAACGCGTCCTCGGATATCATCTTCTGGAAATGATCCACGTCGGTAAAGTGATAGTGCACGCCGTCCACCTCGCCGGGACGCGGCGTGCGCGTGGTGGCCGAGACGGAAAAATACAGATCGTCCCGGTCCTTGAAAAGCTCCTTGAGCACCGTGCTCTTACCCACTCCGGACGGGCCGGAGATGATGAAAGTTCTCCCTTTGTACATTGCGTTATGTTTCCTCCTCTATGCCGAGCGTCTCCACACCGAGGCGCGCGATCAACTTGTCGGCTGCGATGGCCGAGAGCACCACATGGTCGCTGTCCATGATAAAGACCGACGCCGTCTTGCGCCCGTAGGTCGCATCGATCAGCATGCCGCGCTCGCGCGACTCCTGGATGAGACGCTTGATCGGCGCGCTGTCGGGACTGACGACGGCGATCAGGCGTTCGGCGGACACCATATTGCCAAAGCCAATGTTCAGCAGTTTCATGCCAAAGCTCCTTATTCGATGTTCTGCACCTGCTCGCGGATCTTCTCGACCTCCGCCTTGAGCGCGACCACGTCGCGCGCGATGGCAACGTCGTTGCACTTCGAGCCGATGGTGTTGCTCTCGCGGTTGACCTCCTGGATGAGGAAGTCCATCTTGCGGCCCATGGGCTCGTCGGACAGCAGCATGTCGCGCAGCTGCGAAACGTGCGAGCGCAGGCGCACGGTCTCCTCGTCCACGGCGATCTTGTCGGCGTAGATGGCAGCCTCGGTCAGGATGCGCGCTTCGTCGATCGTGGTGCTCTGCAGCACCTCCTGCATGCGCGCGGTCAGCTTTTCTCGGTACTCGCGCACCGTTTCGGGCGAGCGCTCCTCGACCTTGCCGGTGAGCGTTTCAATCGTCGTGAGCCTGCCGCCGATGTCCTCGGCGAGCTTGCGGCCCTCGGTCGCGCGCATCTGGTTGTAGGACGCGAGCGCCTCGTCAAGCACCTCGCAGATCTCCGCGCCGACGGACTCAAGGTCCTCCTCGGCCTTCGTGACGGTCAGCACGTCCGGAATGCGGGCAAAGTCCGATACGCAGGACTGCTTTTCAAGGCAGTTCCCGCCGTCAAGCTCATAAAGCCTGCGGAAGGCCTCCAGATAGCTGCGCGCAAGGCCCTCGTTGACCACGACGACCTCTTCGTCCGCGCCGGTCGAGTCGATGGTGACGAACACATCGACCTTGCCGCGCGAGATGGCCTTCTGCACGCGGCCCTTGATGGCGTCCTCGGCGAAAATATAGGCGCGCGGCAGCTTTATCGTGCAGTCGAGGTAGCGGTTGTTGACGCTGCGGACCTCGACGGTGATATCACGATTGGATAATGTCTTTTTGGCTCTTCCGTAGCCAGTCATGCTTTTGACCACGATCATTCTCCTCCATCAAATATATAGTAAAAACACAAGGCTTAGTAGTAGAAACAGGGCAGGAAATAGCATCCGCCGCCGCTGAAAAGCGTGCAGCAGGACCACGCCGCGCAGCAGCGCATGCAGGCGTTTTCGTCAAAGCTTCCTGTGTGGAACGTGCGGAAGCCCTCGGGCCGGTAGCCCGCGCCGGTCAGCGCGGCGAGCGCGCTGCGGTACTCGGAATTATTCGGATCCATCTGCACGGCGGTCTCGAGGTAGCGCTTCGCCTCGTCCATCCAGCCGCGCCGCGAGCACACAACACCCATAAGGAAGTTCCACTCCGCGTCGTGCTCGCTCACGCCGGCAAGGAGCCTTTCGGCAAGCGATACATCGCCCCGGTTGATGGCCATGCGCACCTGCTGCAGCCGGCCCGCGCCGTAGGTGCTGCCGCCGTAGCCGTCGCCATAGTCGCCCGCGCCGTAGGAGTAGCTCTGCGAAGCGGCGGAGGCCGCCTTGCGCTGCTTCTGGATCTGGTCGTAGGCTTCGTTGATCTCCTTCATTTTTTCCTGCGCGAGATCTGCAAGCGGGTTATCGTGGTAATTGTCCGGATGGTACTTGCGGGCAAGATTGCGGTAAGCGCGCTTGACCTCCTCGTCAGTCGCCGTCGGCGGGATATTCAGGATCTGATAGGGGTCGTTCATACGGTTTCCTCGTTTTTCTCTGGTTTCGTGCGGAAATGGGTCCGTCGCGGAGGTTTATGGTAAGTGCCCTTGAGAACGGCATTGCCGATCCCGTACAGGCTCTCATAAAAGATGCTGTCCAATATGTCGGACCACGCGCCGCGCTCAAGCAGCGCGTAGGCGCTCGCCATGCGGCGCACGGAAAGGTCGAGCGAAAGCGCGACCTCGTTTCGTGCCGCTTCGTCCAGCGTGCCGCTTTCCAACCCGTAGCGGTAGCGGAGCGGGTTATAGCAGCCGCTTGCAAAGTCCTTTTTGAGGTCGTCCGCCGCATCGACAAGGTAGATCCAGCGGCCCAGGTGATAGAAGATCTCGGCCATCACGCGGCGGTGGAGTTCATCCGGAGCGACGGCGGCAATGTCCGCCATCAGCGCGGCGAAGGGCTCCGCCGCCTGATCGAGGGAATCGCAGCACGCCTTTTCGCGCACGGCAAGCTCGCCAAGGTGCCGCTGCACCGATGCGTCGAATTCCGGCACGCATACGCTCGCCTTACGGTAGGCGCGGCGCAGGAAAAGCGCCGTGAGCCGGTACGGGACGGACTTTAAAAAGCCGTGGTCGGCGATGTGGTCTTTGAGCTGCCACCAGGCAAGAACGATGCTATGGTCCGCCGCGATCTCGAGCGCGCCCGTGTGCGCCATCACACGCCGCACTTTGCACGGGTGCGCCGCGCAGCGGCACGAAGTGCACTCCGGCTCCCGCGTTTCAGAAAGCAGGATGGCGAGAAAGGTAAAGTCAAAGTTCAGCACGAAGCGCGCGGCAAAGCCATACTTTCGGCCAAGCTCGTGGCAAAGGCCGCAGTAGGCGGTCTGAAAGAGCTGCTCGTCGTGCTCGCTCAGCCGCTCTTTCGCGGGGCGGATGTATCCGAACATTCGCTCAGAACAGGCGCACGATGGTGAACGTCAGCGCGCCGGTCCGCTTCATGCGCCGGTCGCAGACGACCGCGGGAACGAGCCCGAGCATGAACGCCGCGATGGAGATCGCGTAGCGCAGCCCCTCGCTCGAAAGCGCGCCGGTCGCAAAATAGCCAACGAAAAAGCACAGGACCGGCAGCAGGTACACGAGCAGCATCACGCCGAGAAGTCTCTTCGTGCTGCTCTCCACCACGACCTTTTGTCCCACCTCCGCACCGACGGTGTTGCGCGCCGCGGCCCGGACGGAAGCGCCCGAAACGCCGCAGCCCGCGCACTCCTCGCAGTCATGCCCGCAGGCCGACTTGCGCGGCACGGAGATCTCCGCCATGCCGCCGGGCAGTATTTTTTCGACAGTTGCGATTTGCGTCATAATGTCTCCTTTTGGTATTGCCGGGAAAAATCATCCGATATGGACCGTGACCTCGTAGGTGCCGACCGCGCCCAGATCGTAGCCGGCCACGGAGATGCGGGCGGGAACGGTGTAGCTGCCGCTGTCGGCCTCAATGCCGGACAGGTTCGCGATCACCTGCACATCGTTGCCCGTTACGGCGGCGATATCCTCCGCCGTGCCGCGCAGCGTCACGGTGAGCGACGAGGTCAGCACGCTCACGGGCGCGTCGCCGCTGAAGTTTTCATAGCTGAAGCTGGTCGTTTCGATCTCCTTCGTCTCCGTGTCCGTTGCGCTGATCGTCAGCGCAACGCTCGTGATGCCGCTGAGGTTATTCGCCCCATTGGGAACGGGGATCTCATAGGAGAAGGTCTCCTGCCCGCGCAGGTCCTCGAGCGCGAGCGTGCCGAGCGAGATCTCATCGATCGACGCCATCAGCGAAGCGTCGCCCGAGAGGGTGATGCTGCTGTAGCTGAGCGACCAGGAGAAGTTGTCCAGCCGCGCGCCCGCAGACTCGACAAAGTCCACCGTCAGCGGCACCTCCTTGACCTTGAGCACCGGCATCGTGACCTGTACGCTCTCGCTCATGGGATGGATGTTCTTGTTGTCGATCACCTGATCGTTGAAGTCGTAGAGCTCGTAGTCGAGCAGCTCCACGACCGTCGAGGTCGCATTTTCAATGTTGAGCGTAACCTGCGCATAACTGATCTGCATGATATCGGACTGCTGGCCGCGCACCTCGAGCGTGTCGGGCAGAAGCTCGACCGTACCGGCGATATAGCCCTCGGCCACATTGCCCACCACATTGCAGCGGACCTCGACGTCCTTCTTGTTCAGCTCGCCGATCTCGACCTGCACGGTGCGCACGGACGGCGACTCCACGGACACGTCGCGCGAGGAAATGCCGCTCGGAAGAAGGATATTATAGCTCACGGACTGCTTGCCCGCGTAGGTGACGGTGGAAAGGTCGCTCACAAGGCGGATCTCGCTCGGGTCAAAGCGGAACACAAGCCCGCGCGCCACCTTGAGCTTGAGATCGACGGTCACGTCCTCCTCCCCGCTCACGCGCATGAGGCCCTTGTCGGCAAGCGTCGTATCCTCGTTGAGAAATTCCACGGGCACATTGTGCACGCTGATATTGACCTCGTCGCCGTTGCTGACGTAGAACCACACCATCGAGGCGATCAGCAGCGAAAGAAAGACGTAAAAGATCTTGCGGCGTTTAGACTTCATCGTGCTTGTCCCCCTTTCCGGATGTGAGCATGCGCCACAGCCGTATGTGGAGCTTCTCCTCCTGCTGCTCGTCCGGCGTCTGCGGGATGAGTTCGTTCATGAGGAGCTTTTCGAGCGTTTCGGGCATCAGGTGGCGCTTTAAGAGCCCGCCGATGGCGACGGAGATCGTGCCCGTCTCTTCGGAGACGATGACCACGACCGCGTCGGAATTCTCGCTCATGCCGATGCCGGCGCGGTGGCGCATGCCAAGGTCGCGGCTCAGGTTCACGTTTTTGGAAAGCGGGAGCATGCAGCCGCCCGCGAGCAGCCGCCCGTCGCGCATGATGACCGCGCCGTCGTGCATGGCGGCCTTGACGAAGAAGATGTTCTTCAAAAGCTCGCTGCTCACGCGCGCATCAACGATCGTGCCCGTGCGGGCGATATCGTCAAGCGCCATCTCGCGCTCAAAGACGATGAGCACGCCCGTGCGGGACTTCGACATCTCCGTGCAGGCGAGCACCGTCTGCGCGATGGCGCTTTCGATGGCCGAGACCTGCTGCGTGCGGGCAAAGGGGTTGAACGAGCGCAGCCTGCTCGAGCCCAGCTGGTCGATGAGGCGGCGGATCTCCGGCTGGAACAGCACGATCAGCGCCAGCGCGCCCAGCGAGAGCACGTGGCTCAAAATGAAGTAGATCCCGCCCAGCTGCAGCGCGTCGGAGAGCATCAGCGCCAGCAGGAACAGCAGCACGACCTTGCCCACGCTCTCGACCTTGGACGTGCCGACGATCTTCAAAAGCCAGTAGATGCCGTAGGTCATCAGCGCGATATCAAGGTAATCTGAAATTTTGAGCGTGAGCACATAGCGCCACGCGCCCTCCAGTACGGGCATGACAAAATCCATCGGCACGCTCCTCCCCAGTGATCGTTCAAACTTACTAAGCAATAGTTAGTACTTATTCTAATATACAAAGCCGAGAATTGCAACGGTCGAGCCATGAATTTTCTATGAAATCTCCGTTTTTCTCAGCGCGCGGCCACCTCGTGCAGCGCAATGAGCAGCGCGTCGATCTCAAACGTGCGGCTGAAGGCCGAAACGCTCATGCGCATGGTGCCGTCCGGCAGGGTCCCGGCGGTCCTGTGCGCGAACGGTGCACAGTGCAGCCCCGCACGCAGCGCGATGCCGCGCTGCGCAAGCTGCGCGGCGGTCTCCTCCGGGTCAAGGCCTTCCACCGTGAACGACAGCACGCCCGCCTGCATCCGCGCATCCTGCGGGGCATAGCACGTTACGCGCGGGATGCCCCGCATGCCCTGCACCGCCCGGCGCAGCAGCTGCTGCTCGTGCAGGAAAATGCGCTCGGTGCGCTGCGCGCGCACAAAGTCGATCCCCGCGGCAAGGCCCGCGATACCGGGAACGTTGTGCGTCCCGGCCTCCAGCCGGTCGGGCAGGAAATCCGGCATCTCCTGGCGCAGCGACTCGCTGCCCGTGCCGCCCTCGAGCAGCGGCAGCGCCTCGTGTCCGCACAGAAGAAGCCCCGTTCCCTGCGGGCCGTAAAGGCCCTTGTGCCCCGGCATGGCGATGAACGCCGCGCCCAGCGCCGAGAAATCGACCGGCAGCACGCCCGCCGACTGCGACGCGTCGATGATGAGCGGCACGCCCGCTGCGCGGCAGAGCCGCGCAATCTCCGCGATGGGCAGAATATCGCCGAACACGTTGGATACGTGCGTGCACACCGCCGCGTCCGCGCCCAACGCGAGCGCGCGCTCAAAGGCCTCGGCCGTCTCTTTCGGATGGAACAGCGGCGCGGCGGCGACGATGACCTCCGCCCCCAGCGCGTGCAGCGGCCGCGTGACCGCGTTGTGCTCGTATCCGGACACAACGGCGCGACCGCCGGGGCGCACAAGGCTCTTGACGGCGATGTTCAGCGCGTGCGTGGCATTCATCGTAAAGACCACCTGCTCCGCCGACGGAACGGAGAACAGCTCCGCCGCCGCGCTGCGGCAGCGGAACAGCGTCTCCTCGGCGAGCTGCGCGCTCGCGTAGCCGCCCCGTCCGGGCGAGCTCATCGTGCGCATGGCCTGCACGACCGCCCGCTGCACCGCGGCGGGCTTTTGAAAGGTCGTGGCCGCGCTGTCAAGGTAGATCATGTCGATACCTCCTGCCGCGTCTCCCCGGAAACGAGCAGCACCCTGACTGGCTGCACGCCCGACGCGCGGCAGGCGTCCAGTGCGCGCGCATAGCTTCTGCGCGAGACCTCCAGCGTGTAGCCGCAGCCGCGCCCGGTCATCCCGGCCCCGGCGCGGCGGATCTTTGCGGAAACGCCCGCGTCGCTCAGCACCTTTGCCATCTGCTGCGCGTGAGTAACCGAGCGGGCAGCGAACAGATAATAGTCCATACCCTTCCCCCCTCACCGCATGATATGCGCGCCTTTCGGCGGCGTGCGGGCAAAAAGGGACGGACCGCCCAAAAAGCGTCCGTCCGGTCGGCATGATTCAGTTGTCCGTCTGCTCGAGCAGCGCGACGGCATGGGCCGCCATGCCCTCTCCGCTGCCGGTGAAGCCGAGGCCCTCCTCGGTCGTGGCCTTGACGCTCACGCGCGAGACGGGGATGCCCAGCGCCCGCGCGATATTTTCGCGCATCTGCTCGCGGTAGGGCGCGAGCTTCGGCGCCTGCGCGAGCACCGTCGCGTCGAGGTTGACGACCGCGAAGCCCGCGCCGTCCAGCCGCTCCTTCACGCGCCGCAGCAGCTCGATGCTCGAAATGCCCTTGAATTCCGCGCTGGAATCCGGGAAGAGTTTGCCGATGTCGCCCAGCGCCGCCGCGCCGAGCAGTGCGTCCATCACGGCATGGGTCAGCACATCCGCGTCCGAATGGCCGAGCAGGCCCTTTTCATACGGGATCTCCACGCCGCCGAGGATCAGCCGCCGCCCCTCGGTCAGGCGGTGCACGTCGTAGCCGTGCCCGATGCGTAAATTCGTCATAAGATACCATCCTTTCCCAAAGAAAAAGCAGAGGGAAATGGGTCATTCCCCTCTGCGCTGTAAAATCGATTCCGCGATCGACAGGTCGATCGGCGTGGTGATCTTGATATTCTCGCGATCGCCCGCTGTCAGGTGGACTTCCTTGCCAAAGCGCTCCACCGCAGAGCAGTCGTCCGTCAGTGCGGCGTCTGCGCGCAGCGCGTCCTGAAGCGCCGCCTTCAAAAGCTCGCAGTCAAACACCTGCGGCGTCTGCACGGCAAAAAGCGTGCTGCGGTCGGGCGTGCTCTCTACAACGCCGTCCCGCGCGATCTTGATCGTATCCGTCACGGGGACGGCGGGCGCGGCGGCATGATACAGCTGCGCCGCGGAAACGACCTTGTCGATCAGCTCCGGCGTGACGAGCGGGCGCGCGCCGTCCTGCACGGCAAGAAGCTCCGTCTCCGGCGGCGCTTCGAGCGCGGCGCGCAGCACGGATTCCGTCCGCGTTTTTCCGCCGGGCACGACCTTCACGCGCTTGCGGATGCCGAATGTCCGGCACAGCTCCGCATAGGCGAGCAGCTCATCCTCCCGCGCGGCAATGATGATCTCGTCGATGCTCTGCGCGCTATCGATTGCAAGGAGCGTACGCGCCAGCACGGGAATGCCGTCGAGCGGCTGCAGCAGCTTGTTCTCCCCGCCGTAGCGGGTGGAGCTGCCCGCCGCTGCGATGAGCGCAGTGCAGTAGGGGCGCGTGCGCTTTTTCTCGCGGCGGAAGATCTTATTCAGCAGGCTCATGGGCTTTATTCGCTCTCCTTTGAAAGCATTGCGGCGTTCACGCGGCTTTCCGCCGCCGGGTACTCCACATCCTCCGCCAGCACGATCTCCGATACGAGGATCTGCTTGGCGATGTGCAGCATCTTGCGCTCGCCGTTGGAAAGGCCGCGCTCGCTGTCGCGGTGCATCAGGGCCTTGATAACGGCGCTGACCTCGTTGAGATCGCCGCTCTTGAGCCGGTCCATATTCTCGCGGTAGCGATGGTTCCAGTTCGACGTCATATCGACGCCGAGCTTTGGGATGCGCGCGATCACGTCCTCGATCTCCTCGATGCCCTTGATCGGGCGCACGCCGATCGATGCAGAATTCTCCGTCGGGATCTTGAGCGTCAGCCCGGAAATGGGCATTTTAAAGACGTAAAACTCCGTTGCCTTTCCGCTGATCTTTTCGCGCACGATGCTGTCGATCACACCCGCGCCATGCATCGGATGCACAACCTTGTCTCCGACCTGAAACATCCTATGCCCACCTCCTCTCTGACAGAATGCCGGTCACGGCATTCGTCCATGATCCCCGTCCAACCGGGGAAAATACAGTAAAACACACAAGGGAAATAATTCCCCATATATAGTATAACGTACTTTCGGTCGATTTTCAAGCATTTTCTCGTGAATATTATTAAATCTTAACGCATTTACGCATAAAAATGGGGACTCCCCCGAAAAAGGAGAGCCCCCGGACGGAAGACGATTTTTACTTGCTGCTGCGGCGCCAAATGTGCATCTTCTCCGCGTCGGCGATGAGCTGCTCGCGGAAGTCGGGATGCGCGATGCCGATGAGCGCCTCGGCGCGCTCCCAGGTGGACAAGCCCTTGAGGTTGACCATGCCGTACTCGGTGACGATGTAGTGCGTGCAGGAGCGCGGATCGGTGCAGATGGAGCCGGGCGTCAGCGTGGGGACGATGCGGCTCTTGACCGTGCCGTCCTTGCCCGTGACGGTCGAGGACATGCAGATGAAGCTCTTGCCGCCCTTGGAGAGGTACGCGCCCATGGCAAAGTCGAGCTGGCCGCCGGTGCCGGAGATGTGCTTGATGCCCGCGGACTCGGCGTTCACCTGGCCGAAGAGATCGCAGTCGATGGCGTTGTTGATGGAAATGAAGTTGTCGATCTGGGAGATAACGTGCACGTCGTTCGTGTAATCGACCGGCGCGCCCATCACATCGGGGTTGCGGTCCATGTAATCGTAGAGCTTCTGCGTGCCGGCGGCGAAGGCAAAGACCTGACGGCCCTTGTCAAGCTGCTTGTGCTTGCCGGTGATCTTGCCGGCAAGCGCCATATCGACGAAGCCGTCCACGTACATCTCGGTGTGAACGGACAGGTCCTTCAGATCAGACTGCGCGATCATCGAGCCGATGGTGTTGGGCATACCGCCGATGCCGAGCTGCAGACACGCGCCGTTCGGGATCTGGGGCACGACGAGGTTCGCGACCGCGGTATCGACCTCGGTCGGCGCACCGCCCGCGCCGAGTTGGGCCACGGGGGGATTCTCCCCTTCTACGACCATGTCAACGTCCTTGATGTTGATCTCGCAGCCGTTCAGGCCATAGACCCAGGGAAGGTTCTCGTTGACCTCGACGATGACCGTCTTGGCGGAATCGAGCATATCGGCAAGGTGCGAGCACGCGACCGCGTAGCTGAAGTTGCCGTGCTTGTCCATCGGCGTGACCTGGATCATCGCAACGTCCACGCGGACGTTGCCGTCGCGGTAGAAGCGCGGCAGCTCGCTGTAGCGCATGGGGATGAAGTAGCCCATGCCCTTCCCGATGATCTTGCGGTCGATGCCGCTGCAGTGCCAGGAATGCCAGGTGAAGTGCTCGCCCGCATCCTCCGCCTTGCAGATCTCGGGCATCCACATCGTCACGCCGCCGCGGACCTTGACGTCCTTGAGCTCGTTCTGGCGGGCGGCGAGCGCCTTGTCCAGCGTATAGGGGTGGTTGGTGCACCAGCCGTAATCGACCCAGTCGCCGCTCTTGATGACCTTGACGGCCTCGGCGGCAGAGGTCAGCTTTTTCTGATAAAGCTCTGCGTAATCCATGCTAACTTCCTCCTGTATGTCAATGATTGAAAGCTTTTGTATGTCGAAACTTTAACAATTATAGCATACCGCTTTGCGTTTGCAAAGCCCCATCTTTCAAAAAGCCCATAAAAAAGGACAGGCCGAAGCCTGTCCTTTTCGGTTCAGCGGAAATTACTCCTCGACGGGAGTCTCTTCCTCATTCAGCAGCGCGCGGATGCTGAGGGAGATCTTCTTCTTTTCCTCATCGATGGCGGTGATCTTCGCATCGACCATCTGGCCTTCGGACAGAACGTCGGAGGGCTTGTCGATGCGGCGGTCAGCGATCTGGGAGATATGGATCAGGCCGTCCACGCCGGGAACGACCTCAGCGAAGGCGCCGAAAGTCATCAGCTTGACGATGCGGACATTGGCAACGTCGCCGACCTTGTAGGTGTTCATGAACACATCCCAGGGGTTCTGGGTGCGGTCCTTGACGCCCAGGGAGATCTTGCGCTTCTCGGGGTCGAAGGAGATGACGTAAACGTCGAGATGATCGCCGATGGAAACGACCTCGGCGGGGTTCTTGATGCGGCTCCAGCTCAGCTCGGAGATGTGGACCATGCCGTCCACGCCGCCGATATCGACGAACACGCCGTAGGAGGTCATGGACTTGACAACGCCGTCATAGTGCTTGCCGACTTCAATGTTCGCCCAGATGGCAGCCTGCGCGGCCTGACGCTCCTCGTTCAGGACGGACTTGATGGAGCCGACGACGCGGCGGCGGGCACGGTTGACCTCGGTCACGCGAAGCTTGACCTTCTGCTTGACCATCTGGCCAAGGTCGGAGTCCTTGGGCAGGCCGCTCTGGGAAGCGGGCACAAAAACGCGCACGCCCTTGACAGAGACGACAACGCCGCCCTTGTTCACTTCGGTCACGGTGCCTTCGAGAACGGTCTTGTCCTCAACGGCGGTCTCAATGTCCTCCCAAAGCTTGACAGCGTCGAGACGCTTCTTGGAGAGGGTGGCGTAGCCTTCCACGTCGTTGACGCGGACGACATAGGCTTCGATCTCGTCGCCGACCTTGACGACGTCCTCGGGCTTCACGTCGGGGTCGCTGCTCAGCTCGGAAACAGGGATGTAACCCGCCTGCTTGCAGCCGACATCGACCTGGACCTCGGTCGTGCCGATGGCCGTGACAATACCGGTCACCTTATCGCCTGTATTTAAAGTCTTGAAAGACTTTTCAAGCATTTCTTCAAAGGATTCGCTTTCAGGGGCAGTGGTGTTGATGTTTTCTTCCGTCATTGTTGTTAATACCTCCATAATGATACTCGCAGGAGTAGATGCGCCGGCTGTCAGTCCCGCAACACGGCATCCGGAAAAGAATTCCGGTGAGAGCTCGTCTGCGGATTCGATCTGGAGGACCCTGCCGCAGTTCTCTCTGCAAATCTCGGTCAAATGCCTTGTGTTGGCGCTTCTTCGGTCGCCTGCAACTACCATCGCGTCCACCTTGGCGGAAAGCTCTGCTGCCTCAGTTTGACGTTTCTGCGTAGCATTGCATATTGTATCATTGATTTTCAGATTTGTACACTGTTTTTTTAGAAAATTAACGCAACTTTCCCAAACCGCACGAATGCAGGTCGTTTGCGCCAGTAAAATGCTGGGTAATTCGGCAAATTCGGGGTGATCTTGCAGGTAGGATGCAGCTTCTCCTGCATTTTCGAAGATCACGGGGTCTTTGCACCAGCCCGCGATGCCCTGCACCTCGGGGTGCCGGTGCTCGCCGATGATGATGACGCGCCGCCCCTCCTGCTCTGCCTCAAGAGCGAGCCTTCGGATGCGGTCTACGTGCGGGCACACGGCGCTCACGATCTCCGCGCCCCGCGCGCGCAGCGCGTCGAGCGTCTCTTTCGGCTCGCCGTGGGCGCGGATGAGGACCGTCTCCCCCGCCCGCGCTTCCTGCGGGTCGGTGATCAGGCGCATGCCGAGCGCTTCGATCTCCTGCACGACGCCCGCGTTGTGCACAATGCTGCCGAGCATCGCGCCGCCTCGCTCGCCTGCCGTCTGACGCGCAAGCTTCACCGCGCGCTCCACCCCGTAGCAGAAGCCCGCGCTCTCCGCTAAAATGACCTTCACAGCGGCGCGCCTCCCACCTGCTGCCCGCCGAGGGCATAGGCCTGGCGCAGCATTTCGTCGGCGATGGCCTGCAGTTCCTCCGACGTGCCGCGGCGGCCCGTGACCTCGGGCACATACGGCTCGCCAAAGATGATGCGCGTTTTATGGAAGGGCTTTTTCTGCCCGTCGCAGAACACCGGCACAAGCGCCGCGCCCGTGCGCACGCCGATCATCGCAATGCCCGCGTGTGCGTGCGCGGGCAGACCGTCGTGATATCCCACGCCGCCCCGGATGGTCGTCCCCTCGGGGAAAATAAGAAGGTTCTCGCCTTTATGCAGCACCTGCATGGCGGTCTTGATGGACTGGATGTCCTTGCCGTCGCGCTGGACGGGGAACGCGCCGAGCGTGCGGATGAGCCAGGCGAGCGCGCGGTTATCGAAAAGCTCGGCCTTGGCCATAAAGTGCAGGTGATAATCGAGCGGCAGGCACAGCCCGATGAGCACGGGGTCTAAGTCCGTCGAATGGTTGGGGCACAGCAGCACGCTGTTTTTCGGCAGATGCTCAAGCCCCTTCACATCCACGCGGTAGATCCACAGCAGCACCCTGCCGATGAGCCAGATGAAGGCAAAAAAGATACGCTGCATCATTTCAGCTTCTCCTCAATGAGGTCCAGCAGCGCCTGCTCGCTCTGCGCAAAGTCGAGGCTTGATGTGTCCACGCGCACGGCGTCCGCCGCCTCGCGCAGCGGGGCGATGGCGCGGTGCATGTCCTGCTCATCGCGCTCGTTGATCTCGCGCAGCACCTTGTCATAAGGCTCGGGCGTGCCGCGCTGCGCAAGCTCCAGACAGCGGCGCTTCGCACGCGCCTCGGACGAAGCCGTCAGATAAATTTTGAGGTCCGCATCCGGCAGCACCACGGTGCCGATGTCGCGCCCGTCCATAATGACGCTGCGCTTTTTGGCGATGCCGCGCTGCATATCGAGAAGATACGCGCGCACGCACGGCAGCGCCGAAACGTTTGAAGCGTACATGGAGATCTCCGGCAGACGGATCTCGCGGCTCACGTCCTTGCCGTCGAGCAGCATCTTCTGCCCGCCCGCTTCGTCAAAGGCCATGTCGATATGGATCTTTTCCAGCAGCGGGGCGATCTGCGCTTCGTCCTTCGCGTCCAGCGAGCGCGCGAACGCCGCGTAGCCGATCGTGCGGTAGATCGCGCCCGTGTCCACATGCAGAATATTCAGCTTTTTTGCGATGGCCTTGGCAAGCGTGCTCTTTCCCGCGCCGCCGGGGCCGTCGAGTGCAATGGTAAAATGCTCTTTCATTTTTTGTCTGCTTCCTTCTCTTCGTTATGCCAAAAGTGCGTCCGCGGCCGCTTCGCCCGCAGCCTTGCCCGTTGCCCAGGCGATCTGGAGGTTGTAGCCGCCCGTGTAAGCGTCCACGTCGATCATCTCGCCCGCAAAATACAGCCCTTCGATCTTTTTCGACGCCATGGTCTTAGGATCGATCTCCCCGACCTTCACGCCGCCGGAGGTGATGATCGCGTTCTCCACCGGCATGGGCGCGGCAACGTCCACCGTCCAGCGCTTTAAGAGCGTGCGGATCGTCTCGCGCTGGGCGCGCGTGATATCGTGTACCTTCTCGTGCGGCGGGATGCCGGAGCGGCCGATGAAATCGTCGATGAGCTTCTGCGGCAAAAGCGCGCCGAGCGCGTTGCGGTAGTCGCTGTTCGCGCGCTTTTCAAAGTCCGACAGCAGGCGCTTGTCGAGTGCCTTTTCATCGAGCGCGGGCTTTAAGTCGATCTCCAGCCGGTAGGTCTTTTTGTCGAAATGCCGCATGTGCGCGCTGGCCGACAGGATGAGCGGCCCGCTCACGCCGAAGTGCGTGAAGAGCATCTCGCCGAAGTCCGAATGGATCTTTTTGTTGTTTTCATACACCGTGAGCGCGACGTTGCGAAGGCTCAGCCCCTGCAGCGGCGCGCAGTCGTAGGCCCGCAGCGGCACGAGCGAGCCGCGCAGCGGCGTGACCGTGTGGCCGAGCGCTTCCGCCATGCGGAAGCCGTCGCCCGTCGAGCCGGTCGCGGGATAGGAAAGCCCGCCCGTCGCCAGCACGGCGGCGGAAGCGGGGTACTCCCCCTTTTCGCCCTTCACCGCCGAAACACGCCCGTCCGTAAGCAGGATATTGAGCGCGCGGTCGCGCACAAGCTTCACGCGCAGCCGCCTGAGCTCGCGCTCGAGCGCGGCGGTGATGTCGAACGAGCGGTCCGACACCGGGAACACGCGCTTTCCGCGCTCGACCTTGAGCGGCACGCCGAGGCCTTCAAAAAAGTCGATGGCGTCGTGCCCGTCGAAGCGGGAAAAGGCAGAGTAGAGAAAGCGCGGGTTCTGCGGCACGTGGGCAAGAAGCTCCTCGCAATTGCTCTCGTTCGTCACGTTGCAGCGGCCCTTGCCGGTGATGTTCACCTTCTTGCCGAGGCGCTCGTTTGGGTCGAGCAGCGTGACCGCCGCGCCCCTGCGCGCGGCGCAGATGGCGGCCATCATGCCGCCCGCGCCGCCGCCGATGACCACAAGCGTCTTATTCATCTTCGACCTTTCCGAAAATGCCGAAGCGATCCCAGATGTGGTCGAGCTCGGTGAACGTGGCGGCAATGTCCGCGCCCTTCTTGTTCGCAACGGCGAGGATGAGCGCGTTGAGCATGCTCATCGGCGCGGCGAGAGAGTCCACGAACGAGATCATCTCGTTGCGCACGAGCAGCGAGCAGGACGATTCCTGATTGATCGGCGACATCTCGCTGTCGGTGATGCCGACGACGGTCGCGCCGCGGTCGCTCGCAAAATGGATGGTCTTGAGCGCCAGCTCGCTGTAGCGCGGGAAGCAGATGCCGATGACCACATCGCCCGGCGACACGCGGAAGAGCTGGTCGAACGTACCGGCCGCGCCGCCCTGCACGAGCACGACGTTTTCAAAGATCAGGCGGAAGTAGAAGTTTAAGTACCCCGCGAGGAACGACGAGGAGCGGAAGCCCACGATGTAGATCTTCTTCGCGCTGATGATCGTATCGACCACGCGCTCGAACTCTGCGCCCTCGGTCTGGTCGATGGCCATGCGGATCTTCTCCATGTCGCGCTGCAAAACGTTCGTCATCAGATCCGAGCCCGCGAGCTCGCCGTCGGACGCCTGGATGCGCTGGATGCTCGTGAGCTTGCCGCGGATCATCTCCTGTAAGGCGCGCTGCATGCTGGGATACCCGTCGTAGCCGAGCTGGGTGGCGAAGCGCACCACGGTCGATTCGCTGACCTGCACGGTCTTGCCGAGCTTGCTCGCGGTCATGAACGCCGCCTTGTCGTAGTTTTCCAGGATGAAGCGCGCAATGAGCTTCTGCCCCTTGGAAAAGCTGCTCATGTTCTTTTCAATATTATGTAAAATATTCTTCGTCATATGATCGCCTCTGTCAGTTTGATTTTGTTGCAAGGACTTCCTGCTCCGTCAGGTCGCGCCATTTGCCGCTCGGAAGGTCGCCGAGTGCGAGCGTGTGCTCGCGCACGCGCTGCAACCGCTTGACGAAAAGGCCGCAGGAGGCGCACATGCGCCGGATCTGGCGGTTTTTCCCCTCGTGGATGGTGATGGAAAGAACGGCGGTGTCCTTCCCCTTCGACAGCGCGCGCACCTGCGCGCGGCGGATGGGCTCGCCGTCCAGCTCCGTCATCGCGGCAAGCCTTTTCTCGCAGCCGCCGACCTCGCCCGCGACGGTGACGCGGTAGGTCTTGTTCACCTCGTAGCGCGGGTGGAGCAAATGCTGCATCCACTCGCCGTCGTTCGTCAAAAGCAGCAGCCCCTCGGAGTCGAGGTCCAGCCGCCCCACGGGATAGACGCGCGCGCCGCAGTCCGCGACAAGCGAAGCGACCGTGGGCCGCCCCTTTTCGTCCGACAGCGTGCAGACATAGCCGCGCGGCTTGTTGAGCATCAGATAGCGCTTTTGCTCCACGCGCGCGATGGGTCTGCCATCCACCGTGATCTCATCCCGCTCGGGGTCCGCCCGCTGTCCGATCACGGCGGTCCCGCCGTTCACGCGCACGCGGCCCTCAGCCATCCACTGCTCCGCCGTGCGGCGGGAGCACAGCCCCGCCGCAGCGATGAGTTTTTGTATGCGTTCCTCCGCCAGAACGACCCCTCCCTATGCCGCGAAGAGATCCCAAAGCCTCTTCGCAAGCGGTGTTTTTTCGTTTTTCTCCTGCTTTTCGCCCGTCTGCGGCGCGGAGACGTTCCCCGCGCTCACGAGCGCCGCGCGCCCGACCTCGGTCCCATTGCAGGAGACGACCAACTCGCCGAGCGCCTGCCCCTTCTTCACGGGCAGCGCCGGCAGAGATGAAAGCTCCGTGCGCACGGTAAGCGTCTCCCCCTCGGACACGGGGTAGAAAAAGCTTTCCTTCGCGACCGCCGTCACGGCGGCGCCGCTCACTTCGACCGTCCGGTACGCTTCGCCCTTTTTCGCGCCGCATTCGCGGTGGAAGGCGGCAAAGCCGTAGTCATACAGCGCAGCGTGATCCGCCCAGTCGCTGCCGTCGTGCAGCGTGACGGCGATCAGGCGCATCCCGCCGCGTTCGGCGCAGGTGACGAGCGTCCGCCCGGCGTCGCCGGTGTAGCCCGTCTTGAGGCCGATGCAGCCGGAGTAATTTCCGAGCAGCTTATTGTGGTTGGTCATCGTGCGCGTGCCGACGCTCGCCGTGCGCGTCGAGACGATGCGCGTGAAGGTCGGATCGCGCATCGCACAGGCCGCAAGGCGCGCCATATCGAGGGCACAGGAATGGTGCCCGTTTTCATCAAGTCCGCTGGGGTTTGCGAACGACGTGTGCGTCATGCCGAGCGCGGCGGCCTTCTCGTTCATCCACCGGATGAACTGTTTGCTGCCGCCGTCGCCGCCGCAGTAGGCGGCGATGCACTCCGCCGCATCGTTGCCGGAGGGCAGCATCAGCCCGTAGAGAAGCTCCTCCATCGTGAGCGTTTCCCCCTCGGCAAGGTACATCGACGAGCCCTCGCGCAGATGCTCGCGCCTGACCGTGACCTTGTCCGTAAGCTCGCTGTGCTCCAGCGCGACAAGGCAGGTCATGATCTTCGTCGTGCTCGCGATGCTGCGCTCCTGCGTTTCGTTCCCCGCCGCGAGCACCCGCCCGCTCTCCGCCTCCATCAGAACAAAGGCGGCGGCAGAGGTCCCGGGCGCGGAAGCGTGACAAGCAATACTGCCTGTCACGCAAACCACCGCAAGGAAAAATGAGAAACAGCCGCGCAGCATCCGCGCCATAGGATCACTCCCTTAAAAAGAATGCTCCTATTATGCCCCGGATCAATAGATATCTTTCTCCTCGCGCTTTTTATCCACGAAATTCTGCACGCGGTCCAGCACCTCGGGCACGAGGTCGAGCACGCGGTCCACCGTGGCCGCCGCCGGGATGGCGACGGGCATCACGCGCGTCAGCCCGTCCTTGACGACAAGGAACGCCACGGGATCGACCTTGACGCCCGCGCCCGCGCCGCCGCCGAAGTGGCTGGGTTCGCTCTTGCCGTAGTCTCCGCCGCCCGCGCCGAAGCCGAAGCTCACGCGCGAAACAGGAATGACGGTTACGCCGTCGGGCGTGGTGATGGGTTCTCCAATAATGGTGTTGGAGTCGACCATGTCACGGATCTTATCCATCGTCGTGTTCATCAGGTCGTTGAGCGGCGTCTTTTTTTCGATGTTTTCCATAAGATACGTCCTTTCTTCTTTATGCAGTCAGTTTTTCATCCTGTGTTTCACGGTTTTCCGTTGGTTCCGCCTTCATTTCCGCGCTCTTGTCGCTTTTGTGCGCCCTGCGGAAGCGGCGGTACCATTTAAGCATCGGCACGAGCAGCGCAAACGCGATCACGAGCCCGTCCCAGATGCGAAACGAGACGCCCGCCGTCCCCTCCGCGCGCGTTTTCTTCGCGCCGTAGTCCATGCGCAGGTGCAGCGAGGGGTCCGGGATGTTGAAAAGGTCCTCAAGGTGCAGCATTACGCCCCACATCGCGGCGCTCGCATAGCCGTAGGCCTGCGCGATGTCCGCCGGATCCTCCCCGCCGAAAACGACGAGCACCTCCAGCGGGTCGATGCGAAGGCGCCTGCAGGCGCGCCTTGCCGTTCCTTTCAGCGCCGCGAAGGCCGTTTCGATGAGCTCGCGCAGCTCGTCTTTCGTGAGCTTCGGCAGCGTATGGGTCTTTTCTTTCTTCTTTTTCTCTGCCGGTTCCTCCGGCTTCTTTTCTTCGGGCGGCTTTGCCTTCCGCTCCTTCGCGGGCAGCAGCGCTATGCGGAACGGGCCAATGAGGATCTTCAGCTCCAGCGCTTCGCCGAAGCGGACCACCGCGCCCGCGCGGATAAGCCCGATCAGGATGAAGATCAGCACGATGATGCCGATCGCCTTCAGCGCGGTCACGCGACCACCTCCCTTTCCGTATTGCCGCTTTTACTGCTCCTGCGCGTCATCCTCCTGCACGCTCGCCGCGTGCGGGTCGAAAATGGTGCCGTCCTCGGCCATGCGGAGCTGGCCGTCGGTCTCCATGCCCGGCATCTCGGGCAGCTCGTCGAGCGAGCTCAAATGGAAGTCGCGCAGGAATCTTTTCGTCGTGCGGTACAGTCTCGGCCGTCCCGGCACCTGCAATCTTCCGCACTCTTCGATGAAGCCGCGCTCCAAAAGAAGGCCCACCGTGTACGCGCTGTCCACACCGCGCACCTGATCGATGTAGGCGCGGGTCGTAGGCTGGTAGTAGGCGACGATCGTCAGCACCTCCAGCGCGGGCTGAGAAAGGCGCGCGGTCTTACGGATCTCGAAGGCCTTTCGGATCACGTCCGCATAGTCGGGCGAGGAGCAGAGCTGATAACTCTCCTCCATGCGCACAAGACGGATGCCGCGGCGGTCAAAGGCATAGGAATCGCCGAGCTTTTGCAGGATCTGCTCCGCCGTCGGGCGGTCGAGGTCAAGCGCAAGGCAGATGCGCTCGATTGGGAGCGGTTCGCCGCTGGCGAACAAAATGGCCTCCATAGCCGCCTCGACCTCGTGCAGGTCCAAAGATTCCAGAGACATAGTATTCCTCGATTTTCTTTATAAATTGATGGACTTTTCCGCATCCTCGCCGCACTCCACCGTGCAGTCGGTGTCGGACCCGGCAAGATGGATGACCTTCTCGCGGCAGAGCTCCAGAACGGCGATGAATGTCGCTACGATCTCGCTGCGGCTGCGGCTGCCGCGGAACAGAAACCGAAAGCGCGTCATACCGAATTCCTTCAGCCGGCGCAGGATCTCCTCGGCCTTGCCCTTGACGGGGTACGGCTCACGGCGCACGATCTCGCTCAGCGCCGCGCCCGGCGGCGCTGAAAGCTTTTCCCCGCGGTCAAAGACCGCCTGCATCGCAAGCACGAGGTCCGCCTTTTCGTGGCTGTATTCATAGACCTTGCCGTGCTGCACCGGCTCGGGATCGCGCGTTGTGATGCTGCATCCGAACTCGCCCATGGGGCCGAGCGTCTGCGTCAGCGCCTTGATGCGAAGATAGGTGTCCTTCTGCTGCCGCTCCTTGAGAGACGCGATCAGCTCGTCCATCTCGTTCTGCGCCTGCTCGTCCTCGAGCGATAAAAGCATGCGCGTTTTGATATACATCAGGTGCGCCGCCATCGTGATGAACTCGCTCGCGACCTCGAGGTCGAGCTGCTTGCGCTGCTCGAGATAGGCGAGGTACTGGTCCAGAATGAGCGCGATGGGAATATCCTGGATCTCTATTTTATTTTTTGAAAGCAGGAAGAGGATAAGGTCCAGCGGACCTTCAAAGTCCTGCAGCGTCTCCGCGCTGCGCTCGTGGACCACGCCTTCCAGCTTGAAAACGGGACTGTCCATTCACTTCATCTCAATACGATCAGATTTACTAAAAAGGAGTACACGCGGGAGATGGCCGTGCTGAGGATATTGTCCCCTACGCCGAGCCACACGAGCACGAAGAGCACCGCCATGCCGTACTTTTCATAGCGCATCAGCGTCAGATACGCGCGGTCGGGCAGGAAGACAAAAAGCACCTTCGACCCGTCGAGCGGCGAGATGGGGATGAGGTTGAAAAGCCCCAGTCCAATGCTCATGGACGCCGTTGCCGCAAGAAATCTGAGCACCGCGGCGCACAGCGCGGTATCGGTATAGTGCGTAAGCACGAGCCGCGCCAGAAGCATCAGCACGACCGCCAGCAAAAGGTTCGATACCGGGCCTGCGAGCGCCGTGAGCGCCATGCCCTGCTTGGGCTTTTTAAAATACCGCATGTCCACCGGCACGGGCTTGGCCCAGCCGAAGCCCACCAGCAGCATCGCCGCCAAGCCGAACCAGTCGATATGGTGCAGCGGGTTCAGGCTCAGCCTGTGCTCGCGCTTGGCCGTCGGGTCGCCGAGGGCGTAGGCCGCAAGGCCGTGGCAGGTCTCATGCACCGTCAGACATAAAAAGACGCCGAGCACACGCAAAAGCGCATTGGTCAGCGCGCTCCAGTCGATCGACTGGACAAGTTCCTGAAAGCTATCCACGCAATTTCTCCACAAAAAATATGCAAATCCGATGGACTTACACTGCATTCTGTTCTTATTATAGCAGTCTCCTCTGCGCATGACAAGACGTTTTGCAATTTTTGCTGCATTTTGGTTTTAAAATTGCAATATGCATGTTCAAAGAAATTGCACAAAGGTCAAAAAAAGAGCGCTCTCGCCGTTTGACGGGGACGCTCTTTCTTTCTTTCATCTTTACTTTTTGAGCCGCTTGTCGCTCTTGATGGAAAGATGCGTGCCGAGCGACTGGAAGATCTGCACCAGGATGATGAGCAGCACAACGGCCGCAAACATCACAAGGTACTTGTAGCGGTAGTAGCCATAGTCGATAGCGATCTTGCCGAGGCCGCCGCCGCCGATGATACCGCTCATCGCGGAGTAGCCGAGAATGGTCGTGAGCGCGATGGTGAAGTTCTGCAGGAGCGAGGGCACGCTCTCGGGGATCATCACCTTGCAGATGATCTGCATGGGCGTCGCGCCCATGCTCTGCGCCGCTTCGATGATGTTGGGGTCCACCTCGCGCAGACTGCTTTCAACCAATCTTGCGACAAACGGGAACGCCGCCACCACGAGCGGCACGATGGTCGCGGTCGTGCCGACGGTCGTGCCGATGATCAGGCGCGAGAGCGGAAAGACCATGATCATTAAAATAAGGAACGGAATGGAGCGCAGAAGGTTGATGATGACGTTCAGCACGCTCATCAATGCCTTCGGCAGCGGCAGCACGCCGTCCTTCTCCCCCGCCACGAGCAAAACACCCAGCGGAAGGCCGATGACGATGGCCAGCGCCGTAGAAAGGAGCGTCACATAAAATGTCTCCCAGATTGCTTTGGGAAACTGGGTCTGCATGGCGACGGAAAGCTCCGCCATGGACTCAGGGGAAAAGAGATTACTGTACATCGACGCTCGCCTCCTCTACCTGCAAATTTTCGATGCCCTTGAAAAAGTCCATTGCCTGTTCGAACTGCGCGTTCGGCACACCGAGCAGCATCCCGCCGTAGACCTCCTCGGAGAGCTTCTGGGTCGTGGCAGAAATGACAGTCGCGGTGACATTTTCCTCCGTCGCAAGGCGGGCCACCAGCGGGATGGAGGTCGTTTTCGCGCTGCGGAAGATCAGGCGGATGCGGCGCTGCTGCTGCGGGTCGGACACGTCGATGTCTGCGCCGCGCGGAAAAACAAGATGGCGCGCCGCGGCGGACTTAGGCGCGGAGAATACGGTCGAAACGAGCCCCTCCTCCACGACCTCGCCGTCATCGAGGATCGCAACATGGTTGCAGACCTCCTTCACGACGCTCATCTGGTGCGTGATGATAACAACGGTGATGCCGAGCTTTTTGTTGATGTCGCCGATCAGCTCGAGGATCTGGCGGGTGGTCTTGGGGTCCAGCGCGCTCGTCGCCTCGTCGCACAGCAGGACCTTCGGGTTCGTCGCAAGCGCGCGGGCAATGGCCACGCGCTGCTGCTGACCGCCGGAGAGCTGCGCGGGATAGGCCTTGGCCTTATCCTTGAGTCCCACAATATCGAGCAGCTCAAGCGCCCGCTGCTCACGCCACTTCTTCTCTCCCCGCAATCCGGAAAGTTCCATCGGGAAGCAGACATTGGCGAGACAGTTCCGCTGCATCAGCAGGTTGAAGCGCTGGAAGATCATCGTGATGTCGTGCCGTGCCGCGCGCAGCTGCGCGCTCGACATCGTGTCGAGCCGCTGCCCGTTCACGATGACCTCGCCGGACGTGGGGCGCTCGAGCATGTTGATGCAGCGCACGAGCGTGGACTTGCCCGCGCCGCTCATGCCGATGATGCCGTAAACGTCCCCATCCGGGATGGTCAGGGAGACGTTCTTGAGCGCGTCTACCCTTCCGCCTGCGGTCTCAAAGGTCTTGCTTAAATGTTTCAGTTCGATCAAGGACGCTCCCTCCTTTCCTTTTCTATCTTTACTTGGCGCTCAGCGCGTCGAGCGTGGTCTGCTTGCCGCCGTAGAGACCCATGGGCTCGACATGGATCGCGCCGACGGAGACGATGTGGGTGCCGTTCTCGCTGTTGAAGTCATCGAGGTACGGGAGGTGCTGGAAGTAGTTGGCGTCGGCGGTGCCGTCCTCAACGACGGTGTTGGGCACGACGTAGTCGTTGTAGACCTGGATATCGAGGGTGATGTTCTTCTCGGCGAGGATGGTCTTCACGACCTCGAGGATCTCAGCGTGCGGGGTCGGGGAAGCGGCGACGGAGATGGTCTCGCCGGAAAGCGCGTCATAGTCAACCGCTTCGTCATAGCCGTCCGTCGGGTTCTCCACGGTGCTGACGACAGCGCCGTCATACTTCTCGTTGATGTAGTCAACGACCTGCTGGCTCTCAAGCGCCGCGACCAGCGCCTTGATCTTATCGCTGCTCTCGTTGCCCTCCTTCACGGCAAGGATGTTGGCGTAAGCGGAGGAGGAGCCCTCGATCACGAGAGAGTCGGCCACGGGGTTGAGGCCTGCGTTGATGGCGTAGTTGGAGTTGATGACGGCGTAGTCCACATCCTGCAGGATGTTGGGGATCTGGGCCGCTTCGGTCTCAACGATCTCAACGTTGTACGGATTTTCGACAATGTCGTTCTTGGTGGCGGTGATGCCGGCGCCGTCAGCGAGCTTGATGATGCCGTTGTCCTGCAGCAGGAGCAGCGCGCGGGCTTCGTTGGTGGTGTCGTTGGGGACGGCGATCTGGATGGCGGCGGCGTTGTCGCCGGAGTCGTCGGTCTTGGAGCCGCAGCCGGTCAGGGCGAGCGCGGCGACCAGGACCAGCGCAAGGACAAGTGCAGTCAGTTTGATGGAATGCTTTTTCATCGTTTTGATCTCCTTCTTATTTTTGATGTTGCTGATTGGAACGAATTCTTACCAGGCCGGGGTATGGCTTTGCCGGAAAACAAAAAACAGCGGGAGGTCATTTGACCTTCCGCTGTCGTTCACTCACGCTGAACTCTCAGACAGTTTTTGAAAGGAAATGACCATTTTCTTCATGACGAAGCATGCACATGTTGCACATGCGCATCATGGTCATCATCATGCTGTTGGCAGAATAGTTCTTCATGCCGTGGCTTCCTTTCCTTCAAGCATACGCAAGATTGGGGATTCCGTTTCAACGTGCGATATCGTAGCACCATCGCCGCCGCTTGTCAACAGGAAATTCATATTTTTGCGAAAATAGTCGATTATTTTGCAAAAACCAGGCAGTTTTTAGTTATTTGTCCCGTTCCTCGAGCGCGTGGACAAGATGGATGAGAAAACCGGCGTCTGCCATGACGGAAAGGGCGTCCGCCGCCAGCGCGCTGTGCTCGCGCACGAGCTGCTGGCTCTTCTCAAGACCCAGCAGGTCAACGAAGGTCGTTTTCCCCTCCTCCCTGTCCGAGCCGATGGGCTTGCCGAAGGTCTTTTCGTCGCCGATCACGTCGAGCATATCGTCGCGGATCTGGAAGGCATAGCCGAAGTGGTCGGCATAGCGCGCGGCCGCGTCTCTCTGCGCCTGCGTGCCGCCCGCCGCGGCCACGCCCATCAGGCATGCCGCGCGGATGAGCGCGCTCGTCTTGCGCAGGTGGATCTCGTGCAGCTCGTCCTCCGTGAGCGCGCGGCCCTCCCACTCAAGGTCGAGCTGCTGACCGCCGCAGATGCCCTCGTGTCCCGCCGCATTGGCAAGAATCCTTCCGCACTCGAGCGCACGCTCGGCCGGCAGCGGCGCGCCCAGCACCGTTTCAAAGGCGAAGGCCTGCAGCGCGTCGCCCGCGAGCGTCGCCGTGCACTCGCCGAACACCTTGTGGTTCGAGGGCTTGCCGCGGCGCAGGTCGTCGTTGTCCATCACAGGAAGATCGTCGTGGATGAGCGAGTACGTGTGCAGCATCTCAACGCCGCAGGCCACGGGAAGCGCGGCGTCCGCGTCCCCACCGCACATGCGGCAGAATTCGAGCACCAAAATGCCGCGCAGCCGCTTGCCGCCCGCGGTCAGGCTGTAGCGCATCGACTCAACGAGCTTATGATAGCGCGCGTCCAGCGCGCCGTTCAGGCACGCGGTGAGGTAGTCGTCCACCTTCTTCTTATCCTCCGCCATGCGGGCGGAAAACAGCTTTTCGTCCATCCTTATTCCTCCGAAACAAACGCGCTCTCGACCGGCGCGCCGTCCGCGCCTTTGGAAAGCTTCACGACCCTCTGCTCGGCCTTGTCGAGCATCGCGCCGCAGTCGTTTACAAGCTTCGTGCCCTCTTCAAAGAGCTTGAGCGACTCGGCGAGCTTCGCGTCGCCCTTTTCCAGCGCCGCCACGATCTCCTCGAGCCGCGCGAGATTCTCTTCAAACGTTTTTGCCATCGGTCATTCCTCCCGTTTTTCATTCACCGTACACGCAAGGCTCCCGCGCCCCAGCAGGACCTCGATCGTCTCACCGACCGCCGCGTCCTCCGCCGCGCGCAGGATCGTCCCGTCCGCGCTCTTGGCCACCGCGTAGCCGCGGCCGAGCACCTTGAGCGGGCTCAGCGCGTCGAGCTTTGCCGCAAGGGCCGCGTAGCGCTGCTCACGCTGCGCCATCTGGTTTTGCGCAAGCGACGCAAGATTTTTCTGCGTATAGTCGAGCAGCAGCCGCTTGTCGTCGATAAACGCCATGGGGTCGCGCAGCACGCGGCTGCGCGCAAGCTTTTCATACCGCTCGGAAAGCGCGCGCACGCGCTTCTGCTCACTGCGCACCATGCGCGTTTGCAGCATCTTAAGCCGCCGTGCAAGCTCCTGCCGGTCCGGCACGGCAAGCTCCGCCGCGTTCGACGGCGTGGCCGCCCGCACGTCGGCGACATAGTCCGCGATGGTCACGTCCGGCTCGTGCCCGACGGCGGAGATGACCGGGATGTCGGATAAGTAGATCGCGCGCGCCACGCGCTCGTCGTTGAAGGCCCAGAGGTCCTCGATCGACCCGCCGCCGCGGCCCGTGATGATAAGGTCCGCGACCTGCCATTTGTTCGCATAGCGCAGCGCCCCGGCGATCTCGCCCGGCGCCTCCGTTCCCTGCACGCGCACGGGAAGCAGCACCACCTCGCTCATCGGCCAGCGGGCGTTCAGGATGCGCAGCATGTCGTGCACCGCCGCGCCCGCGGACGAGGTGATGACGGCGATGCGCTTCGGATAGCGCGGCAGCGGCTTTTTGTGCGCAGGGTCGAAAAGCCCCTCCTTTTCGAGCTTTGCCTTGAGCTGCTCGAAGGCAACGTGCAGGTCGCCCGCGCCCTGCGCGCTCAGCTCCGAGCAGTAGAGCTGGTACGCGCCGTCGCGCGGGAACACGCCGATGCGCCCGAAGGCCACGACCTTCATGCCGTTTTCCGGGCGGAAGCGGAGCCTTGCCGCCATGCCGCGGAACATCACGCAGCGAAGCGCGCTCCCCTCGTCCTTGAGCGTAAAATAGTGGTGGCCCGAGGGGTAGCACTTATAGTTCGAGATCTCGCCGCGCACGAAGATGGTCTGCAGCTGCGGCACGCCGTCGAGCAGCGCCTTGATGAAGTTGTTCGCCTCCGACACGCTGAAAACCATCTGCTCTCCTGCCATGCCCTCACCTCTTTTTCAAATGGAAGAAAAGCAGAGCGCCGCGAAAGGCGGTACTCTGCTTTTTTGATTATTCTGCGCTCACTTCGCCGCGCACGAAGCTGCCAAGGATGCCGTTGATGAACTTGACCGTCTCCGGCGTCTCGTACTTCTTGGCGATCTCCACGGCCTCGTTGATGGCGACACCGTTGGGGATGTCGCTGCGGTAGAGGACCTCGTACATCGCAACGCGCATGATCGCCGAGGCGACGAGCGGGATGCGGTCAAAGCTCCAGCCGCGGGCGTATTTGGCAATGTAGCCGTCCAGCTCTGGGGCGTGCTCGGCAACGCCCGAAACGATGGAGCGGATGTAGTCCGCCTGGGCGGCGCCGGGGACCTTTTCGTAGATCTCGTCCTCGCCCCTGAGGGTCTCAAAGTATTCGTCCGTCAGGCGCTCGTCGAGCAGCTCCTGCGGCGTTTTGTCCGTAAAGCTCAGTTCGTATGCAAGATGCACGGCGATCTCTCGCGCTGTATTACGAATCATTCTCGTCTAATCCCTTATCTCTTTCTTTAGTTGAAGCTGATCCCGCCCACATGGACGTTGACGGCGTGCACGTTGTAGCCCGTCATGCCGCTCACCGCGGCAGACACGCTGTCCTGCACCTTGCGGGCCGTTTCGGGGATGGCGTAGCCATAGCGCACCATCAGGTAAACGTCCACCACGATTTCGCCGTCCTGCACCTCGGCGCGCACGCCGCGCAGGCCCTTTTTGCCCGTGAACTGCTCGGTGATCTGCTCGGTCATGTTCTGGCACATAGAGCCGACGCCCTCGATCTCACCGATCGCGTCCGCCGCGATGGCGGCCACCACGTCCTCCGAGATGTTGATGCTGCCGTTTTCCTCGGCACGGGTCAGATACTCTCGATTTTCAGCCATTCTGACATCCTCTCCTTGCTTGACTGCTTATATCAAGAGTATTTTACCATCATCTTCTGCAAAATACAACAGTCAATTTACTTCCATGATCTTGATGCACTCGGCGCTCATGCCCGTCTCCTGTTTGACGATGTCCGTGATGCGGGCCACATCCTCCGTCTGCAGCCCCTCTTCCCCCGCCGAAACGACCACGCTCACGCCGTCCTCGGAGAGGAACACGACGCAGTCGTCATAGCCCTTGGCCGTGATCATATTTTCGATCTGCGCTTCGCTGAGCGTGTAGGCCGCGAGGGTCTGGATGCTCTTTGCCGCCTCGTTCACCGTCTCCTCGTCCACACTGCCGTTCTCGCTCGTCTCCTTCAAAAGAGAGAGCGCGCTGTCGCGCGCCTGCTGGCGCGTGAGCCGGGCCGAGGCGAAGTAGTCCGAGCCCGAGGCGTCCGCGGAGACCTCCGCCGCGTTTTCCTCCGCGCCGTCCACCTGCTGTGCCTGGCCCAATACCTTCGTGGGCTGCTCGACCTTCTCGGCGTACTTGCCGTTCAGGAAGATCGCCGCGCAGACGAACACGAGGATCGTCCCCACCACTGCGTTCCGTTTCCATAGCTGCTTCATGCCTGATTCCTCCCTGTGTTTGGTTTGATAGAAGATCAATATGTTCATGGCGTTCCCCTGACCACCGTGATCTTATCCGACGGGAGCCCCGTCAGCGCGCTGACGGCCTGCGTCACCGCAAGGCGCACATCGGCACGCCCGGCCCCCTCGCAGACGACGAGCGCGCCGACAAACTCCGGATAGCTGCTGCGCGTGACCACGACCGCGGCATTCGTCCCGCTGCCGAGCACGACCGTTTCCTTTTTCCGCGACTGCTCCTCGTCCGTCCCGTCCCGCCGCTTTTGCGCGCTGTCCTCGTCCTGCGCCAGCTCGTACCTTCCTCCGCCGTCCACCGTCAGCATCAGCGAGAGCCTGCCGACGCCGTCGAGCGAGGAGAGGATCTCCTCCATCTCGCTTTGCAGCGCCGCGCGGTCGAAGCGCTCCGCCGCAGAGGGCGTGCCCGCGATGTCCGCCGTTTTTTCTCCGCCTGACGGCAGCAGCAGGAGAAAAACGCCGAGCGCCGCCGTCAGGATGACGTATTTGTACTGCCCGAGCGCAGAGAGTGCGCCCCCGGCCCTCAGCCGCCTTCCTCCGTCGTGATCCATCGCTGCTCCTCCTTTGCAATGCCGAGCTCGCGCTCGATCAGCTCCCCGAGCGCGGCGTTTTCCGTTCCGTACAGCACGGCGGACACGGGGATAAGCGTACCGTCCCGCTCCTGCACCGTGACCTCAGCGCGGACGTGCAGCCCCAGCCCGTCTGCTTTGCTCTCAATATATGCGCCCGTTTCCTCCGCTATGCGCGCCGCGAGCGCGCCGCTTCGCTGCTGTGAAAGCTCCGTCTCAAGCTGCGCGACGGCCTCGCGGTAGGCGGAAACGTCCAGCTCCAGCGCGGCGGGGTCGAGGTGCAGCAGCGGCGAGAGCATCGAGAGCATCAGGAGGATGCCGCCGGTGAAGCGCGTAATCTTTTTCATCGTGCCGCCAGGCGCGAGCTGATCGGCAAGGCTCACGAGCACCGCGCAGGCCGTCACGCGAAGAAGCCAGGTTTTGAGAATGCTCATACGCCCACCACCATCATAAGCGCCACGAGCAGCGACGCGAGCAGCAGAAACGCCCCGCCCGCCGTCATCGCGAACATCAGCGAAAAGGCTGAGGAGAGCTGCTGCAAAAAATCGCTCAGCGTTTTCGGCCCCACCACGCCGCAGAAAAACGCCGCCGCACGGTAGAGAAGATACTGGACTCCCAGCTGCACCAGCGGCGCAAGGCAGAGCGCGAGCACCGCGAAAACGCCCAGCACGCCGAGCGTGCTGCGAAGCGCGCCCGCCGCCGCGAGCATCGCCTCCGTCGCTTCGGACAAGATCCCGCCGACGACCGGCACCGCGCCGGAGACGACCGTTTTTCCCACGCGCACCGCCACGCGGTCGGCAGAGCCCGCGAGGATCCCACTGAGCGAGAGAAACGCGACAAACGCCGTCAGCACCGCGCCGAGCGCCCAGCCGAGAAGCTTTTTCGCCCCCTCCGCCAGCGGCGTAAGCCCGCTTTCCGGCAGCAGTGCCCCTGCCGCGGCCGCGGCGATCACGCAGCAGAGCACTGGCACGAGAAGGTCGCGAATCAACGAGAGGAAAAGGTCGCTCAGCATCAGCGCGCCGACCTGCCAGACGCTTGCCGTACCGACCATTCCGCCGCCCGCCATGGCGGCGGCCATTGTCGGCAGCAGGAGCTTTGCCATCGCGGCAAGCTCGTCCAGCGTTTCAAGGCCAAGACCGATGAGCGAGTGCATATCGCCCGCCGCGAGCCCCGCCGCGCCGAGCACGCCCGCATAGGGCACGAAGCGCACGGCGGTCTCGCCCGCGCCCTCCGCCGTGCCATCGGCAAGGCCGCACAAAAGCGCGAGCAGCATCAGCGCCACAGCCGCGCGCAGCGAGGAGGTGACCGCCTCCCCCAGCGCGGTACGCAGCGTCTCCCACAAAAGGGCCGCGCCGCGCACCATGAGATCGTCCTTCTCCGCGCTTTCAAGAAGCTCCTCCGGCACGGCGCCGTCCAGCCCGTCCAGCCCGTCCGGCAGGTCCAGGGCGGAGGCGGGCAGCGTCAGCGCGATCAGCGCGAAGAAAAGCGCCAGCAGTTTTCTCATAAAAAGCCCTCCAGCAGCGTAAGCAGCGTCTCCAGCAGCGGCAGCGCGCACACGAGCGCGCACACCGCCCCCGCCGTGTTCAGGAGCGATGCGAGCGCACTCTGCCCCGCGTCGGCGCACAGCGCGCAGGAAAAGCGCACCACGAGCGCGATGGCCAGCACCTTGCAAAGCGGCGCGAACAGCGCTTCGGGCAGCCCCGTGAGCGCAAGCGTCCGCGCGCAGAAATCCGCAAGGTCCGCAAGCGCGGGCAGCAGCATCGCGCAGCCCACGAGCACGGCGGTCAGAAGCAGCAGGAGCGAAAAGACCTCCTCGCGCTTTTTCAGCACCGCCGCCAGCGCCGAAACGCACAGGCACAGCGCCGCAAGCCTGATAAGTACCTCCATCGTCAGAACCCGAACAGGCTCTTGACGAGATCGAAAAGCGAGCTGATCTCGCGCACGAGCAGCATCATCGTCGTAATCAGGCCCGCAAGGCTCACGAGCATGGCCTGATCGGGCCGGTCCGAGCGCACGAGCAGCTGGTTGAGCACCGCCACGATGATGCCCACCGCCGCGATCTTGAATACAAGGTCAATGTCCATAGCCTCTTCCTTCTGTAAAGTGTTTATCCTTTTCTGCATCCATGCTACAGCAGCAAAATGCCGAGCAGCGTCCCGCCGCCAAGGCAGAGCGCGGTCGTCACGCGCATCTCCTCGCGCTCCTGCGCGCCGAGCGTACGCTCAGAGCGCGAAAGCTCCCGTGCCGTCCGCGAGAGCGCGTCGCAGACGCTCTCCTCCTCCCCGCCGAGGGCGCTGCCAAGCGCCGCGGTCAGCTCCCGTTCCCGCTCGGAAAGCGGCAGCGTGAGCGCCGCCTCCCGCCAGCAGCGCTCCAGCGGCTTTCCGTCCGCAAGCCCCTCGCACACCGCGCGGAAGAACGCCGTGGCCTCCTCCGCGCACGATAAGTCCCGCAGCAGCGCGGGCAGCGGCGCAAGCGTCGCCCGCACGGCAAGCGAAAGCGCGTCAAAGCTCTCCGAAAGGGTGCGCAGCGTCCTGCGCCGCAGCCGCGCGCGATGCAGGATCGACTGTCTTAGGAGGAGCGACGCGCACAGCACCAGCCCGGCGCCCGCTATGTGCAGCACGGCAGCTCTCCCACGGTGTAGGTGCGCTCTCCGCCGTCAAAGCCGATGGTCACGCAGCGGCGGAACACCCTTGCGTGCAGAAGCTCTTCAAAAAGCGGCTTTTGCGCGAGCTCCTCCGCATTCGACGCGTGGATGCTCGCGAGCAGCCCCACGCCGCAGTTCGCGGCAAGGCACATTGCTCGGATGTCCTCCGATGCCGTGATCTCGTCCACCGCGATGAGCTGCGGGTTCATGCCGCGCAGCACCATCTCCATGCCCACGGCCTTCGGGCAGAGCGAGAGCACGTCCGTGTGGTTGCCGAGCTCCATCTGCGGCCTGCCCTTGCAGCAGACGGCGATTTCGCAGCGCTCGTCGATGACCGCGGCACGCAGCGCGCGGTGCTCGCTGTCGCCGAGCGACAGCACGCGGATGAGGTCGCGCAGAAGCGTCGTCTTTCCCCCGCCCGGCGGCGAGAGGATCAGCGTGCTCAGAAACCGCCCGTCCGGAGTAAAGAGCTGCGGGGCGATACCGCTCCCCAGACCGATCCTTTCGCACACGATGCGCAGTGCGAGCGAGGAGATGTCCTTTAGGTTGCTCACCTCGCCCTCGCGCACGACCGCGCTGCCGCACACGCCGAGGCGGAACCCGCCGCGCAGCGGCAGAAAGCCCTGGCGCAGCGTTTCGATGCAGGCGTAGCGCGAATATTCCGTCACCGCGCCGAGCATCTGCTCAAGGTCCTCCGCCGTCACGAGCGACGCGCTCCCCTCGGGCGCGGCGTTCAGCTCGCCCTCGGGCGTGAGCACCGTCATCGGGCGCAGCACGCGCAGGCGAAACTCCTCGGTGCGCTCCTTCTGCTTGTCCGGCAGGGCGAGCGCGAGCCGTTTCAATCGGTGGGGCAGGAATTCACAGGCCTGCTCGTAGCGGTAAATGCGGCTGAGCCGTTCCATTGGTACAGCACTTCCCTTCTTCTGTGATGCTACACTCTATGAGCGCGCGGACGGGCTTATGCACGGTTTGTCCCGTGAGCGCAAAAAGAAAAAACGGGGAAGCTCCCTGCTGGTAAGACAGTAATATTGCAATTTCTTGGAACAGGCATGATTTCGGTCATGCCTGTTCCGCTTTTAGCAGCTCGTCCACGGGGATGTAGCCCACGAGGTCATATTCGATATGTACCTTCTGTCTGCGTTTGCCGCTGGACTTGTCGGGAGCTTCTACATAGACCGCCTTGACAAGCTCTCTGAGGGCATAGGGCGTCAGCTCCGTGAGGGCGCTGTTTCTCTTTACCCGCTGAACAAACTGCTCGATATTCTCTGCCTGCTGCTCCTGTTCATGGATTCGCTGTTGCAGACCCTTGACCTCAGTCTTGAGGTTTTTCTGTTCCTCGGTGTAGTTTTTGCTCATCATGGCGAAGCGTTCATCATCCAACTTTCCGGCGACATTGTCCTCATAAATGCGGACGAACAGACGGTCAAGCTCTCCAATTCGTTTCTCAGCCTGCGCCAGCCGTTTCTTACACAACCGCATGGTTTCCTCACTCTGCATACGGAGCTTTTGCTCCATTTCCGAACGGAAGTATGCCTCATAGCGAGTGACCACCGATATGACCTCCTGGATGTGCTTCCAGACGAGTTGTTCCAACACGACAGCCCGGATATAGTGTCCGCTGCACTTATCCTTGTTGGTTCGGTGGGTAGAACAGATGAAGAAGTCCTGCCGCTTTTCAAAATAGCTGGTGGTGGAGTAATAGAGCTTTTGCTTGCAGTCGTTGCAGAACACCAAGCCGGAAAACATATTGCTCTTGCCGGTTGCTGTTCTGCGATGCCGCTGCTGTCGTATCTCCTGCACCTTATCAAAGACTTCCAGCGAGATGATTGCCGGATGAGTGTTATAGAAAATCCTGCGATTCTCCATTGGATTCTCCCGCTGCTTCTTGTCGTAAATGGAGTTAGTGTAGGTCTTGAAATTGACCGTGCAGCCTGTATACTCCATGTATTCGAGAATGTAGGCAACGGTGCTTTCATGCCAGCGGTACTCGTTCTCCGGAGCATGATGCGGTGTTTTCCTGCCCTCCCGCTGTTTGTAGGCGGTGGGGTTCAGCACCTTTTCCTTTTCCAGCAAGGCGGCGATCTGGCTCGGCCCTTTGCCCTCCATGCAGAGTGCAAAGATCCGCTTCACGACCTGCGCCGCCTCTTCATCCACAATCCACGCTTTCGGATCATCGGGATTCCGCTTGTAGCCGTATGGAATGTTGGTAGTCAATCGTTCGCCACGCTCGCCCTTTGCCTTATTGACAGCACGGATTTTGCGGCTGGTATCTTTGGCAAAAAACTCGTTAAACCAGTTCTTGATGCCCGCAATGTCGTTGTCGGTGCTGTTGGGGTCAATGGTGTCAAAGTGGTCGTTGACAGCAATGTACCGAACGCCATACTGAGGAAACGTGTAGTTGATGTACAAACCTGTCAGCGAGGAATTACGCCCCAGTCTTGATAGGTCTTTGGTGATGACCGCTTCCACATGACCGGCTTCAATTTCCGCAAGCATCCGCTGAAAGCCGGGACGGTTGTTGAACTCAACCCCGCTGTACCCATCGTCAATAAAATAGGTCGGATTCGGAAAATGCCGGGACTTAGCGTACTCCATTAACATGATCTGCTGATGCTGAATGGAGTTCGACGGGTCATCCTTGCCGCCTTTTTCCTTGGTGTCCTCTACGGACAGTCTGCAATAAAGTGCTGTGATTTTGTCGGTTGCCCTTGCCATATTGTTATCCTCCTTTGTCGGGGCAACTGTCTGAACAGGATTGGATTTTGGGTTTATATCAAGAGAGGCGTCGTTACTCATCGGCGTCCTCCGTGATATCTGTCTCATCATCGGCGGCGTTCTGCTCCATGATGCGTTTGAGCTTTCTATCGAGGGGTTCTGTTCCCTCATAGCTGCCGATTACTGTGTATTCCGTGCCGCCGTGCTCGTCCACGATTTTGATGTCAGGCAGCCAATAGGCGGACGGATTTTTCACCACAATATTGCCCTTGTCATCGAAAGAAAACTCTCGCTTGGGGGCATCATCGGGGCGAGGCTCGACCTTGGCATAGGGGTCTGGATTGGAGAAATAAAAGGAACGAATTTCGCCGCCATCCTCACCGTTGTCAAAATCGTCATCCGCAAAAATTTCATCCAGTTCTTTGTCGGTCAGTTCGATGATCTCATCATCTTTCTCTTTCGGATTCACTTCGTCAAGCCTCCTTCGCTTCATTCAAAATCATAATCTGTGTAGCAAAACAGACGGACGCCGTCAATGGTCGAGATGAACGGCTGCGCCGCCATTGACAGCGTCCGTCCGTTTCGCTTTTGGGCAGACAAGGCGGCGTTTGCCGCCGATTTCCATTCGGGAAATGGCGCTTGCTATTATGGAAAGGACGAATAGCAAGCAAATCAAGTGGGGCCACACTTGAGGAAATCGCCGTGCCTACCACCTGCTGAACTTGCAGAATAGCAAGCACAGCAGGTGTATGTACACTCTGCGATTTTTGCAAAATCCAGTTTACTTGCTAACCCCATAAATGGAGTTAGCAAGCAATGCACGGCGGTACCCACTCGTGCAAAAACTTGTTGGGCAGCATCCCAAACCCTTTAACAATTTCAAAGAAATTGGCTACGCACCGTTGGCGCTGTTCCTCGTAAAAATCGTAATAAGGCAGTCACGGCTTTTGCGGTTTTCCCTGTTTAGAGATTTTCTCGTCATCGGCAGTTGGAAAAGTCCCCTCCATAGCCATGGTGCGAAGATAGGCACTAAGATTATCCGTGCCAGACTCTATCATTCGCTGCTTGATGGCAGCAAGCTCTTTTTCGTCTACAAAGAATTTGACCTGTATCGGT
>Ga0129311_1000150_pt1 | contig 65586 bp, 62 predicted proteins | sample Go1ome_FD_94435 | JGI IMG/M metagenome (GOLD analysis project Ga0129311, IMG submission 94435) | Western lowland gorrila individual fecal microbial communities from Wisconsin, USA - Go1022B metagenome | ecosystem: Host-associated > Mammals > Digestive system > Large intestine > Fecal | place... | reverse complement strand
CATAGGGAGCCGAACGGCGGCCTGCCTTCTTATTCTTTATTCTTTTTTAAGCCTCGGTGTTCGAACCACACCAGACCACAAATCTGGCAGGGCGCATCTTCAAAATGTCGCCTCTCGCGGGGCAAAACTGAAATTTTGAAAAATCGAGTTTTTGCAACTTTTTCATTCTAAAAGTGGCGCATTATATGTGAAAACGCCGCACTTTTGTGCGGCGTTTTCTGCATTGCATCTTTCATCAACACATTTTTGGTGCGCCTGAAGGGACTCGAACCCACACGCTGAAAGCACGAGAACCTAAATCTCGCATGTCTACCAATTCCATCACAGGCGCGTATTTCATCTTTTTGCGTTAGCAGACGCTGAACGAATCGGTAAAGGCCTTACACCAAGGCGATAGCGCCGAGAGCCCGCATGTCTGCCCATTCCTGCATGTCTGGGGGAATGAATGCAGTATACCACATTCTCCGCCCTTGAACAATAGAAAATTCTGCGCTACAATGTAGGTTCGAAGAACAGAGAATCGAGGTTTCTTTTTATGACGACTCCCTGCGTTGCCGCCATTCATGATATGTCCGGCTTTGGCCGCTGCTCGCTGACGGTGGCCATTCCCGTGCTCTCCGCCATGGGCGTCCAGTGCTGCCCCCTGCCCACCGCGTTCCTCTCCACCCATACCGGCGGGTTTGAAAACTTCACCTTTTTGGATATGACGGATGAGATGCCCAAGGTCGCCGCCCACTGGAAGTCCCTGGGGCTCCGGTTCCGGGCCGTTTACAGCGGCTTTCTGGGCAGCGAACGGCAGATCGGCATTGTGGAGGATTTCATCCGGGATTTCCGCACGCCGGAGTGCGCCGTGGTGGTGGACCCGGTCATGGGCGACCATGGCGAAGTGTATCAGACCTACACCCCCGCCATGTGCGCCGGCATGGCCCGCCTTGCGGAGCAGGCGGACGTCATCACCCCCAACCTGACGGAGGCTGCCCTGCTGCTGGGCATCCCCTACGGCAGCCTGCCCACCGGCGAGGATGGCTGCCGTGAGATCGTGGAGCGGCTGAGCCTGGAGGGCCGCCGTTCCGTGGTGCTCACCGGCGCGTCCACCGCGCCCCATCTCACTGGCGCCATGTGCTTTGACGCCGCCACCAGCCGCACGGAGGCCGTGCAGACCCGCCGGGTGGAACGGGAGTTCCACGGCACCGGCGATGTGTTTGCCAGCGTCCTCACCGGCGCTCTGGTCCACGGTCATTCCCTGACGGAGGCCGCCGGACAGGCTGTGGAGTTCATCCGCGCCTGCGCGGAGCGGACCGCCGCCGAGGACCTCCCCCTGCGGGAGGGCGTGGACTTTGAGCCGCTGCTGGGTCTTTTGACGGGGTGGCACAAATGAACGCCTCCATGCCCTCCCTGCGCCGCGTCAATGTGCTATACACCCTGGTGCAGCTGACCTATTGGGCCGCCTTCGCCGCCTTTGCCGGCTACCAGACCGCCCTGCTGCTGGGCCGTGGTTTTTCCAGCGGCGACGCCGGCGTGTTCGCCGCCATCCGGTGCCTGGCCGGCATCATCGCCCAGCCGCTGCTAGGCGGGTGGGCGGACCGCCACCCGCAAGTGCCCCTGAAGCGCATCCTCTGCGTCTGTCTGGGGCTGGGGCTGGCGGTGAACGCGGTGTTTTACTGCACCCGCCCCGGCTTTTGGGGCAGCGCCCTCATTTTCCTGGCGCTGGGGGTGCTGGACCTGAACATCTATCCCCTGCTGGACTCCATGGCGGTGCAGTTCATCAACGCCGGCCTGGATGTCAATTACAGCCTGGGCCGGGGCCTGGGGTCCTTTTCCTACGCGGTCGCCTGTGTGTTCCTGGGCCGCCAGTCCGCTGCTTTTGGCACGGAGTCGGTGCTGCTGACCCACATGGCCCTGCTGGTGCTGCTGACGGTCATCATCACCGTCTACCCCACCTTTCCGGCGGAGGCCCTGCCGCCCCGGGGGCAAAGCGTCCGGTCTCACTCCATCTCCCAGATCCTCCGGTCCAACCCGTCCTTCTCCCTGATGCTGGCGGCGGTGTTCTGCGGCATGACCGCCGTGATGCCCATCGTCAGTTTCATGGTGAACATCGTCACGGACCGGGGCGGCGACACCTCCCACCTGGGGCTGGCCCTGTTTTTGATGGGCGCTTCGGAGCTGCCCGCCGCGCTGCTGTTTCCCCACCTGTGGCGCCGCCTGGGCAGCCGGAGCATGATGGTGCTGTCGGTGGCGTTCATGGCAGTGAAGCCTCTGCTGTTTTTGCTGGCGCCGTCTTTGGTGTGGGTGCTGCTGGTCCAGCCCATCCAGATGCTGGGCTACGGCCTCTTTACTCCCGCTTCCGTCTACTATGCCAACGAAAACGTCTCCCCTGCCGACCGGGTCCGGGGCCAGGCCATCATGATGATGGCCTCCAACGGTCTGGGCGGCATGGTGGGCAATCTCATCGCGGGCTTTGTCATCGACCTGGGCGGCGTCAACGCCATGCTGGGCCTGTGCACCGCCATCGGCGCCCTGGGCCTGCTGCTGGCCCTGACCGCCGTCCATCTTTCCCGGAAACGGGCCTAAGTCCCTTTGTTTGTTTCACAGCCTATGGCCGTATGATAAGGAGGTTTTTTCATCCATGAAAGTGCTTTTGCTCAATGGCAGCTCCCACGCGGACGGCTGCACCGCCGCCGCTTTGCGGGAGGTGGCCTCCACCCTGGAGTGCGAGGGTGTGGAGACGGAGATCCTCCACGTGGTGGGCCAGCCTATCCGGGGCTGTACCGCCTGCCGCCGGTGCAAGGAGGTCCCCGGCCGCTGCGCGTTTGATGACGATCTGGTGAACCGGGTACTGGAGAAAATGGAGCGCGCTGACGGCCTGGTCATCGGCTCGCCGGTGTATTACGCCTCCGCCAACGGCGCGCTCATCTCCCTGCTGGACCGGGTATTCTACGCCGGGAACTGCTTCCGCTGCAAGCCCGCCTGCGTGGTCTGCTCCGCCCGCCGGGGCGGTGCCACCGCCACCTACGACCAGCTGAACAAGTACTTGGGCATCAGCGGCATGATCCAGGTTCCCTCCTGTTATTGGAACATGGTCCACGGCATGAACAAGGAGGAAGTGGTCCGGGACAGCGAGGGTATGCGGAACATGCGGGAGCTGGGTCGAAACATGGCCTGGCTGCTGCGGGTGCTGGAAACGGCCGGAAAAACCATTCCCCTGCCGGAGCAGGAGCCTCCCGTCCGCACCAATTTCATCCGCTGAATCTCCAAGGGACAACACGCCTGCCAGCGGCTAAAATCAGTGCTGGCGGCGCCATCGCCCCCGGCGGGCGCCGCGCAGTCAACCATCGAAGATGCCCGAAAAGCCTGTTGCCCTTTGTTCACTGGGGGTAAAAAAACCGGACGCATCCAAAAGGATGCGTCCGGTTTTTTCTCTGTCAACGGTCGGAATGGTTCCAGGAGGGGGATGCGTTATAGGGCTTGTAGGTGGAGGTCAGGACCTTTTCAAACACCCGGGCATCCGGGTCCTCGATGCGCCGGAGGATCTGCTCTCCCGCGGCCAGGCCCAACTCCTCCACCGGCTGGATGATGGAATCCATCTGGTTTTCATACAGCTGGTAAATGCCGGAATCGTAGTCCACAAAGCTCACCAGGTCGATGTCCTGGCCCAGGCGGATGCCCCGCTTGTGGAGGTGGATGATGGTCTCGCCGCCCATGAGGCCCTGGCAGACGATAATGGCGTCGCACTTTTGCTGCAGCAGCTCGTCCAGGCAGGTGTGGGCGCTGTCCTCCATGGAGTTGCCGTAACGGATAAGGGAGTCATCCTCCGGCAGGCCGCAGTCGGCAATAGCCTGCTGGTAGGCGGAGATCCGCTCCCGGGTGGTGGACAGGCGGGGCAGGCCGCCGATGATGCCGATGCGCTTGGCCCCCTTGCCAGCCAGGCGGCAGACGCTGCGGTAGATGGGCCGGAAGTTGGACACGCAGATTGAAGAGTACTTTTTCACATCAAAGGTTCGGTCCACCAGCACCACCGGGAAGCCGGCGGGGATGAGGGAATCAAACCGCTGGAAATCGTCCATGGTGCTGGCGATGAGCAGGCCGTCCACCAGGCCGGCGGACAGCAGGCGGATGTTGTTCTCCTCCCGGCCCATGTCCTCCTTGGTGTTGGCAATGATGAGATGGTAGCCGTGAGCCGCCAGGCAGGTCTCCACAGACTCGATCATGGTGGCGAAAAACTTGTTGGCAATATCGGGCACGATGAAGCCCACGGTCTTTTTCTTGCCGGTGCGGAAGCTGCGGGCAGAGGCGTCCGGCGTATAGCCCAGCTCCGAAATGGCCCGGTATACCTTTTCTTTTGTCTCGCTGGAAACATAGCGGGTATTATTGATGGTGTGGGACACCGTGGCGGTGGAGACCCCCGCCAGCTTGGCCACATCACTGATCGTCACTTTCATTGGCTTTTCCCCTTGCGTAATCGGTTTTCGCCTTACGTAATCCATTTTTTCCTTCAGTATAAGGCCACCTGTTTCATTCGTCAAGCACTTTTCCCCATATTTCACCGCTTCTTTGTCTAAAAGCACGTTTTTCTTATCAAAAATTACAATTTAAAAAACAGATTGTTATTCGAAATGACAGTTGCCAAAAGCGGTTCCGTGTGATAGTATACTCGTGTAAATCGATTAAGCAAAACGTTTGCGCAAACGTTTTGACGGCAGTTCTCTGTCCCGTCAAACTTGAAAGGAGTTTTTTGACTATGAAAGCCAAGATCGGTATCAATGGTTTCGGCCGGATCGGCCGTCTCGTCTTCCGCGCTGCCCTGACCCACGATGACGTTGAGGTCGTCGGCCTGAACGATCCCTTCATGAACCCCGAGTATATGGCCTATATGCTGAAGTATGACTCCACCCACGGCAAGTTCCCCGGTGAGGTCTCCGCTGAGGACGGCGCTCTGGTGGTCAACGGCAAGAAGTACCCCGTCTTCACCGCCATGGATGTCAAGGACATTCCCTGGGCTTCCGTCGGCGCTGAGTATATCTGCGAGTGCACCGGCAAGCACCTGACCAAGGACCTGTGCCAGGGCCACATCGACGCCGGCGCCAAGCACGTGGTCATGGGCGCTCCCTCCAAGGACGACACCCCCATGTTCGTCATGGGCGTCAACAACAGCAAGTACACCTCTGACATGAAGTTCGTGTCCAACGCCTCCTGCACCACCAACTGCCTGGCTCCCATCGCCAAGGTCCTGAACGACAACTTCGGCATCGTGGAAGGCCTGATGACCACTGTTCACTCCGTCACTCCCACCCAGAAGCTGCTGGACGGCGCTTCCCTGAAGGATTGGCGCGGCGGTCGTGCCGCTACCGGCAACATCATCCCCTCCTCCACCGGCGCCGCCAAGGCCGTGGGCAAGGTCATCCCCGAGCTGAACGGCAAGCTGACCGGCATGTCCATGCGCGTTCCCACCCTGGACGTTTCCGTGGTGGACCTGACCGCCAAGCTGGCGAAGCCCGCTTCCTACGAGGAGATCTGCAAGGCCATGAAGGCTGCCTCCGAGGGTGAGCTGAAGGGCGTTCTGGGCTACACCGACGAGCCCGTTGTCTCCTCTGACTTCCTGGGCGACCCCCGCACCTCCATCTTCGATGCCGAGGCCGGCATTGCCCTGACCGACACCTTCGTGAAGGTCGTGTCTTGGTACGACAACGAGTGCGGCTACTCCAACAAGATGGTGGAACTGATCGCCTATATGTGCTCCGTTGACAACAAGTGATCCACTCCACAGGATCGTTGTTTTACAGTGATGCATCCGCCCGGGCAAAACCCGGGCGGATGCATTTTTTCATGAAAGTTTGCCCAACGCCCCCAGCATAACATTTCCCCCCATCCACTCCAACGGTGAATGGGGGCTTACTCATTGATTGGATTGTTTCCCCGCAAAACCTCTGCTTTTCCGGGGCCCCCGTATATAACTCAAATGGGCAGGCAAAGCCCGCCCATTTCAAGATTTTTGCTCCGCAAAAATGCTTATGCGCCGCTTGTGCGGCGGCGCGGCCCTGCCGTGCGGACAATCCTGTTGAAATTTCTCCCCAGCATAACATTTCCCCCCATCCACTCCAACGGTGAATGGGGGGCTTACTCATTGATTGGATCGTCCAATGGCCGGTACCTCGTGCTTTCTTAAATTCCGTTCGATGCTGGGGGAAAAGTGGGAACTCAGGGGTTTCGCCAATCCTTAAAACATTGGGTGCACGCAGTCATTTGCTCTGGTCATTGCCAAAGCTTGCTCGTGTGGCTCATCATAGTGAGAAATGTTTCGTCTTTGGGTTCGCCGGAGTTTCACTGTTTTGATGGATTCCTCATTGCCGAACGGTTCAAGTTCTCTGGAATCTCTGAGCTTGCTAGCCCATGGGACTCACTCCTTTCCTGTGTCTATAATATACAATACCCGTACACATTTGTCAACTATTTTTATTTACTTTTTACAATTTGCACAACGTAAATCGTTTTCCTTTTGCCGTTGTGCACAATTGTCTTTATATTGCGTACAGTTCATTTTGGAAGCGTTCCAGGGAAAACGTTTTTCTCTGCCAGAAGGCCTCCAACAGCCGCTCCAGATTTTCCTCACTGTGTTCGATCTCACAGCTGAACCGCCGCAGCGCCTCGGGAAGGCCGCACACCGCCGCCAGGCGCTCCGCCGTCAGCACCGCCAGTACGCAAAGCTCCGCCCGGCCCAGCACATCGCCGTCATTGACGGCTTTCAGGATGTAGCGGAACAAAAAATAGACCGCAGTCCGCTCCAGCAGCGTTTCCTCCACCGCCGCCGCTTCCGCTGTCTCCGCCTGCTTCAGCAGGACAGGCCAGTCCGGCTCCAGAACCTCCAGCTTCAAAAGGGCCGAAAGGGCTTCCGGGAACAATCCTGGCCCGGTGGCGGGCTCGGCGTCATACTCCGGCTGCCAGCCGCCAATGAGGTCTGGCAAATCTTCCTCCCGCTCCGCCTCCAGGCACTGCTGCGCGGCAGATGCCAGGGACAGCACCTCCCATAGCCGCCGCTTCAGGGGGCGGCTCCGGTCCTCCGCCAGGGCCAGCATCCGCTGCCGCAGGGGCAGCAGCCAGGAAAGCCACAGGTCGCCCGGCTCCGCCGGTGCACCGTCCTCCCGCTCCCGGAAGGTCAGCGTCTCCCGGCTCCCCAGCAGCAGAGCATTGGCCGCCGGACAACTGGCGGACAGGGTGATCTCCCGGAAGAGGCCGTAGTCCTCCACAAACCGGGGATGCTCCCGGCAGGTGACGCTGGTGGCCTCCTCCCCCAGCTTCCGCTGGATCTCACAGAGGCCCTCTCCGTCTAAAAACGGGCACCGGCCGCCGTCCAGGGGAAAGCAGGCGTCTCCATCCTCATCGTACTGTAAAGCAGAGCGCAGCTTCTCTCCCAGCGGGCCGGGCAGTTCCTGATAACGTTGGGCGGTCTCCTCATCGATGACCACCTCCCACTTGGCGCAGCAGGTATGGGGACACGCCCCCGCCAAACAACGGAATTGTTCAAAATAATCCGGCACCCGCAGCAGCATGGCGCTCCCTCCCGATCAGCGGCGATTTTTTTCGCCAAGATGTTCTTTTTGTTGAAAAAGCAACAGACTTTTTAGAGATATTGTAAGATAATTTCTTTACCAACACAAGCCCCGTGTTTGAAACGGGAAAAAGGAGAAATACTATTATGGTACGTCGGATCATTCAGATCGATCAGAAAAAATGTAACGGCTGCGGCGCCTGCGCCGCGGCCTGCCACGAGGGCGCCATCGCCATGCGGGATGGCAAGGCCGTCTTGCTGCGGGACGATTACTGTGATGGGCTGGGTGACTGTCTGCCCACCTGCCCCACCGGGGCCATCACCTTTGTGGAGCGGGAGGCGGCGCCTTATGACGAAGCCGCCGTTCTGGCGAAAAAAGCCGCAAAGCTTCGGGGCTCCGCGCCTGTGACCCGCTCCGGCTGCGCCGGCAGCGCCATCCAGACCCTACGGCCCGTGGCCGGCGCACCGGCAGCGGAGGAGGGCCCCGTGTCCTGTCTCGGCCAGTGGCCGGTACAGCTGAAGCTGGTTCCGGTGGAGGCGCCGTTTTTTGACAGCGCCAGGCTGCTGGTGGCGGCGGACTGCGCCGCCTATGCCCGGGCGGATTTCCACCGGCGCTTCATGGCGGGCCGCGTCACTGTCATCGGCTGCCCCAAGCTGGACGAGGGCGATTACACCGAAAAGCTGACGGAGATCCTCCGCCGCAACGACATTCGGGAGGTCACCGTCGTCCGCATGGAGGTGCCCTGCTGCGGAGGCATCCAGCGGGCGGTGGAGACCGCTCTGCGGCAAAGCGGAAAGTTCATCCCCTGGCAGGTGGTGACACTGGGCCGGGATGGAAATATCATCGAGTGAATCGGAGGAAATCCCATGAACGCCACTGTCAATGAAAATTGCATCGGCTGCGGCCTGTGCGCCGGCACCTGCCCGGAGGTCTTTTCCATGGGGGATGACGGCTTTGCCCACGGCGGCGAGGTGCCGGAGGAGCTGCTGGACCAGGCCCAGGAGGCCCGGGACGGCTGCCCCGTCAGCGCCATCAGCATTGAGGAATGAGGCAAAAAACGGTGCCCGCGCCAAAAGGCGCGGGCACCGTTTTTTCCTTATGTTTCCGCCTGACAGCGCTTTTCGCCGTACATCCGCCGGTCCGCCTGGTCCAGCATGGCGGAAAGGCAGGCCTGGTCCGGTGTGAAGTGATCCGTATAGGCATAGCCGAAATCCGCGGACACTACCGCCGTGACAGCGGTCCGAAGCTCCTGGATCTTCCGCAGGACGATGTCCTCGCCGCAGTCCGTCAGAATGACCACGAATTCGTCGCCGCCGAAGCGGATGACGGAGTCCTGGCTGCGCACATGGGCCTGCAGCACATCCGCCACCTGGGAGAGCATTTTGTCCCCCGCTAAATGGCCCAGGGTGTCATTGACAGCCTTGAACTGCCGCAGGTCCAGTAAAATGAGGCCGATGCGGGGAGAGAGCCGTTCCCGTCCCCGGTGGAGGAAGGTGAACTCATTGAGATAGCGGCGGTTGAAGGCTCGGGTCAAATCGTCCCGGTACAGCTTTTCCTGAATTTCCTCCAGCCGATCCAGCAAGGTCTTGCCATCCTCCTGGGGCTCCAGCAGCAGCTGGTTGGACACGTGGCTGACGATCTCCCCATCACCACCTCCAGCCGCTCCTCACTCACAAAGAGCGTCAGCGGCTGGGAGACCACGTAAAACACATTTTCCCGGATAAACTCATACTTGGTCCGCTGGCAGTTATCGGCAGCAGCCCGCATACTGGTGCAGTTGCGGCAGCGACACTCCCGGTTCCACACGTGGAAGCAGGTGTAGGGTTCCCGGCTGAGAGAGCCGTCCTCCTTCAGCGTCACCACCGCCGTGTCTGTGGGGTCCACCAGCCGGACCACATCAAAAAGCGGTGTCAGGCAGTGAAGTGTCTCCCGCATCGTATCCACCGTATAGCAGCATTTGGCGCCCATGTACAGTACCTCCCGCCGTTTCCGGAAATCTCTGGAATTTGCATGTGTTGTTTTATTATACGCCCTTTTTTTAAAAAGGCAAGCAAATTCCAGGAATTTCCTCCTCTCCTCTTTTCCAGTCAGGTATTGTCCCGGCTGATAGGCTCCCGCAGCAAAAGCCGCCGCAGCGCCTTGCCGTTGAAAGGGATGAGGGGGTAGAGGTATCCCTTCCCCACGGCGGGCTTTGTGGTGGCCAGCAGCACCAGAATGCCCAGGACCCCCAAAACGAAGCCCCACACATCAAAGGCCGCCGTCACCAGCAGCAGCACAAGACGCAGCAGCTTAAAGGCGTAGCCCATCTCATAGCTGGGCTGGGCAAAGCCCGCCACGGACACGAAGGCCATATATACCAGCACCTCCGGTCCCAGCCACCCGGCCTGGACGGCAAAATCGCCCAAAATGAGCGCTCCCAGCATGGAAAAGGAATTGGACAGGGAATCCGGTGTATTCAGCGATGCCAGCTTTAAAACGTCGATGAGGAACTCCACCACCAGCAGCTGCCACAAAAGCGGCAGCGAAGCCGGCTCCGGCGAGGACAAAAAATCCAGCCAACCCGGCAGCCGTCCCGGCTCGCAGACCATCAGGTACCAGGCGGGGGTGATGAGCAGGGAGATAAGGAACACAATGATGCGCAGCAACCGCAGGTAGGAGCCGATGAGAGGCGGAAAATAAAACTCGTTGGCCTCCTGGGTAAAGTCGAAAAAGGTGGTGGGCAGCAGCATCACCGACGGGGAGGTGTCCACCATTACCACGATGCTGCCCTCCATCACCGAGGCGGCGGCGGTATCCGGCCGCTCTGTGTAGCGGACCTTGGGAAAGGGGTTGTACCACTGTTTGGGCCGGATGGCCTCCACCACGCTCTCCTGGCTCATGGAGAGGGCCTTTGCCTGAATGGCCGCCAGTTTCTCCCGAACCTCCGCCAGCAGCTCCCGGTCCACCTTGTCGTCCAGGTAGCACAGCACGATATCCGTGTGGGACCGGGTGCCTGCCTTCAGCCCCTCCATGGTCAGGTGAGGGTCCCGGATGCGGCGACGCAGCAGGGCCATGTTGGGCACCACCGCCTCGATAAATCCGTCGTGGGCGCCACGGAGCACCTTGCCGTCCGGCGGCTCCTGGACGCTGCGGCCGGGGTACTCCTTGCAGTCGATGAGAGCCGCCCCCCGGACGCCCTCCACCAGCAGCAGCGTCTTTCCCAGCAGCACCGAGGTGACGATGTTCTCCCGGTCAGTGGAGGCGTTGGCCTCCATAAAGGTGACGAAGCGGTCAATGAATGCCTGCATCTCCGTCAGGCCCTCCACATCCGCCGGCGCCAGCCCCAGCCAGAAGGAGCCCATCCGCTCCAGCACCGCGTCGCCGCCAAAGCCGTCGATGACCCAGATGCGGGCACGGTGGCCGCCGATGCGCAGGTCCCGGCTCACCAGGTCGCAGCTGCGGCCCACCCCCAGCGTCTCGTCAAACCAGCGGACATTGTCCTGATACTTTTCTGCGATCTCTTCCATATACGACCTCCATATCTGGGGGTAGTATGCGCGGGAGCCTTGGGCCCTATGCGAAAGTCTCCGCATTTAAAATACAGTTTGGAATATTCAATTTGCAATATACGATTTGTTTTCAGAAAAAGAACCGGACGCAAAAGCGTCCGGTTCTTCAAATCTTTGGAAATTCCACGGTAAAGGTGCTGCCCACGCCCACCTGGCTCTCCAGGCTGAGCTTCGCCCCCAGGTAGGCGGCGCCGTGCTTCACGATGGAGAGACCCAAGCCGGTACCGGTGCCGGAATGGCTCTTGTCCAGGCGGTAAAACCGCTCGAACACCCGCTCCTGGGCCTCCGGAGGGATACCGACGCCGGTGTCCGCCACCACCGCACGGGCGCCCCGGTCCGTGTCCTCCACGGTAACGGTGACGGAGCCGCCGGGACGGTTGTAGGCCACGGCGTTGTCGCAGAGGTTGTAGAGGATCTCCTCCAGGATCTGGGGCACGCCCCGGGCAAGGGCCTTGCCTCCCTCCAAATGCAGAGTGACCTGCTTTGTTTCCGCTGCCTGGCGCAGCTGGGCCAGCACGCTCTCCGCCAGGGCGTGGAGCTCCACGGTCTCCCACTGGCCGCCACTCTCGCCCTCGTCCAGGCGGGAGAGCTTGATGATGTCGTTCACCAGGCCGATGAGCCGCTGTGCCTCCCGGTGGATATTCCCGGCAAAATGGGGGATGTCCCCCGGCTGCACCAAGCCGTTTTCCAAAATTTCCGCCGTGCCTAGGATGGAGGTCAGAGGTGTTTTCAGCTCGTGGGACACATTGGCGGTGAACTCCCGCCGCAGCTGCTCCCGCTGCTCCTTCTCCGTCACGTCCAGCACCACCAGCACCGCGCCGCCCACGGCGCCGGCCTGCTGAACGGGGCTTGCGATCACCTGGCGGCAGCTGTCCTCCCGCTCCAGAAGCTGCTCCGTCCGTTGGCCGGCCAGGGCCCCTTCCACACAGCGGCGAAAGCCCGCCTCCCGGTTCAGGGCGTATACGCTCACAGCCGCCCGGGGTTCCTCCGCCCGCAGCAGCCGGAGGGCGGCGGTGTTGTAGGACAGCACCCGAGTCTCCCGGTCGATGACCAGCAGGCCCTCGCTCATATTCTCCGTAATGGCGCCGAACTCCTCCTGGCGCTGCCGCAGGTCCAGCATTTGCCGCTGGATCTGGCGGCTCTGGCTGCGGATGCGGCCCAGGAGCGGTGCCAGCTCTTCATAGGGCGGCTCCCCCTCCGGGTCCTCCAGGTCTATGGCGTTGATGGGCGCCACCAGCTGCCGTGCCACACGGCCGGACAGCCACAGGGCCAGCGCCAAAGCCGCCAACAGCACGAAGGCTACCGGCTGCACAGCCTCCAGCGCCAACAGCCACACGGCATCCCGGGTGTCCGACACCCGCAGCACGCTGCCGTCGGAAAGCCGCAGGGCGTAATACAGTGTTTTTTCCGCCAGTGTGTCGGAATAGCGGGCGGAGCTGCCCTTTCCTGTCAGCAGGGCTTCCCGGATCTCCGCCCGGTCAGCGTGACTGGCCATGTTTGCCGGGGCCTCCCAGTTGTCAAAGAGCACTGTGCCGTCCGCCGCCACCCAGGTAACGCGGCTGCTTCGGGGCAGGTCTCCCGTCAGGTAGTCCATGTCCGCCTGCTCCACGCCCTTGGCGGCGTAGACGGTCTTTTGCTGCAGCTCCTCCAGGACCCGGTCCTGAAAATAGCCGTGGAGCACCCCCACGATGAGCACCAGGCTGGCCGCCAGCACCGCCAGGGACACGGCGGCCATGGAGCGAAAGATCTTTTTCGTCATGGCTCAGATCTCTTCCCCGATCTTATAGCCGTAGCCCCGGACCGTTTCCACATAGGCCCCGGCCTCTCCCAGCTTTTGCCGCAGGGTCCGCACATGGACATCCACGGTGCGGCTCTCACCGGTGAAGGCATAGCCCCACACCTGCTGGATAAGCTGCTCCCGGGACAGCACCTGGCCCCTGTTCTTCAGCAGCAGGCACAGCACCTCAAACTCCTTCAGGGTCAGAGCCACGCTCCGGCCGGACACCTCCACGGTGTGCCGCCCGGGATCCACCGTCAATACGCCGCAGCGGTAGACCGCCCCCTCCGTCTCCGTCCGCCGCAGCAGGGCCCGGATGCGGGAGAGCAGCTCCATCATGCCGAAGGGCTTGGTGATGTAATCGTCGGCGCCGGCGTCCAGACCGGTGACCTTGTCATATTCCGTGCCCTTGGCTGTCAGCATGATGATGGGCAGGCGGGCCGTCCGCCCGGCGGCACGGAGTTTTTTCAGCACGGAGATGCCGTCCTCTTCCGGCAGCATAATGTCCAGCAGCGCCAGGTCCGGCACCGCCTCCTCCACAGCCTGCCAAAAAAGGGATGGCCGCGCAAAGCCCCGGGGCTCCATGCCCTGGCTGTTCAGGGTATAAATCACCAGGTCTCGGATGCTGTTGTCATCTTCCAGTAAGTAGATCATAAGGGCCTCCTATGTGTTGGGGTCTTGACAGCCGTCTTGGCGGGAACGGCGTTCCCGCTCAGATGAGCTGCTGCTCGTTGATCATGAGCTTGAATTGCAGTCCCAGCTTCTCCGCCGCCTTCCGGCAGAGGATCATCCGCTGCATGAAGATCTCAAAATAGTCCATGATGGAGCCGTAAGCCGTGTCCACGGACAGCTTCAGCTTGATGAGAGTGTGCTCCTCGTTGATCTTCAGTTTCGACTTTTTCACCGAGTAGTTCACCCGGTCGTGGATATCAAAAGAGGCCATGTCCATATTGCGGACACGGCTGCGGCGGACATCGGACTTGTCCGCCAGGATGAGAGCCGCCGCCACAGCGTTCACCGGCTGGCCGGTGCCCTCGTCATGGTTGCCGATGGCGGTGACGATGGTGGCGATCTCCTCCGGGTCACAGTTGAGATTGTCCAAAATTCGAAAAGCCATGACGGCGCCGGACTGGGAGTGGTCCACCCGGTTGACCAGGTTGCCGATATCATGGAGGTATCCCGCGATCTTCACCAGCTCCACCGTCCGCGCCGGATAGCCCAGCGTCTCCAGGATATACCCGGCGGTCTCCGCCACCTGGGTCACATGGGCAAAGCTGTGCTCTGTGTAACCCAGAGCAATGAGGGATTCGTCCGCCCGCTGGATATACGTGCGGATCGTTTCGTTGTTTTTTACATCTTCAAAGGTCAGCATCGTTCCGTTCCTTCCCCTTTTCACCGGGAAGGCGGTGCCTTCCCCCGCTTCAATCATCAGAGGGATGGATGCCCGTCAGGGAATACTCCACCCACTCCGCCACGTTGGTGGCGTGGTCGCCGATACGCTCCAGATACTTGGCCACCATCAAAATGTCCAGCCCCACCTCACCGGCGGCGGCATCGGCGGCAATGAGGTCGATGAGCTCCCGCTTCACCTGCTCAAACAGGGCGTCCACCCGGTCATCGGCGGCCCGCACAGCCCTGGCAAGGTCCAGGTCCCCCTTCACGAAGGAATCCACGCTGTCCGTCACCATGGCAATGACCGCCCGGGCCATGTCGCCGATGTGGAGGCGGCTCAGTCCGTCTGTCAGATGGATATAGCGGGTCAGCTCCGCGATGTCCGCCGCCTGGTCGCCGATGCGCTCCAGATCGGAGATCATTTTCAGCGCCGCAGAGATCACCCGCAGATCCCGGGCCACCGGCTGCTGCTGCAAAAGCAGCTTCAGGCACAGGTTCTCCACTTCCCGCTCCCGCTGGTCGATGTCCTTTTCCGTTTCCTCGGCCACGTCCGCCAGGGCCGTGTCCCCCTTCAGCAGGGCTTCCGCCGCGGCGGAGATGGCGTCCTCGCAGGCAGCGCCCATCTGGATAAGCTCCACATGCAGCTTTTCCAGCTGCTCGTCAAATTTGTTCCGCATGACGCACCTCCTCAGCCAAACCGTCCGGTGATGTAATCTTCCGTGCGCTTGTCCTCCGGCGTGGAGAACAGCTGCTCCGTCCTGCCGAATTCCACCAGCTCTCCCAGCAGGAAGAAGGCGGTGCTGTCGGAGACCCGGGCAGCCTGCTGCATATTGTGCGTCACCATAATGACAGTATACTTGCTTTTCAGCTCCACTGCAAGGTCTTCGATCTTGGAAGTGGAGATTGGGTCCAGGGCGCTGGTGGACTCGTCCATCAGCAGCACCTCCGGCTCCACCGCCAGGGCGCGGGCGATGCACAGCCGCTGCTGCTGACCGCCGGAGAGGCCCAGGGCGCTTTTTTTCAGCCGGTCCTTCACCTCGTCCCAGATGGCCGCCGCCCGCAGGGAGTTTTCCACGATCTCGTCCAACTTCACCCGGGAGCGGATGCCATGGGTCCGAGGGCCGTAGGCCACATTGTCGTAAATGCTCATGGGAAAGGGATTTGCCTTTTGGAACACCATGCCCACCTGCTTGCGCAGCCACGTGGGGTCTACGCCGTCATCGTAGATGTTCTGGCCCCGGTAATCCACCTCGCCGGTGATGCGGACAGAGGGGATGAGGTCGTTCATGCGGTTCAGCGTCCGCAGAAAGGTGGACTTGCCGCAGCCGGAGGGGCCGATGAAGGCCGTGATCTCATGCTCTGGAATGTCGATACTCACGCTGTGGAGGGCATGGTTCTGTCCGTACCACAGGTTCAGGTCCTTTGCCTGCAAAATCGTATCCATAGTGTACTCCCGCTATTTTTTCAATTTCCTGCCCGCGTAATTGGCGGCCAGGTTGATAAGAAAGGTCAGCACCATCAAAATCGCCGCGATGGCAAAGGCCACGCCGGTCTCCCCCCGCTCGTTGGCGTAGACATACAGGGCCACCGTCAGCGTGGCAGATGAGGACTGAAGGGCCTTGACAAAGCCATTGAGTACCAGGCCGAAGCCGGCGGTGAACAGCAGTGCCGCGCTTTCTCCCACGATGCGGCCCACCGCCAAAATGCAGCCGGTGACGATGCCGTCCACGGCGCCGGGCAGCACCACGGTGCGGACCATGTGCCACTTGCCGGCACCCAGGCCCAGCGCTCCCTCCCGGTAGGCCTGGGGAACGGTCTTGAGGCTTTCCTGGGTGGTGCGGACGATGGTGGGCAGAATCATAATAACCAGGGTCAATCCACCGGCCAGGATACCCGGCGCCAGACCCATCTTCTGTACGAAAAACAGCATACCCACCAGGCCGAAGATGATGGAGGGGATACCCGTCAGGGTCTCGGTGGCAAACTCGATGAGTTCCACTACCCTGCGGTTTGAGGCATACTCCGTCAAATAGATGGCAGCCCCTACGCCAAGAGGCAAAACGATCACCATGGCAACCAATATAATATATAAAGTATTTAATATATTGGGCAATATTCCAATAGTGTCCTTAATATAGCTGGTCTGGCTGGTCAACAGCTCCCAGGTGATGTTTCCCAGGCCCCGGTAGAAGATATAGCCGATGAGGAACATCAGCAGGGCACAGGTGATCCCGGCGCACAGCCACAGCAGCGCCCGCAGCCCCCTGTCATAAAATCTGCGGCGGGGAGAAAGTTTCTGGTCCACGGGTCAGTCCTCCTTCCGGTTCTTGATGAACACATTCAGCAGCACGTTGATGAGCATGATGAACAAAAACAGCACCAGGCCGATGGAGTACAGCGCGTTGCGCTGGAGGCTGCCGTAGGCGGCGTAGGACATCTCCGAGGCAATGGCCGTGGTCAGGAAGCGGACGGAGGTGAACAGTCCCGGCATGTTGGCCACGTTTCCGGCCACCATGATGATGGCCATGGCCTCGCCGATGGCCCGGCCCACGCCCAGCACCACGGCGGTGGCCACTCCGCTGCTGGCGGCGGGCAGGGACACCCGGAAATACGTTTCGATCTCCGTGGCACCCAGGGCCAACGACGCCTCCTCATACTCCTGGGGCACTGCCCGCAGGGCCGTTTCCGACACGTTGATGATGGAAGGCAGGATCATAATGGCCAGCACCACGATGGCCGCCAGCAGGCAGGCGCCGGAGCTGAGACCAAACGCCTTTCGGATGGCGGGCACCAGGACGATCATGCCCACCAGGCCGTACACCACCGAGGGGATGCCTGCCAGCAGCTCCACGGCGGTCTTGATGATCCGGGCGGCCCGGGGCGGCGCCACCTTCGCCAGGAATATGGCCGTCATGAGACCGATGGGCACGCCGATGAGCACCGCCCCGGCGGTGCCGTAGATGGAGGTGAGGATGAAGGGCAGAATGCCGTAAGAGGGTTCCACCGTGGTGGCGGTGGGAGCCCAGGTCTTGCCAAACAGGAAGTTGACCAGGCCGATCTCCCGGATGGCAGGCAGGCCGGCGACGATTAGGTAAATGCTGATGAACAGCACAAATGCCACCGCCACCACGCCGCACAGCAAAAACAGCAGATGGAAGCAAAGCTCCATGGCCTCCCGGCCGCTTCGTTTCCGTCCGGAGGCAGGACCGCCGTTGGAGCCGCGGCTCTTTTCCACCACCTGGCCCCGGAGAGGTGCCCGCAATGCATTTTCCATTTCCATAGTTGAACTCCTTCCAATCACGGGAAACAGCCTCCGCCCTGTTGATGCGGCAGGGGGAGGCGTTCCCTGGGGGGGGAATGGTCTGTTTACTTCGCCACAGGCACGGCGCCGGCGGCGCGGATCAGGTCGTTGGCATCAGCGGAGGTGGCAAAGTCGAAGAAGGCCTGAGCCTGGGCGCTGAGGGCCACGCCGTCCTTGGTCACCAGAACGAAGGGACGCTGGATCTCATAGCTGCCGTCCAGGACAGTCTCCTCGCTGCACGCCACACCGCCCACGGTGACGGCTTTGACGGTGTCCTTACCCTCCACGGCGGACAGGGATGCATAGCCGATGGCGTTGGGATTGCCGGCAACAGCCTCAATGACGGCGCCGGTAGAGGTCAGCTCCTGGGCCAGCACACAGGTATCCTTGGTGCCGGTGATGCTCTCAAAGCCGTCCCGGATACCGGAGCCGGCCTCACGGCCGATGCAGGAGATGGCGCCGGCGTCGCCGCCCACTTCACTCCAGTCGGTGATCTCGCCGGTAAAGATCTTGGCGATCTGCTCCACAGTCAAATCGGCTACCTTGCTGTCGGCGTTCACGATGACGGCGATGCCGTCCAGGGCCACGGTGGTGCCCACCAGACCGGAGGCAGTCTCCTCGTCCTTCAGGGCGCGGGAGGAAAGGCCGATGTCGGCGCTGCCGTTGGAAACGGCTTCGATGCCGGCGCCGGAGCCGGTGGCGTCATAGGTGACGGTGACACCGCTGTTGTCCGCCATGAACTGCTCGCTCAGGGCACCGATGACCTTTTCCATGGAGGTGGAGCCGTTGGTGGCGACGCTGCCGCTGAGCGCGGCAGGCTGCTCCGCCTGGGTGTCGTTGTTTTCAGTGGGCTGCTCGGTCTTGGAGGAGCCGCAGCCGGCCAGCACAGACGCGGACAGGGCCAGCGTCAGCAAAAGTGCAAATGCTTTTTTCATGAGAATGAACTTCCTTTCATTATATGTCTGTTGCTTTACGCTACGGTCATAGTATAAGCAGTCCCACGTAAAATCCGTCACCGTTCCTTTGTAAAGTCTGAGTAAAAATGAAAAAATCCGGGACCGCCTTTCAGCGGCCCCGGAGCGGAGCGTTGTTCTGTTACAGAATGGGAGAGTGAATATTTTCGTCCTGAATACCGTGTTTTTCGGCATAGCCGGTGAGCATCAGCGTCAGGGCGCCGTCGCCGGTGACGTTGCAGGCGGTGCCGAAGCTGTCCTGCAAAGCGAAGATGGCCAGCATCAGTCCGGTGCCCTCGTCCTTAAACAGCAGGATACCGGTGATGAGGCCCAGGGAGGCCATAACTGTGCCGCCGGGGACACCGGGGGCGCCGATGGCGAAGATGCCCAGCAGCAGGCAGAACAGCACCATGGTGCCCAGGGAGGGCACGGAGCCGTACAGGATCTTGGAGATGGTCATGACGAAAAACACCTCCGTCAGCACGGAGCCGCACAGGTGAATGTTGGCAAACAGGGGGATGCCGAAGCTGACCATGTCCTTACGGAGGACGCGGCTCTGCCGGGCGCAGTCCAGGGCCACGGCCAGTGTGGCGGCGGAGGACATGGTGCCCACGGCGGTCAGGTAGGCGGGGCCGTAGTGCCGCAGCACCTCCCAGGGGTTCTTGCCGGAGTAGGCGCCCGCCAGCAGATACAGCACCGCCAGCCAGATATAGTGGCCCAGCATGACAATGACGATGATCTGGAGGAAGGCCGGCAGCTGCCGGGTGATCATGCCCTCATAGCTCAGGTTGCAGAAGGTGGCGGCAATATAGAACGGCAGGATGGGGATGATGACCTTTTTGACGATATCCAGCACGATGTTCTGGAATTCCGCCAGCAGGTTGATGAAGCCCTGGGACTTGGTCCAGGTGGCGGCCAGGCCGATGAGGATGGACAGCACCAGGGCGCTCATGACGCTCATGATCTGGGGGATGTTCAGCTCAAACACCACCTCCGGCAGCTTCCGCAGGCCCGCCACACTGGTGTCGATGGACAGGTGGGGGATCAGGGCATAGCCGGCACCCATGGACATGAACGCGGCGCAGATGGAGGACACATAGGCGATGACCACCGCCACGCCCAGCAGGCGGGAGGCGTTGGTACCCAGCTTGGTGATGGACGGCGCGATAAAGCCGATGATAATGAGCGGCACGCAGAAGGTGATCAGCTGGCCCATGATATATTGCAGGGTGACGATCACCTTCATAACGCTCTCAGAAAAGACCAAACCGCAGAAAATGCCCACCGCAATGCCCAAAAGCAGGCGGAACGGCAAGCTGCCAAACAGTTTTTTCATGATACTTACCCCTCTCAATACAAGACGATCAGTTCGCGTCCGGCCCACTCCGGACGCGGCGCGGCAGTTCCCCTCATCCCTCCTTTGTGTTTCAAGTGGTTGAGATCTCCTTCCAATTTATATCATACTCCCGGAAAACATATGAAGTCAATTTCGCATCCCCATCTGCCCGTTATCGCTTCGGCCAGGAACCGGTTCCCGCAAAAAACAGGGCGAAGCGGCACGGCCAACCCGTACCGCTTCGCCGGAAGCGTCATTTTCTAAAACAAAACGTATAATTTCTCTTTGTTTCTACATTTTGAAATCAATTTACCGCTGTCCCTTGTCATAGGGGATACCTTCCGCCTTGGGTGCCCTGGACTTCTTGGAGGTAAAGGCCAGCACCACCAGGGAGATGATATAGGGCAGCATATTGTACACGGCGGCGGGAAGGTTCATGGCCTTCAGGAGGTCGAAGCCGGTATACACGTTGCCCAGAGCCCGGAAGAAACCGAACAGCAGCGCCGCCAGGGCGATGCGGGTGGGCTTCCACTGGCCGAAGATCATGACAGCCAGGGCCAAAAAGCCGAAACCCGCCACGCCGTTTTCAAACTTCCACTCGCTGACGCCGGCGGTGATATACACGATGCCGCCCAGGCCGCCCAGCATACCGGAGATCAGCACACCGGCGTAGCGCATCTTGTACACGTTGATGCCCACGCTGTCCGCCGCCTGGGGATGCTCGCCGCAGGCCATAAGCCGCAGGCCAAAGCGGGTCTTGTACAGTGTCACATAGGATACCACCAGGGCAATAAGGGCCAGCAGCATGAACCAGTTGAACTCAAAACCGCCGATGTTCACCAAAAAGGCCTTCTTGGGGCCAATGTACTGGATGATGGAGGACACGTTGTCCACATCCTCGGCGGTGTTCATGGCCTTGACGAACACAGTGGCGGCCGCGGTGCCCAGCAGGTTCATGGCGGTGCCCACCAGGGTCTGGTCCGCCTTGAAGTTGATGGCGGCCACCGCCAGCAGCAGGGAATAGAGCATTCCAAGCAGGATGGAGGCCAGCACCACCAGCAAAATGATGACGGCGGCAGGCACACCGGCAGGCAGGAACTTCATCATCAGCGCGCCGCCCAGGGCGCCCATGACCATGATGCCCTCCAATCCGATGTTGATGACGCCGGAGTGCTCCGAGAAGCAGCCGCCCAGGGCCACCAGCATCAGCACAGACGCGAAAATGAGCATGTATTGCAGCAGGAGGATCATTCCGCCATCCCTCCTTTCTGAGGATCAGCCTGCGCTGACTTGGCCCGCTTTTCATCCCGGCGGTCCAGCCAGCGGTTCAGGGCGAATTTAAAGAACAGCACAAAGCCGCACAGGTAGATGATGAGTGCGGAGATAAAGTCGGAGATCTGGGCGGAATACATGGTCTTGTCCACGTAAGCGCCGCCGTTGGTAATGTGCTGGATAAAGTAGGAGGAAAGAATGGTTCCCAGGGGATTCAAACCGCCCAGGAAGGCGGCGGCGATGCCGTTGAAGCCCATGCTGGGCACGGAGGACTGGGTGCACTGCCACTGCTCGAACCCGGTGAGGAACAGCATGGCCGCGCCCATACCGGCCAGGCCGCCGGCAATGGCCATGGTCAAAATGGTGTTTTTCTTCTCCCGCATACCGCAGTATTTGGCGGCAAACTTGTTGCAGCCGGTGGCTTTCAGCTCGTAACCCAGCTTGGTCTTTTCCAGCAGCACCCACACGGCCAGCGCCACCAGAACGGACAGGGGGATGGCAATGGTGACATACTTATTGCCGCTGAACAGCGTGCCAAGGCCCAGGGAGGGCAGAACGCTTCCGGGGCTGGTATTGATCAGATTCAGGGTGTAAGGGCTGGTCTCCTCTTTCACCAGGTTCAAGAGGGTGTTCACAGCGTACAGGCTGATCCAGTTGAGCATGATGCAGGAAATGACCTCGTTGACGTTGCAGTAAGCCTTCAGCAGACCGGAGATAGCACCCAGGGCCGCACCGGCCAGGATGGCGGCCAGCAGGCACACGTACCAGGGCATTCCCCAGGCCAGCGCAAAGTACAAACTGGCGCCGGCACCCACCACGTACTGGCCGGCGGCGCCGATGTTGAACAGGCCCACCTTGTAAGCAAAGAGAACGGACAGGCTGCACATCAGCAGCGGCGCCGTCTTCACCAGGGTATTGCCCAGGTTTTTCAGCTGGGTAGCCGGTTTGGAATAGGTCATGAAGTTCTTGATGATGGTGGTGATGGCCTCGCTGGCGCCGGCGGGGTTGATGAGCAGCAGGGCGACATAGCCGATGAGCAGGCCCAGCAGGATGCACAGCAGCGACGCCAGCAGCGTCTGCACCGCGTTGTTCCGCAGCAGGGAAGATTTTTGTTGTTTCATGGCTTATGCTCCCTCCCTTTTCGCGCCCGCCATATACAGGCCCAATTCTTCCACGGTGGTGGCCTTGGGGTCCAGCTGGCCCACGATCTCCCCCTCGTACATGACGAGGATCCGGTCCGACAGGGCCATGACCTCGTCCAGCTCCAGGCTCACCAGCAGCACGCCCTTGCCGGCATCCCGCTGGGCCACGATCTGCTTGTGGATGTACTCGATGGCGCCCACGTCCAGGCCGCGGGTAGGCTGAACGGCGATGAGCAGCTCCGGGTCCTTATCGATCTCCCGGGCCACGATGGCCTTTTGCTGGTTGCCGCCGGACATGCTGCGGGCCACGGTGACGGGGCCCTGTCCGGAACGGACATCGTACTGGTCAATGAGGCGGGTGGCATAGTCCCGGATGGCCTTGCGCTTCAAAAAGCCCGCCTTGCTGACGAACTCCGGCTCAAAATACCGCTGGAGCACCATATTGTCCTCCAGAGTGTAGTCCAGCACCAAGCCGTGCTTGTGCCGGTCCTCGGGGATGTGGCTCATGCCCATGGTGGAGCGCTTGCGGATGGAGGCACCGGTGATGTCCTGCCCCTCCAGCGTGATTTTTCCGCCCTTCAGGGGTTCCAGGCCCGTGAGGCCGTAGACCAGCTCCGTCTGGCCGTTGCCGTCGATACCGGCGATGCAGACGATCTCCCCCGCCCGGACGGTGAAGCTGACGTTCTTCACGGCGTTGTTGCTGTGGGCCTTGGAGGCCACGGTCATGCCCTCCACCTCCAGGATGGTCTTGCCGGGCTTGGCAGGCTCCTTGTGGACCACGAATTCCACGTCCCGGCCCACCATCATGCGGGACAGTTCTTTCTGATTGGTGTCCTGAATGCTGACGGTGCCGATATACTTGCCCTTGCGCAAAACAGTGCAGCGGTCCGCCACCGCCATGATCTCATTGAGCTTGTGGGAGATGAACAGGATGGACTTTCCCTCCGCCGCCAGATTCCGCATGATCTGCATAAGCTCTTCGATCTCCTGAGGCGTCAGAACGGCGGTGGGCTCGTCAAAAATCAGGATCTCATTGTCCCGGTACAGCATCTTCAAAATCTCGGTGCGCTGCTGCATACCCACGGTGATATCCTCCACCAGGGCGTCCGGATCCACGTGAAGGCCATATTTCTCCGAAAGAGCGATCACCTTCTCCCGGGCCTCACCCTTCTGGAGGAAGCCGTGCTTGCAGGGCTCCACGCCCATGATAATGTTGTCCAGAACGGAGAAGCACTCCACCAGCTTGAAATGCTGGTGGACCATGCCGATCCCCAGGGCATTGGCGTCGTTAGGGTCCCGGATCTGGACTTCCTGGCCGTCCTTTTTGATGACACCCTCCTCCGGCTGGTACAGGCCGAACAGCACGCTCATCAGCGTGGATTTGCCGGCGCCGTTCTCGCCCAGCAAGGCGTGGATCTCGCCCTTTTTCAGCTGCAGCGTGATATTGTCATTGGCCACGATGCCGGGAAACCGCTTGGTGATGTTCAGCATTTCAATGGCATAGGTCTGTTCCAATGTTCACGACCTCCCCCTGTTTGCCTGTCGGCAAAATGTTTGATATCTTATTGTACTATATCCTGCTGTGTATTTCAAAAGAAAACTACAGAAAACGGCAGAAATGCAAAAAAAGAGGACGGAAGTCAATTTCCGTCCTCTTTTTACAGATGTATGGGAAGTTTTACTTCACGTTGCCCAGATAGTTGACAGTGATGCTGCTGACAGCGGGCTCAGCGGTGATGTCATCAGACACGGAAATCTTGCCGTCGAACATATCCTTCACCAGAGCCTTGTAATCGTCCTGAGTGAAGCCGTCGCCGAACTGCGTGGTGTCCATGGGGATCTGGACGTAGTTGGCCTCGGGATCGTCACCGGACACCAGGCCCAGGGTCTCCACCTTGCCGCCGTAGTTGTCCCAGTTGCCGGCAGCGATCTCAGAGAGCATGTGCTGGACGGTGGGAGTCAGGCCCTTCATGGCGGAGGTCAGGGTGATGCCGTCGCCGTAATCGGCGTCCAGATTGGCGGACTGGTCCACATCGACGCCGATGACCTTGGCGCCGTCGACCTTGGCGGCAGCCTCACCGACGGAGGTGCAGATACCGCCGCCGCAAGCGAAGACCACTTCCACGCCCAGAGTCTGATACCAGTTGTCGGCGTAAGCGGTGATGTCGGGATCGCCGAAGAACTGGTTGCCGTAAGCATATTCCACAGTGGCGTCCACGCCCAGCTCAGTAGCAGCGGCGTCAATGCCCTGCACGTAGCCATAGCCGAAGCGGACCACAGCGGGGACGGCCATGCCGCCCAGGAAGCCCAGGTGGGTGTAGCCCAGCTTCACAGCGGCGTAACCGGCCATGTAGCCGCACAGCTCTTCCTGATACACAGCGCAGTAGACATTGCTGGGCAGGGTGTAATCGCCCAGGTCACCCTCGCTGACGTCCAGAGCGATGAAGGTGATGTCGGGATACTCATCGGCCACCTCAGTAATGGTCTCGCCAAAGGCGAAGCCGGGCATGACGATGACAGTGTAGCCCTCGTCCACGGCCTTTTCGACCATGGCCACACGCTCGGCGGTGGAGTCACCGGCGGGCTTGTAGTAGTTGAACTGCACGCCGTTGGCATCGCAGTAGGCCTTGCAGGCCTCATAGGTGGTCTGGTTGAAAGACTGGTCAGTGATGTCGCCGTAGTCGGTGATCATGGCCACGCTGAAATCAGCACCCTGCTCCTCAGCAGGCTGCTCGGCGGGCTTCGCCTCTTCCTTGGAACCGCCGCAGGCGACCAGGGACAGGGACATGACCAATGCAAGAATCATTGCAAGAAACTTCTTCATTGGAATCTACCTTCCTTCAAAAATATTTCCTCCGCAAGCGGAGACAGACCCTTTCGGGTCGGGTCTCATTATATCAACCCTTCACATGGATTGCAATAAAATTTCGCAATGTTTTCCGTTTTATCACAATTCCAGTGAAAAAAAGAGACACTGTTTTTGCATACGGCAATCACAGTGTCTCTCTGTGTAAAGCTTCATTCACAGGGCTTCTTTTTCTTATCCCTTTTTCGCCATCTCCACCGCCGTCTCCAGCGCGATGGACATCATCTGGGTAAAGGAGGTCTGGCGCTCCACGGGAGGAAGTTCCTCGCCGGTGACCAGACTGTCGGAAATGGTGCAGATGGTCAGAGCCCGCTTGCCGGCCTCGGCGGCGTTGCAGTACAGGGCCGCGGTCTCCATCTCGATGGCCAGCACGCCCATTTTGCCCCAGTCCAGGGTGTTGCCGGCCTTGTTGTAAAACACATCGGAGGAGAACAGGTTGCCCACCGGAGGCTCCACGCCCATGCGGCGGGCCACTGCCACGGCGGTCTCCAGCAGGGCGAAATCGGCGATGGGAGCAAAGGTGCCCGGCAGGTTAAACTGATGGGCATAGTTGGAATCCGTACAGGCGCCCTGGGCCATGACCACATCCCGCAGCTTCAGCTTGGGAGAGATACCGCCGGCGGTGCCCACCCGGATGATGTTGTCCACATCATAGAAGTGGAACAGCTCATGGGAGTAGATGCCGATGGAGGGCACGCCCATACCGGAGGCCATGACGGACACCGGCGTGCCGTGATAGGTGCCGGTATAGCCCTGGATGCCACGGACGTTGTTCACCAGCTTCGCGTCCTCCAGAAAGTTTTCCGCGATGAATTTGGCCCGCAGGGGGTCGCCGGGCATCAGGACCGTTTTGGCAAAGGCGCCGCTGGCAGCTTCATTATGAGGCGTTCCCATATCAGCCCTCCATGGCCTTTACGGCCTTGACGATGCGGCTGGTGCCCAGGCGGGAGGCGCCCAGGTTGATAAAGTCCTCCGCGTCCTGGAGGTTCGCGATGCCGCCGGCGGCCTTGATCTTCACGTTGGGGCCGATGTGCCGGGCGAACAGGGCTACATCCTCCCGGGTGGCGCCGCCTCCGCCGAAGCCGGTGGAGGTCTTGATATAATCGGCGCCGGAGGCGGTGACGATCTCGCACATTTTCACCTTCTCCTCGTCGGTGAGGAAGCAGGTCTCGATGATGACCTTCAGGAGCTTGCCATGGCAGGCCTCCTTCACGGCCTTGATCTCGGAGAGGAGGTCTTCCCACTTCTTGTCCTTCACCCAGCCGATGTTGATGACCATATCCACCTCCTCGGCGCCGTTTTCCACGGCGTCGGAGGCCATAAAGCACTTGGCGGCGGTGGTGTCGTAGCCGTTGGGGAAGCCGATGACCGTGCAGATGGGCAGCTTGCCCGCCACATACTCCGCCGCCTGCTTGACATAGCTTGCGGGGATGCAGACACTGGCGCAGCCATACTTCATGCCGTCGTCACAAATGGCGCGGATCTCGTCCCAGGTAGCCGTCTGGGCCAGGAGTGTGTGGTCGCACTTGCTCAAAATGTCTTTCAGTTCCATTTGAGGATTCTCCTTTATCATTATGATGTCGCCGGCTCCGGCGCGGTGTTTTTGTAACGTATGTATTATATCAGCTTTCCCCGCCGCTGTCCAGCAGCAGCCCTTGCCATTCCACCGGAGGGGTGCTACAATAGCTACACTTCGAGATTTTGGAGGAACACCATGAAAACCAAATTTTTTGCCCTCCTCTGCGCTCTGGCCCTTCTGGTGAGCGCAGTTCCCGCCGCCTCCGCTTTGGAGGGTGAGGCGGAGCGTTCGGCGGACATCCTGGCCACCCTCGGCCTGGTCCAGGGCAATGCCGCCGGCGAGTACGACCTGGACGCCCCTGCCACCCGGGCCCAGGCGGCGGTGATGCTGGTGCGCCTGGCCGGCGCCCAGGAAGATGCCCGTGCCGATATCTGGATCGCCGGCTATCTGGACCTTCCCGCCTGGGCGGCGGACTTCATCAACTATGCCGCCCACCAGGGCTGGGTCTCCGGCGCCACGCAGGTGAAATACAACCCCAACGGCCAGATCGACGCTGGTGATTGGTACGCCTCCTTGCTGCGGATGCTGGGATACAGCGACCAGGACGGGGACTTCACCCTGGACTACGCCGCCATCTTCGCCCGCCGCATCGGGCTGGCCTCCATCTCCTATGACGGCCTCATGACCCGGGGCGACCTGTTCCTCTCCATCCGGGACGCCCTGACCTTCCCCTACAAGGACGGCAGCGGCACCGTTCTGGACCACCTGCTGGAACAGGGAAAGGTCTCCCGGGCCACTGCCAACGCCCTGGGGCTGCTGACCACGGAGCTTTCCGCCCGACAGGTGGCGGACCGCTACCTCTCCGCCGTGTTCCGTCTGGACAACTACCGCACCCAGAAGGCCGCCGAGGCCGGCGAGTCCGACGCCCACGCCAGCGGCTTCTTCATCTCCGCCGACGGCATCGCCGTCACCAACTATCACTCCATTGAGGGAGCCGTGGCCGCCACGGCGGAGCTGGTCACCGGCGAGACCTTCCCGGTGGAGCGGGTGCTGTATTACGATGCCGGCATCGACATCGCCGTCATCCAGGTCTCCCGCACCTCCACCAGCCACCAGAAGACCTCCGCCTTTGCCTATCTGGACATTGCCCCCTCCGGCACGAAGGATGTGCGGGTGGGCGACACGGTGTATACTATCAGCAACCCCTTGGGCCTGGGGCTGGCCGTCAGCTCCGGCGTCGTCAGTGACACCGCCCGGGCAGTGGCCCGGTATGACCTGCCCTGTCTCATGGACACCGCGGACATTTCCCAGGGCAGCAGCGGCGGCGCCCTGCTGAACGCTTACGGCCAGGTCATCGGCGTCACCTCCGGCGCCTTTACTTACGGCAACAACATGTATCTGGCCGTGCCCATCGATCCGGTGCTCTCCGCCGACCTGACCGGCGAGGGCTGGACCATCAAGCAGGTCCGGGATATCATGAAGCAATATGAATGACAAAAAAGCACGCTGTTTTCTAAACAGCGTGCTTTTTTATTGCATTTCAGTGGGTCAGGATGAACCGCTCCAGTTCTTCGGCGGTGGATACCACCGCCACGGCGCCGGCCTCCGCCAGCTCCCCGGGGGCGGCGTAGCCGAAAAACTCCACACCCACACAGTCAATGCCGCAGGCCTTGGCCCCCAGCACGTCGAATTTCCGGTCTCCCACCATGAGGATGGCGGGCTTATCCGCCTCCGTCAGTCCCAGGCGGCGCATGGTTTCCCGGATGACATCCTCCTTTTCCCAGTCGCCCACGGGAGGGCTGCCGGTAATGGTCTCCATGGAGGGCGCGAAGCCGAATTTTTCGCAGATGGGCACGCACATCTCCTCCGGCTTGGAGGAAGCCAGAGCCAGGACATAGCCCTGCTCCTTCAGGCGGCGGCACAGCTCCGCCATGCCCGGCGCGGCGGCGTTTTCAAATTTTCCGATGGGGGCATACCGTTCCCGGAAGGTCTCGATGCCCCGGATGGCCTTGGCCCTGTCAAAGCCGCAGTAGCGCATGAAGGAATCCTGTAACGGCGGACCGATGAATTTGATGAGGGTGCTCTCCGGCGGCACCGGCTCTCCCAGTTTTTCAAAGGCGTACCGCAGGCAGTTGAGGATGCCCTCCTTGGAATCGGTCAGTGTCCCGTCCAAATCGAAGAAAATATACCGATACATACCATCTCTCCTATCTGTTCGGGAGAGATTTTATCATCATTCCCGCGGCTCCGCAAGCCCATTCCGCTGTTTTTTGCGCAGGAGCCGGTTCCGGAGCTGGAACGCCAACAAGCCCAGGCCGCTGAGTCCGCCCGCCGCGGCCACCGCCCACCGGGCCCGGAGCCAGGGCAGAAGCTCCGCGTCCCGCTTTGCTTTCAGCTTGGGCCACAACTCGTCAAAGCGGCTGTCGGTCAGGACGCCCTTGCCGTACCGCTCCACCCAGGGGACCAGCGCTTCATTGTACCGGCTGTCCGCCGCATACCAGAGGCTCAAAAACAAGGCGCCCCAGAGCAGCCACGGCACCGCCTGCCCCCAGCCCACCGGCAGCAGCCGGGCCTCTGTCCCGGCGGCCCGCCGCAGTCCCCACGCCAGAGCCGCCAGCAGAAACAGCACGCCCACGCAGAACACAGCCGGTTTCCAGCTGTCATAGGTGCCCCGGACGGTCATGGTCTCCCAGTCCACCTCCTGTTCCCCAAAGCGAAGTATCCGCAGCAGCGCCCACCACTGAAGCAGGGACGCCGTCAGCAGCTTGCGAAAAAGATTCTGCCACAGCGCCGTATCCGCTTCCGCAACGCCGCAGCGGATGGGGTGCGCCACCAGGATATAGCCCACCCACACTGCCGCCAGGGACAGGGGCAGCGATACCGGGGAGACATATGGGATACTGAAAAACACCACCGCCGCCAGTGCCAGGGAGAGGACGAAGCACACATCGAACCGGGTCCGCAGCCGCATGAGCAGCCGCTTTTTTTGGGCCTGGGTCTTCTCTTTCAAAAAGCTCCTCCGCTCCCCCAGGGTCTCTCCCGCCAGGATATCGTCGGCAGTGACGCCGTACAGCTCCGCCAGAGCGGGCAGCACCGTGATGTCCGGGAACCCGCCGCCGGACTCCCACTTGCTGACGGTCTTGTTGGACACGCCCAGCCGCTCCGCCGCCTCCTGCTGGGTCATGCCTTTTGTCTTGCGCAGCATGGCAAGATATCCGCCGGTCTTTGCCGCGTCCATGGCTCCACGCTCCTTTCTTCTTTGCGTTCAGTATAGCAGTCCGCCGCCGGAATGCCCATCCCCGGCGGCGGAAATTGCTCTGCGGAACGTAGAATTGCTTCAGAAATATACAAAGAGGACCGCCATCCGATCCCCTTTGCCTTATTTCGCCGTCACCAGGCTGTTCAGCACCATGCCCAGCAGGATGAGGGTCAGGCCCGCCATGCCGGCGGGGCCGGGCACGCTGTCCCCCAGCACCAGGATGCCGCCCAGAAGGGTGAAGATGACCTCGCCGCACTGGGTGGCCTCGATGAGGGCCAGCTGCCGGGGGTCATTGCGCACCAGGTCGGTGGCCCGGAAAAACAAAATGGTGGCAATGACGCCGGAGAACAGGGCCACCACGCCGGACTGCACCAGTTGTCCGCCGCTGGGCGCTCCGGCCCGGGCAAAGGCCACGCAGGCCACCGCCAGCCAGAAGGGCATACTGCACAGCGTCATGCCGAACACCCGCTGCACCGTGTCCACCTCCGGCGGGCAGACCTCCATCATTTTCCGGTTGCCAAGAGGATAGGAAAAGGCTGCCACCAGGATGGGCACCAGGGCCAGGCAGTTGCCCCGGACGTCGTTTCCCCGGAGGTGCGGCAGCTGCAGCAGGGCAATGCCCGCCAGGATAGCCAGGGACAAAAGCAGGTTTTTCACCGGGATGGGCTTGCCGAACACCGGCGTCAGCAGCACGCCGGCCACGATGGTCACCTGCCAGGAGGCGGCCACCAGCCAGGATTCCCCAAACACGGAGCCCAGGGTCAGCGGCAGGTAAAACAGGCCAAAGCCCACGGTGCTCCACACCAGCCACGCCGCCGGCCGGGCACGAATGGCGGCCAGCACCGGGCGGAAGCGGTCCCCCGGCAGCCGCCAAAGGAGCAGCGCCAGAATGGGCAGCATGAGAAAATAGCGCAGGCAGGCGCTCCACATCCAGTAGCCGCCGGAGAGGTTCATGCTGTGGTTGAACAAAAACGTAAACGCGAAAAACAAAGAGGCCAGAATGCCGTAACAAAGTGCTTTTTTCATGGGAGACTCCTTACCGGGAAAACGCCCCGGCCTCGTCCTCCCGCCGGAAGGAGACGCCGAAGATGCTGAGCGTGATGATGACGATGCCTGCCAGCTGAACGGGCGAGAAGCTGTCCTTCATGATGAAAATGCCCGCCAGCACGGAAATGACCGTTGTAAAGTTGGAAAAGAGGGAGGCCTTCGCCACGCTGATGTAATTCACAGAAAAATTGATGAGCAAAAAGGCGCATACGGAGGACACCACCGCCAAATACAGCACCGCCACCCAGAACCAGGGCTCCGACAGGGGCACCCCCAGCGCCGCCAGGTCCCGCCGGTTCTCCGCCAGGGCCAGGACCGTGAACACCGCGCTGCCCAGGGCAAACATCACATACGTCCGCTCGAAGGCGGAGAAATAGGCGGCCGTGCCCCGGCTGATGACATTAAACAGCGCGGCGGAAACGGCGGCGCCCGCCAGCAGCACCGTGCCCAGAAACGAAAAGTGGACCTCGCCGCCCACACTGGTCATCGCCACGCCCACGATGGACAGCAGGGCGCAGGCCACCTGAAAGGGCGAGCAGGGCTCCTTCAAAAGCAGCCGCCCCAGCACCAGTCCCGCGATGGGAATGATGCCCAGCATGATGCCGGAAAAGGAGGTTGAGGTCAGGGCGATGCCGTAGTTTTCGCAGATAAAATACACCACCGGCTGCACCAGCCCCAGCAAAAGCAGCATCCGGACGGGCTTTCCCCCCAGCGAGAGCCGCATCTTCCCGGTGAATACCAGCAGGTTCATCACGAGAAACGCCGTCAAAAACCGGACGGACAGCAGCACGAAGGGCGAGGTCAGCCCCAGGGCGATCTTGGAAAATAAGAAGCTGAAGCCGAAAATGCTGTACCCCAGTAGGCCTGCCAGGGTGGCAAGGGTAGATTTTTTCATGTCATTTCCTCACGTCAAAGCGTATTTTTCGTAGTTTAACATGAGAATGCCTCCGCTTGCAAGAGGCATCGCGCCTTCTCCGGCGGAAAAGGCGCGAAAAAAGGGCGGAGCTACCGCTCCGCCCTTTGAAAGGCATTTATTCCTTTTCAAAAACATCCTTGCCCATTCCGCAGACCGGGCAGACCCAGCTCTCGGGCACCTGCTCCCAGGGGGTTCCGGGGGCAACACCGTTTTCAGGATCACCTACAGCAGGATCGTAGACATAGCCGCAAGGGCAGACATACTTCTCCATTTGTATCCCTCCGCTTACTTGAAATAGCGCTCCAGCAGGCCCTTGAACGCCTTGCCATGACGGGCCTCGTCGCGAGCCATCTCGTGGACGGTGTCATGGATAGCGTCCAGGTTCAGGGCCTTGGCCTTCTTGGCCAGCTCAAACTTGCCGGCGGTAGCGCCGTTCTCAGCCTCAACACGCATCTCCAGGTTCTTTTTGGTGGAGTCGGTCACGACCTCGCCCAGCAGCTCTGCAAACTTGGCGGCGTGCTCAGCCTCCTCATAAGCGGCCTTCTCCCAGTACAGGCCGATCTCGGGATAGCCCTCGCGATGGGCCACACGGGCCATGGCCAGATACATACCGACCTCGGAGCACTCACCGGCGAAGTTGGCGCGCAGGCCCTCGATGATTTCCTCGGGAGCGCCCTGGGCAACACCCACAACGTGCTCTGCAGCCCAGCTCATCTCGCCCTTCTGCTCAGTGAACTTGGAGGCGGGGACACCGCACTGGGGGCACTTCTCGGGAGGAGTCTCGCCTTCCCAAACATAGCCGCAAACCTGGCAAACCCACTTTTTCATAATGTAATCCTCCTTAAAATTCAAAATCATTTGATTCTTAATTTCCTACTTACAATGTATCCTTTAGGATGTTATGAGTATAACAGGAGTTGCTAATATAATCTAGTTGCTTATGCAACAATTCACAGACTTTTTACAGTTCTGTTTTCAAAAAATACGGGGAGCATTTCAGCTCCCCGTATTGATCTCACGATATGCTTACTCCTTCTCGGCCAGAGCCTTCGCCTCGGCGATGGCCTTCTCCTGGGCCGCGGGTGGGCTCTTCGGCGGCGCGAAATCCATTTCGCTTCGTTTCCGCCTGCGGCGAAAACTGCGCTTCATTCCTTTGCGCCGCCTCTTTCCCACCGCGATCGCTTCGCTGGATCGCGTCGGGAACCCTGACTCGGACTGCCCGTTCTCCTTCCGCTTACTCCTTCTCGGCCAGAGCCTTCGCCTCGGCGATGGCCTTCTCCTGGGCCGCGGGCGGGCAGTCCTCATAGCGGACGAAATGGAAGGTGAAGCTGCCGCGGCTCTGGGTCATGGACCGCAGGTCGATGGCGTAGCTGCCCATCTCGGCCATGGGCACCTCGGCGGAGATGACCTGGCTGCCGTCGCCGGTGGGGTCCATGCCCATGACACGGCCCCGGCGCTTGTTCAGGTCGCCGATGACATCGCCCATGTAGTTATCGGGCACCGTGACCTTCAGCTCGCCCACAGGCTCCAGCAGGACGGGGTTGGCCTCGGGCAGAGCGGCCTTGTAGGCCAGCTGCGCGGCGGTCTTGAATGCAATTTCAGAGGAGTCCACGGGGTGATAGGAGCCATCATACAGCACGGCCTTCAGGTTCACCACGGGATAGCCGGCCAGAGGACCATGGACGCAGGCCTCCCGCAGGCCCTTTTCCACGGCGGGGAAGAAGTTCTTGGGCACGGAGCCGCCGAACACTTCCTCGGCGAAGATCATGTCGTCCTGCTCAGTCTGAGGCTCGAAGCGGATCCACACATCGCCGAACTGGCCGCTGCCGCCGGTCTGCTTCTTATGGCGGCCCTGCTTCTGGACGGTCTTGCGGATCTTCTCACGGTAAGGCACGCGGACGGGCTTCAACTCGGCCTCCACGTTGAAGCGGCTCTTCAGCTTGCTGATAAGCACATCCACCTGCATGTCACCGGCGCCGGAGAGGACCATCTGGTGAGTCTCGCCGTTGTTGACCACGGTGAAGGTGGGGTCTTCCTCGTTCAAGCGGGCCAGGCCCTGGGCGATCTTATCCTCCTGGCCCCGGGTCTTGGGCACGATGGCCACGGAGTAGCAGGGCTCGGCGAAGGGGATGTTCTTCAGGGCCACGACCTTACGGGCGTCGCACAGGGTATCGCCGGTCTTGACCTTGTCCATCTTGGCAATGGCGCCAATGTCGCCGCAGCTGAGCTCCTTGACCTCGGTGGCCTTCTTGCCCCGCATGACATACAGGCGGCCCAGCTTTTCAGAGGCGCCGGTGCGGGCATTGACCATGGGCAGGTCGGGGGTGATGGAGCCGGAGAGAACCTTTACGAAGGAGTACTTGCCGTACTGGTCGGAGACGGTCTTGAACACGAAGGCGGTGGGCACGCCGCCGGGGGAGACCACGAACTCCTCGGTTTCACCGTCGGCCTTTGTGGCCTTGTGGTAGTTGCCCTCCATGGGGTTGGGCAGCAGGTCCACGATGTTGTCCATCAGCATCAAGGAGCCCATGCAGTTGACGGCGGAGCCGCACAGCACGGGGAACAGGCTCAGCTCCCGAACGCCCTGGCGCAGGCCCTGGATCATCTCGGCGTAGGTGAAGTCCTCGCCGCCGAAGAACTTGTCCATGAACTCCTCGCTGGTCTCGGCCACGGACTCCTTCAGGGCGTCGTTGAACTCGGTGATGACATCCTCCTTGTCGGCGGGAACCTCGATCTCCACCCGCTTGAGGTTCTGCATCTCATAGGCGCGCTTGTTCAGCACATCGATGAGGCCGGTGACCTTCTTGTTCTCGTCCCAGATGGGCACCACCACGGGGGCGATCTTCTTGCCGAAGCGCTCCCGCAGGGCCTCGAAGGTGGCGTTATAGTCGGAGTTGTCCTCATCGGTCTTGGAAATATAGATAAAGCGGGGCATATTCCGCTCTTCGCAGTACTTCCACGCCTTCTCCAGGCCAACGGACACGCCGTCCTTGGCGGAGCAGACGATGATGGCGGCATCCGCGGCCCGCAGAGCCTCCATGACCTCACCGGCAAAATCAAACGCGCCCGGGGTATCCAGCACATTGATCCGGCAGCCCTTGTACTCCAGGGGCGCCACAGCGGTGGAAAGGGAGATCTGGCGCTTGGTCTCCTCGGGATCGTAGTCGCAGACGGTGTTGCCGTCCGCTACACGGCCCATGCGGTCAATAGCGCCGGTCATGTAAAGCAGGCTCTCTGCCAGGGCGGTCTTACCGTTTCCGCTGTGACCAAGCAGGCAAACGTTGCGGATGTTTTGTACAGAATAGCTCATGTTCTTTCCACTCCTTAATGATAGGGCTGTTGATCGGCCCAGGGCGTGCCGCCGGGCCGTGATAGGTCGCATTGACAAGATGTCAGATTGCCTAATGTAGAAATTATACAACGTTTACCCGGGCAATACAACTAAAATTTTGGCAGGTTCTACATTTTGGGCATGAGGGAGAAAAATCACGTCAAAATTTTAGCAAAGGCGCAAAAAAAGAGGCATTCCCGGCGGAAAATCCGCCCGGATGCAGAGAAGCCGCCCAGGCTCTGCCCCGGCGGCTTTTCCGTTTTTTTGTTTCATGATCAATACCGGCCTGTCCAGTCTGTCAAAAGCAGCACCGGCAGGACCCACAAAAGCAAAAACAACAGCAGGGTCAGGGACGTCATCAGCGTGTACTTCCCCAAAAACGCCATGTAAAAGGCCAACAGGGTGCCCGCCGCGCTGCCCAGCAGGGACAGCGCCAGCCCCCGGCGCACCGCCCGGCACAGCCGGTGGCTGCCCACCACGGTCTCAGCGTAGGGCAGCAAGCCCTCCCGGAACAGCAGGGCCCGGGGCAGTCCCCGGTCCTGCTCCGCCTCGCTGAGGGCCACCCGGGCGCTGAGGTCCGGGTACTCCACCTTCACCCCCTTGTGGAACTTCCGCTTCAGCAGCGCCGGGGTGATGTTGGGATCCCGTGCGGCCAGGATGGGAGTAATATGGCTGCGGCGCATCATCCGCAGGGCAAAGTCCACGTTTTCCGCCGCGTTGTACTTCACGGCGAAGACGGCGGCCAGCTGGCGGTCCACCGCCAGGAACACGCCGGTCTTCAAATTGATGCCGCCGGGAAGGCGGACATCCATCTTCCGCATGAAGGAGGCGGTGCCCAGCAGCACGGACTCCCCGTGGATGGTGGCGGAATAGCCGCCCTCCTCGTAAAAGCTGAAATCCACCGCTTCCTCATAACGCCCCCCCTCGCTGCGGATGAGGCCGTCGAACAGCCGCTCCAGGCCGCAGCCGGCACAGCGGGCCAGGGTGGCGGCATAGGAGGCCGCCTTGGAAAGCTCCTCGCCGAACACCTTCACACCGTTGAGCTGTATGGTGCCCGGGGGAAACAGGTCGGTGTCCGTCACGATCATGCAGCGGCGGCCGGCGATTTTTTCAGCGCCCCGCCAGCCGGCCACGGCGCTGCCGGCCTTTTGCAGGTGGCGGGCCAGGCGGGACCATGGCAGGCTCCAGCTGAGGGGCAGGGTAAACGTGGCCCCCGCCGCCAAAATGGCGGACCAGTTCAGCAGAAAATCGCTGCCCCGGCCCTGTCCCAGGGAGCTGAGCCCCGCGAACACAAAAGAGGCCATGAGCACCACCGGCAAAAGTGCCGTCTGCCACAGGACGCCGCCGTCATCAGCGGCGGCAGCCGTGTAAAAGCCCGGCACGGCGCCCCGCTGCTTGCAGGCGCCCTTCTCCGTCTCCGTCACCAGATACGGCGGCTCGTCGTCCACAGCGGCGGAGCGGAACGTGTCATAGGCGCCCCGGCTCCGCTGAGCCAGGCCCCACTGGGCAAAGGCCAGGCCCATGGCGCTGACGGCGGCATAGGGCGTCACCGCCGTCCGCTCCGGCAGCAGCAGCACGGACATGCAGTCCAGGGCGGACACCACGGCGGAAAGAGAAATCAAAAGCTCCCCGGTGCAGCGCTTCCGGGCCAGCAGCCGCAGCCCCTCCGCAAACACCTGATGGGTCAGCAGCACGGACAGCGCCAGACACACCAGCAGGGCCAATGCCTGGTTTCGCAGGGAGTCGGACCACCAGGGCACCGTCACTCCGTAAGCCTGGGCCCCCAGCACCAGCACCGGTGCCAGCGCCATGGCAAAGGCCCCCGGCACCAGCCCTTTCCTGCTTTGATACTGGCTGCGGCTCAGGTCCGCCGCCTCGGAAAGCGGCATTTCCGGGCCGATGGGCTCCTCCTCTTCCTCCGGCTCCTCCTCCGGCTCCGGAGCGGCGTACAGCTCCTCCGTGTCCCGGAGGGGCTTGCGGGAGAACAGCCCCCGCCGGGGCCGCAGCAGCGGCTCCCGGTTTTCCTCCATGACGGCGTCCACGGTACTGCCCACCACCTCCTCCAGGGAGATGGGGTGGGGCGCCCGGGGCAGCTCCTGTTCCAGGTCCGGCTGCCGGTCCCGGGACTGCGGCGCTTCCGCCGTGGGCTCCGTCTGCATTTCCAGAGCCTTCGGCGGCCGCTCGGGAGCGCACTCCTCCTGAAACACCGGCTCCGGGCCGGGATTCACCTGGGCCTCCACATCCCGCAGGATCTGCTGCTTGCGGCCGCCGCCGTATTCCGCCAGGATCTCCTCCAGGGAGAAATCGCCGTCCGCCGGCACGGATGTGCCGGCGGTCAGGTCCTCATATTGGTTTTTCTTCTCATCCTTGGGAGCCATGGTCAACCTCTTTCGTTCCCGTTTACTGCAAACGCTGGCGCACCGCCTCGTACAGCAGGATGGCCGCCGCCGCGGAGGCGTTCAGGGAGTCCATGCGGCCCTTCATGGGAATGCTCACCAAAAAGTCACAGTTCTCCTCCGCCAGGCGGGTCATACCGTCGCCCTCGCTGCCGATGACGATGGCGGCGGGGCCCTTCAGGTCCGCGTCATAAAGCGTGGTATTTCCCCGGGCGGAGGTGCCGAACACCCACACGCCCTGTTTTTTCAGGTCCTTCAGCAGGGCCGGGATGTTGGGGACCCGGGCCACGGGCATATAGGCCACGGCGCCGGCGGAGGTCTTCGCCACCACGGCGGTGAGGCCGGCGCTGCGGCGCTTGGGAATGATGACGCCGTGGGCGCCGGCGCAGGAGGCGGTGCGGATGATGGCCCCCAGGTTGTGGGGATCGGAGATCTCGTCGCACACCACCAGCAGCGGCGCCTCTCCCCGGTCGGCGGTGCTTTGGAGCATACTCTCCACGCTGACATACTCCCGCACCGCCGCCAGGGCGATGACACCCTGGTGGGCGTGGGTGCGGCTCATGCCGTCCAGCTTGCGCTTGTCGGCCTCCACCACCACGATGCCGGCGGACCGGGCCTTGGAGGCGATGTGGCCCAGGGTCTTGTCCGTCTCGCCCTTCTGCAGGTAGATCTTGTCGATGGCGCCGCCGGCCCGCAGGGCCTCGATAACGGCGTTGCGGCCCTCGATGATGCCGTCGGCCTCGGCGGTCAGCTCGTTTTTCTTCTGTTCGTCCATAATGTCTCCCTCAAAAATTTTTTCGACATTCGTGTTGTAGTATACCATATATGAGGGCCACAATAAAGCTAAATTTACAGAAACTTCATCAAAAAAGCCGTCCCCGTCCTTGTGGGTACGCCGCTTCTGTGGTATACTGCGTAGTAAATTTTAAAGGTCTGTTTTCCCTGAAAGGAGTTTCGATACATGAATCCAAATGATAACAAGAACCGCCAAAACGGCGGGAAGAACAACAACAGCGGCGGCAGCGGCAACTGGCGGGGCGTTTTCTCCCTGGTGTGCTGGGCGCTGCTGCTGACCATTGTCATCAACACCGCCTCCGCATACCTGGGCAGCGCCGGCCGCCAGGCCTCCTCCGTCGCCATTGAAAACAGTCAGTTCGTGGACATGGTGGAGCACGGTCAGGTGGAGCGGGTGGACATCAGCAATTCCGAGGACATCCTCATCATCACCCCCAAGGACGGCTACGTCTACACCGGCAGCGACGGCGTGGCCTACACCAAGAGCAAGGACGCCCAGGGCCACGACTGCTATACGTACACCGACGCCGCTGGGCAAAAGCAGCAAACGAACCTGAGCCTGTTCACCGTGCAGATCCGCTCCAATGACGAGGTGGTGAAGCTGCTGGATGAATATGATGTGGAATACGACCAGGCCTACCAGGCCAAGATGAACCCCCTGCTGTCCGCCTTCATCGAGCTGGTGCTTCCTTTCGTGCTCATCATGCTCATGTTCTCCATCGCCATGCGGTGGATGAGCAAAAAGGGCGGCTTCGGCGGCATGGGCGGCATCGGCGGCGTGGGCAAATCCAACGCCAAGGTGTATATGGAAAAATCCACCGGCGTTACCTTTGCCGATGTGGCCGGCCAGGACGAGGCCAAGGAATCCCTGACGGAGATCATCGACTTCCTCCACAACCCCGGAAAGTATACGGAGATCGGTGCCAAGCTCCCCAAGGGCGCGCTGCTGGTGGGCCCTCCGGGCACCGGCAAGACGCTGCTGGCCAAGGCCGTGGCCGGCGAGGCCAACGTTCCCTTCTTCTCCATTTCCGGCTCCGACTTTGTGGAGATGTTCGTAGGCGTGGGCGCCAGCCGTGTCCGGGACCTCTTTAAGGAGGCCAGCAAGGTGGCTCCCTGCATCGTCTTTATCGACGAGATCGACACCATCGGCAAATCCCGCGACAACCGCATGGGCGGCAACGACGAGCGGGAGCAGACACTGAATCAGCTGCTGGCGGAGATGGACGGCTTCGACCCCACCAAGGGCGTCATCCTGCTGGCGGCCACCAACCGTCCCGAGGTACTGGACCAGGCGCTGCTGCGGCCCGGCCGTTTTGATCGCCGCATCATCATCGACCGGCCCAACCTGGCGGGCCGTCTGGCCACCCTCCAGGTCCACACCCGGAACATCAAGCTGGGTGAGGATGTGAACCTGAAAAAGGTGGCCCTGGCCACCGCCGGCTGCGTGGGCGCGGACCTTGCCAACCTGGTGAACGAGGCCGCCCTGCGGGCTGTCCGCAAGGGCCGCAAGGTGGTCACCCAGGAGGACCTGCTGGCCGCTTTCGAGCTGGTCATCGCCGGCACGGAGAAAAAGGGCAGCGTCCTGACGGAGTTTGAGAAAAAGCTGGTGGCATACCACGAGGTGGGTCACGCCATGGTGGCCTACAAGCAGAAAAACACCGAGCCGGTACAGAAGATCACCATCGTCCCCCACACCCAGGGCTCCCTGGGCTACACGCTGCTGATGCCCGAGGAGGACAAGACGGAGCTGCGCACCAAGGACGAGCTGATGGCCAAGATCACCGTGTCCATGGGCGGCCGCGCCGCCGAGGAAGTGGTGATGAACACCATGACCAACGGCGCGTCCCAGGATATCCAGGACGCCACTTCCGTGGCCCGGAACATGGTGGCCATGTTCGGCATGAGCGAGGAGTTCGGCATGATGGCCCTGGCCTCCCGCCGCAACCAGTATCTGGACGGCGGCTACGGCATGGACTGCGCCCAGGACACCGCCGCCCAGATGGACAAGGCCGTGAAGGAAATTTTGGACAAGTGCTATCAGGACGCCGTGGAGATCCTGAAGGACAACCGGGAGGATATGGACAAGGTGGTGGCATACCTGCTGGAGAAGGAGACCATCACCGGTGCCGAGATGGTGGCCATCATCGAGGGCCGGGACCCGGAGCTGGTGGACGATCCCTATGCCTCCACCAACACCCAGGGCAAGAGCTTCCGCCCCTCCGTGCCGGAGAGCATCGAGCCCGCCGCCAAAAAGGTCCACATGATCTCCCAGAAGATTGAGGCCCCTGAAGAGCCCGCTGAAAAAGAATCCGATCCGGAAGCTCCCGCCCCGGAGCCTCCCAAGGTTCAGGGCCCTTCCGATTCCGGAGAACCGCCTCAGGAGTAATGCCAAAAGCGGCGCGCCTTCAACACGGCGCGCCGCTTTTTAGAAAGAGAGGAATGATTCCATGATCCGACTTGCCACCGCCGCAGACCTGCCCGCCGTGGCCGCCATTTACGACGCCATTTTAGACAGGGAGGCGAAAGCCGGCGTTTCCTACACCAACTGGCAAAAGGGCAAATACCCCACGCTGGACACCGCCAAGGGCATTTTGGAGGCCGGCACCCTGTATGTGGGCGCCGACGAGGACGGCACTGTCTGGGGCAGCATGAATCTCAACGGCTGCCAACTGCCGGAATATGCCAAGATCGACTGGTCCATCCCAGCCGCAGACAGCCAGGTAGCCGTCATCCACACTCTGACCGTTCATCCGGACTGCATGGGCCGTGGCCTTGCCCGCCAAATGATCGCCTTTGCCGAGGACACCGCCCGCGCCCAGGGCAAGACCGTCATGCGCTTTGACACCTGGGAGCACAATGAGCCCGCCAACCACCTGTACCCCGCCATAGGCTACCGCTTTGTGGGCTCCACGGATTTTTTCTTCATGGGTTATACCCACTCCGTTTTGAGCCTGTACGAAAAAGCCCTGTAAAAGCGCAAAAACGCCGGCATGGAATCCATGCCGGTGTTTTTTACAGCTCCGCCAATTCCGTCTTGTACACCCGCAGGAAATACCACAGCTCCGCCAGGGCCGTGATGGCCCAGGAGAACACGTACAGCAGGTACAGCGAGGTGATCGTGCCGAAATGGGCAAACACCGTGTAGACCCAGAGGATGCGGAACACACAGGAACCCAGGATCACAATGACTGTGGGCACCAGGCTTTTGCCAAGGCCCCGGGAGGCGGCGATGGTGCAGTCCATAAAGGCGGAAACGCAGTAGGACAGGCTCATGACCCGCAGGCGGTGCATACCCGCCTCCACCACGGCGGCCTCCTTGGTGAACAGCGACAGGAACCGGGGGCCGGCAGCCAGAATGCCCACGCCCAGGAGCAATCCGGCGCCAAAGGAGTAGGCCAGACTGATGAGAAAGCTCTTTTTGATGCGCTCCTTTTGCCGTGCCCCGTAGTTCTGGCCGATGAAGCTTCCGCAGGCGGTGTAAAACGCCGCCATCACATCGTAGACGATGGGGTCCTGGTTGGTGGCCGCGGAGTTGCCGGCCACCATGGTGGCGTCAAAGGAGTTCACGCCCACTTGGATGAAAATATTGGCGATGGCAAAAATGGCATTCTGAAAGCCGCCGGGCAGGCCGATGCGCAAAATTGCTTTCGCACGGCTGCGGCTCAGCCGCAGCTCCCGCAGCCGCAGACCGTACTCCTCCCCGCCCCGGCGCAGCAGGGCCAGCAGGATCAGTGCGGCGGATACGTACTGGGAGATGACGCTGGCCAGCGCCACGCCGGCCACATCCATCCCGCAGGCGATGACGAACAGCAGATTCAGCGTCACATTCAGCGCTCCGGCCATGGACAGGTACATCAGCGGCCGCTTCGTGTCGCCCACGGCGGAGAACACGGCATTTCCAAAGTTGTAGATGGCCATGGCGGGCATTCCCAGAAAGTAGATCCGCAGATACAGCGCGGCGCCGCCGATCAGCTCCGGCTTGGTATTCATCAGTTCCAGGATACCCCGGGCGGACAGCACGCCGAAGCCCAAAAAAAGCAGCCCCACCAGGGTACACAAAATGGCCGACGAATGAACTGTCTCCGCCAGGGCCTTCCGGTCCCGGGCGCCGAAGTGGAGGGCCGTCAGCACGTTGACGCCGCTGGACATGCCAATGAGGAAGCCGGTAAACAGCGTCACCAGAATAGAGGTGGAGCCCACAGCGCCCAAGGCGATGGGTCCGGCATAGCGGCCTACCACAGCGATGTCCGCCATATTGAACAAGACTTGTAACAGGTTGGAAAGGATCAGCGGCAGGCTGAAAAAAAAGATCTGCTTTCCAAGAGGTCCCTTCGTCAGGTCCCGCAGCAATTTCTGTCTCATTTTGATCTGGATGCTCCTTTTCGGGGAAATGCGCCAAAATGGCCGTTCCCCAGTGTAGCACGGTACGCAGCCGTTCTCAACCCTTTTTTCCCCCTGCTAACCAGCCGTTGACAAAAAGAAATCCGCCGGTTGGTGGCGGAAGGGGCACATCTTCTGGTATACTGGCATCAAACAACAGAAAGGACTTTGCAGTATGACCCTTGGACAGCGCACCGCGCAAAAGCGAAAAGAGATGGGTCTCTCCCAGGAGGCCCTTGGCGAGCGGCTGGGCGTATCCCGCCAGTCTATCTACAAATGGGAATCCGGCACCGCCCTGCCGGAGATTGAAAAGCTCATCGCCCTGTCGAAGCTCTTCGGCGTGTCCGTGGGGTGGCTGCTGGGTGTGGAGGAGGACGCCGCTCCGGAGGCTGCCGCTCCCGGGGAACTGACAGAGCAGCAGCTTCATATGGTGGAGGAGATCGTGGACCGGTACCTGGCCGCCCAGCCCAAGTCCAGGCCCCGCCGGCGGTGGCCCTGGGTGCTGGCGGCGGTGCTGGTCCTTGCCGGATGGAGCCTTTTTCAGCGACTGGACCGGATGGACCGGCAGTACGACAGTCTTCAAAGCGCCGTCAACAATGTCACCTACTCTGTCAACAGCCAGATCAACGGCATCTCCAACCGGGTGGAGGAGCTTTTGAAAGCCCAGAACGAGCTGACGGCGGATTACAGCACCCAGGTGGTGTCCACAGACTGCGCCGAAAATTTGGTGACCTTTTCCTTCCGGGCCATCCCCAAGACCTTTTCCCAGGGGATGACAGCCTGGCTGGAGGTACAGAATGAAGCGGTCAAATTCACCTTCGGCCCCTTCTCCCCCCAGGGCCAGACCTTCACTGGCGAGGCCACGGTGGCCCTGACGGACAGCATCAGCCTGTACATCGTCTTTGAAAGCGGCGGCCAGCGCCAGACCCAGCTGCTGGACACCTACTCGGGCCTGTACTCCGCCACCATGCCCTCCGTCAGCGTCAGGGATTACCACCTGATGTTCGCGGAAGTCCCCGGCGGCGTTCTCTCCCTTTCCAATGTCTATATCTCCACCCGCCGGGACGAAAGCGCCGATTGGAACACCGATTCCGCCGCCGGGATCGCTGAGGTCCGGGTGGGCCTGTTCCAAAACCGGAAGCTGCTGGCCTGGGCGGAGCCCTGCGGCAAGCCAGCCGGCTTCCGGGGCTTTGAGGGCGAGGATTTTTACCGCCTGCCGGACATGACCGTCACCCTGGGGGATGCGGATGAGCTGGTCGTGGCCGCTCTGGTGACGGACGAATACGGCCGCCAAATTGTGTGCTTTGACATCCCCTATGTGTTGGACACGCAGGATGACACGCTTACCTATCCCTCATACAGCGAGGCGGACCCGGACCCCGCCCACTGGCAGTTCGACTGACAAAATCCCATCTGGAGATAGAACAGGCCCCCGCGGCCTGATGGCCGCGGGCCGCCGCCTCCGGGGACACGTGGCCGATGGACGCGCCGCGGCTGACGCCGGAGAACCGACCGTCCGTCACCAGGGCACAGGTGGAGTCCAGGCCCATACCCGCCAGGCCGTTTCTTGATAGACTTCTCCGTCACGATGTCACGGGGACGAACATCCTCCCGCACCAGGTCCAGGATCTTCATGCCCGCGTGCTTGGCCAGCAGGATGCGCTGGCTCTCCACCGCCGGGATGGTGCCGTTTCCAGGCAGGCCCACCACCAACTCACGCATCTTCTGCAGGTTCTCCTGGCTGGTCTCCTCGCCGGCGATGATCTCGCACAGGGGCAGCAGGTGGGGCGGATTCAGCCAGTGTTGGCCCATGAAGCGCTCGGGGTGCTTGCAGGCCTTGGCGATCTCCGTGATGTGCAGGCCGGAGGTGTTGGTGGCCAGCAGCGCCTCCTTGGGGGCAATCTCGGAGACCTCCGCGAAGAAGTTCTGCTTGATGTCCATGCGCTCCACGGTGCTCTCCACCACCAGGCAGCAGTCCCGGAAGCACTTTTTGTCCATGGTAAAGGCCATGCGGTCCATCGCAGCCTTGGACTCCTCGGCGGTGATGAGGCCCTCCTTCACCATCATCTCCTGGTTGATGGCGATGAGGTGCCTACCCTTTTCGATGCCGGCCTCAAAAATATCATACACATTTGCAGTACTGCTGCTGAGATAGGCAATCCGTTTCTTTCTTGTTTTTGCGATGTTCTTTTCAATACACAGGTATTTCCCGTTTCTAAAATAATCCGTGTTCCGCAGGCTCAAAAGCTCCTTTGTACGAACGCCTGTGTCCAGCATGAGCAGAATAATCACATAGTCTCTCAGACCCGTATAAGTTCTCCTATCCAGTGACGCTGTAAATTCCTTTTGATTGCTTACCGGCACAGGCTTGTATTCCCCTCGTCTTTCCTCTTATGGAGCTTGTGGGCCTTTATAGGGCTTTTAGGGATATACTCTTGCTCCACCATCCAATTCAAAAAAGCATTGACGTTCTGGAATGGTTTATTATACCGGGCCGGGGATGTATCAGGGATTTACGAAAAGAATGCAAGTACATCCGCATCAAGCATCTCATACTCCTTACTGTTGTGGCTACTTTTCAAAAAGCGGGCCAAGCAATTCCGATAGTCTGCCATGGCTGCTGTTCCGGTATGCTGTGCTTCTTTCTCCATTAAGAACTTCTGCACAGCCTCCTCTAGCGTTAAGGTCTCCTGCTGCATTTTTACCGTTCGCATTGTTCCATTCCTCCATGCAAACCCTTGTCCTCCAAGGGTGTTTTGAGAAGGAAGGCCCAAAAGCAAATTCTGAATCTCTAAACTTTTAGAGACAAAAAAAGAGATTCAAGCAAAATGCTTGAATCTCTTAATTCTGGAGGTGACACCCGGATTTGAACCGGGGAATCAGGGTTTTGCAGACCCTTGCCTTACCACTTGGCTATGTCACCATCGGGACATTTATATTATATGCGACTTTTGCGAAAAAGTCCACATTTATTTTTAGATTTTTGATGCCCACACATTTGTGTGGGCATCAATCTGGAGCGGGCAACGAGGCTCGAACTCGCTACCTCCACCTTGGCAAGGTGGCGCTCTACCAGATGAGCTATGCCCGCAGGTGGTGCCCAGAGCCGGAATCGAACCAGCGACACGTGGATTTTCAGTCCACTGCTCTACCAACTGAGCTATCTGGGCAAATCTTTCGACCCGCTGAAACGGCGCGGCCGGGGAATTTCAACCCCAAAAGGGACCCACGAGATGGAACGCCATCCCGTGGGAGATGGCGACCCGGAACGGGCTCGAACCGTCGACCTCTAGCGTGACAGGCTAGCGTTCTAACCAACTGAACTACCGGGCCATATAAAACTCTGGTGGGAACAACTGGACTCGAACCAGTGACCCCCTGCTTGTAAGGCAGGTGCTCTAACCAGCTGAGCTATGCTCCCAGGTTGCCGCTCTCGTCAGACGGCAAAAGTTATTATACTCAACAGCGCCCGGTATGTCAACCCATTTTTTAATTTTTTTAAGCTTTTTTCTTCATATTCGACAGGAGCTCTTCCAGCTGCTGGCATGTAAAGGTCTGGACATTGTCGCAGAACTGGCAGCGCAGCTCCGCGCTGCCCTGCTCCTCAATGAGGCTTTCCAGCTGCTGGGGACCCAGGCTGATGAGGGCCCGCTCCATCCGCTCCCGGCTGCAATAGCAGCGGTACTCCACAGGGCTCTTTTCCAGAATGTCCAGGTCAAAGTCCGATAGGACCTTCCGCAAAATAGCCTCGGGATCGTCGTTTTCCCGCAGAAGGCCCGTGACACTGCCGGCGGCCATGACGCCGCCCTCCACCTTGGAGATAACGTCCTCTCCGGCGCCGGGCAGCAACTGGATGAGGTAGCCGCCGGCGGCCAGCACACTCTGGTCCCGGTCCACCAGCACACCCAGGCCGCAGGCGGTGGGGATCTGCTCAGACTCCACAAAATAGGCCGCCAGGTCCTCGGCGATCTCGCCGCCCAGCAGGCCCACGCTGCCCACGTAGGGCTCCTTCATGTTCAGGTCCCGGATAACGGTCAGGGTACCGTCACAGCCCACGGCAGAGCCGACATCCAGCTTGCCGTCAGGCCGCAGGGGAAGCTCCACAGTGGGATTATCCACAGTGCCCCGGACGTTGCCCTCGTTGTCGGACACCGCCAGGATCTTGCCCAACGGGCCGCCGCCCTTGACCTGGAGGGTGACGGAGGCGCCGTCTCCTTTCAGGGCGTTGCCCATCATGGACGCCGCCGCCAGGGTACGCCCCAGGGCCGCCGTGGCCACCGGCAGCGTCTTGTGGATCTGCCGGGCCCGCTCCGTCAGGTTCCGGGTGGACACCGCCACCGCTTTTACAAAGCCATCCTTGGAGATGGCGCGTACCAGTTGATCGCTCATTGCGCAAAATTCCTCCATGAAAGTTACCGGGGCTTTACTGCCCGGATGATCCAGCGGTCCTCCTCCGCCTTGGGCGGGCGGAGCGTCAGGTCGCCGGTGACGCGGATATCCGTGAAGCCCGCGTCCGTCAGGTACGTCCGCAGCTGTTCCTCTGGCCAGGCCCGCTCCCGGTGCTCCTCAAAGTCCCGGTCCCAGGTACCGTCCCCGTTCAGCCGGAACAGGTCCACCTGGTAGGTGCACACCTGGGTCCGCTCCGAGAAAAAAGTCCGCCAGACACAGAAGCTCTCCTCCGTCTCGTCCATGTACATCTGGCCGGCCATCCGGCGGAGCTTGTAAGGGGTGTTCACATCGAAGATAAACTGTCCGCCGCCCTTCAGCCAGCGGTGCACCCGGCGGAAAGTCTCCCGGATGTCCTTTTCCCGGGTCAGGTAGTTCAGGGAATCCAGAGTGGACACCACCGTGTCCACTGGCTCCAGAAGCCGCAGCCGGGGCATGGTCTGGAGCAGGAATAAAGGCGGCTGCCCGTCCAGGGCGGCCGCTTTCTGCATGGCCTGGGTCAGCATCTCCTCGCTGCCGTCAGTGGCGGTCACCTGATAGCCCTTCTGTGCCAAGAGACACGCGATGGTGCCGGTGCCGCAGGCCAGGTCCAGCACGGTGCGGACGGGGATGGCGCTTTTTTGAAACAGGCGCACCAGAAATTCCGCCCGCCTGCGGTAACTGCCATCGGCCATCAGCTGGTCATAGCTGGCGGCCAGCGCGTCGTAGCTGCTCATTTTTTCTGTTCCTTCATCCGCTCAAACAGCTTGGCATAGGCGCCGGTGCCATAGCTCAGTGACCGGTTCACCCGGCTGATGGTGGCGCTGGAGGCGCCGGTGCGTTCCAGGATCTCGTTGTAGATCATACCATCGTCCAGGAGAGACGCCACCTCAAACCGCTGCTCCATGGAGCGCAGTTCTGAGACCGTACACAGGTCCTGGAAGAAATCATAGCACTCCTGCTCGTCCTTCAGCATCAGGATTGCTTTATACAGCTGGTCACTCTTTTCCTTTTTCCCGATCTTGACCATGTCACGTACCCTTTCTGTGATCATTTTAATGTTTTCACCGGCATTTCTGCCGGTATTTTGTATTTTACCATTCTACTGCATGAAAGTAAAGGGCTTGCCGTCAAAATTTTCTCACACTTTAAAGTGCGGGCACAGGCGGCCCTCACCGGGACGCGCCGGGCTTCATACACTGGAACAAACGCCACTTCATAAAGGAGGAGACGGCATCCCATGAGAGCATCTTTGGCACAGCTGTCCACGCAGCCCCTCGTCACAGAGCGGGAATGGACCGAGGACGGCATTCCGGTGCTGACGGCGTCCTGCTCCCTGCCCCAGCCGGTGAAGCCCCAGGGCGCCGCGCCCCGCCGGGTCCGCCGGTATTACCAGCTGCAGCGGCGGTGCTTTTTCCGGTACTGTGAGACCTGGCTGCTGCCCCAGGCCAAAGCAGAGTACCATGCCGCCTTGGCGGCCAGCCGTCCCCTGCCCTGCTTCCGGGCGGAGCTGGGATACCGTGTCACCTGGAACCAGGATGGCCTTTGGAGCCTGTACACCCACACCCGGGAGATCTGCCCCGGCGGCCCTTCCCTCCTGGGCCGGCGTGGAGACACCTGGGACCTGGCAGCGGGCTATCCCATCCCCCTGAAGGCCTTTTTCCCCGGCGTCCGAAACTGGAAGGGCACGCTGCTGGCCTTTGCCGCCGGAGAGATCACCCGACAGGAAGCCGCCGGGGTGGCCCGTTATCACGACCACTGGCGTCAGGCCCTGCGGCGGCATTTCAACCCCCAGAACTACTATCTGACAGAGGACGGCCTGGCCTTTTTCTATCCCATGTACGCCATCGCCCCTGCCGTGGAGGGAACGCCGGTGTTCACCCTGCCCTTCGCCACGCCGGGTCTTCGGCAGCCGGCGGCACAAACGCCGCGATAAAACCGGCCCGGCGCATAAGCGCCGGGCCGGAAGCCGCTTTTCTTATTTCCGCGGGTCCTTGTAATGGACATGGAGCAGCTCATGGGTGCGGCCCTTCAGCTCCCCATTCAGCAGTTCCGCCACGATGGGGTTGCGCTCGGAGCGCTTGATGAGCGCCGCCCGGTCCGCCTCGTACAGGCCCTCGGCCCGCCGCTGCTTGACGGGAATGAGGCCATAGGGCTGGCCCGCGCCGCCCACGCAGCCGGTCTTGCAGGTCATGACCTCCACCAGGTCGTAATAAGCCCGGCCCTCCTCAATGTCCTTCAGCAGCTTCTTGGCGTTCACCAGGCCGTGGACCACGGCGATGCGCAGCACCCGGTCGCCCACGGGAAGGGTGACCTCCCGGATAACGTCGCTGCCCCGGATGCCGGAGAACTGGATGGCCTGGAGGGTGTTCTTGGATTTGTCCTCCACCACCCGGCGGGCCACAGCCTCCGCCACGCCGCCGGTGGTGCCGAAGATGGTGGCGGCGCCGGTACCCATGCCGAAGGGCAGATCTGGGGCCTCGCCCTCCAGCTCGCCGAAGCGAATACCGGACTCCTTGATCATGGTGATGATCTCCTGGGTGGTCAGCACCAGGTCCACGTCGGGCACGCCGTCGTGCTGGAATTCCTCCCGGGCAGCCTCCATCTTTTTGGCGGTGCAGGGCATGACGGCGATGTGGAAGGTGGTACGGCCGTCGACGGCATCCTTGGCCTTGTACTGGTCCTTCAGCACCGCGGCAAACATCTCCATGGGGGACTTGCAGGTGGAGACATTTTTCAAATACTTTGGATTTTCCTTCTCCAGATACTTGATCCAGGCAGGGCAGCAGCTGGTGAACATAGGGAAGGGACCGCCCTTCTTCAGCCGCTCCAGAAACTCCGCCGACTCCTCCATGACCGTCAGATCCGCACCGAAGTTGGTGTCATACACCTCGTCGGCGCCCATCATTTTCAGAGCGGAGACCAGCTTGTCGATGGCGTTGACGCCGGGCTCCAGGCCAAAGGCCTCGCCCACGGCCACGCGGACGGCGGGAGCGATCTGGAACACCACCCGCTTATCGGCGTCGTACAGCACCCGCCAGGCCTTGCCGATCTCATCCCGGACGGTGATGGCGCCGGTGGGGCAGGCGGCAGCGCACTGGCCGCAGCTGATGCAGTTGGTCTCGGAGAGCTTTCGGTCGAAGGCGGGAGAGACCACCAGGTCGCTGCCCCGGTGGGCAAAGTTCAAAATGCCCATGCCCTGCATCTCCTCGCACACCCGGACGCAGTCGCCGCAGAGGATGCACTTGTTAGGGTCCCGGACGATGGCGGGAGATGAGCGGTCCTTCTCATACTGGGGGCGGGTGTCCGCAAAGCGGACGCGCCGTACGCCGAATTGCAGCGCCAGGTCCTGAAGACGGCACTTGCCGCTTTTTTCGCAAGTGGTGCAGTCCCGGCAGTGGGAGGCGAGCATCAGCTCCAGGATCATCCGCCGGTGCTTCAAAAGCCGGGCCGTGTTGGTGCGGATCTTCATGCCGTCCCGGGGTTCCATGGCGCAGGAGGCGTCGATCTTACCCCGCTCGTCCTCCACCACACACATGCGGCAGGCGCCGAAGGTGGACAGCTCTGAATAGTAGCAGAAGGTGGGCATGTCGATACCGGCCTTCCGAATGACCGCCAGAACGTTTTTCTCCCCGTCAAAGGGCACCCGCTGGCCGTCGATGTACATAATTCCCTTTGCCATAGGTCAGCCCTCCTTTGCCGCTTCGATGGCGCCGAAGGGGCAGTTGCCCACGCAGGCGCCGCAGTTGATGCACTTCTCCGGGTCGATGGTGTGGGGCTGCTTCACGGAGCCGGAAATGGCCTCCATGGGGCAGTTCTTGCGGCACTTGCCGCAGCCCTTGCACTTGTCCGCGTCAATGATGGGGTGGGGCTTTTCCCGGTTGCAGATGGGACAGTGGTGGTCCACCACGTGGGCAAGGTACTCGTTGCGGAAATATTTCAAAGTGCTCTGGACGGGCTTGCAGGCACTTTGCCCCAGGCCGCACAGGGCCGTGGAGCTGATGGTGTTCGCCAGCTCCTCCAGCAGCTCCAGGTCTTCCATGGTGCCCTTGTTGGCGATGATACGGTCCAGGATCTCCAGCATCCGCTTGGTGCCCTCCCGGCAGGGAACGCACTTGCCGCAGGATTCCTTCTGGGTGAATTCCATGAAGAACCGGGCGGTCTCCACCATGCAGGTGTCCTCGTCCATGACCACCAAGCCGCCGGAGCCGATCATGGCACCGATGCTCTTCAGGGAGTCAAAGTCCAGGGGCAGGTCCAGGTGCTCCTTGCTGGCGGTGGTGGCACCGCCGGAGGGGCCGCCGATCTGGACAGCCTTGAACTTTTTGCCGCCCCGGATGCCGCCGCCGATGTCAAACACCACTTCCCGGATGGTGGTGCCCATGGGCACCTCGATAAGGCCCGTGTTCACCACGTTGCCCGTCAGGGCGAAGGCCTTGGTGCCGGGGCTGGTGCGGGTGCCGATGGAGTGGTACCAATCCACACCGTTGCGGATGATGAGGGGGACGTTGGCAAAGGTCTCCACGTTGTTCAGTACCGTGGGCTCCGCCCAGAGGCCGTGCTCAATGGTGCGGGGCGGCTTGACCCGGGGCATACCCCGGTTGCCCTCAATGGAGGCGGTCAGGGCGCTGCCCTCGCCGCAGACGAAGGCGCCGGCGCCCCGGTTCACATGGATGCGGAACGAGAAGTCCGTGCCCATGATATGGTCGCCCAGCAGGCCGTAGGCCTCCGCCTTGGCGATGGCGGCCTTCAGACGGCTGACGGCCAGGGGGTATTCGGCGCGGACATAGATATAGCCCTCGTCGCTGCCCACGGCCAAGCCCGCGATCATCATGCCCTCCAGCACGCTGTGGGGGTTGCCCTCCATAATGGAGCGGTCCATGAAAGCGCCGGGGTCACCCTCGTCGCCGTTGCACACCACGTACTTTTTGGGAGAGGTCTGCTTCCGGGCGCCCTCCCACTTCCGGCCGGCGGGGAAGCCGCCGCCTCCGCGGCCGCGAAGGCCGGAGTCGGTGATGGTCTTGCAGATCTCCTCCCCGTTCATCTCGAACAGGGCCTTTTCAAAGCCGGAGTAGCCGCCCTTGGCAATGTATTCCTCAATGTCCTCGGCGTCGCTGCGGCCACAGTTTTCCAGCACCACCCGGTGCTGCTTTTTATAGAAGGGGATGTCCTCCTGCCGGGGATAGGCCACGCCGTCCAGGTGGTACACCAGGCGGTCGATGATCTCGCCGCCCAGAACGGTCTTTTCAATGATCTCGTGGCAATCCTCGGGCTTGACATGAATGTACATGATGCCCATGGGCTCAATGTGGACCAGGGGCCCCATCTCACAGAAGCCGTGGCAGCCGCTCATCTTCACATGAAGGCTCTTTTCCTCATCGGTGTCGTGCTTGAGGCCCACATACACCTGAAGGCCCCGCTTCTCGCACTCAGCCTTGATGTTGTCATAGATCTTCATAGCGCCGCCGGCGATGCAGCCGGTGCCGGCGCAGATGAGGACGGAGGGCACCTGCTCGCTCTGCTTCAGGGCGTTGCGGGCATTGGCCTGGAACACGTGAAAGCTGTCCCGTGTCAGTTTCGTCCCGATCATTTCCCGCTCTCCTCCTTCCGAATGTCCTCCAGCAGCGCCAGGGCCGCCTCGGGCGTCATTTTCGCGTGGACCTCTCCATCGATGGTCATGACGGGCGCCAGACCACAGGCGCCCAGACACGCCACCGTCTCCAGCGTAAACACACCATCAGCGGAAGTCTTTTTCTTGCCTGTCAAGCCCAGATAATCGTGGATGGCGTCATAGATGGGCTGGGATTTGCGCACATGGCAGGCGGTGCCGGCGCAGACCTTGATAATGTGTTTGCCCTTGGCCTCCAGGGAGAAGTTCTCATAAAACGTGGCCACGCTGTACACCTTGGCGGTGCTGATGCCCAGCTTTTCCGCCACCAGAGTCAGCGCCTCCTCGCTGAGATACTTGTACTCCGCCTGGATCTCCTGCATAATGGCGATGAGATTGCATTGCTGACAGCCGTAGCTGTCGATGATCTCATTCGCCCGGGTCAATTCGTTGCTCATCGGCGTATCTCCTTTTCTTACAAGCGCCCTTGACGCTTTGTTTTCCCCGCTCAATATTATACGATTTGACAAAGTAGGTGTCAAAATGTTTTATTTTTTTGTGGAAACAAACGCTTTCGTATATCTGAATTTGTGTAAAAAGTAGAAAAGGCCGCCGTCCGGAGGACCGGGCGGCGGTTTTTTCCTATCAGTTTCTTTACTTGACAGATATGCTCCCTTACTTTTTCGCGCCGACACCGTGGGTGGACTTCACCACCATGCCGGTGAGGGCAAGCAGGGCGATGGCGTTGGGGATGACCATGAGGTTGTTGAACATGTCGGTCAGCTCCCACACCAGGTCGTTGCTCATGACGGTGCCCAGGAAGATGAACACCAGCGCCACGGCGGAGTAGATCTTGACGGACTTCTTGCCGAACAGGTAGATGACGTTGATCTTGCCGAACAGGTTCCAGCTGAGAACCGTGGAGAAGGCAAAGAAGAACAGGCAGATGGCCACGAACATGGCGCCCAGGTTCGCGCCAAACACGGTTCCAAAAGCCGTCTGGGCCAGGTTGGCCTTGCCGATGCCCTCGGGAATGACGCCGCTGGCCAGGATGCCGTCAGTGGTATACAGGGTGGAGATGATAACCAGCGCGTTGAGAGTCAGCACCACGAAGGTATCGATGAACACGCCGATCATGGCCACCACGCCCTGGTCGTGGGGATCGGACACGTTGGCCTGGGCGTGGGCGTGGGGCGTGGAGCCCATACCGGCCTCATTGGAGAACAGGCCGCGCTTGGCGCCCTGGCTGATGGCGGTCTTGATGGCGTAGCCAAAGCCGCCGCCGATGATGGCCTGGGGCTGGAAGGCGTACTTGAAGATCATGCCGAAGGTAGCGGGGATGTACTTGATGCGGGCCACCAGAATGACCAGGCCGCCCACCAGGAAGATGGCCGCCATGATGGGGACGATCTTCTCCGTGACGGAGGCCAGGCGCTGCACACCGCCCAGGAAAATGATGCCGCAAATAGCCACCAGTACCAGTCCCACGATCCAGGAGGGGACGCCGAAGGCCGTCTGGAAGGTGGAGCCGATGGAGTTGGACTGGACCATGCAGCCCATGAAGCCCAGGGCCAGGATGATAGCCACGGCGAAGAAGCCGGCCAGGAACTTGCCGAAGGCGCCCTTGAACGCGGTGGTGATGTAGTACACGGGGCCGCCGTGGATGGTACCGTCCTCATCCACCACGCGGGTCTTCAGCGCCAGCGTGGTCTCAGCGTAAATGGTGGCCATGCCGAAGAAGGCGATGATCCACATCCAGAAGATGGCACCGGGGCCGCCGGTGAGGATGGCGCCGGAGGCGCCCACGATGTTGCCGGTGCCCACCTGGGCGGCAATGGCGGTGGCCAGGGCCTGGAAGGAGCTCATGCCCCGTTCCTGCTTCCCGCCCCGCAGGGACAGGTTGCCGAACACCTTTTTCATGCCCTCGCCAAAGCAGCGGATCTGAACGAAGTGAGTCTGGATGGAGTACCACAGGCCAACGGCCACCAGCAAAAATACCAGGATGTAGTTGGACAGGTACGTGTTGATCTTGATAACGATGTCAAGTAAGGCGGATTCCACAGATGCGAACATGATTTGTTTCCCTCCCGAAAAAAAATAAACGGACCAGCTGAACACCAGCTGCTCCGGAAAAGAAAACACAGGTCCGCGCAGATTCCCACATCCGCGTTCCCCTACTCTGTCCTTTTACCTGAGAGATTCAGCGGCAGCGCCGCCTTGCACCTTCGGTACCCGTCATCGGGCTTCTCCAGAGCCACATCCATCCATAGTCCCTACCCGTTTCCGGGCGCCTGAGAGTTTCACTCCTTCGGCAGGCTTACGCCGTTCCCCTACGGACTTCGTTTGCCGTTATCAAATTGTGTTACTACCATACCACGGCACTTACCGGATGTCAATTGCACTTTTACACAAATTGTCCGCAGGTCAGCGACGTATATTCTCAATATATGGACAACTCAGCTGTATCTGTCTGCGAAAAGCCCCGCCTGCTGTACAGGCGGGGCCGGGAGTATGCAGCTCAATAAAAGGTATGGATGTAATCCAGCACATCCTGCCGGGTGCCCTGGAAGGGGCCGGGGGTCTCCATTTTCAAAGAGACCAGCGCCGTGCAGTACTGCAAAGCGTCGGCGATGCCGGCCCGCTGGCGCTCCGTAATATAACCGGCGAAGGTGGTGTCGCCCCGGCCGGTGCGGCCGGACAGGTTCCGGGCCTTGATGGGGCAGGTGTAGATAGCCTTGCCGTCATAGGCCAAGACCTCGGTGTTATGGGTGATGAGGACCTCCTTGGCGCCCCACTGGTGCAGCAGGCGGGCAGCCTCCGCCCGGTCCGTCAGACCCGTGAGGATCTCCGCCTCGGCGGCATCGGTCTTCAAATAATCAATGCAGGGAAGATATTCCTTTTTCTCCGCCCAGTCATGGAAGGCCATGGTCTTGTCCGCCTCCACATGGCGCAGCAGGCACTGGACATCCACGGCCACCTTGCCGTGCTTCGCCGCCTCGGCGAACAAGGCGCCGTCAAAATCACCGTACACCAATCCGGCGAAATGGTAGATCTTCGTGTCGATGTCCGGCAGCTCGTCAAAACGGAAGGGGTCGCACACGCCCATGGAGGTGCAGGCCCGCTTTTCCTTGTCGGCGGTAAAATACTGGTTGCGGATGGAGCAGGTGGCCTTGGATGCTTTCCAGTAAACATCCGCGCCGGAGCCCGCGAAGCGCTCCTCCACGTTGGCGTCGTCAGGATTCAGCTTGGTAAACACCGCCGTACGGTTGCCGCTTTTGGCCGCCGCGAAGCCGGAGGCCACCACGGCACCGCCTACCTCCTTGCGCTCATTGCCCTGATAGTCGATATTGTGGTCCAGGGATACCGGCCCGATGACCAGCACATCATATTCTTTCTTCATCTCGTGGGCTCCCTTCTGATTGGTTTCCATCCCTATTTTACCATTTCCAGACGCCAGCGTAAAGTCCTCTCCGCCGTTTTTACAGCTCCTCCACGGACAAAACCCCCCGGGTGGCATGGATATCCGCCAGCAGCTTCTCCACCTTGCACTTTTTGTTGAGCCGCAGGGAGAAAATGGCACAGGCGTTGTGGTGCTCGCTGCCGGTGGGACGGGTGATCTCCAGGTTCAAAATTTTCAAATTCAGCTCCCGGAACAGCTTCAGCACCTTTTCCAGGCAAACCCGGTCCGTATATTCCATGTACAGGTTGATCTCCGGCGCGTTCTCCAGCATCCGGTACTCCAGCCGGGCAAATACCAGCTCTGCCAGCAGGATGAGCACCGTGGTGAAAATACCGCCTTCGTAAAAGCCGCCGCCCAGGGCCAGACCCACGATGGCGGAGGTCCACAGGCCCGCCGCGGTGGTCAGGCCCTTGACCCGCTGCTGGCGGGTGACGATGATGGTACCGGCGCCGATGAAGCCGATGCCGGCCACCACCTGGGCGCCCAGGCGGGCCATATCGGTGTAATAATGCATGTAAAGAAACAGGTACTGGCTGGTGAGGGTGGTCATGGCCGCGCCCAGGCAAATGAGGATATGGGTGCGGAAGCCCGCCGGCCGGCGCTTGTATTCCCGCTCCATGCCGATAACGCCGCCGCAGACCACTGCCAGCAGCATCCGCACAGACACAGACACCATATTGATCTCCCGCAGGCTGTCAAAAAAAGCGCTCACAGCAATCTCCCCTTTCCTCAGATCTCATCAATGGTATAGACGCCCTCGACCTCCGAAATGGCGGCCAGCACACGGGTGTGGGCCTGCTTTTGGTGAAGGCGTACGCTGAACACTGCGCTGGGACGGAGGAGGTTTTCCTCCCGCCCCCGCTCAATGTCCACCTCGTAAATCTGCGCGTCCTGGGATTTGATGCGGTTGATGATGGCGCCCACATCATCCAGCGACTGGAACTCCACATAAATATTCATGTTGCGGGCGTTCTCGACAATGGAATTCTCCACGTACGGCAGCAGCCGGATGGCCAGGAAAATCAGCAAAAAGCCCAGCAGCACGCACTCGTAAAAGCCCGCGCCGATGGCCAGGCCCATACAGGCGGATGCCCACAGGCCCGCCGCGGTGGTCAGGCCCTTTACCTCCTGACGGCCGGTGACGATGATGGTGCCGGCACCCAAAAAACCAATGCCGTTGATAACCTGGGCGCCAAAACGGGACACATCCGTGCGGATGCCGATCTCCCCCGCCTGCTCCGCCCACTCGGTCATGAGCATATGGTATTCATACTGGCTCAGCAGCAAGGTCAGCGCCGCGCCCAGACACACCAGCATATACGTCCGGAAGCCCGCCGGCCGGCGCTTGCGCTCCCGCTCCAGACCGATGAGGCCGCCGAACAGCATGGCCAGGGTCAACCGCAGCAGGATGGACGCCAGATTCAATTGCCGCAGCTGGTCAAAAAATACAAACACAGGGCTACTCTCCTTTTTCCCGGGAACCGCACGGTGATGATACACGGGACGTCTCCGGGCCATTTTTCCCCTTTCGCGCATATGATAACAAACGCTTTCCGCTTATTGCGAAAGCGTTTGCGTAAATGCACTTTTATTTCATCGGCGGAATGGATTTATCCTTTGTACCATTTATGCAGGAAAATGTCAATATGTTTCCTTGCCGTCCATTCATTTTTGTAGAATTGCACGAAAAGAAACTCACTTTCCCGGCTATTTGCCTGCCTTTCTGTGTCTCATTTTGGTAAACGTTTGACTTCTTTGGCGAAAAAAATCCGGGCCGGATGGCCCGGACTTTTTATACACGCTCCACATACCGGGCGGTCAGTTCCCCGCCTTCGCTGGCGGTGAAGGTCAGCGCCTGGTGAGGCACCGGGCCGCGGGATGGGTCCCCTATCCTGGGGCAGTCGGAAAAATACGCCGTTCCCCCCGCCTGCTCGATCATGGCCATGGTATCAGGGTGGGCGCTTTCATAGCGGCGGTCACTGGAGGCGCAGCAGACCACCATCTTCGCCCCCACGGCCGCCAGCAGCTCCGGCGAGGCGCCGTCCTTCTGGCCGTGGTGACCGACCTTGAACAGCTCTGCCCGCAGCTGCCCGGGCGCAATGTCCCCATACCCGGCGCGATTGGTGTCGCCTGGCAGCAGGATGCGGACACCCCGGTACTCCAGCAGCAGGATCAAACTGTAATTATTCATCCGGGCATCCAGAGCGCTGAGCTTTTTCAGGAAAGCCTGGGGCTCCCGCTCCGCGAACAGCTCCCGGCAGCCGCGCTCCAGAGCACCGGCCTGCTCCGCGCCGGGGGCCAGCACCTGATACCGCAGGCCGCTGCAAAGCGCTCCGCTGTCGCCGGCGAACAAGGTCCGGATAGCGCCGCCTCCCGCTTCCACCAGGCCGCACAGACGCTGGTAGTCATTCAGGGCCCGCAGGAACTTGCCCTGGGAAGCTGTTTTGGCCTGAGAGGTGTCCAGAATGTGCATGGCCCTCCGGTAAAAGGCCGGGGGCAGCGTCTGCCACAGCTCCGCCGGCCGGAAGCGCTCCGCCGCCGGCAGCAGGCCGCAGACATGGTCCTCGTGGATATGGGTGGCCACCATGCAGTCGATATGGTCCACACCGGCCGCCGCCAGGTATTCCGCCAGCGTCAGCCGGCCGGAGGCTCGGTCCGCGTACTCCTCCGCCTCGCCGCTGCCGCCGTCGATGACCATGACGAACCAGCCTCCGGGGCGCTCCGGCGCGGGGCACCGCAGCACCATGGCCTCGCCGTAGCCCACATTTACAAATGTCAGATCGCATTCATCCATAGGCGTCATTTAATGGCACGTTTGATGTAAGCACTGGCCAGGATCAGCACCAACAGTGTCATGACGATGGCGCCGGCACTGCCAAAGCCGAATTTCAGGTTCCGGATACCGTAGTTATACAGGTACTGCGTAATGGTAGAGGTGGTGCCGGCCGGGCCGCCGCCGGTGAGGATATTCACCTTCTCGAACAAGCGGAAGGTGTCGATGGTCCGCAGCAGGGCACACAGGGCCAGTCCGTTTTTGATGTTGGGAATGGTCACATACCAGAACTGCTGGATCACACCGGCGCCGTCGATGCGGGCGGCCTCGTACTGGCTCTCAGACACGGACTGCAAGGACGCGTACAGCAGCAAAAACACAAAGGGAACGTTCTGCCAAACGTCGATGAGCAAAATGGTGCCGAAGGCGGTCTTGGTGTCCATGAACCAGTTGTACACCGGCAGGTGCAGCATCTCCAGCACCTGGTTGACGATGCCGTAATTGGATGAGAGCATCATGCGCCAGCTGAGGGCCACCGTCACCGCGGGCAGCAGATACGGCAGCAGCAGCAATGTGCGCATGACCTTTTGCCCCCGCCGGAGGCTATTGATGAAAACCGCGATGAGCAATCCGATCACCATCTCAAAGAGCACGGCCAAAAGCGTGAACTTGACGGTATTCCAGACTGCCTGGCGGAAATAGACGTTTTGAATCAGGTCGGCGTAGTTTTTCAGCGCCACAAAGGAGGCGTTCTCCACGCCTTTAAGATATTGGTAATCGGTAAAACTGTAAACAAGGGTAAAAACCAGAGGATATGCCGTCAGGATGGCCATCACCACCAGCGTGGGGGCCAGCATCAGGCGGGGAAAGGCGCGCTCACCCAGGTGGGGTTCCCTGGTGCGCTTCACTTTTAAGGCGGCTTGCTTCATAAGTTCCCCCATTCCGCCGCGTTGCGCGGCATGGCTCAAAATGTTGGTCTCTCCTCCCGGCGCCGCGCGGAGGCGGCGCCGGGAGGGCTTTAGGTTCAGATACGTTCAATCGGCAGGGCGCGGGACCGCTCAGGCCAGCAGTGCCTCCAGAGCGGACTGGGCGTCGGCCAGACCGCTGTCCATATCCTTGGTGCCCTGGATAACAGCGTCCATCTCCATGCCCAGAATGTTGGTGAACTCGGCCCACTCCTCAATGACGGGGCGATACACGCCGGTCTCCAGAGCGGAGCAGACAGTCTCCAGGTGGGGATACTTGGCCAGGACATCAGCATTCAACAGGCAGCTGTACCGGCAGGGCACGCCGCCGCCGTCGATGGAGGCCAGCTGGACCTCAGGGTCCATCAGGTACTTCAGCAGTTCCAGCGCCAGCTCCTTGTTGGGGCTGTTCTCGCACACGCCGATGGTCCACACGCCGTACATGGAGGTGTTCTTGGGGGTGTCGTTGTCGTCCAGCTTGGTGGGGATGACGGTGTAGTTGGCGTTGGAGTCCGCGGTGGGGACATACCAGCCGGGCCAGCCCTGGGCCAGAGCGGCGTCGCCGTTGTCGATGGCGGCCACGATGTCATCCTTGTCCATGGTGTCGCCCAGCTTGTACAGGTTGATGTAGTTCTGGAAAGCGGCCTTGAACTCGGGGGTGTTCACGGTGGGCTGGTTGTTCTCATCCACGACCCAGCCGCCGTAGGCCAGCAGGTGGGGGATGAAGTCGGAAACGATGTTGTCGCCGGAGCCGCCGCGGATGAGGAAGCCCTTCTTGCCGGCAGCGTTGGTCTTCTGGGCGATATCCATCAGATCGGCGAAGGTGTCGATGTCCTCGGGCGCGTAGCCGGCGTCAGCGATGAGCTGCTTGTTGTACAGCATGACGGTCACGTTGCCGAAGTAGGGGGCCAGATAAATGTCGCCGTCCACCATGCAGATGTCGGTAGTGGCGGGGATGATGTCATCGTCAAAGCTGTACCCCATGTCGCTGAGGTTAGCCAGCACGTTGTTGGCAGTGAACTCGGCCATCCAGGAGCCGTCCACCATGCACAGGTCGTATTCGCCCTGGGGGTTGGGCGCGTTCAGGGCGATTTTGGTGTGAAGGTCGTCAAAGCTCAGGTCCAGGACCTCGCACTTGACGTTGTGCTCCGCTTCAAAGGCGGGCAGCGCGGCCTTGATGACTTCGCCGTAGGTACCGCCGCGCAGGATGAGAGTCATTTTTGTGGGTTCGCCGGAGGCCTGGGCCTCTCCCTCGGTGGGCTTTGCTTCTTCCTTCTTACCGCCGCAGGCGGCCAGAGACAGGACCATTGCCAGAGCCAGGATCAGTGTGAGCAGCTTCTTCATTTCTTTTCCTCCTAATCTTGTTGATGGCTTTGTCTGAACATTCTTCCTGCTGGTATTTTTGTTACTCTTTGACAGCGCCGCTTGACAAACCAGAGATCAAGTAGTTCTGCGCAAAGATCACAAACAGAGTGATGGGGATCACGGAGATGACGCCGCCAGCGGCCACCAGGCCGAAGTTGGTGAGGTTATCCTCCGTGTTCAAAACCGCCAGCGCCAGCGGCACCGTGTAGTTGCTGGGGGACTGTACGAAAATGATGCTGTATGTATACTCGTTCCAGGCGTACATAAAGCTCAGCATGGCGATGGCCGCGATGCCGGGGGCCACCAGGGGCAGCACGATCTTCCGGAACAGCTGCCACTCCGTGGCGCCGTCGATCTGGGCGGACTCCTCAATATCCTCCGGCAGGTCCTGGAAAAAGCTGATCATGAACCAGATGATGAGGGGGATATTGATAAGGATGCACGCCAGGACCACCGGGATCTTGGTGTACAGCACCCCCAGCTTGGAGAACATGCCGTACAGGGGGATGGTGAATGCCACCGGCGGCAGCACGCGCACCAGCAAAATCCAGTACGTCAGGGGCTTTTTCACCCGCAGGCGGAAGCGGCTCCGGGCAATGATATACGCCGCGCACAGGCCGATGACCAGCGACAGCGCCGTGGAGATCAAAGTGGTCTGCAAACTGTTGACGATGGCCTTGCCGAATCCCTTTTCCGTAAACAGCAGCTTGAAATGCTCCAGGGTCAGCGTTCCCGGTATAATCGAGATATGCCCCGTCATCTCACTGGTGGGACGGATGGCCATGGCCACCAGCCAGTAAATGGGAAACAGCACCGCCAGCAGCAGTACCGCGCAGGCCACGCCCTTGGCGATAGTGCTGGCCTTCATCTTCCGTTTCATACGCACGCCTCCTTGCGCTTTGTGGGTGGTCCTTCAAAAGCTTTTGACCTACCGAGTATACCGGGTTTTCCCCCGGCCATCTATCAAACTTTCCGCAAACCTTTGTAAAGCGGGATTTTACATGCTCAGGTACTGCCCCGGACCTTCAGCTCCGCCGGCACCACCGTGGTCATGGGCCACGCCTCCTCCCGGGACAGCAGCGCTTGCAGCCGCTCCACGCTCAGCTCCCCCATGCGGCGGCAGTTGATGTGGACGCTGGTCAGCTCTGGCTCCAGCATGGTGCACACGGAGGAATCGTCGAAGCCCACCACCGCCACATCCTCCGGGATCCGCAGCCCCAGGCGGCGGGCCGCCTTCATAACGCCGGCGGCAATGACATCGTTGGCGCCGAACACAGCGGTGGGGCGGTCCTTTTGCCGCAGCAGCTCCGCGGCGGCCTGGGCCGCGCTCTCCACGGAGGCCTCACACATCTTGATGTGCTGGGCGTCCACCCGGATGCCGTGCTCCCGGGTAACGGCGAGAAAAGCGCTGTACCGCTCTCCCACAATGTAGGGGGAAAACCGGCCCGCGATCATGGCGATATTCCGGTGCCCCCGGCTGATGAGGTGTTCCACCGCCAGGCGGACGCCCTCGTACTCGTCGGAGATGACACAGGGCAGCTCCATGCCGGCGATGCGGTTGTTCACCAGCACCACGGCGATGCTGCGGCTTTGAAAATCCGTCACCATGTCCGCCGAGGCGTTGCCGCCCAGGATGACCCCCTCCACCTGTTTGTTCTGTGCGGTGCTGGGCATGACACCCCAGTCCGCGGCGGTGGAGATCACCAGCTGGTGGACCGATTTGTTGGTCTCCCGCATAATGCCCTCACAGATGCCGGCGTAGAACTCATCCAAAATCGTGGCGTCCTTCTTGCAGATCAGGAAGGCGATCTTGTCCGTCCGCTGGCGGGCCATGGCCCGGGCGATGGCATTGGGATAATAGTGGAGCACCTCCGCCGCCTCAAACACCTTCTGCCGGGTGGACTCCCGCACCAGCTCCGGGTTGGAAAAGGCCCTGGAAATGGTGGCCGTGGACACGCCGGACAGCCGGGAAACATCGTAGATCGTGGGGTTCAAGCTGTTGTCCTCCCTAAATGTAAGCGGTTTCAAGCTCCTGAAATGATACAAGCGCCGCGGATGACCGCAACGCTTTTCTAGTTAGAATCTACCATTTTTCCCAAGTAAAATCAAGGCACTTTCGTAAAATTGTATAATTACTATAAAAGTTTTTAGCCTTATATGGTCGTTTTGACGGTTTTTATGTAAGCGTTTGCATAACTTTGAAAGGCTTCCCTTCTCCTGTCCGCCAGGTTGACAAGCCGCCGTTCCCTGTCTATACTGGATACATTCTCCCATTTGGGAAGGAGGACTTTTTTTGAAGAAAAAGCGCTCTTTCGGACAGAGTATCCTGGATTTCCTGGGGGATTCCTCCCCGTTTATGACGCTGGTGGGCAAGGCCGCTTTTCTGGTGGTGCTGAATGTGTGCTGGCTGGTGTGCTGTGTGCCGGTGGTGACGGCAGGCGCCTCCACCGCCGCTTTGTACGCGGTGCTGCTGGAGCGCGGCGAGCACTCCTACCTCTCCGCTCCCCCGGCGTTTTTCCGCCAGTTCCGAAGCTGCTTCCAGAAAGCCACATTGCTGTGGATGCCCTTTTTGATAGCGGGCATTCTTCTGGCCCTGGATCTGCGGCTGCTGCTTGCGGGGCAGATGATGAACAGTGTCCTGCTGCTGACGCCTCTGCTGCTGGCCGCCGCCCTGTGGGGCACGACGCTGGTGTGGCTGCCGGCCGTGCTGGTGCGGAAGGGCGGCGGCGCCGGACAGGTCCTCCGCTCCGCTTTTCTGCTGGCGCTGGGGGAGCTGTGGCGCTCTCTGGCAGCTCTGGTGCTGTGGATGCTCCCCGGTATTGTATTCCTGTTCTACGCCCGGACATTCCTCCGTCTGGCGCCTTTGTGGCTGCTGGTGTATTTTGCCCTGGCGGCCCGGCTGACCCTGGCGCTTCAGGAGCCTGTTTTCAAAGAAAAACCGTAAAAAACATCCGGTCAAAATTGACCGGATGTTTTTTTGCGGCATCTGTTTATCCCAGGACCACGTCCAGCAGCATCATGACGAGAAAGCCCGCCATCACGCTGATGGTGCCCGCGTGGGAGTGCTCCCCCAGCTGGGCCTCCGGGATCAGCTCCTCCACCACCACATAGATCATGGCTCCTGCCGCAAAGGCCAGCACCCAGGGCATGATGCCGGTGACGCTGCCGGCCACCAGTACTGTCAAAAGGCCGAAGATGGGCTCCACCACGCCGGAGGCGGCGCCGCAGAGGAAGGCTTTAGTCCGGCCGACCCCCTGGGACTTCATGGGCAGGGACACGGCGGCGCCCTCCGGAAAGTTCTGAAGGCCCATGCCCAGGGCCAGTGCCACGGCACCGGCCAGAGCGCCGGGCGCGGTGTCCATGGCCGCCACGGAAAAGCTCAGGCCCACGGCCATGCCCTCCGGGATGTTGTGAAGGGTCACTGCCAGGACGATCATAGTGGTGCGCTTCCAGTGGGCGGGCAGGCCCTCCGCCTGGTCGCTGCCGATGTGGAGGTGGGGCAGCAGGCCGTCCAGCAGCATCAACGCGGCGCCGCCCAGCGCGAAGCCGCCGCCCACCGGCAGCAAAATGCCCTTGCCCGCCTCCTCCGCCATCTCCATGGCGGGGATAAGCAGCGACCACACCGACGCGGCGATCATCACACCGGCGGCAAAGCCCAGAAACACCTTTTGTGTGGTGTGGGACAGGTCCTTTTTGAAGAAAAATACCATGGCGGCACCCAAAACGGTGGCAAGGCAGGTGAAGCCGGTGCCCAGGGCCGCGTATAACAATTCTCGCTGCAGCATAGATGCGCTCCTTTCCAGATGGGTCCATCATACTCTGTTCGGGAGGATTTTTCCAGAGGGAGTTTGCACCCCCCCATTCTTTTTCGTCTTGGCGAAAAAGAATGCGCCGTGCACGGTGGAAGAAAAAGCCGCTTCGTCCAAACTTGCCCGTTCGGGCAAGTTTGGGGATGCGACGGTTGTTAGCCAGCTTTCCGCAATCTTGCCACGCCTTATCCAAGTGCGCTGAAACGCGCCTTTCAACCCGCGCTCAAGCCGCAAGTTGTCACGCTTTTTCAAATTCCGGGGTGCTTATCGAAACGCCTTACCTCTGGCCCCGCTGCCGCTCCCGGGGATGGATTCCAAAGGAAGGGGCCGCAGCCCCTTCCTTCTGGTCGTTCAGGAAAGGGGTCCAGGGGGAAACCCAGCCGAAAGGGTTTCCCCCTGGCCTCTCT
>Ga0129311_1000149_pt1 | contig 65681 bp, 53 predicted proteins | sample Go1ome_FD_94435 | JGI IMG/M metagenome (GOLD analysis project Ga0129311, IMG submission 94435) | Western lowland gorrila individual fecal microbial communities from Wisconsin, USA - Go1022B metagenome | ecosystem: Host-associated > Mammals > Digestive system > Large intestine > Fecal | place... | reverse complement strand
ATCATTTCTCTCATTGCTGCTTTTTGTGGGCTGTCTTTTCTTCTTGCCATAAAAATAACCTCCAAACTGAGTAATTTTATCTTACATCAGTTTGAAGGTTTACACAAACTTTGGGATGCTCCCGAACTTTCCCATATTGTAACAGATACATAAAAATATAATAATATTATTGTTCGTCGTAGCACTTCAGAACTTACTTTTTCGTTTTTACTTTCCTCACTTTCATTAGTCATCTTAACCACTTTTCTAATCTCTGTCGCAGAAGGAAATCTCGTATATATTCTCTTAGGTGCCAAGTTTCGTAACTTCCTTAGCAACTGTTCTGTAGTCTGTTTCTCATCCTCCAACTTTGTACCATATATCACATCTAATACACAAGAAATTCTATCTATGGATTTTCCTAATTCACATTCATCTCTATAATCTGTTGTTTGCATATTAACATAGCACTCTTCCAACAGTTCTTTCACCTGATTCACTGCCGTTTTATTGTTTTGAGCAAAATAGTCATAGTTGCTTACACAATAATCCACAAAATTTTCAATGCTCCCATCCCCCATCATCTCCTTTTGAAAAGATGCAGTTTTTGAATGAGATCCCATATTCTGCATTTCGTTACCGCAAGCACTCACATTACCATGCCTTAGCATATACTCTTTATTTTCAATTTTTTCTTTTATCGCTCTATAGGTTGAATAATCCCAATTATTTTTTAGTACGAACCAGTATATAGCCTCATCAATATTGCGCATATTAAACGGCCTGCATAAATACTTTTTCAAAAAAAATTCTTCTATCTCATCTATCCCAAGAGAAAGCGAAAAGCATAATTTATAGACATTATTTCTACTTCTAATATTATCATCTGGTGCGTTTATCCTTTCAGTCATTCCATCCCTTTTTCGTTCTTGTCTGCCTTCTTTTAACCAATTCCTTACATTGGTTCTAAAAATATTTTGTTCTTTTCTCCCTTTAACCACTCCACATTTTAAAGCATTACTTACTATATAATCTTGAATTGCATTTATATTGTCAGCATCCCCATCAAACCCATGTTTTAAGCATAACTCTATTATGCCATCAGCAAAAATAGCTCCCTCTGACATCTTATAAATAAAATTAATTAATTTTTCCGGACAATTATCATTATCTATTATAAAATCCTCTCGATCCAGATTACTTTTTATAAATATTGTTTTTTCCCTATCTAATAGCTTTTCACTCACTTCACATTCATCCTTATCCGCATATATAATTATAATTCATTTCTATTTTACCCAATTAAATTTATAAAATTAATTATGCTTCATGCTCTATCCAATGTCAATTATCATTATAATAGGATACTGTATAAATCATATAATTAAATTATTCCATGACGATAATTTATTTTTAATAACTTCTATCGGCTTTCCCTGAATTATAATCTCTCCTCCCTTGGTTCCCGCTTCTCTTCCTAAATCCACAAGATAATCTGCCACATGAGATATAAATTCTATATTATGTTCAATAATTAGTATGGTTTCTTTTTTTTGTTTTAATTTTTCTAAAATTTTTTCTAATAAATCAATATCCTTGCTATTAAGTCCAGCTGTGGGTTCGTCTAAAACATATAAATTTTTCCCCGTATTCTTTGCCCCCAAACTTTTCGCCAATTTAATTCTCTGAGCTTCTCCACCAGACAAATTCATCGACATTTGTCCTAATGATATATAATCCAATCCTATATCTGTCATACATTGCAAAATTGATTTTATGCTCTCAACATTATCAAACAATCCTTTTATCTCTATAATTGGTTTATCTAAAATATCATTTATATTATACCCCTTATATTTTATCGCTAACACGTCATCATGGAATCTTTTTCCTTGACATTCTGGACATTTTATATATGAATCTGGCAGATATGTTAACTCTAACTTTTTCTTTCCTGTTCCCTGACAATTTTCACATCTTCCTCCCAATACATTCATACTAAAATCTGATGATGTCAGTCCACTTTTTTTAGCTTCCTCTATATCTGCAAATATTTGACGTATACTATCATATATTCCCAAATAAGAAACCACTGTAGATCTTGGTGTTTTTCCAATTGGCTGCTGATTTACATATAATACTTTTCTTATACCGGATATATTACTTATTTTTTTACAGTTTATTGGTTGCTGTTTTTCACAACTATCTGCCACCACTTTTGCCAACGTGCTCTTACCCGAACCTGACACTCCAGAGATACATGTTATTTCACCACAAGGTATTTTTACATCAACATTTTTCAAGTTATGATAATTTATCCCATTCACACAAATTAATTTTTCAGCATTCCTGCCTTCTTTAAAAACAATATTATATGCATAATCACTTTTCGTTTCTGAATTTTCCATAAGATAACCTCCTTGAGGGCCACCAACTGGTCCCAATTCAATTATCTTATCTGCTTCTGCAATATACTGCTTATTATGTTCAATAGCAATAACTGTATTTTCCTTTTTTATCAATGACTTTGTAACTTTAATAATAGAATTAATATCTCTGTAATGTAACCCTTTACATGGTTCGTCTAGAATATATACCATTCCCGATAACGAACAAGATAATTGATTTGCAAGACGTATCCTTTGAATTTCTCCACCAGAAAGACTCGGAATATTTCTCTCCAATGTTAAATATTCCAATTTAAGACTAATTAAATTTTCAACACGCCTCCTTATATCAAAAATAAGTTGTTTAATCTGTTCCTTACTCGCTAATCTACAGATATCATTCTCAACTTCATCTATCCATTTTGCCAAATCATCAAAAGATAGTTTTTCCACCTCTGCAATATTTTTTTCTGCAATTCGAATATTTAAAACTTCTTTTTTTAACTTATCTCCACCACAACAACTACATTTTGCTTTAATTAAATATTTTGAAATGCTTGCATATGTAGACGGAGTGTCTATATCTTTTAATTGATCTTCCAATTCACTAATTGCACCTTTTTGTGAAACTATTTTTTGCTTTGTTCTACCCTTAGGTGTTTTAAATTTTATTAAAAACTCTTTTCTATTTTTTCTATATAATAACTCATCCTTTTCGTCTAACGAAAGTTCTGATATTCTTTTTGACATATCAATTTTATAGTGTTCACAAATAGCTTCCAAATATTTATAATTTTGTGATGTTTTTGCCCCCTTATAATAAATAATCCCTCCATTTTCTAACGTTTTATTTATATCTGGCATAAGTAAATCTTCAGATATAACATATTCTTCTCCCAGTCCCTTGCAATGTTCACAATAACTCAATGGATTATTAAATGAAAAATAATTTGCATCCACATTTACATCATTAATTTCTCCATCAATTAGCGCATATAACGTCCTTAAATAATATGATATATCCGTTACCGTACCTATTGTAGAACGTGGATTCACATTGTAATAATATTGTGTTACATTAAGTGCCGGCCTAAGATTCCTGATCTCACCAACCTTCGGCTTGTCCATTAATTTCTGTCCATACATATTCCCAGACATACTCTCTAAGAAATTCCGTTGACTTTCCGCATAAATTGTATCATAAACTAATGATGATTTTCCACATCCAGAAGGTCCCGTAATACAACTAAATGCCATAAGGGGAATCCTAACACTAATATTTTTCAAATTATTTTCCATTGCATTTATTATTTCTATGTATTGAGTTTCCTTTTTCTTCATAACTATCTCCCCCTACCATTTTTCTCATTGAACAGCAATCCCCATTCCTGCATACAATAATTGAATCAACCAAATGAATATTAAACAATTTCGCTGCTTTTGCAATTTGTTTTGTTACATTTTGATCTGACTCACTTGGTATTGCTACTCCTGAAGGATGATTGTGTGCCACCATAATATGCTTTGCATTACTTAATAATGCAACTCTAATTATCTCTCCTATACTCATAGTAACATTAGCAGCATCACCTTTAGCAATAAAAGAAATAGCTACCACTTCATATGCCATATCCATATATATAGCATAAAAATTTTCTACAGATTTATTTCCTATCAAATACAAAAAAAAATTCTTCACTTCTTCAATCCCATAAATATATCTAGGTACGTCTATTGATATATTACATTGCTTTAATACTGTCTCAACCAAATAAATTGTTTTATTTTCTATACTTTCCATTTTTCCCGCACCATTCACATTCCTCAATCCTTTTATATTTGTGATATTGTATATCCATGTTATATATATTAAATTCTCCTCGTCTATTAATATTGGACGGAGGAATAAGCTTTGACAACACTTTTATCGCTTCCAACGATGCAAAACTTGCAGATAAACTGCACATGGGGCCTATACTTCCTATTTTACGTCCCGGAGTAGCCAATTTCTTCATATTACTCAATTCAAGTTCGTTATGCCTTTTTAATTGTTTCTCAAAGCACTTTACACAAGCTGTCTTATATGGAATAATTGTTTGTCCAATTAGTGATACATGTAAATTATATCCTCCTGCAATTATATGTGGTATATTATGTTTCATGCAATACTCTCCTATCCAAACAGCCGTTTGATCCACTGTCGGTTTATCTGCGCAATCAATAATAAGATCCACCTTACCCAAATTAATTTCATCAAGTGTGTCTCCTTCAATAAACGAATTAATTTCTTGAATTTTTACAGATTCATTCATATCAATTAATCTTTTTTTTAAACAGGTTGTTTTCTTTTTCCCAATATCATCAGTAATATATCCCCATTGTCTATGTAAATTACTTATTTCTACAACATCACCATCTATTAAAACCAAATTTTCTACTCCCGATTGTACCAAATTTGCCGCAATCCAACTTCCGACAGCACCTATTCCAACAATACAAACCCTTGAATTTTTAATATCTTTCCACGCCTTCTGTATTACTTCCTCATCACAAGAGTAATCCTCTAACATTGAAAATACTCTAGAAAAATTTTTTCTATCTTCATTCTCAATTCTTTTACTTTGATCATATATAATACATTTGTCAACAAGATAATTAATCAACGTACAAAACTTATTTTCTGCTTCTTGATCCATATTATATTCATTACAAATTTCCTCTATTGAACGTGTTCCATCCAATGTACATAATATCTTTGCAACAGTACTATTCATCCTTACCATTATACTTCTTCTAGTATTACCTTTAAAAAATTCTACTGAATCAGGGTTGATTATAACTCCAATAGAACTACGAATCCTTGGCTTCATTTTTCACTCCTCCTCCACACACCGGACACTCCGGATCTTTTTTTACATCTAAATACTGAATACTATACTTTTCAAAGTCTACTTCTCCTCTTGTTAATCGTTCACTCTCAAATTCACTGCCACATATATATTTAATTATTTGTGTAGTTGCATAACTTGCTGAAAACAGACTTTGAGAAGCCAATCCTCCATATTCATTTATAATATCATGTACCTTTTTATTTTCCGGTGTCCAATTTGATAACTTTCTTTTAAAATATCTCATATAGCAGTTAACACACGGGGTAACTCCTGGTATAATAAGTTCTCCTGTACTCATTACATGAATATCAAACCCACCAGCAATATAATGAGGCTTATTCTTTTCATAACATTTCCTTGATAGTTTTATTGACGTATATCCTATATATGGTTCATCCGCTGAATTTACCACAAAGTCTGCTCTGTCTATCCATTCATCAATATCTGTATCAGGTCTATATGCAAAATCTAAGCAATTAACTATAATATCGGGATTTATCATACATAATTCTTTTTTTATAGCATCTACTTTCTTATATCCAATATACTTTTTCCTAAAGTACATATGTCGAGCTATATCTGAATCAGTGACTTTATCGTGGTCAAGCACAGTTATTTCTTTAACTCCTGCCATTGCTAATAGTAACGCAATATCACCTCCCACTCCGCCAATACCTAAAATCAAAAACTTTGTATTCACAAGTTTGTCATGATTATCTATACCAGAAAGTTCACCTATAGATAGTTCACTTAAATAGTTAATTTGCCTTTCATAACGTGGATCAATATTAATCTTATAATTTGGTTCTATTTCAGTCACCACATTTATAGATATTAAAAACTCAAGTATTTGTATAACACTTTCCTTGCTAACATTTCTTTCATATGTGACATTATATATATTAACCAAATCATCAACAGATCTTTCCCCATTAATCAATGAAATCAATTTTATACTCGCTTCATTTACCTTATATTCATACGTCTTTCTAGTATTAATAAAGTAAAACATAAGAATATTTTCTTTTAATATATACACATCAACGCAATCTCTAATTTTGTAAAGCATTTTCTTCTCCAATAATTCAAAAGGACTATGCACTTACCAAATATAAATATAGTGCACAGTCCGTCTTAATAGTATCAATATTTCCAAATTAATACTGTACAATACCTGCATTAATTTCCAAAAACTCACCCCAAGCTTTCTCATCAGCATATGTACCATTTTGCGTACAAGAACGCGTACAACAACACGATCTACCGGCTCCAGAACAATCTGCTGTAAAATCTGCTAAAGACTGTTTTTCATCAACTGCTTCAAAAGCAAAATCCTCTGCTACTAACTTCATATAATCATCCTCCTTTGAAATTCGTGTATTTACACACATATATATTATTTATATAATATCAGACCGCATCTTCCACTTCAGGAAGTAATTTATCATCATCCCTAAAAATAACTATTACTATTCCTTACATTTTTCACTTATATATTTTGAACAATTACTTCTACACTAATGTTTATTGTTTTCCTCACCTCTAAATCCTCATATCCCCCCTCTCTTCGAGTGTTACACAATAGTACTGGTCTTCTATTATACATATAATAATCCTCTATGATTAGTTGAACCTTTTCCAATGATTAAGCTAGTTTTTTCACTACAATACTACCTTTAACATAAAAAAATCTCTTTTATTTCCAACATATACTTCTTAAGACTTAGTTAAAATTTCTAGTATTTTCAAATAAACCTATTTCTATGTTTCCTAGTATCTAAAACTTAATATTCCTCGTAATCATCCTCATAATCGTCACCATCTTTTCTTCTTTCAGCTAGTAGCTGCATTATAGCCATCTTTTCCTCACTACAGCCTACATCATGTATTCTTTTAGTAAGCACCTCTGTATCATAATGTGAATCTCTCTCTTTATAGTATTGTATTTTTTCTTGCTTTCTTATTACTCCTTTTCTTATTTGCTGCAGAATAAATTTTGGAAGTTCTCTTAATTTTTCTTTATCAAACATATCTATACCTCCCACTCAGATATTATTAAATTTCAGTTTTTAATTAATGTTTTCCTAATTCTAGATTTACCAATCTATTATTCTTTTAACATTTGGCTCTATAATATGTTATAGAATATCACATTGTGATAATATTCACAATACTATTTTAATTAATATTTTCATAATTGTTAATTAAACTTTTTATTCACCTTCTCTATCACATCTCCCTGACTTTCCAGCCACATATCAATGCCCTTACCAAACATCTCCGCACTTACGATATATGCACCGTCCTTCTTATCTAAAATCTTCGCAGTTGGTATTCGGTCAAGAATCGTATCAATATCCGTCCCGAAATATTTAAACTTCACCCTCTGTGGCCGCTCCCCATGCATTACCTGCATTTGTTTCCGGAATTCCCCCTCTTCAAACCGATTATTGTATGCCACATGAAAATGTTCATCCAGGACTTTCAGTTGTTCTATACGATCGATCCGATAGATTACCGGTAATGATTTACTTTTTTCATCGGTGCCCTTGTAGCTTCCCTCTTCATGAATAAATGCTGCCAGATAAAAATAGTACTCAGAAAATATAATCGCTACCGGTTTTACTTTCTCCACTACAATGGTTTCCTTTTCATCCCTATTATAATTTAACTGAATATAATTGCAGCCGCGGATCACCTGTCCTATCTGCCACACCCGTTCAAGAAGTCTCGTCTTATGCCGTGGTTCTACATAATGGAATTCTTCGTTATTAATCAGATCTCTTACGATCTTCTGTTCTTTTTCGGACACACAGCATTCGATCAACCGGTCAATCATCTGAGCCAGTTCCTCTTTTACAAAGGCCCGGCTATCTAATAGGATTTTGCAGATGACCAGTACTTCCGGAGCTGATAACTGACTGCAGAATATCGTTTCCATCCGATAACCCTTTTTCGCCCGATCATAGACAATAGAATTCACAGTTCCGGTTTTGCCGGCCCTTAATTCCAGAAAATCCCGGATATCATTCACATCACGCTGGATGCTTCGTTCATTGACTCCGTACATTACTGCTTCCGCCGATTTGTTTACGATTTTTCCTTCTGAAAGCATTGCATATATTTCCAACACCCGTTGGATTTTTGTACTATTACTCTCTTCCATACTATCCTCTACACTTCTATATATTAATTAGAATTATTTATATTTCCGCATTCTTTAACTTCCATGTCTGTATTACGTCAATATTGTGTGTATATTCACAATATAGTTTTTCAAATAATAATCTTATAATTTAGATAAGAATGCACACTTAAAGGAGGGAGTATTATCATTAGTTATCAGCCATTATGGGAAACCATGAAATCAAAGGGAATTTCTCAATACCGCTTATTAAAATCCGGAATTGATAATAAAACCTTAGACTCTCTCAAAAAGAATAAGAACATCACTCTGCATACCCTGGAGAAGCTATGTCTCATTCTGGAATGCACCCCGAACGATATCGTGGAATTCATTGACTGATCTGCTCCCAGTATTCATCACTCAACTGAGTCTCTTTCATTTCCTGAATCTGTTTCTCCGACAGGATCCAGCCGCAGATACTCCAGTATGTCTTCCCCTCCTCCGGTTTATATGCATCCAAATCCTTCGCAAGGTGATAGCGCCAGATATGGCATTCTTCTTTCGGAAATACTATAAATATCGTATCTCCTACGATGCGTTCTATGTGCCGGTCATATATCATTCGGTTCACATATGGTTCAAAACTCATCCGTTCCTGATGATCCGGAATCATACGATATCGTCCGCCCAATCCGCTCTCGTAATATTGATCCATTCTAGCCCGGTTGTATTGCAGGCGAAACTTTTCTATCTCATGCTTTTTGTTCAACCGCCCACGGATTCTCGCCCACTGGCTCCGGCGGAACTGCAATTCTGCCCGACACAGAACCAGATTATAACAATCCGGATAGAAACGTCCGATTCCCTGTTGTTTACACGGAAAATAAATCAGCCGATCCGGATGATCCGCTAGGATCGTCATTGCATACTCCATATATCGAAACACTTCCACTCCTCCGTCAATGGCAGCTTCATCTTCTGCCGGCCAGGTATGAAATGCCCACATATGCTCAATAAAAGGAAATTCTATCACTTTATATTCCCGATTTTTTTCATATATTTCATATTGTGAAAACTTCCGGATAATTCTACCCTGTTCTTTCGTTGACATTTATCCTATTCTCCTGTTGATACTTGTTCCGTTATAATGCCATACTATTTCCATACATTACCAAATATCATTACGCTTATTATAGAATCAGGCAATGACACATATTGTCTGTTTTCATTTTTATTTTAAAATCATTTAAAACGAAAAAACAGCAACCATTCAGTCACTGCTTTCTCTTCGCCCGCCTCTCCTCTGGATATAATCTCCTGAAATAGGAAATCATCAATCAAACTGAGTTCTTCCAGACTCCGTTTCCTTGGCTTCATCCTCAAAGCTTCTGTATTCTTTTTTATGTGGTTTGTGTCAAGCGCTTTTATTCATCCATAAATTCTACCGTATGCTTCCGCATCCGGATTGGCATCAGATTCCTCTGACATTTCGGATTCCTTCGCTGTTCAATACCAATCGTATCAAAAAATGTTTTCCAGAGTCCCCTGTATGCATCCGGATATTCCTCTGTCTGCTTTAACTTCTGTAATTCAGCAGGCTCCAGCTGCCGGATTGAGAGCTTATGGTATGCCTCTGTATCTTTCAGATCATGAATCACCGCATAGCTCCGGTTATCATCAATAATCATAAAATACTCTGACGGCATACGGTCTGCAAAATGCTCCGCCACCAGTGTGATCACATCATTCTTCGGTTCCAGATGGCAGACATATACCTGATTATCAATGGAATGAAACCGGGCAAACTCCCGGAAATAGTGTGCCTCATTTCCTACATTCCGACGAATCTCCATCATGCGGAGTACCTCCGGCACAGAAAGCGCCTGCATTACAGGTTTTCCCATCCGGAATCCCACCCGTAGAAACCGATAAATATCATCCAGAGTATCTTCCTTTGACAGACAGGCATAATAGATATGAATATATGCATCCATCCCTATCTTGCTCTGAATGGACCGGGTCACCTTCTTTACTTTCTCCTCATCTGCATCAATATGAACATACTCCTCAAACAATGACGGCTGATAAACCGGCTCCGGCATCAGTCTTACATTCTCATGCCCGGCAGACAGAGCATAGCTCCACGCATCATAAATACAGGTCATCATTGCTTCATATTGGCGTTCACAGGTAAATATTCTCATAACCTCTCACCTACATTCATCTGGCAATCCCAAAGTCATCAAAGAGCGACATCTGACGATGATCCTCCTGCTGATGCTGGATCTGCCAGTTCTCCCGTGTATTCACACCAGTCAGCTGTCTGGTTATATACTGCTCCTCGATTGGAGTCCGATACATCATCTTACCACCGCAGGTGATAAAATAATGTGCCCGTTTCAGAACCACACCCATCTTCTTCAGATGTTCAAAGGATATACTGCCATATCGTCTGGCATTTACGATCCGGCCGGCCGACTTTGGCCCGATCCCCGGTACCCGAAGCAATACATCATACGATGCTGTTCGGACCTCAACCGGAAACTCTCCGAGATGCCGCAATGCCCAATCACATTTCGGATCCAGCTGAACATTGAAATTCGGTCTGGTCTCTGAAAGCAGTTCGTCTGCCTGAAACCCATAGAATCGTAGCAACCAGTCTGCCTGATACAGTCTGTGTTCCCGAAGCAGTGGCACCGGAGTATCCAGTCCCGGAAGTGCCTGATCCTCATTTATCGGTATATAGGCAGAATAAAAGACCCGCTTCAGATCATAGGTCTGATACAGTCTCTGTGTCGTCTGCAATAAGGTATAATCATTCTCATCGGTTGCCCCGATGATCATCTGCGTACTCTGACCGGCAGGCGCAAACTCCCGGATCTGTCCCCGCTCGGATACGATTGCCGGAACCGCCGTTGAATGTGCATACTCCCACAGCGAAGAATTTCCCTGACTATATCGTTCCTGCTGTGCCAGCCGCATCCGATTTTTTTCAAAAATACTCCCCGGCAGATAGGCATTCCCTCTGCTTCGCTCCATGTAGCCGCTCTTTCCGATTGCCTGACGGCTCTCTGCAATCGTCGCACTCACCCGCTCCATCGGCTTCAGAATGGTCTGAAAGCTCTTATTCGGTGCCAGCTTCTTTAACCCTTCCGCTGTCGGAAGCTCCAGATTCACACTGATACGGTCAGCCAGAAATCCGGCCGCTGCCAGCAGCTCATCCGATGCGCCCGGGATTGTCTTAACATGAATATAACCGTTAAACGCATACTTCGTGCGTAATAATGACAGCGTCTCACACATCTTCTCCATGGTATAGGTCGGATCTTTCAGCACGCCGGAGCTTAAGAACAGTCCCTCAATATAATTCCGCTTATAAAACTCCACCGTCAGCTCACAGATCTCCTCCGGGGTAAAGGTCGCCCGCGGCACATCATTGGACACCCGGTTCACACAATACTTACAATCATAGATACAATGATTCGTCATCAGAATCTTAAGCAGAGAAATACATCTGCCATCCGATGCAAAGCTATGGCAGATTCCACATGATTCTGCGTTTCCCAGCATACCTTCCTGACCTTTTCGTTTCACTCCGCTGGATGTACATGCGACATCATACTTCGCTGCATCGGCTAATATATGCAATTTTTCCTGAATATCAAAACCGCCTGCTATTTCGAACATGTGTTTATTATACAAACATTCGTTCTGAAATGCAAGCGGTAATTTTAACTATTTATTTTCCCGGAAGCGGATATCTCCGGTCTCAGCATTCATTTCTTCCACAATTGCAAGTGACTCCAGATGATATCCAAGGTTCCGGATGATCTGCCCGCCCTGTTGGAAGCCCTTCTCAATGACGATGCCGATTCCTGCAACATTGGCTCCTGCGGAGGACACGATTGAAATCAGTCCCTGCAAGGCACATCCGTTTGCCAGAAAATCATCAATGATCAGAACATTTTCACCCGGTTTTAAGAATTTCTTCGATACCATGATCTGATTCTTACATTTATGTGTAAAGGACTCAACCTCTGCCACAAACACATCACCATCGATATTGACACTCTTTGATTTCTTTGCAAAAATAACCGGGACATCAAAGTGTCTCGCAACCATACATGCAATTCCGATTCCGGAGGCCTCGATGGTCAGGATCTTATCTACCTGTACACCGTCAAACCGGCGTTTGAACTCTGCACCGATCTCATCAAACAGCTTCACATCCATCTGATGATTCAGAAAACTGTCCACCTTCAGTACATTTCCTTCTTTTACAATTCCATCCTTTAATATGCGTTCTTCTAAAAAGTTCACGTCCTCTTCCTCCTAAGTCACCCGGTCATCCGGCTTTATTCTGTCTATATAATACTATCATTGGCCTTTCCGGCAGTATGCTTTGTCTGCTTGGCCAGCTTCTTCAGTTCTTCCACATTTTCCCGCTTCAGTATGAAATGGATCCGTCCGTCAATCTCGCCAAAAACACGAGGTCGAAAGCACATCGCTCCTACACAATACCCGTCATCCATCCATTCTTCGTCCAGTCGCTCATTCCAGTCAACCTCATTATCCCGCTCATCATCCGGGAGAAAATCATAAAACAGATCCGGCTCCTGAAAGCCTCTGCCACCACGAATGGGATCTCGCAGGTCATCATTAAACCATGCCGGATCAAACGGTAGATTCATACCTACTGCCAAGGCTCCCATATCCTCCCGGTAAGCATCGATATCATCAGATGCCCCCAGTTCCATTGCAATTCCCTTTTCAAGCATGTATTCCATGAGTGCCCGCCAGCACATTTCATTCGTATCCTTCGGAGAAATCTTCTTCTCCTTCAATTCTTTCTCCCGTCCCTGATAATACCCCATCGGATCCTGCACGATTCGTCTCATGCCTTCCCGGATCGCCTCATCGTCAGTTATCAGTTCTATGATCCGATTGTATATAACCGGATCTGCCGGTAATTCCTTCCACCAGTTTGTAAATAAACCCATTTGACTTCCTCCGCTTTCTTCCACACTTCTTACTCGATTCATAGTCCACCTGCTGCATATACAGAAAAAGACAAGTCTGAATACCATTATTATAAGCATTCTGATTTCGTTATGCAATGGCTCGTTAACTATTTTGTGTAAAGACGGCCTCCATTTCATCGATATGCTCTAAGAATATATCTGTAATATACGGATCAAACTGTATCCCACGGTTTTCCTGAATGATCGCAACTGACTTTTCCACAGAAAAGCCTTCCTTGTAATGCCGCTTGGACCGGAGTGCCTCATAAACATCACAGATTGCCATGATTCGTGCAGACAACGGAATCTCCTCTCCGTGAAGATTGCACGGATAACCTCTGCCTGCATATTTCTCATGATGATATCGTGCCATATCGTAAGCGATTGTTACATACTCATCATTTTCCAGAGCTCCGAGTGTATCCAGGATAATCTTCGCACCCTCCTCCGGGTGTCTCTTCATAATTGCAAATTCTTCATCCGTCAGCTTGCCCGGCTTCTGCAATACATAATCCGGAACTGCAATCTTTCCGATATCATGCAGATAGGCAGCCTCTGAAACCATTTCCGCATACTCATCTGTGATCACTTCTCGATATCTGGCATCTTTCTGCATGGCACGTACCAACACACGCACAAAGCTTCCGGTATTCTTGATGTGTAGTCCGGTGATACCATCCCTCGCCTCGATCATCGTTGCAAAGCTTCCAATAATCGAACGTTGCATCCGAACGATCTCCTTCGTCTTCCCCTTCACCTCTGCCTGCAGACGTTCTGTATAATAAAAGCTATCTGTTTCATCCGTAACTACATAGGTCTTTCCATAGCTCCGATTGTTCTTTACCGTTTCCCGACAGGAAATATGATAAACACTGTTCATCATATTCGGATTCTCACTGTAATCACTCCGGTCCCCTTTGAAAATGTAACCATTCAGCACAATCAGGTGCTCTTTCTCGGTATCCAGCTTGGCCAACACCTCTGCCACATTTCCCATCTTCTTTTCGATATACTGTCGCAACAGCTCCCCGTTCCGGTTCAGATACAGGATCTCATCGTCATTATCAAAGACAATTACAGCCTCTGACATCCGGTCGGTCGCCTCCTCCTTTGCCAGTGACAGTGTATTAAACAATTCGTATCGGAACATCAGCACCACCAGCATCTGTACGCAGATAAAATATGCCAGCAATGTTGAATCAAAACCGTCCGTCCATCCGGTCAGGAACAGGATCAGAGAAACCAGGCAGATTCCTACCATGATCAGGCATAGCATAACCTGCCGCTTGGTCAGCCGATCCTTAGTATTTCTCATCTTGTGGGTACCGATTGCCACAATTGCTACAAAATACATACAAACTACCAGTATATACAGATAATAAAAGACACCATGTCTCAACACCAGATGCGAATAGCCTCCGATGGTTGTATATCCGATTGAGCTATAGTAAAGATGATGGTGATCACAGGTCAGAACCAGAATCATGATCAGCAATTGAAATCCAATCTGGATATTCTTTAAAATCAACGGAACCCGGATCTTGCAGAGTGCCATAACAAAAAAGAAAATGCTCAGCATGATATACGGCTTGCCCAGATAAGCAAGCTTTACTCCGAGCAGTGCCGACTCCTGATTTCTTGATGTCAGCTCCAGCAGATATCCCGTGAAATTCAGCAGCAGTGAGATCAGCAGGATCAGCATCAGATTCTGCATATAAGAGCTCTTCTGTCGGATAACATAAATAATCTCCAGCACCAGCATCCCAATTCCGATATATTCAATTCCAAGCATCAATCCATACATACTTTTTCCTTTGTAATAAACGCCCTATGCGTAACCCTTTGTCAATCGTTCTTCAAATGCAGCCTCCGGCAGTGGACGATCAAATACATAGCCCTGCACGATATCGCAGCCGGCTTCCTTCAGATACTCCAGCTGTTCCTGTGTCTCCACACCCTCGGCGATCGTCTTCTTTCCCAGCTGCCGCACCAGTCCGACAATGTTTCCGAACATGATCTTATCCTTCTCCTTTTCCGGATATTCCCGCTCCAGTGGAATAAATGACTTATCGATCTTGATCACATTCAGATCTACCTTTTTGATCATATTTAAGGAAGAGAATCCTGTTCCGAAATCATCAATTGAGGTTCCGATTCCGTACTGTTTTAATCCGTTTACGATTCTGGACATGATCTCGTAATTCTGGAAATCCTCACTCTCGGTCAGTTCGATCTCAATATAGCTGTGATTGATTCCGTAACGTTCAATAATCTCTACGATCCGCTCGACCATATCATCCTCGTCCAGATGCTTCCGCGAGAAATTCACGGAAATACACGGAGCCTCTTTTCCACGTCCCAGCCGGTCTCTGATAAACCGGCAGGTCATTTCCAGTACATAATAATCCAGCTTGCAGATACTGCCTTCCCGTTCCAGCTGCGGCAGAAACTGTGCCGGCGGGATCACCTGTCCGTCCCGAACCCATCGCACAAGTGCCTCAGCTCCACAGATCTTCCGCTCCGAAATCATGACCTTCGGCTGATAATATACAATAAACTCACCCGCTTCCAAAGCCGGCAGGAAGTTGGAGATGATCTCCTGCGTCTTCATCAGCTCCTGCTGCACCTCCGGCGAAAAGAACACCACACTTCCAGCTCCGCGCTGTCTTGCCGCCTGATAGGCGATACTCGCTCTTGCCATAACCTCCCGTGCGATTTTTATATTCTCAAGCGTACTGATTCCCATCGTTGCACCAAAGATAAACTCCTTCGTCTTAAACGGAGTCACATAGGTCAGACGCAGATTACAAATCTGTTCTGTTAATGACTCCTGATTCTCGTTCCGGACCAGTACAACAAAGTTATCTCCACCCAGTCTCGCTACGATTTCATCCTCTTTCAGCATTCCCCGGATCTGGTTTGCATAGTTTCGCAGGACAACATCCCCTTCTGCATAGGTGAACACCTTATTGACGTATTTAAAATTATGAATATTAAAAAATAAAACCCGATATTCCTGCAACCGATTCTCTGCCAGCAGTCTATCTGCAGTCTGTATGAGAGCATCCAGATTTGCAACTCCGGTTACCATATCGGTTTCTATAATATGCTGCAGGATTCCCCGCATGGTAATCCTGCTGAGCTGCTGGAAAATCTCCTGACAGATGATCTGCAGAAGCTCCTGCTCGGCTCTTGTAAAGACTTCTTCCCTCCATGGAGCAATTACGATCCGGATTTTCTCATTATCGGCCATCTCATATTTCATAACATACGGTTCCGCACCGCCTGCCTCTCCCCGGTCATATAAGACCGTATTCCGGTACTCACCATTCGGTCGCAGCTTCGACGGCGGAGCATTCAACTCCACCTCAACCTTCCCCAGATGCACCTCATCTGCAAAGAATGAAACTGCCCGCTTCATATGCTCCTCACTCATTTCAATGGTGGTAGCCTCCTTCGACAATTCTTCAAAAAATGCTTTCCAGCTTCTTCCTGTATTCTCACCTATTATCAATGTCTCTTCCCTTTTCATATTACATGTTTCCCCTCATATGCTACACGTTCTTTTTCCGGAACTTATCCACCGGCATCTGTGCCAACAGAATTGCAGCAAATATCAGTGCACAGCCTCCCAGCTGTCTGAGTTCCATTTTCTCCTGCAAAATCAGCCAGCCTGCCAGCACGGAAAATACAGACTCCAGACTCATCAGCATGGATGCCAGTGTCGGATTCAGTCCGTTCTGTCCTATAATCTGCAGGGTATATCCGACTCCGCAGGATAATATTCCAGCATACAGGATCGGAATCCATGCATCCAGACTCTGAAGATTCTGTGCCCAGACCACGATCCCGGACAGGGAATGCTGCATTTCCACGAAAAACATCGGAATCATGCTTAAGATTCCACACACCAGGAACTGAATGCACGATAGCCGGACACCATCCACCAGCGGCGAAAAATAATCGATCACCAGAATATGAACGGCGAATAATAACGCACATAATAAAACCATCAGATCACTCGCCTGAAACCGCAGAGAATCCGTCATACACAGAAGATATAATCCAATCACTGTGATTCCCATGCCAACCCAGATGTTCCAGCCGCATTTCTTCTTCAGAAACAGACTTAAGATCGGCACCAGCAGGATATAACAGGCAGTCAGAAACCCCGCCTTACCGGCAGAGGTTCCCATATACATCCCCAGCTGCTGTGCTGAACTTGCCAGAAACAATATCGCACCGCAACAGATTCCTCCAACCCACAGGACCGTTTTCTCTGCCGGCGTTTTCGGAGTCTTCTCCGATGGCTTCACCCTGTTCAGCACCAGAATTACGGGAACCAGAACCGCACTTCCGATGAATGACCGGATCCCGTTAAAGGTAAACGGTCCCACCACATCTCCGCCTTTTCTCTGTGCTACAAATGCGCTTCCCCATATCAGTGCTGTCAACACCAGCAATAATGAATTTCTTATCTGCCTGTTCTTCATGTCATAAATCCTCTGTCGTCTTTCCGCTTCAAGTCACTTCCAGTCTGCCATCCCATTCTATTTATCCCGGCACATCAGATCTGAATTTATTCAAATAATTTCTGCACCTGTTCGGCTCCAAATGTCACCTGCGGTACATGATCTACCTCAATCTGATACAACGCATTCGCTGCCAGATGCTCTGCTGCCTGCTCCAGATTTCGGATACCGGATGTATTCTTAAACTGATCTACCACTGCATCCAGTCCTTCTTCTGTAATGATGCATTCACTTTCCTGTAAGCCGATCCGCTTCAGTACCTTCGGCATTACAAAGTTGGAGAAAATCAGCTTCTTCTCTTCAAAGGTATAGTCCGGAATATCGATCACCGCAAATCTGGACATCAGCGGTGCGCTGATCTGCTCCTTATTGTTTGCTGTTGCGATCGGATACACACCGACTGTCGGTACCATACACTCCATATAATTATCCGTAAAGCCCAGATTATCCAGCAGGGTCAGCAATACATCCGCCGGATTTCCGTTGCCCTTTCCGGATGCCGCCTTATCCAGCTCATTGATAATAAATACCAGATTAGACTCTCCGGCAATCGAAAATGCCTCCATAATAATACCCGGTTTTGCATTCGCATAGATTCTGGAGCTTCCCGTCAGCTGCTCCGGATCGTTGATGGAACTCATATCCAGAGTTGTCCATGGCAGCTTCAGGATCCTGGCTACCGCATAAGCGATCTGGGACTTACCGGTTCCGGCAGGTCCGACCAGTAACAATCCATACGCCGGAAGTGTATGTGTCCGGTTGATCTGGATGATCGTCTCCATGATCCTCTGCTTTACCCGTTCCATTCCGTATAATTCTTCATCCAGAATCCGGCGTGCCTCCACTGGATCAATCGCTTCAAAATAATTACTCTTCCACTGCACATTCATCATAATGGAAAGTGCCCGCTGTGCATGTCTCCGCTCCTCCGGGGATACCTCATGGGAGCGTGCCACTGCCAGATTTCTTCTCGCCCACAGACGGATATTATCCGGCATGGTTCTTCCTGCACAGGTCATAAAGTCAGAGATACTCTGGAGACTTGTCAGCTTCATCTCGTCTCCCTCTTCCTCTGCATCATCATCCTCTTCCACTTCCTCTGCCGCACTGCTTGCAAGCAGACGTTCGATCATAAACTGCAGGAATCCATCCTGTGCTGACAGCTTGGTACCGCCGCCAAATGCAGTCTCACGGATCCGGTACACCGCATAGCCGTCCTCACGATTCTGACCGGATAACCGGATGCTGATATGATTCTCACCCAGCCACTTGATCAGGCTGACGAACCGGGCATCTACCTTTAAGATATCCGCTGCACTGGTAGTACCTTCATCCTTAAACTCAAAGGCAGTCTGCTGACTCTGGTTGGTAAACAGTCCCATACTATGATGCGGCCACTGTCTCTCCCGGTTATCCAATACCAGGATCGGTTCCTCCGGGGTTTTCTCCTTTGCGGTACTGTAAAATGTAGTATATGTGCAGACAACATCCGTCTTTTCTTCCGGTGTGCCGTTAAAATCAAATACTGGCATTGATTTCTCCTCCTTAAATTTCTTCCCGTCCGGTCTTCGCCCGGATCACAAATAATACTGCAAACAGCAGCACGATACTTACCGGTAATGCAATCCATGAGATTGTACCAAGTCCGACTGCCTGCAGGATTCCGATCAGAAGATATCCCACCAGACAAACTGCCGCTACTGTCAATGCATACGGAAGCTGTGTTGCTACATGATTCACATGCTCACAATGTCCGCCTGCAGATGCCATGATCGTAGTATCTGAAATCGGAGAACAATGATCTCCGCAAACTGCTCCTGCCAGACAGGACGCAATGGAAATTACCATCATCTGTCCGGATGGGAATACACCCAGAACAATCGGGATCAAAATACTGAACGTTCCCCAGGAGGTTCCGGTTGCAAACGCCAGAAATGCCGCAACAAGGAAAATGATCATCGGCAGGAAGCCCTGCATTGCTTTCGCCGAGTTTGCAACTACATCTGCCACGAAAATCTTTGCGCCGAGCAGATTCGTCATACCGGATAAAGTCCATGCCATTGTCAGGATCAGGATCGGAGCGATCATGGACTTAAATCCTTCCGGAATACACTCCGTAAACTCCTGGAACGATAATACATCCCGCAGCATGAAATAAATAAATGTAAACACCAGTGTCACAGCTCCGCCAAGCACCAGGCCCACGGATGCATCTGACGATGCGAATGCCTCTACAAAGGAGGTACCGCTGAAAAATCCACCGGTATAAACCATTGCTGTAATACAACTGATGATCAGTACCGCTACCGGAAGGATCAGATCCAGCACATGTGCATTCTCCTTTACAACCTCTTCCTCATTGTCTTCATACGGCCGTCCCGGTGTCGTAAACAAATCTCCCGCAATCGCATTCATCTCATGCTTCTTCATCGGCCCGAAATCCACCCGCAACAAAGTCACTGCAAGCACCATGACAAGTGTTAATATTGCATAATAATTATATGGAATTGTCTGAATAAAGACTGCGAATCCGTTAATCCCGGCATCCTCCGGCACGGAAGACGTTACCGCTGCCGCCCAGGAGCTGATCGGTGCAATAATACAGACCGGAGCGGCTGTCGCATCAATAATATAAGACAGCTTTGCCCGTGATACCTTATGGCGGTCCGTGACCGGTCGTAATACACTGCCGACGGTCAGACAGTTAAAATAATCGTCTACAAAAATCAGAATACCCAGAATCATAACCGAGATCTGTGCACCGATTCTGGTCTTGATATGTTTGGAGGCCCATTTGCCAAATGCCGCCGAGCCGCCTGCTTTGTTTAACAGAGATACTAAGATTCCGAGCATTACCAGAAATACCAGAATACCTACATTCCAGGCATCTGCCAGCTTATAGATCATACCGCCTTCTTCCTGAAAGAAGATCGTATTGATCATCAGCTCAAGATTAAAGTTCGAATATAAAAGACCACCTGCAATAATTCCTGCCAGAAGGGACGTATATACCTCCTTGGTGATCAGTGCCAGTCCGATAGCGATCACCGGCGGCAACAGGGATAGGATCGTCGCATAGCTTCCGCACTGATAGTTCTCCGGATCTGCGATCGTTCCCGGTGTTTTGCAGGAAATAACTGCAAGTACGATGATGATTGCAATGAACACGATCATTCCAATCTGTTTTCTTTTGATTTTCAATGTATTCTCCACCCTTTTCGTAAATAGTCCAGCGGGGATATCCGTTCCGTATCTTTACCCGTGGCATTTACCTTTGAGTATAGCGGACTTTTCATCAGAAGTCAAAATTTATCTCATGTTCTCTAATTATCAGTTGTCGTTGTTGCTCCTCCCGTTGCGGCCGCCATTGTCGCTTCTGCTGAAACAATCTCCGGGCCACTGCCGGCTTCCGAATTATCAGCGACCTCCATCGGGTCTGTCTGATCCTTTTTCTCCTCATCCTCCCACAGGGATTTATACTCTTTCCGTTTCCGGACCTTTGCCATCGCTCCTATGCTCTTTGCCATCTGATACAGCTTGCTGTCAAACTCCATCAGCTTCCGTTCATCACTGCCAGGTACCTTAGCCCCTTTCATGATTCGTCTGGCAACCTCCATGAGTTTGCCCAGCTCTGCGCCTGCTTCCTTCGCGGCTTCTCCCTGTTGTTTGCTGGACTCCATCTCCTGAATCGCCATCCAGCGCTCATTCAGCTGCTCCATATAATCTGCATATAAATTTTCTTTCTCATCCAACGCATCATACGTCAGCTGCAGAATAGCTGCCTGATCTGCGAACAGCTCCGCACCGTTTGCCGTCTCATCCATCTGTTTCTTCAAGGCCGCCTGCTGCTTTGCGATCACACTTTTCTGTGTCCGATATGCCTGCAGCTGTGTCCGGTAGGTCTCCTGTGCCTCTTTTATCTTCATAACCTGTCACTCCCTCTCTCCTGCCTTATACAACAATTACTTCTCCTAGTTATATCGGTTATCTGCCATATAAACTTTAGCCCTTCCGTCTCCTGTATAATTTCTTTTCTTTTACAAAACACTATGCTAAAATGATACTGCTTACAGAGTAGAAATGAGGTGTTTCTTTATGATTAAAATAGATTTAATAACCGGATTTCTCGGCTCCGGTAAAACAACCTTCATCCGGAATTATGCCCGCCACCTGTTGAAACAGGGTGCAAATATCGGCATTCTGGAGAATGATTTCGGTGCTGTTAATGTAGATGCCATGCTCCTGCAGGATATTCTCGGTGACCACTGCACGCTGGAAATGGTAGCCGGTGGCTGCGATGCCGACTGTCACAGACGCAGATTTAAAACAAAACTGATTGCCATGGGTATGTGCGGATATGACCGGATCCTGGTCGAGCCTTCCGGTATCTTTGATATGGACGAATTCTTTGATGCACTCCATGAGGAGCCGCTGGATCGCTGGTACGAGATTGGGAATGTGATCACGATCATTGATGCGAATCTGGAGCAGAACCTGTCAGAAGCCTCCCGCTACCTGCTTGCCTCTCAGGTCATTCAGGCCGGTACCATTCTTTTCAGTCACACGCAGGAGGTTACAGAAGTACAATTACAATCCACCATCCAATATGTCAAAGACTCTATGGATAGCCTGCACTGTAAACAGCTGCCAAAACAGCTGATTTTGCAAAAGAACTGGAATGATCTGACGGATGATGATTATGACGCCATTCTTACCTCCGGTTATCATACTGCAGACTATACCAAGCTCTGGTTTGACGACCGGCAGACCTATGACAGTCTGTATTTTATGAACATGGATTTTACGGAAGATTTCTTAAAGCAGTCCTGTGCCAAAATCCTGAAGGATTCTGCCTGTGGAAAGGTATTCCGGATCAAGGGCTTCCAGCACCTTCCGGACGGCAGCTGGATTTCTGTCAATGTCACGCACCAGAAAACAGAGATCCGGTCGATTCCGAATGGACAGGCAATCCTGATCGTCATTGGGGAGGGATTAAATCAGGAAGCCATTGAACAGTATTGGGGGAAGTCCAGACCTTAGGACTCCCCCCAAAAAACCTTACTTCTCCAACTCCTGATCTAAGAGACTATCTCCACATGGGACACCCTCCGCATGCATGGCCTTATTTACCCAGCCTGCTGCCATTCCTGCTTCATCTGTCGGCACCTTCATCTGATTGAACACATAATTGCCATCCGCATCAAACAATAATTCTACCCAGCCGACATCCTCTGCGGTTCCTCCGACAAAGATCACACTCCTGCTGCCATCCGCATTCACCTGCTCATATCGGTAGTAGGAATCCTCTCCACAGGCCTCTGTTACATCGATCTTCTCCTCTCCGACGTTCAGATAGATCCGGTCATTCTCGATTCTGACATACTCTCTGTCCCCGGTTGCAATTGAAAACCTCAGTTCATTCCCGGTGGACTCATATTCTACACCGCCTCCATCTGCCGTATGGAATATCTGCCTTACATAATCCGCTGCATGCACAATTGCCTGCCGTGTAGCCGGTACTCCAAGCAAAATTGCCATGCACGCCGCAGCCCCTGCCACACACTTTAGCCACGTATAATTTCTCTTTCTGCTCTCTCCGATTGCTGCCCGGATCTCCTCTTTCTTCGTTTCATCCATGGTAATCTTATGAAATGTATCCTGTACTCTGCGTTCCATCTCTATACCTCCATTCTCTTTCTTAATGCTTCCTTCCCCCGGCTGATCCTCATTGCCACCGCCGATTCCGATATCTGAAGAATCCCGGCAATCTCACGATAGGTATATCCTTCATAGTAATGAAGATAGATCGGTTCCCGGAACGCTTCCTCCAGTTCCATCAGGGAATCATATACCAGTCGATCTTCCCCCGTCACTGTCACATCTGCACCCAGATAATCCTCCAGTGCATCATAGGAAGCGGTCTGCGTGACCCTGCCGGCTTTCAGATAATCCTTACACAGATTTGCCGTCATTTTCATAAGGTATGCTTTCTCATAGCTCTTTCCCAATATTATGTTTTTGGAAATGAGCTTCAGAAACAGATCCTGCACAATATCCTCTGCCTCCTGCTTTGAACCTGTATAAGAAACCGCAAACCGGTATAAATCATCTGCGTATGTGTCAAATAAGTTTAATATCCGTTCATTCTTCACTTCACGCTCCTCCTTGTCTTTTGAGATCTCATATATATAACGATTCACAGCTCCGTTTTCTCACCACAATCATTATAATAATAAAACCTGTATTTCGCAGACCGCTGCCGGAAATCCGGCGGAGCAGCCTGTAAAATACAGGTCAACTTTTATCCTGAATGGTTAAATATCAAAGTTAAAATACATAGCACCGCAATATCGCAAATGTCATATATAATGCATAGAGTATAATATATATAAATCCTTCCGGCCGGCTGACACGCTTGCCACTGCTGCTACAGATAAGCATCAGTACTGACACACCCGCCAGAATCCCGGTATCCGTCAGACTCTCCACCCCACCGGTACCGGTAAGTGTGATCGGAGACAGAACAGATGACATACCCAGAATGAACAAAATATTAAAGAGACAGGAGCCTACTGCGTTTCCAAGTGCCAGGCCGCTTTCACCCTTTCTGGATGCTACGATAGAAGTCACCAGCTCCGGCAGGGAGGTTCCCATTGCCACGATTGTAAGTCCGACCAGCATCGGACTCATGCCGAATGACAACGCAATTCTCTGTGCATTATCTACAACCAGATCACCACCCCACACAATTGCAAGCAGTCCGCCTAAAATATACAGAATGATCATAGGGATTGACAGCTGCTTCTTTTCTCCTTCTTCTGCATCTGCTTTTTCAATCTCGGTCCGGTTCTTTAATGCAGAGCGTACTACCACAATCAGATATACCACCAGTCCAATCAGTAATACAATTCCTTCAATGCGGCTTAACTTGCCATCCAATAAAAACAGAAATAACAGCACCGTTACTCCGATATTAATCGGCATATCCCGCTTCAGAATCTCCATGTCGGTAGCAAATGCCTTAATTGCCGCACAGACCCCAATCACCACCAGCAGGTTAAATATGTTCGAGCCTATTACATTACTGATTGCGATCTCATTACTTCCTGTAAGTCCTGCAGTGATACTGACTGCTGCCTCCGGTGCACTTGTTCCCATTGCAACGATCGTAAGACCGATCACCACAGACGGAACCCGCAACAATCGTGCCACCGCCGATGCACCATCCACAAAAAAATCCGCTCCCTTAATCAATAAAACAAATCCCACGATCAGATATACATATACCAGAACAGGAATCCGCTCCGGTAATTCCATGATCATATTCCAGCTATTCGCAATTGCCTGCATGCTTCTACTGCCATCCCTTCGCCTTATATTTATTTCTCATTGCTTTATATTCCTTCAAAGTGCCTATCATTGTATACTATTCGAAATCGTCTGTCAATCATCCGGCTACCAGTTCCGGTCTTCCTTTTTCCGCAACAGCTCTTCCATATCCAATGCAGCCTCAGTCTCGGCAGGTTCGCCTGTCTGCTTCTTTTTGCGGGAAGCCTTCGCTTCCTGTCTGGTCTGCTGCTTTGCCTGTCTGAGTGCCTGCTTCTGTGCCTTTTGCTCTGACTTTTCTGCTGCCTTCTTCTGCTTTTCATCTAATACATCCGTACCAGCCGTTTTCTTTTCTGCACCTGCCGTTTTCTTTTCCGCACCTGCCGTTTCCTTTTCCGCACCTGCCGTTTTCTTTTCCATACCAGCCGTTTTCTTTTTGGTGCCGGCTGCTTCCGGATGCTCCTTCTTCCATTTTCGTCTCTGCTTCCACTGTGTGAACCAGTCCAAATAATCCATACCCATTCGTCTTGCTGCAATATCAAGCAGGAACAATACCAGCGCCGTGATCAGGAACGGAACTGCCAGATTGGTTCTTGCGCGTACAGTCTCCAGCTTGTCATCGAATACCGGATCCTCATATGTGATATAGGCTCCGTTTACCTGTGAGACAAATGCCTCCAGACCATCCGCTGTCTGGTCAAATCGGTACTCCGGAGAATACTGCATAGCCGTAGCTGTAACCATACTTCCCTGTATCTCACTGCCTTTCTGATTCTTCAGTGCAATCGTATATACACCGGTATCTTCCATGGCAAGACTTGCCTCATATTCGCCCGGTGCCACCGGATCCAGTGTAATCTCCTGCTGTTCACCGGCTGCATTCGTACAGACTGCCGTCACCTTGGTCTCCTTATCGTACTTATCGGTTGTATAATGGATCACAGCCGAATTTCCTTCCTGTGTGATTTCTACCTGATCCCCATCCAGACTGGTATTGGACACCACATAATTGATCATGTTATCCCATAGCTGCGTATAATTCTCCCAGTTGGCCCAGTTACCGGTCCACTCATTGGTCGCATCCGTATTCCATGCAATAGTGCGTCCCAGTCCGTATTGCCAGGTGGAAAGAATCGGATCCCCTTCCTCTGACTGCAGGATCACTGTTGCCTGTGATTTCGCCGTTGACCCGATATAACCCAGCAATGTCGGTACACCGTCATTCATAACACCTTCAATAATCGATGAATTAGCAGTTATTACCGGAGTAAATTCCTCATTGATCAGATAACTCTTGGATGATAAAAATATTTCCTGCACAAAAATCTTTGGAATCCCACTATTAATATCTGTATAGTAAAAGCGTCCGTTACATTGATTCGCCAGTTTCTGCAGCAGCACCTGGTCCGAATCCGGTCCCACTGCAACGGTTGACAGCGTGATTCCACCATCGTTGATCTTCTTTACCACATCCTCATAGCCGGTATAATAGTCCTGTCCATCCGTCAGCAGGATAATATGTTTTATCTGTGCATCCGTATTGATCAATTGTTTTGCTGCCGCATCCAGTGCCGGATAAATACTGGTTCCGCCACCGGAGCCGATCTGTCCGATTCCACCGGTGATTTCCGACTGATTGCCTGCCGACTGCATCGGCACTACCCAGTCATAGGAATCATCAAATGCCAACACACCTACCTGATCGGTCGGTTTCAGACTTTTCACACCTTCCACGGCTGCCTCTTTTGCCAGATCCAGACAGGTTGCTCCATTACTGCCATTGGCAGATACCTCCATACTGCCGGAATGGTCAATTACCATAGCAATTGCCATCGTCGGAACTTCCCGTTCTCCTTCCAGGAACATATTAACCGGAAGTACCGTCTCCAATGGCGTATCCTGATAAGCTCCCATGGCAAAACTGTTGTCACCGCCGGTACAGATCAGTCCTCCGGCATAATCTCTGACATAACTTTCCAGAATATCCATGAATCCGTTACGCAGATCCATGGCATTTACATTCACCATTACCACTGCCTTGTACTGGATCAGCTTTGACATCTCATCCGGCACACCGGTCGGTGTGATCTGATCGTACTGAACACCGCAGGCATCCAGGATCCCGGCCAGTGCATTGCCCTCTCCGGCGGTACCCTCCACCAGCAGCAGCTTCGGTTCTGCCTCTACCTGTGTAAATGCACTATATTCATTATTCATACTCATAGTGTCATTCACCGGCTCCACCATCACCCGGTAATCCTGTGTTCCGTTACTTTCTCCGACATCCTGGAATACAAACTGATTCTCACCGGCTGTCAGATTGACATTCGACTGTCCCTTTAATGTTCTTCCACAATAAAGACTGACCACTGCCTGTGTTTCCACATTACTTTCGATTGTCACCTTTACATTAAAAGTATCTCCGACATGTACATATTCCGGCAGTTCCAGATTACTTACATAGACTTCATTTCCGACATTCTGTTCCAGCTTTATTACTTTCACATCCACGTTCTGGGAACTGACCGTACCTGCCATCTTGGCAATGCTTCCTGCATTTTCCAGTCCATCTGTGATCAGCACCAGTCGTTTCGCTGTATCCTCCGGAAATACCGTCATAGCTGTAGAAACCGCCTTTTCCAGATTCGTTGCAGTTGCCACCGGCTGGGAAGATAATTCCGTAAAGATCTTCTTCTCCGTCACAAACTGATCTACCAGCACATTATCACCGAATACCACAACACCTGCCTGATTCTTCTTCGGCATATCCGCAATTGCATTCCGAATGTACTCTGAGATATCATCCAGATTCTTTTCGTTACTGTCTGACATATCTACAAGGAAGATCGTCGTCACTTCCTTCGATGTGATTCGAAAGCTCAGACCGCACAGAGTCAGGATCAGAAGCAGAGCCACCACTCCACGCATGACCAGATATTCTATTTTCTTCCTGTGGCTCTGTATCCGCAGAAAACGACCGGAATAAATCAGTCCGGCCACCACCACCGGAATTAACAATAACCACCAGGGATTACTTACCTCTATGCTCATAGCTTTCCTCCACCTCTAATGCTGTCTGATATAAATAAACCATTCCACACCCAGTGCCAATAGCAGAATCAGAATGATCCAGTTACGAAGCTCTCTTCCACCGGTCAGGTTCTTATTATCTTCACCGGCTGTTTCTCCAACTTCTACTGCCGCTTCCTCCAGATGCGATTCTGCTTCCACCGGAAAGCGCACTACAAACTGCTCCTGCCGTTCCTCACCGTTTACTGTCTGTGCCACGGAATATACACCGGCCTGCGCCGTATCTGTATATGCATTTGTAGTAACGGCTGTCGGCAGCGTCACCACTGCTCCTGCCGGTGAAGTTACCGTCAGATCGGAACCGTTCAGATTGCCGTTAAAAACGATCTTATCGCCGGTCTCATAGTCATTCTGAGGAACCATTCCGCTCACCATCATATATTCCGTCAGATTGGAGATCAGAATCGGAAACTCTGCCTGAAGTGCGAGATCCGAATCATGCAGGTCAAATCCAAGTACTGCAATTCTCCTGCCTCCGGCTTCGCCGTAATATCCAACGCAATGATCTCCGCTTGTAAGAAAGCTGTCTGCCCAAAGCGGCCGCTCCAGACTCTCTGCTGCCGTTGCTCCGAAGCTGAAGCCTGCCACATACTGTGTCACCTCTGTATCGGTAAATGCCAGACTCACATTGCTTAGCTTCTCTTTTACCGTCACCTGGGTACCATCCGGCGGATTCACATATAATATATTTCCCTGCTCCGGCAGTTCCTCCGGAATCACACCATCAAAAATATAAAAATCATAGGATTCTGTTTTTCCCACCGCACTCAGCTGGCTGGTCTTATACAGATCCACCCAGTCCATATTGGAGATTGCCTTTTCCAGAAACATATTATCTTCTGTTACCAGCAATGCCGTTTTTCTGCTCTCTGCGCTGACTACCGCATAGGCACGGTTATCGGCTGACAGATCATCCTGATTGTTCAGCTCTGCCATCAGAATATCTCCCTGAAAATCAATCTGTTCAAAGAAAAAGTTCTGAGAAGACTTCGCCGGAATCGTAACACTCTGCACCTTGAGCAGGGTATTGTCTCCATAAAGGTTCACATCCGTTGTGACCGATTCATCTGTATCATTCGTAATCTTTCCGATCACAGTCGTACTCCGTCCGCCATTCTCATCCTGCTGGGAGCCATAGCTTAAATAGTCCATCGACAGATTCTTATAATCCGTATAAAGGTTCACCACAGTTGCATCCAGATTTCCGAGCTCCAGCGGTGCATCTGTAAAGAATACTGCTTCATATTTATCCAGCTGGCTTACCATGGATGTCACTACGCTGACTGCGGGCGTTGCATCACCGCTCAGATCCGTAACCGCCAGCTGTTTTAACTGTTTTTTCAATGCCTGCTTATCCTCGGCATTGGTCTTTAAAATTCCTGCCTCCTGATTGGATGTCAGGACCGTGATCTGAGCCGTCTCACTTAGGGAATCGATATAATTACAGGCCCGCTCGACTGCTTCTTCCATCCGGGTCCGTTTCTCATTATAACGGATGCCCATACTGGCACTGGTATCCAGCACCAGAATCACGTTATTATACATCTTTCCTCCGGTCTTTAAATACGGAGCCATTAATGCAACGATCAGCAGACACACTGTCAGGATCTGAAGAATCATCAGAATATTCTTCTTCAGTTTCTCCCACGGCTTGGTCGCCTCGACACTATGATAGATTTCCTTCCATAAAATACTCGAAGAAAACGGATATTCCTTTGCTTTCTGCTTTAACATATAAAGCAGGATAATGACCGGTATCAGAAGCAGAAACGCTAACGGCCACCAGTTTGTTATTTCCATATTATATGTCTCCCTTATTTGCGAACAATCATTCCCTGATTGCATATCGTATCAAACAGAAATCGATCCAGCGGTTCATCTGCTGCCATCTGTATATAGGAGGCCTCGTATTTTTTCGCCAGCTCTTTCAAACGATTCTGCATATTCTGCAATGCGATTTCATATTGTTCCACGGTACTTCGGTTCAGCGTCAGCCGCACCTCTTCTCCGGTCTCCATATCCAGAAGATTGACTACTCCTTCCCCTTCTATGGCAAGCTCCTGTCTTGCCAGAATCTGGATCAGGATGATCTGCTGTTTCTTATATCGGAGATATTTCAGGGCCGGTTCGATGCCATTCTCATCCAGAAAATCACTGATCACAATTGATACTCCGCTGCCCGGATATTGCCTCGCCATGATCGCCCGGTTCAGATCGGTCCCACCGTCAAACTCCATCCGTTCCAGCTCGTCCATGATCCGCTGAAACGCCTGTCTGCCTGCCAATCCTTTACCCAGCTGCAGAGTACCTTCCTGCATCTGACTGACATAGACGCGGTCCAGATTATTTAGCACCAGATACGCCAGTGCCCCTGCCAGCTGCAGTGCCTGCCTAGTCTTCGGCGGCTCTCCGAATGTCATGGATTTCGATGCATCCACAAATATCTGGAACACGCCTTCCTTCTCTTCCATAAACTGCTTGATATATAATCTGTCCAGTCTTCCATATGCGCTCCAGTCGATCCTGCGGATATCATCTCCCGGAATATATTCCCGATAATCCGAAAATTCCACAGAGGAACCCTTGGCACTGGACTTTCGTCCACCGCTCATTCCGTAGGACATTCTGGCATTCATTGCGATTGCAAGGTTATTTAATTTATTAAAAAAATCCTGGTCAAAAATCCGCTCTGCCATTCATGCTTCTCCACTCTGCTACTGTTGCTGCTTTAATAACTGTGCAATAATCTTATCCGGTGTCACACCATCTGAGATTGCTTCAAAATTACAGATAATACGATGGCGCAGTACCGGAAATGCCACATACTGGATATCCTCAAACGACACGTTATACCGGTTCTCCATCAACGCTCTTGCCTTGGCAGTCTTAATGATTGCCTGTGCCGCACGCGGGCTGGCACCGTTTGTCACATATTTTTTCGTTACTTCCGGTGCATCTGCAACCTCCGGATGTGTATTGTAAACCAGATTCATCGCATAATCCATAACTGCATCCGCAATCGGCATATCATAGATCACCTGACGGATTCTTAAGATATCCTCAGCTGTCATTACCGGATTCATCACCGCTTCTTCCCGATTGACCGTCAGATTTACGATTTCCTTCAGTTCTTCTTTGGATGGGAATCGCACATTTAATTTAAACAGGAAACGGTCCAACTGTGCTTCCGGCAGTGGATATGTGCCCTCATTCTCAATCGGGTTCTGCGTTGCCAGTACCATAAACGGCTTCGGTAATAAATACGTCTGCTTACCGACCGTAACGGTCTTTTCCTGCATGGCCTCCAACAGGGCGGACTGTGTCTTCGGTGTTGCACGGTTGATCTCATCCGCCAGAACGATATTGGAGAAAACCGGTCCCGGCTCGAACTGGAATTTATTCTGATTCTCTTCCCGGATGATCAGGTTCGTACCTGTCACATCGGCCGGCATCAGATCCGGTGTAAACTGGATTCTTGAAAATGCCAGATTCATGGCTTTGGAAACAGCCTTTACCATCTGCGTTTTACCAAGTCCCGGAACACCTTCCAGTAATACATTTCCATCTGTCAGGATTGCGATCAGCATCTGTCTTATGATTGCCTTCTGTCCGATGATCGCTTTTCCTATTTCCTCTTCACAGCTTTGGATCTGATAAATGATCTGCTGCATTTCCTGTTCATTCTGTACCATAGTAACTCTCCTTACTCATTATTTAAGTCCTTGAAATAAGACTTTACTATATCCTGAACTCCACTCGGATAGTTGGAGCCTTCTACCTTGTTATACGCATTCTTTGAATAATTTCCGATCACCTGCTGATAATCAATGGAGGTGCCGGACCATGCCTCACCACCCCGCTGGGTCAGACTGCCGGAGGAATCATTGACCTTTCCATCCAGACGGCCATTCTCCTGGAACTGCCGGTTCGGAATCGTAATCATCTTTCCGTTTCTGGCAGATGTCCGTTCTGTACCGTCCTTGCTTCCGGTATTATAACCACCACCCTGACCGTTTCCGTTCTGTCCGTTTCCGGTGGAAGCCTGTCCGCTCTGACCATTCTGTCCGCCTTGACCATTCTGACCGTTTTGCCCATTTTGGCCATTTTGACCATTCTGACCGTTTTGCCCGTTCTGATTATTCTGGCCATTCTGACCATTCTGATTGTTCTGACCATTTTGATTGTTCTGGCCATTCTGACCGTTCTGACCATTCTGGTTATTATTGGCGGTCTGGCTTCCCTGTGCAGACTGGTTTGCATTGGCTATTGCCTGCTTAGCACTCTGTAACTGTTGCTGGGATAATGTTCCGTTCCGCATGGCCTGTGCTGCCTGCTGCATGGACTGTGCCGCCTGCTGCATATTGGAATCTCCGGTCTGGTCCGCCTGCTGCTTTGCCTGTTCTGCCAGCTGCTGCATCTCGTCTGCAATTGCCTGCTTTTCGGCATCACCGGTCGTATCATCCATATTTTCCAGATCCTTCTGAAGATCCTGCAATCCCTGTGCCAGTTGTTTTGATGCGCTCTGATTTTCTCCCTGCATAGAATCCGCCAGAGAACGCAGCTCCTGTCTGGCAGCCCGTGTATCCGTCTGATCTGCCTGCTGATCTACCTTAACTGCAATCCGTTCCTTAGCCTTTTCCAGTGCTTCTGCCGTGTCCACATCACTTAACTCCTTGCGGGACTGTTGTAATAGGGAGAGCAGTTCCTCTTTTTCCTGTTGGGAAAGCTCTTCCATCTTCTCGATTTTCTCGATTGCATCGTCTACCTTAGCAACTTCATCCTTTACCTGCTGTGCAATTGCATGCTGTTCCTGTGCCCGATCCTTTGCGGCTGTTGGTACAAAGCTCAGTCCCAGAAATACAGCCGCCAGGCCAAACATCATTGCCAGCTGCTTTCCCTTAGGCTTTAACGGAAACAGCTTCCGGATGTTTACCAACTTCAGCCTTGCCAACGTATCCCGTTTCTGAATTATACTGATACTATCTTCTTTCCCGGCAAGCTCATAAGATGTGATCAAACGTTCCTGAAATCCCTGTGCATCCAGCCTCAAAGCCGCCTGCTTCATATCCGGCCGTTTCAGAATACCGAGAACCATACCGGCCACGACTCCGGCCGCCACTGCGATCAGTGCATACTGCACTGCGAAATACCATGGTACGAATAATGAGATCAGCGATATGACTACCGCAGCTCCAAACCCGGCAAGCATGCCGAAAAGAAGCATCTGCAGTACTGCCTTTTCACTCAGTCTTCTCCGTACCCGTTTCACATATTTTTTTATCTCTGCATCTAATCCATTCATATGTCAGCCTCCTGTCTACGGCTCATAACATCTTTCATCTACTCCTGTAGTGTCTGCTGAGGGACTTCTCCCACCTGCTGTACCGGTTCTACATTCTGCACCGGTGGTACTGCTGCTACCTGCTGTACCGGCTCCACATTCTGCACCGGCGGCACTGCTGCTGCCTGCTGCATTGGCTGTGGAGGTGCATATATCGGCTGCGGAGGCATCTGCTCCTGCATCTGCGGTTGTCCTTGCATCATCTGCGGCTGATACAGCTGTGGCTGTGGTGCAACCGGCATTCCCTGCAGCTTCTGCGCTTCCATCTGCTTCGGGACTTTCTTCTTCCGCTTCTTGATCGGATTCAGCTTTCTTGCAGCCATCCGTAAGAAAAAGAAACTAAGCAATCCACTGATGATCACATTCACCGGAATCCATGCATATGACAGAATCGGCGTGATCACTCCAAACATATCTGCTTCTCTTAAAATCTCCGCTATAGATGTCAGATTCATCACCCGCATCATATAATCAAAAAATCCGGTCAACGGTGTCAGGATCATAATAAACGGCGTTGGTCCGAAGTTCGGATCCGGCGGATTCATCATCTGGTCTGTCACAGCCGCATAAGCAATCGCCTCGACTCCCAGAACTCCGCCACAGATAATCAACGGAAGAAACAGAACTCCAAACTCGATCAGAAATGTCATTACGATGGATGCTATTGTCTTCTTAAACGCACTGGAACAGAACACACCGATACTGCCTACTAATATTGCCACTACCAAAATCATCACAATAAATCCAAGCAGTGCGAACCAGTTCAGACCACCAAGCACGAAAGAAATCGCCATGATCGGTATACTTGTAACAATAAACATAATAAAATTTGACAGGGATGCCAGAAGCTTTCCCCATATGATAGAAAACGGCTTCTCCGGTGTCGTCAGCATGATCTCCAGCGTCTGCTTCTCACGTTCTCCGGATATCGAACCTGCTGATAAAATCGGAACGATCAGAAGTGTAATTCCGAGCTGTGTCCAGCCGATTACCTGAAAGATATACAGGAACCCGGAAAAATCAATCGCATCTCCGTTACTGCTGAATGCGCCGGATATTCCACCAACCGCATTTACACTGAAGATCATAACAACTGCGATCAGTGCCAGTACAATATTATAAAACATCAATGCCAGAGGAATCTTAATACTTCTGGAGCCTAAGCGTAATTCCTTTCTTAAAATCGGATTCATTTTCTTTTTTGTATGACTCATCGTTTTTCACCCCCTGTGATCTCAAGGAAGAGTGTTTCCAGATTGCCTTCCTCTCTGTGGAATCCGCTGACTTTCACGCCACTTAAGATCAGATTACTCAAAAGCTGCGCCATATCTGCTTCTTCCCCGCAGAATGCAATAATGATCTCGTTATCACGGATCGATAATTTCTGTACCTGCGGAGTCTGTCTTAAGATCTGGATTGCCTGATCCTTATTCTCCAGGATCTGAATGGTAAGCGGATTCGCCTGTCTGGACTGTTTGGTGATCTCCTCTACCTTTCCGTTCGCGATCAGGTTGCCTTTCTCCATCACACCGATGCTGGTACACATCTCTCCCAACTCCGGCAGAATATGGGAACTGATAATAATGGTCTTTCCCATAGAGCCTAAGTTCTTCATGATCTCTTTCAATTCGAATCTGGCTCTCGGATCCAGACCGGATGCCGGCTCGTCCAGAATCAGAAGCTGTGGATTGTGAATCAGCGCTCTTGCTACACATAACCGCTGCTTCATACCTCTTGACAGTCCATCCACATAGGAATCCGCCTTATCCGATAAATTCACCAGATCCAGCAGTCCTAGTGATGTTTTACGGACAGTTTCTCCGTCAATCCCATACATGGAGCCATAAAAGTCCATATATTCCATCACCTTAAAATTATCATAAACACCGAAGAAATCCGGTACATAACCTACTTTCCGTTTGATCAGTTCATTATGGTTCAGGGAGTCGATTCCATCCACGTATACCTCTCCCCAGTCTGCCTGAAGCAGACCGCAGATAATTCGCATAGTTGTTGTCTTTCCTGCTCCGTTCGGCCCTACAAAGCCGAATATCTCGCCCTTGTCAATGTGGAGGTTTAAGTTATTCAGTGCACGATATTTACCATATGTCTTTGTCAGATTTCGAATCTCAACCATTATTTTTCACCCCCAATCAGAGAAATTACAGGTGCATGACAGTTACCATTGCCGCTTCCGTCTACATATCGAATCTTCATCCAACCGTTTTCATCAATATAAGGTACCAGATCCGTTACCTCATCTGTATTTATAAATACCTGTTCATACTGACTGCTCTCGCAATTATACAGCCATACCTCTGCCTCTTCATCTGAATAATAATCAGCGTATAATTCATCATCGGAGGATCCGGTATCTGTAGAATCCGTATGTTTCCGAAGCAAGGCGCCGTTCAGGTTCAGCTTACCGAAATCATACAAGACATTCATTTCCGTTTCACCATACATATACCGTTCATTATCATCATAAAGGATATCATATCCATCCGGATATATGTTCCGGTCATAGGAAATGTTATTACCGCCCACCATATACTGGTTAATATCCGAAATAAAGGTCGTATAGCCCCGATACTCCTCCGGTACTTCTGTAAAATAGGAAACCGCTACCTGGGAAGAATAGACCTTTCCGGCCTTCTCCGATAACAGATCCTCAGAATACCCTTCTACCATACCGAATACCATGCCCTGATTCAGATCCAGCGTGTTCTGCTTCTCATTCATGATTTTATAAATATTCTGATTCTGAACTGCTTTCTTATAGTTTTCGTTTCCCTGAAAGAACCACCGTTCTGACGGTGGATTTTTCATCCATTCCTCACAGTCATAGGAAAGAGAACCGATTCCTTTATTATCTGCTTTCTCAATAGTCTTGGTCTCGCCGTTCTTCATATCTCCCAGGACACAGTAGATATCGTTATAACAAAAGACAACATTCTTCAGATCGTATCCGGTCTGGTTTGTAACATCACCTTCCACATCGGACAGAGTGCAATTCAGATTCAGGGCAAACCCCTCTGCCTGAATCGGCTCACTCTTCTTTATCAATACATTATAGGATGTAAATGGCTGTCCCTTATTTACGTTTATGGAAAGTCTGTCCGCATCCTCCAGAACTGCGTAATTATAATTGGTCGTTCCAAGACTGGAGTAGTCATAATTACTGTCCCCCCAGGTTGTAACACTGCTATATCCTTCTGCCAGCGGCATGCTGTAGCTTGCCGCTTTCGGACTTTGCATGGTCACATACGCCCGTGTTTCCAGCGTACTTCCGCTATACTCCAGAATCTCTACAGCATCCATAAACGGACGATGGATCCGATATATCATACTCGTTCCGAATACAACTACCGTGAATCCGGCAGCTATGATCGGAATTATAATCCACATCTTTTCCCGCTTGTCCTTCGCTTTCAGTATCAGATATACGATCGGACCAATTGCAAGTACATAAACAAGGAAAATTGCCGCATATAATAACGGATTCGGTCGTTTGTTGCCATCCGAACTGTTTACTGCAGTCTGCATCTTCCACTCACTGTATGGTTCTGAATCTCCCTGTATCATATCTTCATAGTTTTCTGAATTTCCGGCCTTTGCGAGAATATTCGATGCCAGAATTCCCCGATCCCGCATACTGACAATCGGCTCCATTGCCAGATCATAATCCAGCATTACAATCGTTCCCTTGGATCCGTAACCGGTCTTCCACGCAGATGCTCCCGGTGCAATATTGTTCTGAATATCTTCCCAGCCACAGCTGCTTAAATCCGCTGCATCCACCTGCACTGCATCGTCTTCGCTGCTTCCGGCAACAAACAATCTCTTCTTGCTCAAGCTGCCGATCGTTACCGGACAGGCATTACCTTGAAATGCTTCCAGAACCGTAGATGCTTTCGATCCGGTTCCCAATATCAGGATTCCACCATCGTTCACCCAGCTTAAGATCGCCTGCACCTGCTTATCGGACAGCTGTGATGTATTGTAATTATCGATCAGGATATAATGACAAGTCGATAATCCTTCTCCGTTTTCCGGAAGAGTCGAAGCATTTAATTGAATCATTTTAGAGGAAACAATGCCGCTTCCGGTGCTGACAGATACTGCATCAAAATAATTCAGTCCTGTATAATCATCACTCAATACACCAATAATTGCCTCATTTCCTACCTGAATCGTAGTAACCTTTTCCTGCGCCGAATACAGGATTTTATCTTTGTCATTTACCAGTTCTACTCGCAGAAATGTAGCATTGGAAATATTCGGGATCAGTATGGATGCAGTCTTGGCACCGCCACTTGGAATTACTATAGAATGCTCATATGCAACAGCCTCCTGATCATAGTCACACGGAACGATCACTCGGATCTTACCGCTGAAATCTTTACCGGAATTAGAGGCATTCACTGTGATCGGAACTGATTTTCCCTGAAAAACAACCCCATCCAGCCCGGTTTCTACCGTTACATTAAAATCCGGATTACTGACATCCTTATCTTTCTCTTCTTCTGCAGCTGCCGTGCCTGCCGGGATCAAAACTACCATCAGTACTGCCAGAAGAATACTCAACCATAGTCGCTTCTTTTTCATCCTTGCTTCCATCCTTTCTATACTGTCGGGAGCAGAACTTCAAATACAGTTCCGCCTTCATCGGAACGAACGCGAATCATTCCGTTATGCATATCAAATATATTTTTAGCTATCGCCAGTCCCAGACCGGTACCGCCTTCTTTGCTGGACCTGGAGGTGTCTCCGCGGTAAAACTTATCAAATATCTTATCTAGATCCTTCGGAGCGATCAGTCTTCCGTAATTAATGATCGAAACTCTTACCCTATGCGTCTCCGGATAATTCTGAATCTCAATCTGAATCTGCTTCCCTTCCGCGCCATACTTGATCGCATTTCCCATCAAATTGCCGAAAGCTCTGGCAAGCAATTCCCCATCACCATCAATATAAATCTTTTCCGGAGGAAATACCGTATAGCACTCCAGATGCGCCTCCATAAGACTCGGATAAAATTCATCTAGGATCTGTTCCATAAACTGCTTTAAATCTAACCGGCTTTTTGTAATTACCATCTTGTTTTTCTCATATCTGGTAAAATCAAACAGATCCGTAACCAGTCCTTCCATCCGCACTGCCTTATCATATGCAATATGGAGATATTTCTTTTCCGTTTCTTTATCCAACTGTTCCGGATTCTGTAAAAGATTCAGATACCCGAGAATAGAAGTCAGCGGTGTCCGCAGATCATGCGCCACATTGGTGATCAGTTCATCCTTTACATGTTCTGCCTCCCGTTCCTTAGCTATCGTTGTCTTTAATTCCATCTGCATAGCATTCACGGCAATTGCAAGATCTTCCAGCTCACCAAACGGCCGGATCGGAATCTTGGTTTCCAGATCTCCGTTTTTAATTCGTTGCACACCGCTGATGATTTCCCGGAAATAATTAACCATGGGAGCTGTCATTACAATGTAATATACAAAAAAACAAAATACCGTTATAATTGCCAGAAGCCACCAGATACCCGGCTCTGTCTGTCTCATGATCGTAAAAATATCTTCCGGTGTCCCTATCAATGATTTTTTTAATGTAATCCTTGCCAGATTCCATTTCACCAGCTGAATAAATGCTATCACACTGATATCTGACAGAAACGTAAGTATGCAGCTGATGATGGCATATCCTGCCAATTGTACCCGAAAACTTTTTAAAATATTAAGCTTCAATTTTATATCCAACTCCCCATACGGTTTTTATCAGAGATGGATTCTTCGGGTCATCTTCTATCTTCTCCCGCAGTCTCCGAATATGCACCATCACGGTATTGTTCACCTCGTAAACCTGTTCCTTCCATACCTGTTCAAAAATCTCATCCGTGCTATATACCCGGTTCGGATGTCCGGCCAGCAGGCAGAGGATCTCGAACTCAATCGGTGTCAGCGCCAGTTCTTCATCTCTGCGCTTTACCCGGTGAGAGGACTTGTTGATTTCCAGATCCCGGACTGTGATCATATCCGGACTTGCCGAAACTCCCTGAATCGCCTGATAACGCTTCAGCTGTGATTTTACACGTGCCGTCAGCTCCAGCGGATTAAACGGCTTCGTTACATAATCGTCTACGCCGGTACCAAATCCCAGAATTTTATCCATGTCCGCAGTCTTCGCACTCAGCATGATGATTGGAATATTACTGGTTCTCCGAATCCGTCTGCAGGTCTCCATTCCATCCATCTTCGGCATCATGACATCCAGAATGATCACCCGGATTTCCGGATGTTCCTTTAACTTCTCTAAGCACTCCTCGCCATCATAAGCCTTAATTACATCAAACCCATCATTATTCAGGTAGATTTCTACCAGATCTGCGATTTCCTGTTCATCATCTACTACTAAAATTGTCGCCATTTCTATTCCCCCGAAAATATGATTCTTTCCTCTGTTATCGTATCACAAAAGAATCTGCCGTACCTTACGAACTTCTTACGATTTCTTAATATATCCCTTATTGTATCCGGTCATTTTATATGCGGAAGATGCTGTTTCCGATAAATTCACGCAGGATGGAATTATTCGGGACAGCCTGACCATCGATTCCAAGAAAATAATCCAGAAACTTTAAAAGCCGTTTTGCCTCCTGATACTCCGGTGCATCATGCGAGATTGCAAACAGCAACGGTTCCGCATACTGCTTGATGACACTCAGCTCATAGATCAGCGCAGAATTAAACATTACATCCGCTTCCTCCTGATATGGGAAAATATTATTTTCTTCTCCGCGTCGTACAGAATGCCACATTGCGATCGTATCCTGTGCGGAGTTCCCTCTGGTACGTGCATCTCTGACAATCCGGCGGATCAGCCGTCCATCGGTGGTCGAGATTCGGTTATGCTGGTCGATGTTTAAACTCGTCAGTGCACTGATATAAATCTTAAACTTACTTTCATCCGGAAGCTGTGCCGACATCTTCGGATTCAATCCATGGATTCCTTCTATAACTAATACATCTCCGGTCCGGAGCTGCTTATAATCTCCCTTATACTCCCGTCTTCCGGTATGGAAATTAAACCGCGGCAGCTCTACGGTCTCTCCGGCCAGCAGGCGGCTCATATCGGAATTAAACTGTTTCATATCAATCGCTTCAATACATTCGAAATTGTAATTGCCATCTGCATCTCTCGGTGTATCTTCCCGGTTGACAAAGTAATCATCCAGTGCGATTGGATGCGGACGCATACCATAGGCCCGCAGCTGGATACTCAGACGATGGGAGAAGGTTGTCTTGCCGGAGGAGCTCGGACCTGCGATCAGTACAATCTGCTTACCGTCCCGTTCAATCTTTTCCGCAATCTCTGCAATCTTTTTCTCCTGTAATGCTTCCTGCACCAGAATCAGATTCTCCATATCCCCCGATGCGATCACATCATTTAAGGCACCTACGGTATCGACATTCAGCATCTGGCTCCAATCCTCGGATTCCTTCAGCACCCGGAACAGCTTCTTCTGTGGTTCAAACGGTGCCAGTGTCTCCGGCTCCTGCATAGTCGGCATCTGAAGTACAAATCCGGCGCTGTATAAAATCAGGTCAAAGCAATGAATATAGCCGGTACTCGGTACCATATATCCGTAATGATAATCTTTATAATCCTCAATACTATACATATTGGTCGAGGATACCCGGCGATACTGGAATAAACGCACCTTATCCTCCATTCCCTCTGCCGCAAACTGTTTCATGGCCCGATCGGTGCTGACACTTTCTTTTTTGATCGGAATATCTTCCCATATCAGATCCTTCATTCTCCGTTTAATCGCAAACAGCAGATCCTCACTGATTCCATCCGGAAGTCCCTCAATCTCACAATAGTAGCCATCTCCCATAGAATACATTACGCGGACCTGAATATCCTTGGAATGCTCCATAACATCATCAATTGCCTTCAGCATCAGAAGTGTTGCACTCCGTTTATAAGACTGGAAACCGATCTCATCTGCCACGGTCAGAAACCGGATCTCGGTACCGTCCTGTACCTTCTTATGTAGCTCACATAATTTCCGGTTCATATATGCCAAAACGATATCATGCTTTTCACGCTCCTGATATCGTTCCGCTAATTCCAGCAGTGTAATTCCTTCCTCCAGTGTTACCTGCTCACCATATACCTTTACTGTAATTTCGCCCATAATAATACCTCCTAAATTTGTTTCCGGTCTTTTCTTTATAAATAGTATGTCTACAGAATCGTAACCGGACTTCCTGTATCCAGACAGGTGATCTGCAGCTGTTCCTCCCCGGCCTCTTTAAGCTTCTCCCGCAGATATCCAGCCATAAATTCTATAAATATATGCTCCAGTCCATAATGCGTAGCATCCATAATTACCAACCCCATATCGACTGCATCAATTCCTTCATGGTGTCCGATATCCCCGGTGATCAGAATATCTGCCTTCTGTTTCAGTGCATTTTCAATTTCACTTTTTCCGGACCCTGGGCAAACCGCCACTTTTCTTACTTTTTTCGTTATATCTCCATATACCGTCACATTTTTCAAATCAAACTGTTCTTTTACCTTTTCTGCCAGCAGACGTACCTCCACAGCCTCTTTCAGCAATCCGGTCCTGCCAATTCCCTCCGGCTGTCCGTCTATCACCGTAGTCACATCCAGCGGCACAGTCTCTGTCAGCTCCAGCTTCTCCGCTGCCAGCTCTGCCATGCCACCTTTAATATCAAAATTCGTATGCATTGCATAATAAGCAATCCGATTCGATGCAAGTGCAAGGATTCTCCGTCCGATCATGGAATGATTATTAATCTGCTTCACCGGTTTAAATATCATAGGATGATGTGTCAGGACCAGATCTGCCTGAAGCTCCACCGCCTGTTTGATCACAGAATCCGAAGCATCCAGTGCGATCACAATCCGTTTAATCTCCTGTTCATCATCCCCTACCAGCAGACCTACATTATCCCATTCTTCTGCATATGTGACCGGAGAAAGTTCCTCCAGCCACTCCAGAATCTTCTTTAATCTCATAATTACCGTTGTGCCTCCCTGTTCTGTTCCAGGAGCAGTCTCACTTCTTCCAGCCGTTCTACGGCTTTCCGGGTGTTCTCCCGTTCCAGTCGTCTGCAGATAGTTTCATACTGCTTTTCTTCCTGTTTTAAATATTCTTCAAATATCCCGCATCTGTCACGAAGCAGACAGGCACCATACTGATATTCTAACGGTCTTTCATATGTTTCTTTTCCGGGTTTCGCCTGAATAACCGTATAGTATTTGCCTTCTTCTTTTATCATAGTTTCCTGTGTGATTTTCCATCCGCTTTTATGTAGATATCTCCGAACCTCCGGTATCTCCGACTGTGGCTGCAGCACTAATGTCTGCACCCGGTCAAGGCTTTCCCGTCCATTTTCTAAAATACGGATCATAAGCGGTCCACCCATGCCTGCAATTACAATTTCCTGCACCTCTCCCGGCTGCAGTTTTTCCAGTCCGTCCGACAACCGGCACTGTATCTGCCCGGTCAGATGCTCTCGTTCAATATGCTCCTGTGCCCGTGATAACGGTCCCTGTCTCACATCCATGGCAATGACCGTTCCTGCTATTTTCCTTCGTATCAGTTCTATGGACACATATCCATGATCACAGCCTATATCTGCTGCCGCAGAGCAGGTTTCGGCCATAGCCACGACCTGCTCCATTCTGAGCGAAAGTTCCATACTTCATTACTCCTCCAGGAAATCCTTTAACTTCCGGCTTCTGCTCGGATGACGAAGCTTCCGCAGTGCCTTTGCTTCAATCTGACGAATCCGCTCTCTTGTAACATTGAACTCCTTACCTACTTCCTCCAGAGTTCTTGCACGTCCATCATCCAGACCAAAGCGCAGTCTCAATACCTTCTGCTCACGATCGGTTAATGTATCCAGAACTTCAACCAGCTGTTCTTTTAACAACGTAAATGCAGCTGCATCTGCCGGCACCGGTACATTCTCATCCTGAATAAAATCGCCCAGATGACTGTCTTCCTCTTCACCGATCGGAGTCTCTAATGACACCGGTTCCTGAGAAATCTTCAGGATCTCACGCACCCGCTCTACCGGCATATTCATTTCCTTTGAGATTTCTTCCGGAGACGGTTCTCTGCCCAATTCCTGTAACAGCTGTCGCTGCACGCGCACCAGCTTATTAATAGTCTCTACCATATGAACCGGAATACGGATCGTTCTCGCCTGATCCGCAATTGCTCTGGTGATTGCCTGACGGATCCACCAGGTTGCATATGTGGAGAACTTATATCCCTTCTGGTAATCAAACTTCTCTACAGCCTTGATCAGACCCAGATTTCCTTCCTGGATCAGGTCTAAGAACAGCATACCTCTTCCGACATACCGTTTTGCAATACTGACTACCAGACGCAGATTCGCCTCTGCCAGCTTCTTCTTTGCCCGTTCGCCCTCCGGTCCGCCTTTTTCCATTAATTTGGCCAGCTCGATTTCCTCTTCGGCACTCAGAAGCGGCACCTTACCGATTTCCTTCAGGTACATACGAACCGGATCCTCGATGCTGACACCTTCCGGAATAGAGATATCAATCTGCTCTACCTCTCCGTCATCCATGTCATCGAACGGAATATCCTCCGGCTCCTCTTCTGTCATTGAAAGCACATCAATATTATTAGCCTCCAATGTATCATAGATCACTTCCATCCTCTGCTCATTTAAATCAACACCGTTGAAATGGCCAAGCACTTCTTTATCTTCCAGAACATTTTTCTTTTTCTTTGCCACTTCGATCAGTGACTTTAACTGCTCCTCAAACTTTGCGTCCATGTCCTTCTTCTCTTCTTTTACTTCCATGGTTTTCCATCCTTCCGTTTCATAATGATATTTTAACCGCACTCCAGAGAAATATTCCAATTCGGAATCTGTCCTCTTTGGCTGATTAAATCCTGTAGTTTACTATAATCCTGCAAATGTGCCAGTTGATTCTTAATACTCTCTTCCTTCACCTTCTGCACAATTTCAGTGATTATCAAAGAATTATCTTCCGGCGACGGCTCTATCTGCAGTGTCGTCTGCAATACAGAAGCCACCCGCATCTGTTCCTCCATATCCTCATACTGGTTGATCAGCAAAGCCGGATTAACCGCTCCGGTTGTCTCATATTGTTCAAACAGCTGCTCTGCCAGCCGGTGATACGGCTCATCCACAAAATCCTCCGGTGTGATCTTCTCTCTCAGCTGCGGAAAGAGCTGTGCCGGATAATTTACAAGCCAGGTCAGAAGCAGTCTCTGCGGCTGTTGCTTGCGTTCTTCCAGCCGCTCCCGCTTTCTTGTATCCTGTGGTGTTTCTTCCTGAACTGCCTCCTGATATTGTTTCCGTTCCATCTGATACTTTCCATATCGATTCACGGAATCCGTCAGTTTCTTTTTATCGATAAAATATTGATTGGCAATTGCCTCAATATAATTATCCCGTTCCAACGGATCCTTCAACACAGAGACCAGCTTCACTACTTCCTGCTGGAACTGTGTCCGTCCCTCCGGATCCTGCTGATTATAATTTCCGGCAGCGATTCGCACCTGAAACATCAGACTACTCTCTGCCTGTGCGATCCGCTTTTCAAACTCCTCAGCCCCCAGATTCTTCATAAACTCATCCGGATCCTTATATGGCTGCATATTGATCACTCTCGCAGAAATACCGACTTCCCGCAGGATCGGAATCGCTTTCTGTGCCGCATTGACTCCGGCACCATCACTATCATATGCCAGATATACCTTATCGGTATAGCGTTTGAGCAACATTGCCTGCTGAATGGTAAATGCCGTTCCCAGTGAAGCAGTCGCATTATCAAAACCCGCCTGATGCATAGAAATGACATCCATATACCCCTCACAGAGGATATAGCCTTCCCGCTTCGATCTCCGTGCCAGATGAAAACCGTACAAGTGCCTGCGCTTCTCGTAAATTTTGGTTTCCTGCGAATTAACGTATTTCGGCAATCCATCACCCATTACACGTCCGCCGAAGCCGATCACCTTTCCGTTCAGATCCATGATTGGAAACATGACCCGGTTCCAGAACACATCTCCGGCACCATGCTTTTCATCAAACCGCACCAGCCCAGAATCCTTTAACAGCTCATCCGAATATCCTTTCTGCTTCAGATATTTATACAGATCGTCCCGATACATCCGGGAATATCCCAGTCCGAAATTCCGGATCGTATCCTCCGACAATCCTCGTTCTGTCAAGTAATTTCTTGCCGGCTCACCGTCCTTCATACGCAGAGCATAGTAGAAATACCCGGCTGCCATCTTATTGATTTCCCGTAAAGCACTGTTGTAATCCGCTTCCATCCTCTCCCGTTCGGTCATCTCCCGCTTCGGAAGTACCACACCGGCCCGGTCTGCCAGAAACTCCACTGCCTCCGGAAATGTATAATTCTCATACTGCTGCAGAAATGTATAGACTGTTCCGGCCGCTCCACAACCGAAGCAATGATATAGCTGCTTATCCCGGCTCACATGAAAGGACGGAGTCTTCTCATTGTGGAACGGGCAGCATGCTGTATATGTATTTCCTTTTTTCTTTAAACTGACATAAGAATTGATCACGTCCACAATATCATTTCTGGATCGCACCTCTTCTATCAGATCTTCTGAATAAAACATAGCTTCCTCCTTATCCCCGCCATGCTTTTGGAACAAATATGTCCTCAAATGTATGAACTGCATAGGAATCCGTCATACCTGCGATATAATCACAGACTACAACCTCTGTCTTCTCCCCTTCCTGCGTCATCTGCAGATATTCCTCCGGGAGATCCTTCGCATTCTCATAGTAATGCCAGAACAACTGCCGGATCATCGACTCTGCCCGAACCTCTTCCCCCTTTGCCTTCGGATTAAAATATACATTCTGAAACATATACTCCCGCAGTTCTTTCATTGCCATCTCAATCCGTTCTGACATCATGATCACCGGTTCACCTTCACTGTTCCGGACAATATCATGGATCATCGAATTGATCCGGTCTCTGGTCGTATGCCCCAGAACCTCTGTGCATTCCCGCGGAAGATCTTCTTCTGAAATGATTCCTGCGCGCATCGCATCATCAATATCATGATTAATATATGCTATCTTATCTGCAAATCTTACTACCTTTCCTTCCATCGTGGACGGCATACAACTGGACCGGTGATTCAGAATCCCATCCCGGACTTCCCATGTCAGGTTCAGTCCCTGCCCCTTTTTCTCCAGCTTCTCTACCACACGGATACTCTGCTCGTTATGATGGAACATCGCTTTCGGTGCACCATTTGTATCAAATAATTTTTTCTGATACTCTTCTGTTCCTTTTAAACCGGCATCCGCCAGTTCTATTTCCTGTAAATCCCATAATGCAGCACTCAAAGCCCGCTCTCCCGCATGTCCGAACGGAGTATGTCCCAGATCATGTCCGAGTGCGATTGCTTCCGTCAAATCTTCATTTAACCGCAATGCTCTGGCAATCGTTCTGGCATTCTGCGCAACCTCTAATGTATGTGTCAATCTGGTTCGATAATGATCTCCCTCCGGTGACAGAAACACCTGTGTCTTATCCTTTAGCCTGCGAAATGATTTGGAATGTATGATTCTGTCTCGGTCTCTCTGATAGATTGGTCTCAAATCACATTGAGGCTCTTCCACATCCCTGCCACGTGATTCACTGCTCAATGATGCATAACAACTTAAGTATTTATGTTCCCACTGCTCCTGCTTCTCACGAATTGTCATAAGTCAGATGCCTCCTTCCTGTATTCTCCGTATTTCTATTCAAACATCTGATATTTTTCAAATTTCTCAGCCTATTATAAATATTCTACATGTTTTGGCATTTCCCTTTTTTTATTTTAAAATCCCAAAAGAGCAGGCAAAGCTGCCTGCTCCCTTGTGAAAAATAATATGTAGTTTTTTGATAAGCGGATTAACCCTTAACAGAACCTACGGCAACACCCTGAATAATATATCTGGAAAGAATCAGATAAACAACTACTACAGGGAGAATTGATAATACCATCGCCATATAAATCTTACCATTATCAAATGATGTGAAATCTGCTGCTCTTAACTTAGCAATAACGATTGGTAATGTAAATAACTTCTGAGATCTGATGATCAAGTTTGGAGTGAAGTAATTGTTCCAGTTTGAAACGAATGCGAAAATTGCCTGTACTGCAATCGCCGGTTTCATAATTGGAAGTACAATCGAATTAAAGGTCTTAAACTCATTAGAACCATCAATACGAGCTGCTTCAACGATTTCCAATGGCAGTGAGCCCTGCATATACTGTAACATGAAGAAGTATACAACAGGTGCTGCGATTGTCGGCACGATCAACGGAATATAATTATCCAATAAACCGAAGGTCTTCATCAAATCATAGAAACCAAGTGCGGTAACCTGTGTAGGAATCATCATAACTGCCAGAATAAATGTCTGGATTGCTCTTCTTCCCTTAAAATCATATGCATGAACTGCATATGCTGTCAAGGTAGAAGCATAGGTAGTTAAACCTGCACAGCATGCTGAGATAATTACAGAGTTCAACAGACCTCTTAAAATCGGGATACTTGGATCCTTCAGGGTGTTTACTAAGTTCTTACCGAACCAGCTGCCCGGAAGCACCAGAAGTCCCTTTGCAATCTCTTCATGCTTATGACTGGAATTAATTAACATTACATACAGAGGGAATAAACAGATAATTGCTAACAATATCAATACGATATAACGAATAACCTTTTTCCGTACTACATGTGCATGATAACTTTTTTCATCATTTATATTAGCCATTTTATCTCCTCCCTTCTAGTATTCATCCGATTTCGTATTGATTCGGAAAACAATATAACTCAATATACCCGTGATGATAAACAGAACTACCGATAATGCACCGGAACGTCCGTAATCCTTTGAGTATAAGAAGTTGTTCAACCACATGATCATAGTCATAGATGTACGATTCGGGTTACCAAAACCATTTGTTAAGATCTGTGGTACATCGAACATCTGCAGACCACCAATCATAGATGTAATAAATACATAAATGAAGATTGGCTTTAACAGTGGCATTGTGATCTTTGTAAATATCTGTCCGGAAGTAGCACCATCAACATTCGCTGCTTCAAACAGAGATGTATCAATACCCATAATACCGGCCATCAACATGATAGTAGTATTACCAAACCACATTAAGAAGTTCATTAAACCTACTAATCCACGAACTCCCCATACTGTTTCCAGGAATTTGATCGGTGTTCCACCCAAACCTGCAATCAAACCGTTTACAGGACCTGCTGTTGAGAACAGGGAATAAAAGAGCATTGAAAATGTTGCTGCCATAATCAGGTTAGGCAGATAAATAACCGTCTTAAAGAACTGCTCGCCTTTTAAGCGGATCTGGGTATCGGCAAACCATACACCCAGTAATAATGAAATCAAAATCTGTGGAATAAAACCAATCACCCACATGATCATTGTATTCAAAAAATATCTTGGCAAATCGCCGCTGAAAATTGTCAAATAATTCTGTATGCCAACGAAGTTAGGCCCAACCTGTGTAAATCCATCCATATACATTTCAAAAAAGCTTCGATATACTGTGTTGATCAACGGTACTAGGTTGAACACGGTATATACGAGGAAGAACGGCATAAGGAAGATATAGCCCCACTTAGTATAGCTGACAACCTTGCTTTTTTTAACTGCTGCCATACTATTTCTCACCTCACATCATATTTTCATAGACCAAATAAGGTCAAAAAACGTGCCTGCCTTTCAAAGACAGGCACGTTTGTAGCTACCTTTTAATTATAAATACTACTCCAATGTAATATCTTAGTTAGCTGGTGCGCTTAACTTTGGCCACTGCTCTGTTACAGTGTTGTAGAAGTTCTGAAGTGCCTGCTCCTTTGTTGCTGTACCTGTGAAGTAATCAGCAATAGCTGTCTGGTAAGACTCGATCATCTGATCGTATGGAGTCATGTTCTTAACTTCGATTGCATCAGCTGCGCTCTTGCAGAATTCGAAGTAGTTCTCGCACTCTAACCAATCTCTACCGGTTGAAGGATTCTCAGATGCAACTGCATCAGCTGCCTTCTTGTTGTTAGGGAAGTTCAGCTCATCCTTAGCGATCTCTGTAGCAACATCAACATCTGCTGTCATCTTGTACATGATCTCATATGCTAAATCCTTGTTAGAGCAGTTAGCGCCTGCACATAACCAAGTACCACCCCAGTAGTAAGCATCTGGACCCTGGCAGATATTCCACTTAGCGTTACCATCAACCTGCTCGTTCATAGACCAGATCAGGTACCATGTACATCCGAAGTAACCGAAGTTACCCTCACGGAAACCGTTCTTCCATTCGTCACTACTCCACATAGCGCCGCCCTTCATGTATCCGTTATCATACCAGCCCTTAGCCATCTCTGTCCACTCATCGATTTCAGCTGGAACAGAAATTACATCATCCTGTACCCAAGGGGTAGAACGCTTAGCGTTGAATACACGAGAACCTTCCTGATAGTCAGTTACCATTGTGTAACCAGCGTCTTTCATCTTCTTAGCTGTTGCTTCGAATGCATCCCAATCCTTAACAGCTTCCTGAACTGTCTCAGGATCTCTTGCGCCTAATACTTTCTCAGCGATATCTGCATTGTAAATGAAGAATCCAGGAGCTGCCTGCCATGAAACACCTCTTACTACGCCATCAGCGTCAGTTACAACTTTGTTTGTGTATGAATAGTAGTTAGCCAGATCATCATCTGTGAAGCCTAACTCCTTAACGTCCATTGCTGCCGAAAGGTACTTTGTAGCATAGTCAGCTTCTACTAAGAACATATCTACCTGTGAACCATCGTTCAAAGCTTCATCCAGCTTGTTCTGGTAGTTCATGTTAGCATTCTCGTTCTCGATGAAGTTGATACGTGTACCATCATCCATTACACCGCCCATGTGATCTTCATCAGCTGTGTAACCTGGCATATGATTTGCCATTAAGTCTCTGAACTCATTGTTCCATACATAGATGTTGAATGTTTCACCGTTGCTTGCTGCGCCGTCTTCAGAAGAAGCTTCTTCACTTGAGTTATCATCTGCTGATGCTGTAGATGAGTTAACATCGTTACCGCATGCACATAATGATAATCCCATAGCTGCTGCTAAAGATAAGGCTAAAACTTTCTTGAATTTTTTCACGAAAAAACCCTCCTTTAAAAATGTGTGTGTGTTGGTCCTCGAGGCTCATCGTGACTTAAACTCGTCTTCCATATGTAATTATATGTATCCCCGTCTAAGTCTTATGTACCTACTTGGACTTCGTGATATTGTTGCTCTCTGCAACTTACATTTGTTATTATAGGACAAAGTGCCTAATATATCAAGTGCTTTTTTGCATTTTTTAGATTCATTGCACATTTCATTCGTTCTTTTGATGGGAGGCATTTGCATTTTTCACCATATTTCTGCTTTTTTTGTCCATTTTTCAGCAACTATTGTTTTCATCAGTCGGATAATTTACTTACTTTTTTCTTTTTTGTTTCCCTGATTTATCTTTTTTGATTGAATTGTGCAACTTTTCATTTGTCAGTTCTTATTTTTTCTAAATTGTATAATCATTTTTATCTTTTTATATCGTTTCTCTCACTCCTGTATCATTTCATTTTCAAAACTGTTTCAGAATTGTTACAAATGTTTTTTTGTGCATTTTTATCAATCAATTTCTCATTTTCCTTTTCTTCATCATATAATTTATACAACGTTTTTTTTCAAAAAAAGAAACCGGCTTTTTACCGGTTCCTCTTTTTGTTTATTTTTACTATAACCTTTTTACTCTTCTTCCTCGTCCGTAACCGCCATATTCATAACCTGACGTTTTCTTGCAAGCTCATCATTCGCCAGATACTCATCATATGTGGTCTGCTTGTCAATCAGTCCTGTATTGGTCAGTTCCATGATACGGTTTGCGGTTGTCTGGAGCAGCTGATGATCCTGAGACGAGAACAAGATCACGCCCGGGAATTTCATCATACCGTTGTTCAGAGCGGTGATCGACTCCATATCCAGATGGTTGGTCGGTTCATCCATGATCAGGACGTTGGAGCCCATGATCATAAGCTTTGATAAAAGGCAGCGCACTTTTTCACCACCGGAAAGCACCTTTACCTTCTTCACGCCATCCTCACCGGCAAAGAGCATTCTTCCGAGGAATCCGCGCACATAGGTTGCATCCTTCTCCTCAGAGTACTGCGTCAGCCAATCAACGATAATATAATCATTGTCAAATTCTTTTGTGAAGTCCTTTGGAAAATATCCCTGTGAAGTAGTCACTCCCCATTTATAATTTCCCTCATCCGGTTCCATTTCACCTGCCAGAATCTGGAAGAGCGTAGTGGTCGCAATTGTATTCGGTCCTACAAATGCCACCTTATCACCCTTATTAATTGTGAAGGAAATATTATCGAGTACCTTTACACCGTCAATTGTCTTTGACATCTTCTCGACTGTCAGCACTTCATTTCCAATCTCACGGTTCGGTCTGAAATCAATATATGGATATTTCCGGCTTGAAGGTCGGATATCATCCAGTTCAATCTTCTCCAATGCACGTTTTCTGGAGGTTGCCTGCTTGGACTTGGAAGCATTTGCAGAGAATCGCTGAATAAACTCCTGCAATTCCTTGATCTTTTCTTCCTTTTTCTTATTCGCTTCCTTCTGCTGCTTGATCATCAGCTGACTGGACTCATACCAGAAATCGTAATTACCGGCATAAAGCTGAATCTTGCCATAATCCACATCTGCGGTATGCGTACATACTTTATTTAAGAAGTAACGGTCATGGGATACTACAATGACTGTATTATCGAAATTGATCAGGAATTCTTCCAGCCATGCGATAGCATCCAGATCCAAATGGTTGGTCGGCTCATCCAGAAGAAGAACATCCGGATTACCGAACAGTGCCTGTGCCAGCAGTACCTTTACCTTCAGGGCCGGTGCCAGCTCGCTCATCTGCTTATAATGCAGCTCGGTGTCAATTCCAAGACCGTTCAGAAGGGTCGCAGCATCGGACTCCGCTTCCCAGCCGTTCATATTGGCGAACTCGCCTTCCAGCTCTGCAGCCTTTACGCCGTCTTCATCCGTAAAGTCTTCCTTGGCATAAATGGCATCCTTTTCCTTCATGATCTCATACAGTCTCTGATTTCCCATGATAACTGTATCCAGAACCGGATATGCATCATATTGGAAATGATCCTGCTTCAATATAGACAATCGCTCACCCGGATCCATGATAATTTCACCCTTGGTCGGTTCCAATTCTCCGGATAATATTTTCAGAAATGTTGATTTTCCGGCGCCGTTTGCACCGATCAATCCATAACAGTTTCCCGGTGTGAACTTGATGTTAACATCCTCAAACAATGCTTTTTTTCCAAGTCTCAGAGTTACATTTACTGCACTTATCATCTTGATACCCTTTCTTCTCTTTCATCGTTGTTTATCTTATCGTTTGATTTATTTCCGGAATTATCCGCAGTTTCTTCGGTTTCTTCCGGTTTCAGAAGTGTTACCCGGACTCGTTCCACTCTGGTCTTGTCCGCTTCCAGTACTTCAAACTCCACATTCTGTTCCCGGACAGTCTCACCCGCTTTAGGCAGATGATCCAACAGTTCGATCACATAGCCGCCCACAGAATCATAATCTTCTGACTCCAGGTTCAGTTCCAGTGCATCATTCAGATCATCAATCTTCGCTGCACCATCTACTTCATACTGATTTTCTCCTACCTGCTTTATAACCTCTTCCTCATACTCATCGTATTCATCCCGGATCTCACCTACGATTTCTTCTAAAAGATCCTCTAATGTAATCATTCCGGCCGCTGCACCATACTCATCTAATACGATGGTAATAGACACAGAATTCTTCCGCATCTCATCCATAATATTAGATGTTTTCTGATATTCATACGTATAATACGGCTCCCGCATGATCGATCGGATCTGAAACGGCCGCTTTTCTGCAGCTTCTACTTCCCGGTAGAAGAACAGATCTTTCATATGCAGAATCCCTATGATATTCTCCTTGTTTTCTTCATAGATCGGCAGCCGGCTGAACTGTTCTTCCATAAAAAGTCCAAGAACCTCTTCATAAGATGCGTCTACCGATGCCATGGTGATATCCGTTCTCGGAATCATAACCTCTTTTGCAATGGAGTCGCCGAAGTCTACCACATTCGTGATCATATCCTTCTCTTCCCCTTCGATCACTCCATCCTCATGGCTGACATTCACAATCGTCCGAAGCTCCGATTCTGTCATCTGTTTATTCATCGCACTCTTATCCACACGAAGAATCCAGTAAATAAAATTACATAACTTATCCAGCACCCAGATAACCGGTGTCAGTATGATTGATAATACTTTGATCGGAATTGCATAAAACAATGCAAACTTCTCATTATATATCGTAGCCAGATTTTTCGGTGTAATCTCGCCAAACAGCAGAATCAGCACTGTTAAAATACCGGTCGCTATACCAACGGCCGCACTTCCAAACAGATTGGTCGCCAATACGGTCGCCATCGAAGACGATGTAATATTTACAATATTATTTCCTATTAATATCGCGCTTAACACTTTACCCGGATTTTCCATAAGGCTAAGCACGACTGCCGCCCGCCGGTTTCCCTCTTCTGCCAATGCTTTCATTTTATATAGACTAACCGTCGTCAGAGATGTCTCTGCCGATGAGAATAGTCCTGAAAAAATCAAAAGTATAAACACCACGATTATCTGTATAATCGAGCCTGCCTGTATCGCGGAACTCCCGTCCAAAAATAACCATCTCCTAGCTTAATTTATTCTAAAATACTATCATTGTACTCAGCCATTGCAAAATTGTCAACTTTTGCATCATATTTTTCTCTTTTTCAGTCCATACTAATCAGGAATCCTTTTGATTCAAACCCCAGAACTCTAATATCAATATCTTTCGAAAGGAGTATTTACCATGCGTAGTTCTCAGGAAACTTATATGAATGTAGCAGAACATTGCAGTGCTTATGAGCATGTACAGAAGCCAAACTGTTTCTGTAATGAGGCGCCAAACAGCCCAAGCTGCTTAAACTGCAAGCATTTTGCAAAGGATGAGCATTGTACACTGGATCTATATGATTCCATTGTCAAAAATCTCTAAGTGTACCGTATAAACAAAGGAAGCCCGCTGCAGACAGCAACGGGTTTCCTTTGTACATAATTATTGTTTCTGAATTAGTTGTTGATCAACTTATCTTCACCATTCCAGCTGTACAGCTTACGAATTTCTTCACCAACGATCTCTGATGGATGCTCAGCATGAAGCTTTCTCATAGTCTTGAAGTGAACCTGACGTCCTGCAGGTGACATATCTAACAGGAATTCCTTAGCGAAGCTGCCATCCTGGATATCTGCCAGAACCTTCTTCATAGCCTTCTTGGTATCTTCTGTAACGATCTTAGGACCTGTTACATAATCACCATACTCAGCAGTATTTGAAATAGAGTATCTCATTCCTGAGAAGCCTGACTGATAAATCAGATCTACGATCAGCTTCATCTCATGGATACACTCAAAATATGCATTTCTTGGATCATAACCGGCTTCAACCAATGTCTCGAAACCAGCCTGCATCAGTGCACATACACCACCGCAAAGAACTGCCTGCTCGCCGAAAAGGTCTGTCTCTGTCTCTGTACGGAAGGTAGTCTCCAGTACGCCTGCTCTTGCTCCACCGATTGCCAGTGCATATGCAAGTGCGATATCCAGTGCCTTACCGGTAGCATCCTGCTCTACAGCAACCAGGCAAGGAGTACCCTTACCTGCCTGATACTCAGAACGTACAGTATGACCAGGTGCCTTAGGTGCGATCATAGTTACATCTACATCCTTAGGAGGTACGATACATCCATAATGAATGTTGAAACCATGTGCGAACATTAACATATTGCCCGGCTCCAGGTTTGGCTCGATATCTTTCTTGTACATATCTGCCTGAAGTTCATCATTGATCAGGATCATGATGATATCTGCCTTCTTTGCTGCCTCTGCTGCTGTGTATACTTCAAAACCCTGTGCTTCTGCTTTTGCCCATGACTTGCTGCCTTTATACAGACCAATGATCACATTGCATCCTGATTCCTTTGCATTCAATGCATGTGCATGTCCCTGGCTTCCGTAACCGATTACAGCAATCGTCTTTCCATCCAATAATGATAAGTTACAATCTTCCTGATAAAAAATTCTTGCTTTTGACATTTTATTACATCCTCCTGTAATAGATAAAATTTATAGTGATTACTTCTTATCAAAGTAATTACTTGTCTGAATAATTTCCGCGAACCAAACCGGTCAATCCCGTTCGAACGATCGAGCAGATCTCAAATCCATCCAGCAGTCCAAGGAATGCTTCTACTTTATTAATATTACCTGTCAACTCGATCATCAATGAATCAACTGCCACATCCACGATCTTAGCCCGGAATACATCTGCCACGGCAATAATCTGCTGTTTCTCTGTCTTATCTGCCTTCACCTTCACAAGCACCAGCTCCCGGCATACAGACTGACCATCCTTCAGTTCTGTAACATTAATAACATCTTCTAATTTATATAACTGCTTCTCAATCTGATCCAGTGTCCGATCATCCCCACTCACCACAACTGTCATGCGGGAATATTTCGGATTCTCTGTCACGCCAACCGTCAGACTGTCGATATTATAACCTCTGCGGCTAAACATACCGGACACACGGCTCAGCACACCGGATGAGTTCACTACCAAAAGTGATAAAACCCGTTTTTTCATGCTATGTACCACCCTTCATGATTCTGTCGTCTGCATTCTTCTGCATACGATTCACCTGTCATTGTAACAACTATTAGTTCGGTTGTCAAACATCCATTATGTCAAATTTCAGATATTTGTGTCAATTTCAGGTACCGTCCATTCGTTTCCTATTTCACCAGTTCACCGGCCACCAATACAGCTTCTGCCGCATCCTTGGAATAACCGTCCGCACCGATCTCATCCGCAAAGCTCTGTGTAATAACCGCACCGCCGATCATAATCTTCGCATCGACTTTCTGCGCCTTCGCATATTCCACCACATCTTTCATCCGCATCATGGTTGTTGTCATCAGTGCTGACAGCGCTATGATCTTTGCATGCTCCTTCACTGCCACATCAATGATCGTCTCCTTCGGAACATCCTTTCCGAGATCCAACACCCGATATCCATAATTTCGGAGCATCAACGCTACCAGATTCTTACCGATATCATGGATGTCACCTTCCACAGTTGCGATTACGATTGTCGGCATCTCAACACCGGAATTCTTCTTTTCCAGCTTCGGTTCCAGATACTGGATTGCTGTTTCCATGGTCTCTGCGCTGGAAATCAGCTGTGGCAGGAAATAAATCTTCTTATTAAACAGCTCGCCTACTTCATTGATGGCAGGGATCAGATAGGAATCAATGATTTCCTCCGGCTTCTTTCCGGCATTCAGTTCATCCTTTACACGATCCAGAATCTTGTTCTTATTTCCTTTCAGCACTGCCTCAAATACAGGTGCCGCCGTCTTCGCATCCTTCTTCTCCCCATCTGCCTGATTCGCAGTCTGCGAGGTCACTACCACATTGGTTGCAAACTGATTCACCCGTTCAATATACCGGACATCTGCCTGTTCTTTATTCAACAGCAGATCCGATGCAAAGGCCGCATTCATCAGCATTGCCTGAGACGGATTCGCAATTGCCATTGTCAGCCCCTTGGCGATGGCCATCGTCAGGAATGCAGCATTTACATTGATTCGCTCCGGAAGTCCGAACGAAATATTGGACAATCCACAGATGGTTGCCAGCTGTAGCTCATTCTTACAGTATGCGATGGTTGCAAGCGTCTCCAGCGCCGCCTTTTTATTTGCTCCGACCGTCGCCACCAGACCATCCACGACAATATCTTCTTTGACAAATCCAAGGTCAAATGCCCGTTGTCTTACCGTTCTTATAATCTCATGCTTCTCATCTATACTCTCCGGCAGTCCCTTGTCAGAAAGTGGAAGCAGAATAAACATTGCTCCGTATTTCTTTGCGATCGGAAGAAGCAGATCCATCTTCGGCTGCTCCATGGATATGGAATTGATCAGGGCACGTCCCGGATAATTTCGAAGGGCAGCCTCAATAATATCCACATGGCTGGAATCAATACAAAGCGGAAGATTTACCATAGCACTTACCTCTTTGATCACCCGGAGCATCATCTCCTTTTCATCAATTCCGTTCATTCCCATGTTAATGTCCAGAATCTGTGCTCCCAGCCGCTCCTGTTCCTCTGCCATTTCCAGAACCAGATCCAGACTACCTTCCCGCAACTCTGCCTGCAGCTTCTTCTTACCGGTCGGATTGATCCGCTCGCCGACCACCATAAACGGGCCATCCAGATCTATCTCTACCAACTTCCGCTCTGAGGTCAGAATCCTCCGTTTCTGTGCGGAAATCTCCGGAACCTCCATTCCTTTTACTGTCCGTGCCAGAGCCATGATATGCTCCGGAGTGGTACCACAGCATCCGCCTACGATTCCGGCACCGGCCTCTATCAGCTTCTGTCCGGCTTCCGCGAACTCCTCCGGTGTCATTGCATATACCGTTTCCCCATCTACGATCTCCGGCATGCCCGCATTCGGCTTGGCAATGATCGGCACATTGGCATATTCCTTCATAGCTGCAATAACCTCACACATCTCCTCCGGTCCGGTAGAACAGTTTGCTCCGATAGCATCTACGCCCAGACTCTGTAGCACCGTCACTGCCGTTCCCGGATCCGTGCCAAACAGGGTTCTGCCGTCCTCATTAAAGGTCAGGGTCGCCATGATCGGCAGATCACAGGTTTCTTTTGCCGCCAGAACTGCCGCACGGGTCTCTGCCAGACTCATCATTGTCTCAACTACCAGCAGGTCTACACCGGCCTCTGCAAGATACCGGATCTGCTCCTTATATACATCGATCAGCTCTTCCAGCTCCAGATTGCCCATCGGCGCCAGCTGCTTTCCTGTCATGGTAATGTCACCGGCTATATACCCCCGGCATCCCGCCTTTACTACCGCCTGCTTAGAAATCGCAACCAGTTCTTTATTCATGCTCTCGATCCGGTCTTCCAACCCGTACTCCTCGAGCTTAATCCGGTTCGCCGTAAAGGTCGGTGCGTAAACAATATTCGAACCCGCTTCAATATACGCAGCCTGCAGGTCGATCATCACCTGTGGGTGTTCTAGGATCCACTGTTCCGGGCAGACTCCCATCGGCATACCTGCCTTCATCAGATTGGTTCCGGTCGCTCCGTCCAGAACCAGAATTCTATTCTCAAACAAATTTCGAAACTGTTCCCGTGTCATAAGTCGTATCTCCTTTTTGTTTCCTCATTACAAGCACTCTAAACTGGGTCTTAGTATAGCATTTATGTATGAAAAATGGAAGAGCCGTTTTCTTATGGAAAAAAAGTCCGTCCTATGCTATACTGAACTCATATATATGAGTATAAAGGAGCGTGAATTCATGAATACAGAAACTGTTTATTCAAATGGAGCAATGCTTCAATGGACCGGCCACTTTGCAGAGATGATGGATATCAGCCCGGAGAAGATCAAGCTCTTAAATGTATGTCAGAAAAAGAAGAATGTGATACCTTCGATCGAGTCCCACAAGCGGGTTCTTGTCTTTGCCGATTCCAGCCACAAGAGCCTTTTTTACGACATTTGGGAAGCCGGTCTGGGTGATTGTGATGTATGGTACGGAACAGGAATCACTCCATCCGATCATATTCAGACCGCAAGGATCCGAGATCTGATCAATACCGAGATTTCAGAACCGACAGTTATCTTTATCTTAAACGAAAACACAAGAGAATCTTATAAGATCGGTATTAAAAACGAAAACTTCAGCCGCGGTCCGATCCACTATGTCGGAAGTGAGATTCGCGCTGTTATCATGAGTCTGCTCCATGTAGATGCTCAGGATGTTATCTGCATCGTAAGTGGAGAAAGTATTGCGATTGAAGCAGCAATCGTTGCCAGCGAGGGTATTATTATCGCAGTCGAACACGACGAGGCTTCTCAGGCCGCCATGGAAGAAAACGTAGAGAAATTCGGTGTTCACAATATTGAGATCGTCCCGGATCTATCTCCGTCTTCTCTTTCCACTCTGCCGACTCCACGCCTGGCTTTTATAGTTGCAACCAAGAATCTGGAGCTTCATATCCAGAATCTGCTGGCATTGAATCCAAAGATGCAGTTTGTTATTTATACTCTGGAATTGGATATTCTTTCCGGAATCAAGGATATTTTTGAGCGAAATAAGATCCATAATATGGAGGTTCTGCAGATCAGTGTTTCGAAACTGGACAGCAAGAATGTGTTCGTCACACAGCCTTCTCCATGGTTGATCACCGGAGAGGCATAGAGACTGCCGTTTTTTCGCTAAAACGACAGAATTTACACATTCATCAATGCAGTTAACATTAAAACAGGCAATTGAGAATCGATTTACGATTTCCCAATTGCCTGTTTCAATTCTTATATAATCCTTATAGTTTCTGTCCTTCTTACTTCAGCGGAAGCAGATCATAGCTAAGCTTCTTGATCACCTGTAAGGTTTTATTCCGAACTTCTTCTGCTTCAAAGACTTCTAACAGCATATCCTTATCAAACCGATTATCCATCAAGAAATCAATCCAGTCGGCAAGATATGTCTTTACATATTCCACATTCTCTTCACTGGTATTCTTCAACGAATTCTCGATATTGTTGATATAATCAACAACAGTCGGTCCCTGTGGCTGAGACGCTACCGGTGTCGGTGTATCAGACTCATCGGAAAGTTCAATAACTTTACCGGTCTTGGTGATGATCACACGCTTATTCGGCTTTTCCATTGGCTTTTCAACTGCCTTCGCATTACTGCGTGAGATAAAGATCTCAACTGCTTTCACCAAACATGCGACACTGTATGTCACTTCCTCCGGAGACTGTGCATCTTTGCCCTTTTCATCGTATTGATACCATAACCACTCACTCTTATAAAGCATATCCTGAATTCTGGCATTTTCTAACATTTCCTTAATGCCTTCATCATACTGAGCTGCAGGCTTACCAAACAGACCGCCCTTCTGTGCAGGTGCATTTTTCCGATACCGGATCGGAAGCGGGATTTCAGCCAACGTCTTCACCAACATCTTATCTGCTTTTGCAGGGTCATAGCTATTACTTAAAATGTATTTTTCCGGATCATTTAATCCGTTTGTGATCATATCTTCTGCCGTCATGAAGATCAGATGCTTCTGTCTATCTTCCAGCATATGCTTAATCTCATGATTTACCTTGCTCTTCTCAATAATAGAATTCTTCCGGATCTTAAATGCCTTGATCTTCTCCTTAATGCTGAACAGTGACTTCAGCAGAGACGGATTCGCATTGACATAATTGCCGATCCATGTCAGTTCTACATACTGATGCTCGATCCGATTGGACAGCTCATATACACTGTATCCATCAAACACAACATTCAGGGTTGTGTACAGCATTTCCAGGATCTCATATTTCTCTTCCCAGGAACGTCCTGCATTATCCTGATTTACCAATGCCTTAATGCCGCATTCATGGAATACCAGATTGTATTCAAACAAACCTTCAAATACATTGCTCTTATCACTCAAGCCGGCACCCACGCCCAGAATCTGAAGATTGCGCTTCATTTCCGGTTCATCCTCGATATAACGGTATACCTTACGGATAAAGGTGGAAACCTCTGCGATCAGAGAATCAATTCTCCGGTTGTAAATATCCTGTTTGGAAATCGCAGTCACAACTGCCCGGCTCAGAATGTTCGCATACTGAGTGCTCTGGCAGTTCCGGATCAGCTCTTTAAAGCTCTCATACACATTCAGGTTATCTACCGGAATATGCTCCGCATTCAATCCATAGAACTCAAATGCCTTATCATAATCCTTATCATTGATAAAACCGTTAAAGAGTCCGATGCTGAACTGGATCTTATAATCATTTCCCACATTGTCATCTTCTACAAAGTAATCATACAGTACTTCCAGATTATTCAGGAAGGAATCGCACTTTGCTTCTTTGGATGGGATCAGCATCTCCAGGACAACATTGATCAGATCCATATAACCCATAACCGCCTTATCAAAGTTCTTCGGGCGTTCATCTGTCTCCATGATCTGATAGTATGTATTGATCAGTAACGGTGCGATCCGCTCACCGATCAAACGCATTGCGGTTGTAAAGCGTTCCGTCTGATACAGGTATAGCAGCCAGATGCTATAACGGTAAATACCGGTTGTTCCGATAACTGCGTCCACATTATCCGAATCAATATCTCCATATACGAATTTAAATAATGGCTCAATCCAGTCTTCAATCTCTACCTTACCAGTACTCTTGATGTTTTCATCTACAAATCCTGCCAGTTCATATAGCTTTGTACACTGTGCCTTTACATCTTCATCAACCATCATATTGGACAGATCAAAATTACTATCCTTCAAATAGTCAATTACCAGTGTATAAAATCCATCTTCAACCTGCTCATTCAGGAAGCGGATCAGCAGATCCTTATTGCTGGATGCGGCAATCGACAAAACACTGTTTTCTTTTGATGAGGTTATATTTGCTGGTAACATCATTTCTTTTTACCCCCTTGTCCTTATTTTATGTGTATTATGTATAATAATCATCTAACTAATAGAGATTTTAGCACAAGAACATAAATTGTTCAATAACCAATCATTGTTTATTCGTGGTATTTTCCCAAAGTTTTTTGTGCATATTGCCAATTATTTTTCATTTTTCGTCAAACCTGCCATCTTCAGCAGGTGAAGTGCATTTGTTGTTGTACACATTCCACGTTTCAGACAATAATCAAAGTGAATCTCATCACCTTCATAATACTCTTCAAAATGATAATTTTCGGCAAAATCACACAGTTCAAAGTCATGTGTGGAAACGATCGTCAGATGCCTCGGCCCCGTAAGCCTCCGGATCACTGCTTCTGCTCCGATGATCCGGTCTGCCGAATTGGTTCCCTTGAATATTTCATCGATCAGACACAGCATCGGCCGGTTACTATTTCCATATTCTACCATTTCCTTAATCCGCAGAATTTCTGCATAGAAGGTAGAAATGCCATGTCCGACATCGTCTGTCACCCGCATGGATGTAAACAGCCGCATCCGGGTTGCCCTCACTGCCTCTGCACAGACCGGTGCTCCTGCGCAGGCAAGCACCAGATTGATACCGATACTTCTTAGAAAAGTCGTCTTTCCGGACATATTGGAACCTGTGATGATTACCGTCTGATCTTTCAGGGTAATACTGTTCGGGACCGCCTGTTCTGCCGGAATTAACGGATGACTGACATTCTGCACTAACAGTTCCACCTGCTCCTGCTGCAGAATCTCCGGCATTGAGATCTGCCGCAAAGTACCTATTACCGCCAGACTGCCCAGCATCTCAATCTCACCCAATGCCCGGATTCCATCCTGCAGTTTCTGTTCATATCGGATTCTCCAGTCTGCCGCCCGTGCCGCCAGATGGTAATCATACAGACAAATGCCGGAAAGCCCCCAGTGTACGATCGGATTATGTCTGATATTATATGCATCGAGAATATGCTCCAGCTTTCCGAGTCCCTCCATTGCACTTCCCTTGCCCGCGATCCGACCGGCAAGCTCTGAGAGTGTCCGGCTCTCAAATCCAGCCGACTTTATGGTATACATCATCTGCAGGTAACTGTGCAGCTGCCGTTCCTGTGTGAAAATGTCCCCGATCAGCCGGTTGCTGATTCCGGAAGTCAGCCAGGAAGTGCCCAGCGCCGCAAAGAATAAGACCATTATTATACCGGCCGGCCACCAGTGCAGTACCGCACCTACGATTCCAAGAATAAACAGTCCCGTATAACCCATCCCGATAATCCGCAGAATCGTTCCCGTTTTTCTAATATCTATATTTTTCGTTGCAGTTGTATTCTCTGCCGTCAAAGGCTCTTTCTGCGTTCCCGGCTTTCCGGTTTCCAATTCCACACCCAGAGCCAGCGATTCATACCTTTCCATCAGCTCCCGGTTCTGCAGCAGCTCCTGCACCGCCTCCTGACGTTCTCTTAAGCATTGCAAGTCCGGTTCTCCCTGTTTCAGTACCTCCGCCAGCCGCTGTCTGCCCCACGGTGTATGTGCAACACAAATCATCTGATACAGAGAAGTCTTTCCAAAAATATCCAGATCCCGTGCTACATAATCCTTTTCCTCCAGAAATTCCGCACCGGTATCCGGAAATGTGTTCCAGTCACCCTGCAGTCTTGCAAGCTGTCTGCATTCTACCCGGATCCGATTCTCCAGATACTGCTGTTCCAGACGAAGCTTCTCATGATATTGCATAACCAGAACAAATGCAGCCAGCATACCTGCCGCGACCAGCCATCCCCACCATAACTTTCCTGCCGTTCCGAGTAAAACACCGCTAACGATTCCGCAAAACAGCAGAAGCCTGACGATGCTGATGCGATTGTATTGCCGCTTCTTGCTCCGGTTCTGTATCCGGCAGCTTTCAAGCTGTTGATTAATTGCGTCTATTGTCTCTTTTATAAATTTGCCGTTTACTTCCTGTTCACGGCTTTCTTCTTTTTTCTGATCATGCTTTTGATTCATATCTGCTTCCTTTATCCGATATCGTCTATTTCTGTTATCTTGATATAATAATTGCTTGTTCTCCCAGTTGTTCATAACGCTGTCTGACCAACTCCTTCTCATATCCGATCGCCTCACCGGAATGATCCGGATCGTTGAAATAATAGTAATTGTCATCAGCTCCAACCAGCACCAGGCAATGTTCACCTGCAATCCACCGGAAGGTACTGCCATCTGCAAGCTTCCAGCTGTCACCTTCTCTCGGCTCCGACATATGGATCGTTGCCCAGATAATAACCGGTATATCCTGTTCTATATAGTTTTTCTCAATTATTTCAAGATCTGTCCCCGTAATATCCACCGCATAACGGTTCCCATTCAGAATCCGGTTCAATCCGGCAGTCAGTGCACCCGCATAACATCCGTAGCCGGACTTCCCTGCAGGGTCTCCAATAAAATACTGTGACGGATCCGCACCGACACCTGATGCATCCTCCGGAGTAGATACCCGGTCCATCTGAGCATACAGATCCTGTGCCGTCTCACCGATTCCATAGTAGTTCAGAAGCATTGCTCCGCTTACAAGCTCGCAGCCCGTCTGATAACCGCTATCCTGCTGTGTGATCAACGGTACCGTAATTAATGGTGTGTCCTTCTGTGCCAGCCGGCTGAGAGCAGGCATATTTCTTGACATCTCTGCCGGTCGAAATAATCCTTCTACCGTCTCCGGTTCCGGTTCTAACCGCTTTAATACCTGTTCGCCTTTCTCCTTCCAGTTAATTCGGCTGATTTCCTCCCAATGGAGTGAATAGAAAAAGATGCCCACAAAACAGAGAAGGGATATGCATAATATTCTTAATAATGTATGTTTTTTCTTTTCTGCCATGTTACTACCTTAATAAACAATAACTAATAAAGAAACTGCTACGCCTGCCAACTCGCAGTGCTCCAGCTCGTAAAGCCAATGGCTTTCCTCCGACTGATATAATAAATATGCTTTCTCCGTTCTACGAACTCTCGAAAGCACAAACCCCCAGATAGAGAAACCGCTGTGCCTGCCAGCTCGCAGTGCTCCAGCTCGTAAAGCCAATGGCTTTCCTCCGACTGATATAATAAATATGCTTTCTCCGTTCTACGAACTCTCGAAAGCATAAACCGCCATTCGCAATTCATGCTTTCGCATTCCTT
>Ga0129311_1000147_pt1 | contig 66232 bp, 72 predicted proteins | sample Go1ome_FD_94435 | JGI IMG/M metagenome (GOLD analysis project Ga0129311, IMG submission 94435) | Western lowland gorrila individual fecal microbial communities from Wisconsin, USA - Go1022B metagenome | ecosystem: Host-associated > Mammals > Digestive system > Large intestine > Fecal | place... | reverse complement strand
TTAAAAGCGATTAGTGATCCGGTAAGGAGAGAGATATTAGAACTATTAAAAGATGGTCGAAAAACAGCAGGAGAAATATCAAACAGTTTTAATTTAACAGGAGCAACCGTATCATATCATTTATCAAATTTAAAAAAAGCAAATTTAATAACTGAAACAAAGCAAAAGAACTTTATATTTTATGAGTTGAATAGTTCTGTATTTGAAGATGTTTTAGTTTGGATTTATAAGTTGGGAGGAAATAAGAATGGAAAAGAAAAATAAAAGAACATTAATTTTAAGTGTAATTATATGTTTATTACCAATGGTATTAGGTATTGTTTTTTATAATAGATTACCAGAACAAATGCCAGTTCATTTTACGGTAAATGATGTACCAGATAATTATGCACCAAAGAACTTTGCGTTATTTGGAATACCAATTATTATGGCTATTATTCAAGCAATATGTATAATATTTACAACAAAAGTGAATAAATTGGAGAATAGCGAAAAGCCTAAAATTGTAAAAATAATGGAATGGTTCATTCCATTTGTTACAGTATTAATATATATTATTATGATAGAAGTTCCATTAGGTAGTGATGTTTATGTTGGAAAAAGTGTATGTTTGATATTAGGAATATTATTTACTATTATTGGAAACTATATGCCTAAAATGAATTATGAAATAGGAAGGAAGCTTTTTCATCCGACTCCTAAAACTGAAAAATCATTTAGAAGAATGAGCAGAATTATGGGATATGGTTTTCTAGGTATGGGGATTATATTACTAATATTGATTATATGGGTATAACTATAAATTACAATTGCATCTGTTTCATAAGTATATCATATCTTGCTTTTGCTTGTTTATCTGTATCGCGGAATTTTTGTTTTTGGGTAACATATATAATTTTATTCACAATTTTCGGTTCCTTTATAACAATATTAAACACTTTAAATAAAATGTAAAAAGCTCTTGACATTTTATAAATGATATAGTATTATACAAATGTAAAAAGTATTTTACATTTAGGAGGAGTAAAATGATTAAGGGAAAAAGTAAATTTTGTTTGAAATGTTTAATTTTTATTGTTGTATATTCAATGATATTACTAGTACCACGTATTGATGTAATTAAACATACAAATATTTCTTTAGGCATTATTATTTCATTATATACATTATTAGGTATTTTAAGTTTTATAGTATTTAAAGATTTATATAAAGAAGGGCTTGAAGAATGGAAAAGATCTGTTACTAAAACTATGATTATAATTCTTGTTATGTATATATTAAAAATTATATTAACCATCATTGCAAGCATTCCATTAGGAATATTTTTTCCTGAATATGAGTCTGTTAATTCCAATAATATAGCTGAGATTATCAAAATATTACCAGCGCCTATAGTATTAATTGCAGTGGGAGTGTTTGGACCTATTGTTGAAGAAATGGTATTTAGAGGAATATTAGTAGGTAAATTAAAAAAATATATACCAAGTACAGTATGCGTTATAGTATCTTCAATGCTCTTTATGTTTATACATGTACATGTTTTTACATTTCAAGAATTATTATATTATTTGCCTCATTTTGTTGCGGGATTGTTATATTCAATTTTATATTTAAAAACTAAAAATATAACACTGTCAATGATATTGCATATAACAAATAATTTTTTTCCATTATTATTAATGATTATTTCTATTAAGTAGTTAGGAGGTAGTTTATGTTTAAGAAAGATGAAATGGAAAGAGAGATAGATAGTAAAAGCGTTACAATATCTTATTATTTTGTAGAAATTATTTTATTGCTAAGTGTTATTGTAAGTATAGTATTAAAGAAAAATGCTATAGTTCCATTGTATATTTTAATAACACAAATATTAGTAAAGTATATTTCAAAATTAATTATCAAGAAAAAATATGATGATGATAGATGGGGAAAATTGCTAATTGGACTATTAATAGCAGTATTAATAATGATTTTCTTTTTAACAATTTCTGTAGGGTAAAGTTATGAAAAATAGAATAAGAGAATTTAGAAAAATTAAAAATATAACTCAAGACGAGTTAGCAAGAGATATTGGCGTTACTAGGCAAACGATAAATGCTATTGAAAATGAAAAATATAGTCCAACATTATTATTAGCTATTAAACTAGCTAAATATTTAGAAGTTCCTGTTGAAGAATTATTTTTTGATTTGTAATAAGCATTTATATAGATGTTCACAATATTTTGGTATTGTAAACAAAAATTAAATAAGAAATTCTAGAAGTTGATTAAAAAATCAGCTTCTATATTCTGAAAGACCAATAAATGCTGAAGCTACACAAATTTTAATCGAAGAAACAAATAAAATGATTGAAGCTACTAAAATGTTGTTTAAAGTATTACAAGATAATAAAAAAATATATATAGATAATATTGATATTGCAGCCACTTCATTTGCTATGACAATTCATTCTTTAATTGATTATGAATTTGACTGTAAAAAGGTAAATAAAAAATTTGATAAAAAAATGATACAAGATTATATAGATTGGTTTTGTAATCAATATTGTAAGGAGTAATGAAAAATGGAAAAGAAAAAATTAATTAACTGGTTATGTTTAAGTGGAGTTTTAAGTGTAATATTTTACTTATTACACGATATAGTAGGAGCAATGAATTATCCAGGTTATAACTGGATGAGTCAAGCAGTTAGCGATTTAACAGCCACAGATGCACCATCATTTGTAATTGCAAGTGGATTTGAATGATCAAGATTCCAATAAAACCTTTAAAAATGAGAGAGTTCAGAAACTTTTGAAAGCTGGCAATTCATGGTCAACAATGTGGTTGAAATTTGGGCAGGATGTTTATCCTTATGACGAAAACTTTTTGTCGGTTTCAAATTATGTAATAGAAAACGGATTAAAATAGTATAAATTCTATAATATAATAATCGACAATAAAAGAGCTTTCATTTTAACAGGTGAAGGCTCTTAATTATTTTTACAAAACTTTCAATAATTGTAACTTGTGACTTATTCACTCTTGAATAGTCACAAGTTTTATTGTATAATATAAATACTTGAAAAAGAACATAAAAAAGAGTAAATAATAAAATAATTATTAAATTAGAAAGGCGTGCAAATAATGGAACCAAGAGAGGAAATAAAATTACAAAAAGAATTTATAGAAAAAGTAAAAGAATTAAATAAGGGAAAATTACTAAAATACAACATTCTAACAATGGGCTGTCAGCTAAACGAAAATGATTCTGAAAAACTATGTGGTATGTTGGAAGAAATGGGGTATGCAAAAACAGAAAAGTCAGAAGAAGCAGATATAAGTTTATTCAATACATGTTGTGTTAGAGAAAATGCTGAAGACAGGCTTTTCGGAAAGCTAGGAGAACTTAAAAAAATAAAAGAAAAAACAGGTATGATAATAGCAATTGGTGGATGCATGATGCAAGAAAAACATATTAGAGACAAGATAAAAGAATCATATCCATTTGTAGATATAATCTTTGGAACGCATACACTACATAAATTCCCAGAAGATTTATATAAAACAATAGACCAAAAAACAAAACAAGAAGACATTTTAGATATTGATGGTAAAGTATATGAAGGTTTGCCAATTAAAAGAGATAGTAATGTAAAAGCGTCTGTAACAATTATGAACGGATGCAATAATTTCTGTTCATTTTGTATAGTGCCTTATGTAAGAGGAAGAGAAAGAAGCAGAGAACCAAGAGATATTATAAATGAAGTTCAGGAACTTGCAAAACAAGGATACAAAGAAATAACACTACTTGGACAAAATGTAAATTCATATTTAAGAGTTGAAAAGCAAAAGAATATTCCTTTTGAAGAATATGATGGTGTAAATTCCTTTGCAACACTTTTAAAAGCAATTAACAAAATAGACGGAATAGAGAGAATTAGATTTGTTTCTCCACACCCAAAAGATTTTACAGATGATGTAATAGAGGCAATTGCAGAATGTGATAAGGTATGTAAATTAGTACATCTTCCACTTCAATCAGGAAACACAGATATTTTAAGAATAATGAACAGAAGATATACTAAAGAACAATTTTTAGAATTAGTTGATAAAATGAAAGCCAAAATACCAAATCTAACACTTTCGACAGATATAATAGTGGGATTCCCAGGCGAAACAGACGAGCAATTTGAAGATACATTAGATGTAGTAAGAAAAGTAAAATTCGAGCAAGTATATATGTTTATATATTCAAGAAGAGTTGGAACACCAGGAGATAAAATGCAAAACCAAGTGCCGGAAGAAGACAAGCATAGAAGATTTGATAAACTAAAAGCTTTATTCGAAAGTCAAATAGAAGAAACAAATCAAAAATATATTGGAACAACGCAAAAAGTATTAGTTGAAGGTGAAAGCAAAAACAACCCAGAAATGCTAACAGGTAGAACAGACAGCAATAAAGTAGTAATATTCGAAGGACCAAAAGAACTAAAAGACCAAATAATAGATGTAAAAATAGTTTCACAACACATGTGGTTTTTAAAAGGCGAAATTTAAGGGGATAAATAAATATGCTAAAATGATAGAAATATAAAAAATAAAAAAAATGGTAGTAAACTCTACCATTTTTTTTATTTTTATGATACAATGGCAAAGAATATAAATTTTTGATAAAAAAAGGAGAGAAAATTATGGATTTTACAAGTGTTAAAGATAAGATGGAAAAAACAATTAGTGTATTTGCAGAAAAACTATCAGAGGTAAGAGCAGGTAGAGCAAATCCTGCAATATTAAACAAAGTAAAAATAGATTATTATGGAACACCAACACCAATAAACCAAGTAGCTGGTGTATCTGTACCAGAAGCTAGATTGATAGTTATTCAACCATGGGATGCAAGTGTTTTAAAGGAAATAGAAAAAGCAATTATAGCATCAGATATAGGAATTAATCCAAATAATGATGGAAAAGTAATAAGACTAGCATTCCCTGAATTAAATGAAGAGAGAAGAAAAGAATTAGTAAAAGATATTAAAAAAATGGCAGAAGAAGCAAAAGTGGCCGTTAGAGGAGTAAGAAGAGACGGATTAGACGAAGCTAAAGCTAAACAAAAAAATAGCGAAATAACAGAAGACGAATTAAAAAATGCTGAAACAGAAATTCAAAAAATTACTGACAAATATGTTGAAGAAATAGATGTAATTCTTGCAAACAAAGAAAAAGAAATAATGTCAATATAACAATATTCATAACTCATTTTTAACATATTACATTTAAATTAAAAAGGAAGTAGTATTATTATGGATTTCAAAGAAAATTTAAAAGAATATCAAGAAATTGTAAATAATGAATTACAAAAATATGTTAGAAAAGAAAAATGCCCTGAAGAAATTTTAAACAATTCTATGGAATATAGTTTAATGGCAGGTGGCAAAAGACTTAGACCAATTCTTGCAATTGCAACATATCAGCTATTTAAAAGCGATTATGAGAAAGTTATGCCTTATGCTATGGCATTAGAAATGGTACATAATTTTTCGTTGATTCATGATGATTTACCTGGCATTGATAATGATGATTTTAGGCATGGAAAGCCAACTAACCATAAACAATTTAACGAGGCTACAGCAATTCTAGCAGGTGATGGACTTTTAAATTGTGCATTTATGGTAATTAGTGATGATTTAAAAAATACTTTTGAACAATATCATAATCAATTAAAACAATTTTTTGGATCTAATAAAAATGAAAAATTAACAGGAAAAGAAAACATATTAATTGAATTAAACAATAAAACTAAAGTGTTTAATGAATTTACAATTGCAATTGATAGAATGATTGCGGGAGAATATGTAGATACAGAATTTGAAGGGAAGCAAATTACAGGTGATTTGCTTGAATATATTCATAAAAATAAAACAGGCGCATTTCTAAAATATTCCGTTAGAATGGGAGCAATACTTGCAAATGCAAAAGAAGAAGAAATAGAAAAACTTACAAAGTATGCAGAAAATATAGGTTTGGCCTTCCAAATAAAAGATGATATTTTATCAGAAGAAGGAGATGAAGCCGTTTTAGGAAAACCTGTTGGAAATGATAAAGAAAAGGGCAAATGTACATATGTTTCTAAATATGGTTTGCAAGGTGCAAAAGAGATTTTAGATAGAATAACAAATGAAGCAGTCGAAATAGTAAAAGAATTTGATAATAGTGAGTTTTTACAAGAACTTGCCATTTATATAAAAAAACGAAATAAATAATTTCAAAAAAGATTTGAGGTAATGTTCAACAACGAAATTAGCCAAATATTTTTTGGAAAAGGGAGAAATAAAAATGGTTGATAAAAAAAACGGAATGCCAACACACATAGCAATAATTATGGACGGAAATAGAAGATGGGCAAAAGCTAAAGGCAAACCAGCAAATTTTGGACACAAAGAAGGCGCAAAAACTTTAGAAAAAATAGTAAGATATGCTAATAAAATAGGTTTAGAATACATAACAGTATATGCCTTTTCAACAGAAAACTGGAAGAGAGCAGAGGAAGAAGTAAAAGCTCTAATGTTTTTATTCCAAAGTTACTTAAATGATTATGCTAAAAGAGCAGATAGCGAAAATATAAAAGTTCAGTTTTTAGGAGATAAAACTGCTCTTTCAAAACAAATGCAAAAAAGCATGAAAGATTGTATAGAAAGAACAAAAAATAATACGGGGGTAACCTTTAATATTGCAATAAATTATGGCGGAAGGGATGAACTAATTCATGCTATAAAAAATATTGCAACACAAGTAAAAGAGGATAGTTTACAAATTGAAGATATAGATGAGAAAGTTATTTCTCAGAATCTATATACACAAGATATTCCAGACCCAGATTTGCTTATAAGAACAAGTGGAGAGATGCGTTTAAGCAATTTCTTACTTTGGCAAGTGGCGTATTCAGAATTTTTATTTGTAGAGAAAAACTGGCCAGATTTTTCAGAAGAAGATTTAGATTATGCCATAGAGGTGTATAAAAAAAGAACAAGAAAGTTTGGAGCAAATTAAAATATATGAAAGGAAATAGAGAATGGATAAAAATAGAATAATATCAGCGCTACTAATACTTGTAATTTTAATTTTTATGTTTGTAATTGGAAATAAATATATAGTAGATGTATTACTTTCATTTGTTGCATTTTTAAGCATTGATGAATACTTTAATGCAATATCAAAAGTATCAAATCCTGTGAGATGGATAGGGTATATAAGTTGTTTAAGTATAGCTTGTATTCATTTGATACCGCAAGAATCCATTACAACATATGCTATTTTAGCATTACCAATAATACTAATAATACTATTTGCACAAGTAGTTGCTACAGAAATGAAAACATCATTTAAAGATATAGCATATACATTTTTAGGAATATTTTATGTAGTATTTTTCACAATGTTTATAGCATTGATACAAGGAATGGATAAAGGAAAAATACTAATTTGGTACACATTTGGAGCAGCATGGGGAAGCGACATATTTGCATATTTAATAGGAAAATATTTTGGAAAACATAAATTTAGCAAAGTAAGTCCTAAAAAATCAATAGAAGGATGTATTGCAGGTGTGGTAGGAGCAGTTGCACTAATGCTGTTATTTACATATTTTGCAAATACATACTGGGGCTTAAATGTATCTTATTGGTATATAGCACTAATAGGAGTAGCTTTAAGTTTACTAGGACAAATAGGAGATTTTGCTGCATCATCAATTAAAAGATATGTTGATATAAAAGATTATAGCAATTTAATACCAGGTCATGGAGGAATGCTAGATAGAATAGATAGCCTAATATTTTTAGCTCCATTTGCATATGTATTATTGAGTTTGATTTAATTAATTATAAATAGTAAGCATCGACTAAGTGAAAAAGATTATCATTTTCAAGCAACATTCGGGGGGACTGACAAATTAGAAATCCTTATCAAAATTTTTTGAATTTTGATTTAGGATTTCTTATGCAGTTGGGAGTTGCAGAAAATGATAATCTTTTAATACGCAACCACATATTATTAAAGGGGGAGGAAAAATTAGTGATACCATTCATAATATCAGCACTAAAAATAATAGTGCTATTAGGCTTTCTAGTATTCATACATGAAGGTGGGCATTTCCTTATGGCTAAATTATGCAAAGTAAAAGTAAATGAATTTGCAATCGGATTTGGACCTAGAATATGGGAAAAACAAGGCAAAGAAACAAAATATGCCTTAAGATTAATTCCATTAGGTGGTTTTGTAAGCATGGAAGGAGAAGATGAAGCATCAGATGAAGAAGGATCATTTTCAAAAGCAAGCATACCCAAAAGACTAGCAATAGTATTTGCTGGACCAATAGTAAACATTGTATTTGCAATAATAGTATACTTTATATTAGCAATAATATTTGGAATGAATTCTACAGGAGATTTTGGAACATCAATGCAATTTGCATTTAACAGAACGGGAGCATTTTTAGGAGATACATTTCAAGGGTTAGTACAATTATTTACAGGAAAAGTTGGTTTAGACCAGATGATGGGACCTGTAGGAATATCAGAAGTTGTGGCACAAACATCAGGATTATTTGAATTTATAAATATGATGGCAATAATCTCACTTTCATTAGGAATAACAAATTTGCTTCCTATACCAGCATTAGATGGTGGAAAAATTCTAATACTAATAATAGAAGCTATAAGAAGAAAACCATTAAGTCAAAAAGTAGAAATGAATATACAACTATTGGGATTTGGATTTTTGATTATGTTATCAATATTAGTAACATATCATGATATAACAAGAATATTTTAAAAAACTTAAAGAAAAAACTTTAAGTTTTTTTATATTTCCCTTTTAAAAAAAAGAAAAATGGTATACAATATAGAAAATTGTCAAAATGAGAGGAGCAAACTTAATGATAAAAAAGTGGCAAATATATGAAGTTAACGAAGAAGAAATAGAAAAAATATCAGAAGAATATAAAATAAATAAATTATTAGCAACAATTCTTTCAAACAAAGGAATAAATACAAAAGAAAAAATAGATTTATTTTTACATCCGACAAGAAACGATTTTCATAATCCATACGAAATGCCAGATATGGAAAAAGCAGTAGATAGAATAATACAAGCAAAAGAGAAAAATGAGAAAATCATAATATATGGAGATTATGATGTAGATGGAATAACAAGCATAACAGTTTTAAAAAGCTTCTTAAAAGATATAGGAATAGAAGCTGCATATTACATACCAAACAGATTAAACGAGGGCTATGGCCTAAATATACCAGCGGTTGAAAAAATTGCTGCTGATGGTTATAATTTAATGATAACAGTTGATTGCGGAATTACTTGTATAGAAGAAATAAAAAGAGCAAATGAGCTTGGAATGGATGTAATAGTAACAGACCATCACGAGGTAGGAGATGACTTGCCAAAGGCAGTAGCTGTTGTGGATTGTAAAAGAAAAGATAACAAATATAAATGTAGAGATTTGGCAGGTGTTGGAGTTGCATTTAAATTATCACAAGCATTAGCTATGAGATTAGGTTTAGACGAAAAAGAATACCTAAAATATTTGGACATCGTATGTATAGGAACAATTTCAGACATAGTTCCATTAGTTGATGAAAATAGATTAATATCAAAATTAGGATTAATGTTAGTAAATCAGACAAGAAACATTGGTTTACAAGCAATATTAAAGTTATCAGGTTATAAAAATATAGATTCAACAGCAATATCATTTGGAGTTGCTCCAAGATTAAATGCTTGTGGTAGAATGGGACATGCAGATGAAGCGTTGAAACTATTCTTATCTACAAATATAAACGAAGTAAACCAAATAGCAAATACATTAAATGAATATAACAAAACAAGGCAAGAGATTGAAAAATCAATATGTGAAGAAGCAATTGAAAAAATTAAACAAAACAAATTAGAAGAGAATAATACAATAGTGGTTGCAGGAAAAGATTGGCATCATGGAGTAATAGGAATAGTATCTTCAAAAATAACAGAAATGTACTTCAAACCAAGTATATTACTATGTTTAGAAGATGAAATTGCGAAAGGCTCAGGAAGAAGCGTTCCGGGCTTCGACTTGCACGATGCATTACTAAAATGTCAGCAAACACTAGAAAGATTTGGTGGACATGCAATGGCTGTTGGGCTTACATTAAAACAAGAAAACGTTTCAAACTTTGCACAAGCATTAGAAGAAGTTGCAAAAAAAGCTCATACAGAAGAAATAATTCCAGTAATAAAAATAGATGCAAAAATCAATTTAGAAGAAGTAAATAGACAAATGGTTGAAAGCATAAAAATGTTAGAGCCATTTGGAGAAGCAAATAAAATGCCAATATTTGTATTTAGAAATTTAAAAATTGATTCAATTAGAGCATTATCAGAAGGAAAACATTTAAAACTAACATTAAAAGATAATAATACAATTGTAAATGCTATTGGATTCAATATGGGAAAATTTGCAGAAGAATACAGAATTGGAGATAAAATTGATGTAGTTGGTAATTTAGAAATAAATTCATTCAATGGTGTAGATAGTATACAAATCAATTTAAAAGATATAATGAAATCAATATAAAATAAAAGTCGGGAAGTGATTTTATGGAAAGCAAAGAAATAACAATTCAAGATATAATAGCTAAAAGAAAAGAACATTACAGAAAAGTAGATAGTAAACTAATAATGAAAGCATTCAATTATGCGAATGAGATGCACAAAGACCAAAAAAGAAAATCAGGAGAACCTTATATAATACATCCTTTAAATGTTGCATATATTTTAGCAGAAATAGGGCTAGACGAGGCTACAATAAGTGCAGCTCTTCTTCATGATGTTGTAGAAGATACAGAAGCAACAAATGAAGACATAGTAAGAGAATTTGGCGAAGAAATTGCTCAAATGGTTGCAGGGGTAACGAAACTAAGCAATATTCAATTTGCATCAGCTGAAGAACAACAAGCAGAAGATTATAAAAAAATGTTTCTTGCAATGGGAAAAGATATTAGAGTAATTCTTATAAAACTTGCTGATAGACTTCACAATATTAGAACTCTAAAACATTTAAAAAGAGATAGGCAAATAGCAATCTCAAGAGAAACAATGGATTTATATGCTCCACTTGCTAATAGACTTGGTTTATATTCTTTAAAATGGGAACTTGAAGATTTAGCTTTTAAATATCTATATCCAGAAGAATATCATGAAATTGTCGAAGGAATCAACAAAAAGAGAGAAGAACGTTTGCAATTTTTGAATAAAATTACAGAAAACATAAAAGTTCAATTGAAAAAACAAAGAATAGATGCTGAAGTTACTGGAAGAGCAAAGCATTTATATAGTATATACAAAAAGATGCAAAGAGATAACAAAACTCTAGACCAAATATATGACTTATTTGCTTTAAGAATTCTTGTAAATTCAGTTAAAGACTGCTATGCGGCATTAGGGGTAGTTCATGAATTATACAGCCCAATGCCAGGAAGATTTAAGGATTATATAGCTGTTCCTAAAACAAACATGTATCAATCTATTCATACGACTTTGCTTGGAGAAAAAGGAACACCATTTGAAGTTCAAATTCGTACATGGGAAATGCACAGAATAGCTGAATATGGTATAGCGGCACACTGGGCATATAAAGAAGCAAGTTATTTAGGAAAAAAACAAACTGTAAATGTTGAAACAGATAAGTTATCTTGGCTTCGTGAGACACTAGAATGGCAAAAAGAAATAGAGGATCCACAAGAATTTTTAAAAACCTTAAAAACAGAATTATTTGAAGATGAAGTTTATGTATTTACACCAAAAGGAGCAATAAAAGTACTTCCAAGTGGTGCAACACCAATAGATTTTGCATATAGTATACATGAAGAAATTGGCCACCATATGACAGGTTGTAAAATAAATGGAAAAATGATGCCAATAGTAACTCCAATAGAAAATGGCGATATTGTTGAAATAATAACATCAGATAATTCTAAAGGACCAAGCAGAGACTGGGTTAAATTTGTAAAAAGTACAAAGGCAAAAAATAAAATTCAAGGCTTTTTCAAAAAAGCTCAAAAAGCTGAAAACATTGAAAAAGGAAAAGAACTAATAGAAAAAGAAATAAAAAGATTAGGCTTTTCTCATGCAGACTTATTTAAACCAGAATATTTAGATCCAACAATGGATAAATACAAATATAAAAATCTAGAAGAAATGTATGCAGCAGTTGGATTTGGAGCTAATTCAGCAGTTAAAATTATTGCAAGAATGCTTCAAGAATATAAAAAGGTACATGAAGAGGAAAATATTGAGCAAAAGATAGAAGAATTAAAATCAACACGTGTAAACAAAGTAAAACCATCAGATTCAGGAGTTGTAGTAAAAGGAATAGACAATTGTTTAGTAAAACTTTCAAAATGTTGTAATCCACTTCCAGGAGATGAAATTGTAGGATATATTACAAGAGGTAGAGGTGTTTCAGTTCATAGAAAGGATTGTGTAAATATAAACGACTTATTGTCAGAAGAAAATAGAATGATAGATGTTGAATGGTATAATCAGGATGAATCATTATATAATGTTGATATTGAAGTGCTTTCAAATGACAGAAGCGGATTATTGATGGATATCTTAAAAGAAATTGGAACAACAAAAGCTAAAATAATGGGAGTAAATACTAAAACAACTAAAGAAAAAATTGCTATAATCGATGTTACACTTGAAGTAGACAGCTTAGATGAACTAAATAAAGTACTTAAAGCTATTAGGAAAGTTAATAGTGTATATGAAGTTAGGAGGAAAAAATAATCCTCTTGCGAAATAATTGCATTTTGACTGTGTTGAACTTCGTTTGGTAATCCTCAACGTGCCAAAAGCACGCCTCAGGTTACCTCGCTTGTTCGCCTTGTCAAAAGTACAATTCTTTCACAAGTTTAGAAAGGAAGATAATAATATGATACTAAAAGAATTAAAGATAGATACCTGGATTGGCGATGCTACCAATTGCTATATAATATTTGATGAAGAAAGTAAAGAAACAATGGTTATCGATCCTGCAGGAGATGTAGATAGAATCGAAGAAATGATAAATATTTTAGGAGGAAAGATAAAATATATTTTCTTAACACATTGCCATGGTGACCATATAGGAGGAGTAACAGAACTTAAAAATAGATGTGGTGGAAAAATTCTTATTCATAGAGATGATGCAGAAGGGCTAAACAATGCGGATATAAATTTGTCAGGATATATAGGCCTTCCTGAAATAGAACTAGAGGCAGATTCAAGAATTGATGATGGTGATTTAATTCATTTAGGAAATTTACAATTAAACGTTATCCATACACCTGGACATACAAAAGGCGGGGCTTCGCTTTTTATAGAAAAAGAAAAATGTTTATTTTCTGGCGATACTTTATTTAGAGGCACTTGGGGAAGAACAGACCTTCCAACTGGTAGTATAGAAGATATTATGGATTCTATTACTAAAAAGTTGCTAATTTTACCTGATGATACTATTGTTTATCCCGGACATGGTAAATCAACTATGATAAAAGATGAGAAACCTATTTATTTTGAACTTAAACCCAAATTACTATAAGTAAGCGTTTATGGGAAATTATTGAAATTTCTTAAATAACCTTGACTAAATCTGTCGATTAGTGTAATATAAGGATTGGCAAATTCAAAATAAAAGGAGTTACTAAGGAAAATGAGTGTAAGAACAACAAATCAAATTTTACTAAATAATGACTATGACTTACATGAAGATATAGAAAAAAATAGAGTTAATAAAGTACCAGAGTTAAAAAAGAAAAAATCTTGGAAACACAAAGTTAAAATTATATTGATAATTATATTTATATTGATGTTTATTGGCTCAGTTGGGTTATTCTTGTTCTTTAAAACAGGTTTATTCCAAGAATACAAAGAACTATGGGTGCAAACAGCAATGACAACCATGAACCATCAATATTTAGCAACATGGTTTATGTCAGATACAGAAATAAATGAAATAATGAAAAGTTTAGAGGTTGTAAATAACGAAGATTCTGAATTAAATGCAATAGAATTACCAAAGGTTGAAGAAGTAAAAGAAGATGAAAAAACAAAAGAAAATCAAATAAATGTTGATAAAATTTCTGGAAGTACATATGTAGGTTATGTAATGACAATTTCAGATCCATCTAAAGTAAAATTTGTTGATTCTAGAAAAGCTAATATGGGAACTAAACTAAGTGAAATTTGTAAAAAACATAATGCAATAGCAGGTATAAATGCAGGAGGATTCACAGACCCTAATGGAGGCGGAATGGGACATCAATTATGTGAGCCAACTATAATAGATAAAAAATTATTATATGGTAATAGATCACAAAAAATGAGTTTAATAGCATTGACAGAACGAGGAGAACTTGTTTTAGGTAAATATACATACCAAGAAGCAATGGATATAGGAATTCAATCAGGATTACAATTTGGACCATTTATAATAGTAAATGGACATAATCAAATACAAAAAGCAAATGCTGGTGGATTACACCCAAGAATGGCAATAGGACAAAGAAAAGATGGAACAATGATATTTGTATGTGTAGATGGAAGGCAACCAGGATATAGTATAGGAGCAACACAACTAGAATTACAAAATATATTCGAAAAATACGGAGCATACAATGCAGCAAACCTAGATGGTGGTTCATCTGCAACAATGTATTATGATGGAAAAGTAATAAACAAAACATCAACACCAATAGGAGAAAGATACTTACCAAATGCGATAATAGTTGAAAAATAAAAAACGGCAAAAGCCGTTTTTATTTTGCGACTTTTTGGGACACTCTTAAAATTCAAAGTTTTCAAACTTTGAATTTTAAGAGTGTCCCAAAAATCCATCCCAAAAGTCATTATTTATGTAACAAAACAATTTTATCTCCAACTTTTTTAATAAAACCTTCCTCTTTTAAATCTCTCAATTCACGCATCATTGCGCTTCTATCAACACTTAAGTAATCAGCAAGGTTTGTTAAAGACATTTCCAGAGTAATTGTTTTACTAAAAGTTCTTGTAGAAAGTGTACTAAAATAGCCAAGTAATTTATCTCTAATGGTTCTTTTGGTTAATAATTCTATTCTAGTGTTAAGGTCTATTACTTTATTTAAAATAATTTCAGGGAGTTTTTCTTCTAAAGATCTGTGAAAAGTACAATTTTTTGAACACATAGTTTTAATATCATCATACTTAAAAAATAAAACTTTAGATAGCTTTTTAGCCTCAACAAAGAATTCATTATTAGTATTAATAGTATAAAAAATCTCACCAAAAGCATTACCTTTTGTAAAATGTTCTATAATAGTTTTATTACCATTATAATCATAACGAACCAAATCAGCAGAGCCTTCCATAAGCATACAAAATTGATTTCTTTTTTGAATATAATTAGTAATAACCTCACCTTTATTAAATTTCTTAACTTGAACCTTATTACAATTTTTACTAAAGTCCTCCATAAATTGGTTAATATCAAAATCCAAATTCATAAAAAACAATCCTTTCGGTGCCATTATACAACAAAATAGTTGCAAATGCAACAAAAACTTTTTGGGACACTCTTAAAATTCAAGGTTTTCGGACTTTTTAAGAGTGTCCCAAAAAGTCGGGTGCTCCAAATGACTTGTTTTTTTTCTTAAAATAGTGTATTATTATATAAGATTGGAGAGTGAGAAAATGCTAGAATTAGAGGAAAATCTAAAAACAATTAAACAACTAAAAAGCAAAATAACAGAATTGGGTGAATCTCTTTGACGTTGCTAGTAAGAAAAAAGAACTTGAAGAACTAGAAGCAGAAACTGCCAAGGAAGGTTTTTGGACCAATAATGATAAAAAAGATGAAATTCTTGCAAAAATAAGTAGTAATAAAAAAATATGTACAACTTATGAAGAATTAGAAAATGAAGTAAACAATGTAGAAGAATTATCAGAACTTGTAATGCAAGAATTTGATGAAGAAATAAAAAAAGAAATCCTAAAAACAACAAAAAAACTTGAAAAAGATGTTGAAAAGCTTGAACTTCAAACTTTATTATCTGGAAAATTTGATAAAAACAATGCAATTTTAACAATACATCCAGGAGCAGGTGGAACAGAATCACAAGACTGGGCAGAAATGCTTTATAGAATGTATACAAGATGGGCAGAAAAAAACGGATATACAGTAAAAGAATTAGATTATCTTGAAGGAGAAGAAGCAGGTCTAAAAAGTGTAACATTTGAGATAGTCGGAGAAAATGCATACGGTTACATGAGAAGTGAAATGGGAGTTCACAGGCTAGTTAGAATTTCACCATTCGATAGTGGGGGAAGAAGGCATACATCATTTGCATCAGTTGAAGTTTTACCAGAAATTACAGACGACATAGAAATAGAAATTAATCCAGATGATTTAAGAGTAGATACATATAGAGCTTCTGGTGCAGGTGGACAACATATAAATAAAACTTCATCAGCAGTAAGAATTACACATATTCCAACAAATATAGTAGTTGCTTGTCAAACAGAACGTTCACAAATTCAAAATAGAGAAACTGCAATGAAAATGCTTAAATCTAAATTGTTAGACTTAAAAGAAAAAGAACAAAAAGACAAAATAGAAGACCTAAAAGGAGTTCAAATGGACATTGCATGGGGAAGTCAAATTAGATCTTACGTATTTTGTCCATACACAATGGTAAAAGACCATAGAACAAATTACGAAGTTGGAAATGTTCAAGCTGTAATGGACGGTGAAATTGATGGTTTTATAGAAAGCTTCCTTAGAAATAAATTGACAAATTAAAAAGATAATTATAGTTAAAAAAACAATCGAACAAAATAAAAAAATAAAAAAACACTTGCAAAAAATAAAAAACGTGATATAATAGTTAACAATAATAAAAAACAAAAACAAGGACACGATAAATAGAGAAATATCTTAAAGAGAGCCAAGGTTGGTGGGATTTGGCAAGTAAAAGCTATTTATTATCACCTATGTTGTTGCTAAACTGAACTATTAGTAAGTATAGCCGCCTAACTAGCGTTAAAAAGTAATTGAGAGAGTATTTAATAAATACTAAAATAGGTGGTACCGCGGAATTCAATCCATTTCGTCCTAAGTATAGGATGAAATGGATTTTTTGATATTTTTGAGAGGTGTTGTTAATGACAACAAATCTTTAGAATATTTTAAATACAATATGTAAAAAATGAGTGAGGACGCGTAGGCGTAGCGAAGCGAAGCGTTGAAGCGACCTGTCCTAATTAAAATAAGGGAGGTCGTGACAACAAGGACGAACGGTTTTTACATATTGTATAAAAGATTAAGAAATAAAAGGAGGAAGTTTTATGTACAAAAAAGTTGAACTAAAAGAAGATGGATTTGTTGGAATGGAACACGAAGTATTTAATACTTGGAAAGAAAAAGACATAATCAAAAAAAGCTTGAATTCAAACCAAGGAAAAAGACACTTCACATTTTATGATGGACCTCCAACAGCAAATGGAATGCCACATGCAGGGCATATTTTAACAAGGGTTATGAAAGATATAATTCCAAGATACAAAGTAATGAAGGGATACAGAGTAATTAGAAAAGCTGGATGGGATACACAAGGACTTCCAGTTGAACTTGAAATTGAGAAAAAACTTGGAATTTCTGGAAAAGCTCAAATTGAAGAATATGGTGTTGAAAAATTCATAAAAGAATGTAGAGAAAGCGTTTTCCAATATGTAAATGTTTGGGAAGAAATGACAAATAAAGTTGGTTATTGGGTTGATATGGATGATCCATATATTACTTATGAAAATAAGTATATAGAATCAATTTGGTGGTGTATAAAAGAATTATGGAAAAAAGGTCTTTTATATGAAGGACACAAAGTTATGCCATATTGTCCAAGATGTGGAACAGCACTTTCATCACACGAAGTTGCACAAGGATATAAAGATGTAAAAGATTTAACTTGTGTTGCTAAATTTAAAGTAGAAGATGGTCAAAAACTTGGAGATTATGCATTTGAACCAAATACATATATCTTAGCATGGACAACAACTCCATGGACATTGCCATCAAACTTAGCTCTTTGCTTAAACAAATCTTATGATTATGTTTTAGTAAAAGCAAATATAGGTGAAGAAGAAGCTCCAAAATACGAAAACTACATTTTAGCAAAAGAATTGTTAGAAGCAGTTTTAAAAGAAACACCTTATGATATAGTAAAAGAATTTAAAGGTGAAGAATTATTAGGAACAAAATATGAGCAATTAATGCCATTTGCTAAACCAGATGGAAAAGCATTTGTAGTAATCCATGGAGACTACGTAAATCTAGAAGATGGTACAGGAATTGTTCACATTGCACCTGCTTATGGTGAAGATGATAGCTTAGTTTCAAAACAAAATGGAATTGCGTTTGTTAACTTAGTTGATAAAACAGGAAAATTTGTAGAAGAGGTTGAGCCTTGGGCTGGAAGATTTGTAAGAGATTGCAATGAAGATATTTGCAAATGGTTAGCTGAACAAAACAAATTATTTAGCAAAGAAAAACACTTACACTCATATCCACATTGTTGGAGATGTGATACACCACTTCTTTATTATCCAAAAGAGAGCTGGTTTGTAAGAATGACAAGCTTAAGAGATAACTTAATTGCAAACAATAACAAAGTTAACTGGTATCCAGAAACAATAAAAACAGGAAGATTCGGAAAATTCTTAGAAAATGTTATAGATTGGGGAATTTCAAGAGACAGATATTGGGGAACACCATTACCAGTTTGGCAATGTGAATGTGGTCACCAAGAATGTGTAGGTTCAATTGAAGAATTAAAGAAAATGGCAGTAGACTGCCCAGAAGATATAGAATTACACAAACCATATATAGATGCAGTTCATTTAAAATGTCCAGAATGTGGAAAAGAAATGACAAGATTTAAAGAAGTTATAGATGTGTGGTTTGACTCTGGTTCAATGCCTTTTGCACAATGGCATTATCCATTTGAAAACAAGGAAATGTTTGAAAACAACTTCCCAGCACAATTCATATCAGAAGCAATAGACCAAACTAGAGGATGGTTCTATACATTAACAGCATTAGGAACAGCATTATTTGACAAAACACCATTTGAAAACTGTATAGTTTTAGGACACGTTTTAGATGGAAAAGGACAAAAAATGTCTAAGTCAAAGAAAAATGGCGTAGACCCATTAGTATTACTAGATTCTGTTGGAGCAGATGCAACAAGGTGGTACTTCTATACAGGTTGTATGCCATGGTTATCTTCAAGACTATCAATTGAAAATGTTCAAGAAAGCCAAAGAGGATTCCTAAGTACACTTTGGAATGTATATTCATTCTATGTACTTTATGCAGAAATTGACAAATTCAATCCATTAGAATACAAAGATTTCAAAATAACAAATGTAATGGATAAATGGATAATTTCTAAATTAAATACATTAATAAAAGATGTTGAAGATAAATTAGAACATTACGATATAACAAATGCAGGTTTAGCAATTGAAAGCTTTACAGATGAACTTTCAAACTGGTATGTAAGAAGAAACAGAGAAAGATTCTGGGCACAAGAGTTAAATAATGAAAAAATAGGAGCCTATGTAACATTATACAAAGTTTTAACAACACTTGTAAAAGTTGCTGCACCATTTGTACCATTTATAACAGATTCAATTTATCAAAATCTTGTAGTAGGATTAGATAATTCAGCACCAGAAAGTGTTCATTTATGCACATGGCCTGAAGTTGATGAAACCGCAATTGATAAAGACTTAGAAGCAGAAATGGATTTAGCATATAGACTAGTAAAATTAGGAAGAAGTGCTAGAAACTCAGCTAATATCAAGAATAGACAGCCACTTTCAGAAATATTAATTTCTACAGATTCTTTACCAAAATACTATGAAGATATAGTAAAAGAAGAATTAAATATAAAGAAAATAGAATTGGGTGCTGAAATGGCAGAATACGTAAACTTTGAAATTAAGCCAAATCTACCAGTTCTAGGTAAAGAATACGGAAAACTAATTCCAAAAATTAAAGAAGAAATTTCAAAGAAAAATCAAATGGAATTAGCCCAAAAAGTAAAAAATGGCGGAGCAGAAGAAATCGAAATAGATGGAACAAACATAGAACTAACAGCTGAAAACTTATTAGTTACAATGCAAGGAAAAGAAGGCTTTGCATTTGCAGGAGAAGGAGAAATAGGTGTAGTATTAGATACACATATAACAGAAGAACTAAAAGAAGAAGGATATGTAAGAGAAGTTCTATCAAAAGTACAAAACATGAGAAAAGACAAAGGTTTCGAAGTTCTAGATAACATCAATTTATATGTATATGGTAATCCAATGTTAGAAAAAGTAGTAAAGAAAAACGAAGAAATGATTAAACATGATACACTTGCTGTAAAAGTAGTATATGAAGATGGAACAAAAACAGCTACAGAAACTAATATAAATGGAGAAACACTATTTATTGATGTAGAGAAAGTTTAGGTACTAAACCCCTTGTTAATGAAATAAACATTAACAAGGGGTTGATTTTTTTTGAAAGTAATAAAAATAAAAAGAAATACAATTTTTAAAATTAGTAGTTTGATTGTTTTTGTGGTAATTGTTGGAATGTTCACTTCTTCATTTAGTATGCAAAGTTATTATAATACAGGATTTACAACAGGGTTAACAACCTCAAATTTGAATGTTAGAAGCGGACCTGGTACAGGATATAAAATAGTTACAACAATACCTAAAAATCAATACATAAGAGTATTTGCTGGAGTTGGAGATTGGTATATTGTTCAAGTTGAAGGAGATTATGTTGGTGCTGTAAGCAAAAAATATGTAAAACCAATATATCCACAAATATCATCGAGCGGAGGAACTTCCAGCTCTGGATCAACTGGCTCAGGAACATCAAGTTCAGGGGGAACAACATCAGCTTCACTTACAAGCGATGAACAAGAAGTTTTTAATTTAATAAATCAGCAAAGAGCAAATAATGGTTTATCTGCACTAAAAGTAGACAATGAGGTGCAAAGAGTAGCAAGAATAAAGGCACAAGATATGGTAACAAATAATTATTTCTCACACACTTCGCCAACTTATGGTTCTCCATTTGATATGTTAAAAAGTTTTAAAATATCATACAAAACAGCAGGGGAAAATATCGCTGGAAATTCTAGCAATTCATCAGCTGTAACAGCATGGATGAATTCGCCTGGGCATAAAGCTAATATTTTAAATAGTTCTTTTAATTATACAGGGATTGGCGTAGTAACTGGTAGCAAGTATGGTAAGATATATGTGCAAATGTTTATAGGAAAGTGATTTCAGGAATTTTTTGGGGCTTTTTGGAGACACTCGTGATTTTTGGGATGGATTTTTGGGACACTCTTAAAAAGTTTGAATTTTTAAGAGTGTCCCAAAAATCCATCCCAAAAGCTTCCAAAAATTTTTTGAAAAATACCTAAAAACATTTGACAAAATTCATTCTTTAATAGATAATATAAATGTAAAAAAATCACGATAGAAAAACACCTAAAAATACGAAGGAGGAACTTTAAAATGTACATATTTAATAGGATTACAGTAAATCCACAACTACCAAAAAGGATTGAAAAATTAAGCGAGGTAGCAAATAACTTATGGTGGTCTTGGAATACTGAATTTTTAAGGTTATTTCAAAAAATTGACAAAGATTTATGGGAAGGGTGTAATAAAAACCCTGTTAAATTCTTAAAACAAGTATCACAAGAAAAATTAGAAGAAGCATCAAAAAATATTTTCTTTTTAAAGGAATATGATAGAGTAGTAGATAATTTTGATGCATATATAAATAGCAAAAATACTTGGTTCGCTAAAAATCACGCAAAAAATAAAGATGACTTAATTGCATATTTTTCAGCAGAATATGGACTAGATCAAACTATTCCAATTTATTCTGGTGGACTTGGAATTCTATCTGGAGATCACTTAAAATCTGCCAGTGACTTAGGTATTCCATTAGTTGCAGTTGGATTGTTATATAAAAATGGTTATTTCAACCAAAAAATAAATGGTTATGGAGAACAAGAAACTGAATATAAAGATATAGACTTATTCGATTTACCAATAAATCCTGTAAAAGATGAAAAGGGAGAAGATTTAATTATATATGTTAAATTCCCAAAAAGAAGACTATACTTAAAGGTTTGGCAAATTAATGTTGGTAGAGTTAAGCTATATTTGTTAGATTCAGATATTGAGAAAAATAACGAAGAAGATAGAGATGTTACATTACGTTTATATGGTGGAGACCAAGAAATGAGAATAAGACAAGAAATTGTTTTAGGTATGGCAGGTGTAAACCTACTAAAAACTCTTGGATTAAATCCAACTGTATATCACATGAATGAAGGACATTCAGCATTTCTAAATCTAGAAATTATAAAAAACATAATAAAAGAAAAACAAGTATCTTTTGATGTTGCAAAAGATATTGCAAGTTCAAAAACAGTATTTACAACACATACACCAGTTCCAGCAGGAAATGATATTTTCCCAATTGCATTAGTTGAAAAATACTTCAAAGATTTCTGGCCAAGACTAGGATTATCTAGAGAAGAATTTTTGAAGCTTGGAATGAAGCCAACAGAAGATTTAGAACCTGGATTTAATATGGGAATACTTGCTTTAAAAATAGCAGGAAAGAAAAATGGCGTAAGTAAGCTTCATGGCGCTGTTTCAAGAGAACTATTCGGAGAGGTATGGCCTGAAATTGCAGCAAACGAATCTCCAATAGGATATGTAACAAACGGAATTCACACATGCTCATGGCTTTCCCCAAGATTAAAAGAATTATACAATAAATACTTAATTCCATATTGGCAAGATAGTATGCATGAAGATAGAGTTTGGGAAAAAGTAAGAAATATTCCAAATGATAAAATTTGGGAAGCTCATCAAGAAAGAAAAGAAAAATTGTTGGATTTAGTAAGAAAGAGCACACAAGAAAGATTAAGACGTTCAAATTATAGCTATGATGAAATAAATGAAATAGTTTCAAAAATAAATCCCAATGCTTTAACAATAGGATTTGCAAGAAGATTTGCAACATATAAAAGAGCAACTTTAATATTTAAAGATATAGAAAGAATAACACAAATATTAAATAATCAGGATAAACCAGTTCAATTAATATTTGCAGGAAAAGCTCATCCAAGAGATAAAGAAGGACAAGACTTAATTAAATACATACATGATATTTCTTTAATGCCACAATTTAAAGGAAAAATATTCTTGCTAGAAAACTACAATATAGCAATGTCAAGATACTTAATTAGTGGTGTAGATGTATGGCTAAATAATCCAAGAAGACCAATGGAAGCAAGTGGAACAAGTGGACAAAAAGCTTCTGTAAATGGTGTTATAAACTTCAGTGTACTAGATGGATGGTGGGCAGAAGGCTACAATCAATACAATGGTTGGACAATAGGAACAAATGCAGAATTTGATTCTTACGAAGCACAAGATAGAGCTGATAGTGAAAGCTTATACTATACATTAGAAAATAAAATAGTTCCATTATACTATTCAAAAGAGAAAAATGGAATTTCTCCAAAATGGGTAGATATGATGAAAGAATCTATTGTTACAACAGGCGGAAAATACAGCACAGCAAGAATGCTTGTAGACTACACAGAACAACTATATTTACCACTTTGCGACTTAACAAATAAATATTATCAAGATGTAGATAATGTAGCAGCATTTAATAATTGGAAACATGATTTGTTAAATAACTGGAAAGACATCAAAATAACACAAGTAAACAATTTAGACAATATAACAATAGATGCAGGAAACAATATAGAAGTAAAATGTGAAGTAGAACTTCCAAACATCAATGTTGAAAATATAGAAGTAGAAGTATACTACGGAAAAATTTTAGACAATGGCGTTGTAGAAAATGTAAGCATAATTCCAATGTTCTTAGAACATGCAGATGAAGAAAATAAAAAATATAGCTTTATTGCAAAAGTAGAACTTTCAACAGGTGGAAACTATGGCTATACATTTAGAGTAATGCCAAAACATGAAATGCTACTAGAACCAACAAACTTAAATTTAATTAAATGGATAACTAAATAAACTGGTTTTAAAGAAACTAAATATCAAAAGAAAAAGGAGGAAAGGTACAAAATGAGAAAAATTAACTTAGAAAAATGCAAAAAGTATAATACTGAAAATAAAGGTATAACTTTGATTGCGTTGGCAATTAGTAGGAAATGTGTTCGACCTAACTAAAGAGCTTGAAACCCACATCAGAGAGCCAAAAAAGAGGAGTGAGTATAGACAAGTAGAGGTCAATGTTTTCCTTAATTTAGCACAAAAATCCTAAAAATTTTTCAATATAATTGAATTATTTTCAAAAATACTATAATATAATATCAAAGTAAAAAAGTATTGGAGGAAATAAAAATGAGAGAGAAAAAAATAAAACTTAAATTAGATAAATATGAATTTGATTTAATAATAAGAGCATTAAATGATTTAAGAACACAACAATTAAAAAAAGGAGGAACAACAGATCCTATAAATGAGTTATTATTAAAGTTACTTAAATAGAAAATACATAGATATATGAAAGAGTGAGTTAATTACAATAAAGATTAATTCACTCTTTTTTTGTATCCAAAAATTATAAAGAAGGAGAAAATATTATGCACAATAATGTTTTACAATTTGATACAGAAGAATTATTTAATTATGAAGAATTACATTATTACGATGAAGATGGGCAAAGAGGATTTTTAGCTTATTTAATAAAGACAGAAGAATGGAAAGTAATTGACAATAAAATTGTTTTTATTAATATTATATCAGAGAAAGAGGTACACGAATTAATAAAGAAATATGATACCGAAATAATGAAAGAAAATTTAAGAATAAAAAAAGGAGCATTAGAAACAATTTCTATGGTGGGGCTAATTAAATTTCAAGATATGATAGAAGAAGAAAAACAGAAAATTGAAAAAAGAGAAAAGAAGCAAGATTCATTGCAGAGATAATTTTAAAAAATGAACTGATGTAAAAGTCAGTTTGTTTTTTTTACATAGCCATTGAAAAATGGCGAAATTAAAGGAAGGAGGTCAGATTAAATGTCAAAGTGTAAAGTAATAGCAATAGCTAATCAAAAGGGTGGAGTTGGAAAAACGACTACAACAGTTAATTTAGGAGCAGGATTAGCGAAGAATGGTAAAAAGGTATTATTGATTGATACAGATCCTCAAGGAAATTTAGCTATTTCTCTAGGATTTAGAAATCCAGATGATATAGATATAACCATAAAAACTTTGATGGAAAAAACTTTGTGTGAAATACCAATAGAAAAGAATGAAGGAATTTTAAAAAGTAGTGAAGGATTAGATATAATACCAGCAAATATTGAATTAGAGGCACTTGAAGTTGAACTAACATCAAAAATAAATAGAGAATATATTTTGTCAGAATATATAAAGAAAATAAAAGATAATTATGACTATATACTAATTGACTGTAAACCATCTTTAGGATTATTGTCAATAAATGCACTAGCCTCAGCAGATAGTGTAATTATCCCAGTACAAACTCAATATTTATCTTTAAAAGGAATGACACAGTTAATTCAAACGATAAATAAAATTAAGGCAGTAATAAATCCTAGATTAAAAATAGACGGAGTTGTTTTTACACTAGCAGATATGCAAACAAGATTAGCAAAAGCAACTGTAAATAAATTAAAAGAAAATTATGGAAGTGTGCTGGAAATTTATGACACTATAATTCCAAGAAGTGTAAAGATAGCCGAATGTAGTACAGTTGGTAAAAGCATTTATACTTATGACAAATCAAGTAAACAAGCAGAAATATATGAAAAATTAACGGAGGAGGTGTTAAGAGATAGCGAAAGAATTAGAAATAACAGATATGCCGAGTGCAGATAGTTTATTTAAACTTAGTACAAATAAGGGAAAAGGAGAAACTGTTGTTATACTGCCACCAAATAAAATCTCTAGCTTTCCAAACCACCCTTTTCAAATTAGAGATGATGAAAAAATGATGGAAATGGTTGCTAGTGTAAAGAAATACGGAGTGTTAATACCAGCTATTGTAAGAAAAAAGGAAGATGGCGAATATGAAATGGTAGCAGGGCATAAAAGACAAAGAGCTTCTGTAATAGCAGAGAAAGACGGAATGCCTTGTATAATTAGAGATTTAACAGATGAAGAAGCAACAATATTAATGGTAGATAGTAATATTCAAAGAGAAGATATATTACCAAGCGAGCGAGCCTTTGCTTATAAAATGAAATTAGAGGCAATAAAAAGACAAGGAAAAAGAATTGATTTAACTTCTACACCATCGGAGGAGAAGTTATCAGTAGAAATAATAGCAGAAGAATTTGGGCAAAGTAGAGAACAAGTTAGAAGATTTGTAAGACTTACTGAACTAAACAAACAATTATTAAGAATGGTAGATGAAAAGAAAATTGCACTCAGACCAGCGGTGGAAATATCATATCTTACTCAAGATGAACAATACTTGTTATTAGATTCTATACAATCTAATGAGGCTACACCATCTGAAGTGCAAGCAAAAGAAATGAGAAGATTAAGTCAAGAGGGAAAATTAACAGCAGATAAAATTGATGAGATAATACAAGAAGAAAAACCAAATCAGAAACCCAAATATAAAATAAATTATGATAGGTTTGAGAAATATCTTCCAAGAGATATTGTAACAGTAAAAGAAGTTGAAGACTTTTTATTTAATTGTGTAGAAGAACACTATAAAAGGCAAAAACAAAGAGCAATGGCAAGATAAAAACATAATTTCAATAAGATAAAAATTATATTGGCTAAAAAAGAATGAAAAAATTTAATTTACACATTTGAAAATAATATGAGATAGATGTAAAATGTAAGCAATAAGGAAGTGATGTCATAATGAAAAAGAAACATATTTTAATTATAGTTATTGTAATTTTAGTAATATTTATTATTTTTAATTGTGGGTTATATTTTTATTTAAACAAGATAAAAAAATCTAATGAAAGTGATAGTTTAGCAGTTACAAGTACCGAAGAATTAGAAGAAAATGAAATACAAGAGGAACAAGAAACTGAAGATATAATAGATGATGATTTAAGCAATATTATAGAAGAAAATGAGCAAAGTGAAATTTCAGAAAATGAACAATCACAAGAAACTCAAACTACTACAACTAATGAAAAAACTCAAATAACAAGTTCAACTAATTCTAGTAGTTCAAGTAATAATAAAAAATCAAATTCATCGGAAACTAAAGCGACAACACAACAGTCAGAACAAACTACTGTTAGTTTAAATGAAAATAATAAGCAAACAAACGAGAGTAAAAATAGTGAACAAAATACACAAACATCTCAAAATACTACAAAACAAGAAAGTACAACAAGTATTTATTGTGTAGATGGAGGAAAAATACATCTTGCAGGAGATGGTGCAGATGAACACGGATATTATAATAGCTTTGAACAAGCCGATGAAAAAGCAAAAGAATATATGAAAGAATACGATTTATTTCATTATAAAGTAAGTCAATGTCCTTGTGGATTATATTATTTCCAAGCAAGATAATTAAATAAACCTAATTAAAGAGCTTTTTGGCTCTTTTTTTAGTGCAAATAAAAATGAAAGGATGGATAAAATGAAAAATAAAACAAAAAAATTTATGGCAATGTTATTACTCGTTTTAACATTATGTAGTTCATTGCCACTTAATAGTTTTGCAACATTTATAACAAATATAAATAGTAATGCAACATTTGGAGTGATAAGCGGAAGTTTAAACTCCTATGGACACGAATTGCATTATGCAAATTATGATGGAACAAATTATATAACTTTTTGTACTCAATATGGACAAACATCTCCAACTGGAAAAGAATATACCTATAATGGAGATTTTTTAGCACAATATAAAAATGATAGACCACAATATGAAAAAATAGCAGAAATGATTTATTTTGGTTATGCTATGAATTATGGAATGGGATTACCATCAAGCACAGAAGCTAAGAGAGCAGCGTGTGCAACACAACAATATGTGTGGGAGTATATTCACAATTATATTGACGGAAGTGCAAAAGTTCCAAGTAGAGATTCTTGGAATAGTAATTATATGTCATCTTCAATATATTCAAACTGGCTTGCTCAAACAGAAAATTATTATAATCAATATTATAAAGATGTTTCATTTAACAAAACGAATAATAAAATAGTTATTGGAGAGGCAACAACATTAACAGATACAAATGGAGTATTACAACATTATGCGTCATTTAATAAAACTATAAATGGAGTAAATTTTTCGCACGATAGTGGAAGTAATGATTTAAGAATTACAACATCTAGTGAAAGTTCTGAAAAGGTAACTTTTGATTCAAGTGATTATGGACTATATGAATTAATGCCTAATGGATCAGAATATGTAAGCTCTAATATGTCAAACTATGTATATTTTAAATTTACATCTGGAGCAATACAAGATTTAATTTTTTCAAACTATGTAGACCCATCAAGGTTTGTAGTTTCAGTTGAAGTTGAAAGTGGAAATGTATTGATAATAAAAACAAATACGACAGGAGATGCAGTTGCTGGGTGTACCTTTGATTTATATAAAGATGCAAAATGCACACAAAAAATAGGTAGTGGAACAACTGATGCAAATGGTCAATTAAAATTTGAAAAACTTGCAACTGGAACAGTATATTGTAAAGAAACATCAGTACCAACAGGGTATTTACTAGATACGAGTATTCAAAAAACAGTAGTAAAAAATGGAGAAACGGCAGAAGTAACATTTAAAAACAACGAACCAACTGGAGAAATAACAATTACAAAAACAGATAAGGAAACAGGAAATTCAAACAGAGTAGATGGAACAAGGCATCACGGAGATGCTTCAATAAAAGGAGCAGTATATACTTTATATGCAGATAAAGACATTTATAATGTAAGTAAAAGTGTAAAATATTTCTCAAAAGATGAAGAAATAGCAACATTTACTTTTGATGAATATGGAAATGCAACAATAAATATTACAAACAAAAATACAAAAGCTAATTTAAGTGTTAGTGGAAATACAATAAAAGGATTACCAATGGGAAGTTTTTATAGTTTAGAAACATCAATACCAGAGGGATATACAAAAGATACAAATAAATACACATATACTTTAAATTATAAAGATATGAATACACCAGTTATAAAAACAAGTGGTGTTGTAGAGAATACGGTACAAAAAGCAAAATTTGAAGTAATAAAAATTTCTTCAAATACAAATACAACAGCACCTGTAATTGAGGGAGCAGAATTTACAGCTATATTAACAAAATATGTAGATTATTATGGAAGTTTTGATGAGGCTTTAAAACATTTAGATGAATATGCAGAAGATGAATATTCAGTATTTAAAACAGGTAGTGATGGACACGGCGTTTCTGGACTACTTGCTTATGGAGAATATACTGTATATGAAACATATACACCTTCAGATGAAATAAATACAGTAGTTCCATTCTATATTAAGATAGATAAAAATAGTGATGGAGTAATAAAAGAATTTATAGAAAACGATACACCGTTTGAAAGCTATTTAAAAATAGTAAAAATAGATAAAAATACAGGAAAGAAATTAACATTTAATAATACAACTTTTAGCTTATATAAATTGAATGAAGATACAAACGAGTGGGAAAAAGTAACTTGTAAATTAGGAAAAGAATCATTTGATTCTTGGACAACAGATGAAAGTGGAATAGCATATACAGAAACAAAATTAAAAGCTGGAAAATACAAAATTGATGAAATTTCTATTGCTAATGGTTTCTTACAACTTGATGAAGATGTTATCTTTGAAATAAATAAAAGTAATAAAACACTTGAATTTGATGAAGATTATGACGCATATATTACAGTAACTGTTGGAAATGAACAGCCAACTGGAACACTTGTAATTGATAAATCAGTTGCGATAAGAGATGATATTGATACTTCATTAGTTGATATATCTGATTTAAGTGTAATTGAGTTTAAATTAACTGCAAAAGAAGATATTTTAGATATGTCAGATGGTAGTGTAATTTATAAAAAAGGTCAAGAAGTTGGAACTTATAATTTAGATAAAGATGGAAATTTAACAATAGATAGTTTACCAATGGGAAAATACGAATTATTAGAAACTGCAACAATAGATGGAGTCGTTTTAAATTCTGAAAAGTATGATATTGAATTTACTCAAGAAGACACATTTACAAAAGTTTATACACATAAAGAAGAAATTATAAATGATACAACTTGTGTAGAATTTTCTAAAACAGATATAACAGGAGATACAGAATTAGTTGGAGCAACTTTAACAGTAACAGATAAAGATGGAAACATCATTGATAAATGGATTTCTGGAGATAAAACTCACAAAATTGAGGGATTAAAAGTAGGCGAAACTTATACACTAAAAGAAGAAATACAAGTTGAAGATTATGTAAAAGCAACAGACATTGAATTTACTGTAAAAAATACTAAAGAAATCCAAAAAGTTACAATGATAGATAAAGTAGTAGATATGTCTAAAGTCGATATTGGTGGAAATGAAATTGAAGGAGCAACTATTCAAGTTATAGATAAAGACAACAATGTAATAGATGAATGGATTTCTGGAAAAGAGCCTCATAAAATAAAAAATTTAGTTGAGGGAGAAACTTATACTCTACACGAAGAAATAACAGTAGATTCCTTTGTAAAAGCAACAGATATGAAATTTACAGTAACTTATGAAAAAGAAACGCAACATCTTGAAATGATAGATAAAATTGTTGAAATTGTAAAAACAGACCTAGTGACAGGAGATGAAATTGAGGGAGCAGAGTTACAAGTAGTAGATGAAAATGGAAATATAGTAGATGAATGGACATCAACAAAAGAACCTCATAAAGTAGTTGGGTTAGAAGAAGGAAAAACATATACTTTAATTGAGAAAACTTGCCCTTATGGATATGAACAAGCAGAAGAAATAGAATTTACTGTTACAAAGAATAAAGAAACTCAAAAAGTTGAAATGAAAGATATGCCTATCTTAACAGATATAAGAGTTATTAAAATAGATAGTGCAACACACGAAACTATAAAAGACAAGTTTACCTTTGGAATTTATACAGATGAAGAATGCACTAAACTAATACAACAAGTTGATGCAGAGTCCGAAGATGGATATGTAGATTTCAAAGATTTAAGATATGGAATTTTCTATATAAAAGAATTATCATCTCCTAAAGATTATCAATTATCAGATAAAATTGTAAAAGTTGAGATAAATGATAAAGGAGTATTTGTTGATAATGAACAAATAGAAAAAGATGAAAATGATATTTATAGCTTTGAATTTGAAAATGTCAAAATAGAAACACCAAATACAGGAGATAACAGCAATATGAATTTATGGATTGCATTACTTGCAATGTCAGCAGTTTCTATTATAGGAATTGGTGCTTATGAATATAAAAAGAGAAAAACAGTAAAGAAATAGAAGTAAATAGTTAAGTATTCAAGGTAGCTGAAAAGCTACCTTTTTACTGGCTAAAAGAAAGAGGTAGAAATGCAAAAATATACACTTAGTCAAACATTAAAGACATTAGATAAATTATTTCAAAAAGAAATAACAACAACAAAGCAATTTAAAACCTTAAAATGGGACAATTTAGATAAAATTGATAAGGACTTAACACCAGTAGAAAAGAGCTTTATTATGGATTTTAGAGATGCTGTAATAAAGAAAAAAGTAATAGAATTTTTAGCTGGAAAAGATATAGACGAGGAGAGTGAAAATAAATAATGATAGAACACTACAAGAAACCATCAGTTAAATTTATAGTAAATAAAGGGAATTTTAATAAATTAATGACAGTATTATCATTTCAAGAAGAAAATATTGTAACAGAAGATTGGAAAGAAAAAGTAACTAATTTAAAAGATTTATTATTAAGGTATTCAATACCACAAAAAGATGAAGATGGAGATGTAGCAATTATAGATATTGGACTATATTCAAAGGAAGCATCAGAATTAATTGTTTTATTACTTTCAGCTTTTCAAGCTTTAGAGGTAGATAGAGATTATACGCTATTAATGAAAAGAAAATAATATAAGGGAGGAACAAGTTGGGAAAAATAGTAGAAACAAGACAATTATATAAAGAAATGATGAGCGAAATTTCAAAAGATGAAACAAGTTGGAGAAATTTTTTAGATAGTAGTTCGTGGAATTTTAAGTATGATTTTGATGACCAAATTTTGATTTATGCACAAAGACCAAATGCTCGAGCTTGTGCCTCAATGGAAGAATGGAACAAAAAGTTAAGAAGATGGGTAAATCGAAACACAAAACCAATATATGTTTTTGATAAAAATCCATATAGTGAATATCCATTTAGATTAGTATTTGATATATCAGATACACACAATTCAAGTAATACAGAATATAAATTATGGACTATAAAAGAAGAATATGAGCAGGAAATAATTGAAAGTTTAGAGGCAATTTTTGGAGATATTGGCAGTAAAGAATCATTAGCTCAAGCAATAACACTTGCAAGTTATAATATGGTAGTAGATAATATAGAGGATTATTTAAGCAATATTATAGAAAATAAAAAGGGCTCTATGTTAGAAAATATGTCAGATGATGAAATAAAAACAATAGCTACATCAGTTGTATGGGCAAGTGTTTCATATATGATGATGACAAGATGTGGATTAAATGCAAAAGAGCAGGTTGATTTACAAGAATTTTTATATATTAAATATTTTAATACTCAAGAAGTGCTAACAACACTTGGGGCAAGTGTAAGTGATATTGCAGAAACTGGATTAAGAGAAATTGCAAAAACAATTACAACTTTACAAAAAAATGAAAAATTAAAAAATAGTACAATTGAAAAAATAAACAAAGAGTTATATGCTAATGTCAAAGAAAAAAATGAAGGAGAAATTGAAAATGATAGAAATCAAATACGAGAAACAGGGCGATTATTATATGCCAAATCTAGCAATGGAGAAAGAGAAAATTCCAACAGGGAAATACGCATTGATGAGGTACAATTATCTAAAGAATCACAAGAATTACGAATTGACAAGGCTAATAATGAACAAGGAATTGAAACAACACCTATCAGAGATACAGAAAATAGCAACAAAGAGAGTGAACGAAATAGTAGAGAAATTAGCAATACAAGAGAATACGACAGAAGAATTAAAAGCCAAAGATCAGATGAAGTGGGTAGCTCTAATGAACAATTACAAGATGACAGCAGAAGAGATAGTGGCAAGCGAACTAATTTATATTTAGAAAGTAATACTCAAAGAAGATTCATATCCAAAGAAGAACAAAAAAGTGATAAAGATTTTTTACAAGATAAATACACGAGTGCAATATTAGCAAATGCTCATAATTTACGAGTAACAAGAGCAGAGATAAAAGAATTTTATAAAGAGCATTCTGATATAAATGAAAGAGTAGAATATATAAAACAAGTATTTAATGATGATTATACAGAAATAGTAGTTGATGATGAAAGATTAGGCTATAAGACTTATGAAAATGTTTTACATTTATGGAAAGACAGTTATTTAAGTAGAACGGCAGAAGTATATTACGATTGGGAGAGAATTGCTGAATATATTGAGGGAATGATAATTGTTAATGAATTTAATGATATTCATAAACCAATACCTAGCTTTACAGACCAAATGCAAATATTATCAATGATAGAGGCAGAAAAAGAGCAAACTATATTTACTCAAGAGGCAATAGATACGGCATTACAAAGTGGTAGTCATTTTGAAGAAGGCAAATATAGAATATATAATCAATTTGAGCAAAGTATTTCAAGTGAAGAAAATATTAAATTTTTAAAACACGAATATGGAGAGGGCGGAAGTAGTACAATTCATATTGGTACAAATATAGGCATAGAATTTAATGCTAAAGGTGTTACTTTATATCGTGGGTATGGAGAAAATAGTTCAAAATTATTTTTAACTTGGAACAAAGTAGAAAAAAGAATTGGAGAACTTATAAAACTCGATAGATACCTAAACTCAAAGGAAAAAGAAGAATATCCTAAATGGCAGGAAAGACAAGAACAAGAAAGGCAATTAAGAGAAAGTAAACAAAAAATATTAGAAGAAACTAAAAGGGCAAAAGAAGATAAAGAACAAGAAATAGCAGAAAGATTGCACGATTTTATAAGAGATTTTGACTTCTATAATTATATGGATAATACTGAATTTTATCGTTCAGAAAGTGATAATATTGATGCAATAAAAGCTGATATATCAGATAGAATGAATGTAAAAGACTATGTAGATGCTTTAAAAAGTATTATAGAAGATGCAGAATTAGATAGTGAACAATTAGCAGAGGTTAATGACTTAATTGAAATACTAGAAGATAGAGTACCTAAATATGAATATCATTTAGGAGATAAAATTTATATTGGTGCAGATGAATATGAATTTGCAGGAATTAATGATAATATTGTTACTTTATATGATTCAAAATTTCCTTTGTTTACTAAACAAATGGATTTTAAAGAGTTTGAAAGAAAAGTACAAGAAAATTATTCAAATGACCACCTAATAGTAAAAGAAAAATCAAATGATGTTATAGAACTACCTGTTATAGAAGAAACTAAAGAGTCAACTCAAATAGTAGATAATGATCTAAAAGAAGAAAAAATAGAATTAGTAAATAATAATAATATCGAAATAGTTGAAGAAATAAAACCAACATTTAATAAAAAAAGTAACAAAATACAAACTTTTGACTTACACCCAGAAATAAATGAAAGTGAAAGATTAAATTATAAAATAATAAATAATGATTTAGGAGTAGGAACACCGAGAGAAAAGTTTGAGAATAATATCCAAGCAATTAAAGTATTAAAAAAATGTGAACAAGAAAATAGGTATGCTACAAAAGAAGAACAAGAAATACTTTCAAAATATATAGGCTGGGGCGGATTGCAAGAGGCATTTGATGAACATAATGATAGTTGGAGTAAAGAATACTCTATTTTAAAAGAATTATTAACAGATGAAGAATATGTAACAGCAAGAGCGTCAACATTAACAGCTTTTTATACACCTCCAGTTGTAATAAATGCAATGTATAAAGCATTGCAAAATATGGGACTAAAAGAGGCAAATATATTAGAGCCAAGTTGTGGAGTAGGCAATTTCTTTGGAATGTTACCAAATGAACTTGAAAATTGCAAAATGTATGGAGTCGAACTTGATAGTATATCAGGGAGAATTGCACAGCAATTATATCAAAAAAATACAATAGCAGTGCAAGGATATGAAAAAGTTGATTTGCCAGATAGTTTCTTTGATGTAGCAGTAGGAAATGTTCCATTTGGAGATTTTAAGGTAATCGATAAAAGATATGATAGAAATAAGTTTTTAATTCACGACTATTTCTTTGGGAAAACTTTGGATAAAGTAAGACCACGGAGGAATAGTTGCTTTTATTAGTTCAAAAGGAACAATGGATAAACAAAATTCAGCTGTTAGAAAATATATTGCACAAAGAGCAGATTTAATAGGTGCAATAAGATTACCAGATAATACTTTTACAAAGAATGCAGGTACAAAAGTAACATCAGATATTATTTTCTTAAAGAAAAGGGAAATTATGACTGATATAATGCCAGACTGGGTATATTTAGATACTAATAAAGATGGTATTACAATGAATAAATATTTTGTAGACAATCCAGATATGATACTTGGAAATATGACAATGGAAACTACTCGTTATGGTATGGATTCAGCTTGTAAGGCTTATGATGGAATAGAATTAGAAACATTGTTAAATGAGGCGATAGAACATATTAACGGAGAAATAACAGAAGTTGAATATGGAGATATTGAAGAAAGAGAAGAAACATTTTTGCCAGCAGACCCTAATGTTAAGAACTTTTCATATACAATGGTAGATGGAAAAGTATATTTTAGAGAAAATAGTATAATGGCAGAGCAAGACCTACCAGTTACAACAATAAATAGAATAAAAGGAATGATTGAACTTCGTGATAGTGTAAGAGAATTGATAGATTTGCAGACAGATGATTTTCCAGAAGAAAATATAAAAGCAGCGCAAGTAAAATTAAATAGAGTATATGATAATTTTACTAGAAAATATGGGATTATAAATTCTAGGGGAAATCGTTTAGCATTTGAGGCTGATAGTAGTTACTATTTATTATGTTCTTTAGAAGTATTTGATAAGGATGGCAAATTTCTTAGAAAAGCAGATATGTTCAATAAAAGAACAATTAAGGCATACAAAGAAGTAACAAGCGTAGATACAGCAAATGAGGCTTTAATTGTTTCAATGTCAGAAAAAGCAAGTGTTGATTTAGAATATATGTCAAAACTAACAAATAAAACGCAAGAAGAACTTGTAAAAGAACTTGATGGAATTATATTTAAAGTTCCAATGGAGGACAATAAGTATGTAACAGCAGATGAGTATTTAAGTGGTAATGTTAGAGAAAAATTAAAACTTGCTGAGGTGTTAGTAGAAACACAACCAGAATTTAAAACTAATGTCGAAGCATTGAAACAAGTTATTCCAAAAGAGTTAACAGCAAGTGAAATTGGAATTAAATTAGGTGCAACTTGGATACCAACAAATGTTATTCAAGATTTTATGTATGAATTATTAGATACACCTAACCACGCACAATGGGAAATGAAAGTAAAATTTAGTTCAATTAATTCACAGTGGTATATAACAAATAAAAACTATGATTATAGAAATGTAAAAGCAAACAAGTCTTATGGTACAAAAAGAATAAATGCTTATGAAATTATAGAAAAAACTTTAAATTTAAAAGAAGTAAGAATATTTGATACAGTCATAAATGCAGATGGAAATAAAGAAAGAGTTTTTAATGCTCAAGAAACGGCGATTGCTCAAGCAAAACAAGACCAAATAAAACAAGAATTTGAAAACTGGATATGGAAAGACCCAGAAAGACGACAAGAATTAGTTAAATTGTATAATGAAAGATTTAATAGTATTATACCTAGAGAATACGATGGAAGTCATTTAAACCTTTCTGGTATAAATCCAGAAATAACATTAATGCTACATCAAAAAAATGCAGTAGCACACGGATTGTATGGTAGAAACACATTATTAGCTCACGAAGTACGGAGCTGGAAAAACATTTGAAATGGTAACAATAGCAATGGAAAGTAAAAGGCTTGGATTAAGTAACAAGCCTTTATTTGTTGTGCCTAATCATATTATAGAGCAATTTGCAAGTGAATTTTTACAATTATATCCCAGTGCAAACATTATGGTAGCAACTAAAAAAGATTTTACTGCAGCTAACAGAAAAAAGTTTTGTAGTAGAATTGCAACAGGAGATTTTGACGCAGTAATAATTGGACATTCACAATTTGAAAGAATACCAATGTCAATTGAAAGACAACAGATATTATTAGAAGATCAAATAACATCAATATTAAGTGCAATAGAAGATGCAAAAAGAGATAGAGCAGAGAATTTTACAGTAAAACAAATGGAAAAAACAAGAAAATCTTTAGAGGCTAAAATTGAAAAATTAAATAAACAAGAAAGAAAAGATGATGTTGTTAATTTTGAACAATTAGGTATAGACAAACTATTTGTAGACGAGGCACATAATTATAAGAATTTATTTTTATATACAAAAATGCACAATGTAAGTGGAATTGCACAAACAGATGCACAAAAAAGTTCTGATATGTTTATGAAATGTAGATATTTAGATGAGATTACAGGAGGAAAAGGAATTATTTTTGCGACAGGAACACCTGTATCTAATAGTATGGTTGAACTATATACTATGCAGAGATATTTGCAATATGGAGATTTAGTAAAATTAGGACTTGAAAATTTTGATAATTGGGCGAGTATATTTGGAGAAACGGTAACGACAATGGAATTAAATCCAGAGGGAACAGGTTATCGTTCAAAAACGAGTTTTGCAAAATTTCATAATTTACCAGAATTGATGAATTTATTTAAAGAAGTAGCAAATATAAAAACAGCAGATACTTTAAATCTTCCAACACCAGAAGTTGAAAAGCATAATGTTTTAATAAAACCTAGTCCAATGCAAAAAGATATGGTCAAAGACCTAGGAGAGAGAGCTGAAAAAATTAGAGGTGGAAGTGTTGACCCAAGTATAGACAATATGCTAAAAATAACTAACGAGGGAAGAAAACTTGCGTTAGAACAAAGACTTATGAATCCTATGTTAGAAGATTATGAAGAAAGTAAAGCTAATGTATGTGCTAATAATATTTATAATATTTGGGAAGATACCAAGGAAAAGAAACTAACGCAATTAGTATTTTGTGATTTATCAACACCAAAACAAAATGCAGAAAAATTCGATGAAGATGGAAATTATATATTTACAGATGTATATAATGATTTACGAAGAAAGCTAGTTTTAAAAGGTATTCCAAGAGAAGAAGTTGCTTTTATTCACGAGGCTGACAATGAAAATAAAAAGAAAGAATTATTTACTAAAGTGAGAAATGGAGAAATAAGAGTTTTAATTGGTAGCACAGCAAAATGTGGAGCTGGTACAAATATACAGGATAAACTTATTGCAATACACCATATTGATACACCTTATAGACCAGCAGATTTAACGCAAAGGAATCGGCAGACGGAATAAGGCAGGGAAATCAAAATCCTAAAATTCATATATATACTTATGTAACAGAAGAAACATTTGATGTATATATGTTTCAAATGCTAGAAAAAAAGCAAAGTTTTATATCACAAATAATGACCTCAAAGACTCCAGTTAGAACAGCAGATGATATAGATGAAAAAGCACTAAGTTATGGAGAAATAAAAGCATTAGCAACAGGAAATCCACATATACTTGAAAAAACACAATTGGATTCGGAAATTGCTAAACTAAATATTGTAAAACAAAGCTATTTAAGTCAAATATATGATTTACAGGATAAAATTACCAAAACATATCCTCAACAAATAAAAGAGGCAGAAGAACGAATAAAGGCAATGGAAGATGATGTAAAGTGTTTAGAAGAAAATACAGAGTCTAATGCAGATAAATTTTCAAAGATGATATTAAAAGGCATTGAATACACTGACAAAGAGCAAGCTGGAAAAGCATTACTTGAAGTTTGTAAAACAAAAACAAATCCAGATCCAGAAATTGTAGGAGAATATAGAGGATTTAAACTGGAACTAGGATTTAATTCTATCGAAAAACAATTTACTATGACTATGAAAAACAATTTTAGTCATAGTATTTTTTTAGGTAGTGATGTTTATGGGAATTTACAAAGAATTGATAATAAATTAGAAAGTATAAGTGATAAAATTCCAGATTTAAAGCTACAAATAGAAGATTTAAACAAACAACTTGAAAATGCAAAAATAGAGGTAGAAAAACCATTCCCACAAGAACAAGAATTAAAAGACAAAATGAAACAATTAGAAGAAGTAAATATATTATTAAAAATAAATGAAAAAGAAAAACAAGTTTTAAATACTTCAAATACTGAAGAATTTGAACAAGAACAAGAAGAAAAAAATCGTGAAAGATAATGTCAAATGTGTAAATTAAAATAAAAATAATAATTTGTACATTTTTATTTTCTTGCAAAATATAATAAGATTTTTGACAAGGAGGTAATAGAAATGAACGATTTTGAAAGATTAATGAAAAATCCCATAGTAGATAGAATATGGGAATGTGAAAAAGAAGAATATGAAACTTATATTATTAAATTAGAAAAAGACAAAAGAGAGTTTTATATTGATGAAAAATTAGAGGAAGAAATACAAAAATTTCTTGAGAAAAGTTTATCTTCAGAAAAATTTGAAGAATATAAGTATCTTTATAGAAAATTTTGCAAAGCCTATACAGAGGAAATAGAATATTGGATAAAAAAATATTTTAGGTCTGGTTTCTTTGATGGAATAAGGTTGTATGATGAACTTTCGTGTTATATGTCCGAAAAGCAACAAAAAACAGATACATTTTTTAATTATAATGAGAATTGTTTTACAGAATATATAGTTAATGCTAAATTTAAAAAACTATTAAAAAATGAAGAATATAGAAAGTTAGATAATGAAATAAAAAATATAAAGAAAAAATATCCAAGGGTGCAAGATTTTTTGGAAGAAGAAATAATCGAAGATATTACAGATGAGGAACAAAAGGCTATTATAGAAATCATAAACCTAGAAAATTCAATAAATAATATTTCGGATAAAATTGTTTATAAGTTAGGAATGAGTGAAAACAATTGGAAGATGATATTATAAAAAAATTATTGTTTATATAATCAAAATGTATAATTTAGACAGGAGAAATTCTGTCTTTTTTTGTTTTAAAAATATAAAAAAAGGAGGCGAGTTTTATTCCATATACACCACCAGAAATTGTTGAAGAAATTAAAAAAATTGATTTACTAACATATTTACAAAATTATGAGCCAGAAGAATTAGTAAGAGTTGGAACAAACACATATACTACAAAAACACACGATAGTATAAGGATAAGTAATGGATTATGGAATTGGTTTTCAAGAGGAATTGGTGGTAGAAGTGCGGTCGATTATATTAAGGAAGAGAAAAATTTATCATTCAAAGAAGCTATTGATTATATTGCAGAAAAAACACAAATTCAAAGACCATTTGTTTATCAAAATCAAGTAGAAAAGAGAGAAAAGGAATTTATTTTACCTTTAAAAAATGATAATAATAATCGAGCAAAAAATTATCTAATTAAACGAGGTATTGATGCAGAAATAGTTGAAGAATGTATAAAAAATAATCTGATTTATGAAGAAAAAAACAATCACAATGTAGTTTTTGTAGGGTACGATAAAAATAAAAAAGCACGATATGCTTTTTGCCGAGCAACAAATGATATTAGATTTATGAAAGATAGTCAAGGAAGTGATAAAACATATACTTTTAGATTAACTTCCAATTCAAAAAATAATAGAGTTCATTTATTTGAAAGTGCAATAGATTTATTATCTTATGCAACATTAATGAAACAAAAGAATTTAGATTATCATAAAGAAAATATGATTTCATTAGCAGGTGTTTTTAAGCCATCTGAGCATATAGAGAATATAAAATTGCCAACAGCAATTACAAATTTTCTTGAGGAAAATGCAAATATAAATGAAATTTATTTGCATTTAGATAATGACGAAGTTGGAAGAAAAGCAAGTGAAAGTCTGGTACAGATTTTATCAAAAAAATATAAAGTTTATGATAGACCAGCACCACTTGGAAAGGATTGCAATGACTATCTAAAATATATAATTCAATCAATAAATTTTAATAAGAATACTAAAGAAAGAGTACGATAAAAATTAAAAAATAAAATTAAAATTGGAGGAATTTAGATAATGAACAAATATAAAGTGGAAATAAAAGAAGTATTAAAAAAGGAAATTATATTAGAGGCAGAAACACCACAAGATGCTTTGGATTTTTTAGAAAAGGTATATTTTAAATCAAATATTTTAAAGTTTGATGACAAAGATATTGAAACAGTTGAAACTGAAGTTTTAGAAGAAAATGGAGAAAAAATAAAAGACAAATACGAAAATTATGAAGATGAGAATTGTGAAAATGAAGAATTTTATGGAGCAGATTTAGAAGAAATTGATGCAAGATTAGATGATATAGATGATATTTTATTTGAAATAAAAAAATCAGAAAATTATATAGATGACAAAATGAATACAATAAAAGAAATTACAGAAAATACTGAAAAAAATTTAGAAGAATTTAATGAAAATTTTGAACAAACTATAATTCCAAATTTTATAGAAATTTGCGAAAAAACTATAAAAAATGCAAAGAAAAAAACAGCAAAAAAGACAACAAAAACAAGTAAAAAATAATCTTTTTTTAGAGGATTGGACTAAAATTAGTGTCCTAGCAAGCACTGAATTTGTCTACACGCCAAATTCTAAACTATGGGGACACCCCAATCCCCTTTTATAAAATAATTAAAAGAAAGAGATGAGTATATTAATTGAGAAAAAGAAGTATACAAAAAACATTTTGGCTAAATGAAAATGAGAATGAAAAATTAAAAAACAATGCTTTAAAAGTAGGATTATCAGAGAGTAGTTATATAAGAACTCTTATTATGGGGTATAAACCAAAAGAACAACCAACAGAGATAATATATGAAATGATAAATCAAATAAGAGGAATAGGAACAAACTTAAATCAAATAGCAAAAAAGGCAAATGCACTAGGTATGGTTGATGCACCATATTATAAGAATGTTTATGAAAAAATTTGTAAACTAGAGAAAAGATTAAATGAAGAATTATTTGAGAATAGGAAGTAATAACAATAGCCACAACCAAAATATGGTGTATAAAGAAAAGATTAGATCACGTTATAGATTATGCAACTAATCCAAGTAAAACAAGTACAGAGTCATATAATGAATTGCATAATGTAATTGAATATGCAAAAGCCTCATATAAAACAGAAGAACAATTATATGTTACAGCAATAAATTGTTCAAAAGAATCAATTTATGAAGATATGATGAGAACAAAAGTAAGATATGGAAAAACGGACGGAATACTTCGGTTTTCACGCATTTCAATCATTTGCAAAAGGAGAAGTTACACCAGAACTTGCTCATAAAATCGGAATTGAACTTGCAAATGAATTATGGGGAGATAGATTTGAAGTTGTTGTTACAACACATTTGAATACAAATTGCATACACAATCATTTTTGTTTGAATTCTGTATCATTTAAAGATGGAAAAAAATATTATGATAATCATACTAATTATGCGTTAATGAGAGAAACATCAGATAGGATTTGCGAAGAAAATAATTTAAGTGTATTAAAAGAAAAGAAATGCCCTAAAAGTAATATTGAGTACGAAAAATTTTATAAAAATCAAGTCAAGAAATTAAATTATTATGCCAAAATAAAAGATGATATAGATTATGCAATAGAACAAGCATATTCTTTTACAGATTTTATTGGTATTATGAAAAAAATGAATTATGAAATTGAAAATCGTTATGGAAAATTGAGTGTTCGACCAGAATATAGAAAGAGAAATATAAGAATTGAAAGAACATTTGGAGAAGATTATACAATTAAAAATATTGATAAAAGAATTTTTGAAACAGAAAGTGTTAGAGTTCCATTTCCAGAAGTTAGAACTTTAGAGGGAAGATATAAATATAATTCACGAAATAATAAAAAATTAAAAGCAAAAAGAAAAATAACAGGAATTAGAGCATTATATTTTCATTATTGTTATTTATTAAAAGTTTTTCAAAAAAAGAAAAAAGTCATTTCAAAAGAACTAAGAGAAGAAATAAATAAAATGGAAAAAATATCAAATGAGGCAAGGCTCTTGATTAGAACTGGTATTCAGACTACGCAAGAGCTTTTATCATATAAATCATCATCTATTATAAAGAAAAATGAGTTGAAAAGTAAAAGAGAATACTTATGGAAGAAAAAAAAAAGGCAACAACAGAAGAAGAAAAGCAAGAAATACAAAACAAGATAAATGAACTTGCAGTTGAAATTAAAAAATTAGCTAAGGAGCAAGAGCTAATTGAAGATATAGAAAATAGAATACCAAAAATTAAAGAAAACTTGCAAGAGATGGAACAAGGAGAAAAAACAAAAAATCAAAACAGAGAAAGGAGAGATAGAATTTGAGTACATCAAGTGATTCAGCAGAACAATTAATAAGACTATATTTAGAAGGAACTGAATTTACTTTGAAAATAACGGGAAGTGCAGTTAAAAATATAGTTGCAGCTTTATATGCTATATCTAAAGATACAACTAAAAGTAAAGGCAAAGCTAGATTAAGTAAAATGCTTAGAAGTGAGAAGGAATTAAAGATATTTTCAATAGAGAAAGAAGATATGAAAATTTTTGCAAAAGAGGCAAAAGGCTATGGAGTTCTTTATTGTGCTTTAAAAAGTAAAAGTGATCCTAATATTGATGGTGGAGTAGATATTTTAGTACGAGCAGAAGATGCACCAAAAGTTAATAGAATTATAGAGAGATTTAAACTTACTACTACTGATAGAGCTAAAATAAAAAGTGAAATACAAAAAGAAATGGAAGAAAAACAAGAACAGCCAAAAGATTTATCAGAAAATATACCAGATATAGGAGTAGAAAAAGAGGATATTGATGATATGATGGTAGATGACATTTTCAGCCAACCACCACAAAAAGAACAAAATTCAAACCCCTTGGAAAGCCAAACGGAAAAAAGCCCTCTGTCAGAGCTTTCCTCAACGAGCAAAATCCAATCCGATGGGGTAGCCAAACCTCTTGAGAAAAGATCAGTTAGAAAAGATTTAGAAAAGTATAAAGCAGAGGAAAGACTTGAAACGGAATTGAAAAAAGCTCAATTAGATAAAGATGTGAATATACAAAGTAAAAATCTAAATCCAATACAATCACAAGAGAAAGTACAAACAAAATCAATAGTACAAACACCTAATATAGTAAAAAAGGAGAGAGGAAAATAATAAATGAATGAATTAAACGAAGTATATGCAAGTTATGATTCAAAAAATAGAGAATATAGCAAAGAAGAATATGCTGAATATAAGAGAAAAGAAAAAGAACAGGTTTATCAAATGATAGATACAACGGCAGAACAAGTTGTAAAAGATGGAAATGTATTTCAAAAGTATTTGGATTCACAAAGTAAATTTGATAATTATTCGGTAGGAAATGCTTTGCTAGTTACAGCACAAATGCCACAAGCAACACAATTAAGAGATTACGAAAGTTGGAAAAATGCTGGAGCATATTTAAAAAAGTTTCCTAAATTTGTAAAGATTTTAGAGCCACGGAGATAGTTATATGAGAGAAGATGGCTCAGTTGGAATAAATTATAATGTAAAGAAAGTATATGATATAACAGAGGTTAATTTAAGGCAAAAAACAAGACAAATGAGATATGATGATAAAATTTTGTTAAGGGTATTATTAAATAGTAGTAGTTCAAAAGTGAAAATTGTTGATAATATACCAAACACAGACAAAGGAGCAAAGTACGATTTTAATGAAGATACACTATATATTGCAAGAGGAGCAGAGTCTCCTAAAATATTCTATGAAGTAACAGAAGAACTTGCAAAACAAGAAATTGGAGAAAATTCTTCATTAGATAATTTTAAAAATTATTGTGTTTCATATATGTTATGTAAAAAATACAATATAGATGTTTCAAATTATAATTTTAGTGAAATCCCAGAACAGTTACGAAATTTAGAGGCAAGAGAAATAAGAGAAGAACTTGAACCTTTAAGAAATGCTATGGAAAGCATAAATTCTCGTATGTCAGATTATATTCAAAAACTTACTAGAGATAGCAAAAGCAGAGATAAAGAAAGATAGTGGAGGTATAGTAATTATTGGAAGAAAAAAGAATACTTGTCATAAACAAATATGAATATGGGCTAATTATAAATGCCTTGAATGAATATCGAACACAATTAATAAAAATGGGAAAATCAACTGATTTTGTAAATGAAGTATTGCTAAAGTTGATAGATACTCCAATAAAAAGAAATTCCATTTTTAAAAGAGAAAAAGTAGGATTTGAAAGATAATACAAAAGCTAATGTTGTTTTTTATTGTTTTGGAATAATACCTGTTGTTTGGATTGCACTTTTAATAGCTCCATATATCGATGGAGGACTAAGTGAAATAGTAAAAGAATTTGCAAATGTAATAAATAATCCATTTAGGATAACTTTTTGTGATAATAGCATAAAAGTTATCCTTTTTGCTTTGATAATTTATGCTTTAGGAATTGGAATGTATGAATCTACAAAGAAAAATTATCGTAGAAAAGAAGAACACGGCTCAGCCAAATGGGGAAATGCAAGAACTTTAAATAAAAAATATCAACAATATCCAATAAGTGAAAATAAAATATTAACCCAAAATGTAAAAATAGGATTGAATGGAAAAAAACATAGAAGAAACTTAAATGTATTAGTATGTGGAGGAAGTGGTGCAGGTAAAACTAGATTTTATGCTAAACCTAATATTATGCAATGTAATTGCTCATTTGTAGCCCTAGATCCTAAACGGAGAGCTATTAAAAGATACAGGTTACTTGTTAGAGAAAAAAGGGTATGAAGTGCGTGTATTAGACCTTATAAATATGGAGAAAAGTCATTGCTATAATCCATTTGTATATTTGAAAGATGATAATGATGTTCAAAAATTAGTAACAAATCTATTCAAAAGTACAACACCGAAAGGGTCGCAAAGTTCAGACCCATTCTGGGATGTGTCAGCAAGTATGCTACTTTTGGCACTCATATTTTATTTGAAATATGAAGCCCCAGAGGATGAACAAAACTTTCCTATGGTTATGGAAATGCTACGAGCTGGAGAAGTACACGAAGACGATGATTACTATGTAAGTCCATTAGATAAGTTATTTAATAACCTAGAACATACAAATCCCTATCATATAGCTGTTAAATATTATAGAGATTATCACTCAGGCTCAGCTAAAACTTTGAAATCAATTCAAATAACTTTAGCAGCAAGATTAGAGAAATTTAATTTAAGTAGTTTATCAAATTTAGTAGTTAATGATGAGTTAGACCTACCAAGTTTAGGAGAAAAGAAAGTAGCATTATTTGCTTTAATACCAGACAATGATACAAGTTTTAATTTTATAGTTTCAATATTATATACTCAATTATTTCAACAGCTTTTCTATATAGCAGACCATAAATATAATGGTAGTTTGCCTATGCACGTTCACTTTGTAATGGACGAGTTTGCGAATGTAAGTTTGCCTAATGACTTTGATAAAATTTTAAGTGTAATGAGGTCAAGGTCAGTTTCAGTAAGCATCATACTTCAAAATCTTGCACAATTAAAAGCATTATTTGAAAAACAATGGGAAAGTATAGTTGGAAATTGTGATGAGTTTCTATATTTGCGGACGGAAATGAGCAAAGCACTCATAAGTATGTTAGCGAATTATTAGGAAAAGAAACTATTGATATGAATACCTATGGTAAGAGTTCTGGTAGAAGTGGAAACTATTCAACAAATTATCAAATAGGTGGTAGAGAGCTTATGACTCCAGATGAAGTGCGATTACTTGATAACAAGTACGCACTTCTTTTCATTAGAGGAGAAAGACCAGTTATGGATTTGAAATACGATATTTTAAAACACCCTAATGTGGAATATAGTACAGATGGTAAAGGTAAGCCTTATATACACGGTGGAACAGAAAAAGCAAGAGCAACAATAGCTTTAAATGAAGAACTACAAAATAGTAAATATGTCGATATTCAAGAATTAGAAGAATTAAAAGAGATAGAAAGACTCGGAAAAAATTATGAAATATTAACAGAAGAAGAAGTTGAAGAAATGATTTTAAAAGGAGGATTTTAAGATTTATGAGAAATAAAATAAATAAAGAAGTTGCAATGAAAATATTAAAAAGAAGCGGTATAGTTTTAATGGTTGCAGTAGCAGTATTTGTAGGACAAACTACTAATGTTTTTGCTGATGATGACCCATTAACTGTAATAAACAATTTATCAAACTTTATTTTTGGATTAATTAGAGCAGTAGGAATGATTATACTTGGCTTTGGTGTAGTACAAATTGGTATGTCATTAAAATCACACGACCCATCACAAAGAGCTAATGGGATTATGACTTTAGCAGGTGGAGTTGTAATAACATTTGCAAAGGAAATTTTGAGTTTAATAACAGGTGGATAAAAGATATGGTAAGGCGAGTATCAAAAAATATAGATATTCGCCTTATTTCAGTTTAGGAGATGATAAATAAAATTGAAGAAATATAACATAATTTATGCAGACCCACCTTGGCAATACAAAGTGTATTCAAAAAAAGGACAAGGTCGTTCAGCAGAAAGCCACTATGCCACAATGAGTATAGAAGATATATGCAAATTGCCAGTAGATAAAATATCGGAAGAAAATTGTGTACTTTTTATGTGGATGACATTTCCAACATTAAAAGAGGGATTAAAAGTAATAGAAGAATGGGGCTTTAAATATAAAACAGTAGCTTTTGTATGGATAAAACGAAACAAAAAAACACCATCATTATTTTGGGGGATGGGATTTTGGACAAGAGCGAATGCAGAAATATGTATATTAGCAACAAAAGGAAATCCAAAAAGAATTTCAGCAAAAGTTCATCAAGTAATAATATCTCCAATAGAAGAACATAGCAAGAAACCAGATGAGGCAAGAAAAAGAATAGTGGATTTAGTAGGAGATTTAAACAGAATAGAGCTTTTTGCAAGACAAAAAACAGATGGATGGGACTGTTGGGGGAACGAAGTAGAATGCGATATAGACTTGTTAAAATATGGAGATGATAGCGAGTGAAAAAATTAAAAAAGTTAGAGGTAATAGTAGAAGAAATATTACGAAATGATGAATTATCAAGAAAAGATGATTGTTATTTGATTTTACAAGTTGTAAGAAGATTATATCCTTATGATGTGGGAGAAAAGTTTGAAACTGTAATGTTTAATGCAAAAAATAAAGGAATAAGTTTTGAAAGCATTACAAGGATTCGTAGAAAATTACAAGAGAAAAATCCAGAATTAAAAGATGAAGAAACAGCCAAAAAGAGAAACATTATACAAAATGAATATATTAAATATTCAAAACAAAATTAGGAGGTGGGAATAATTGTCAAACTGGGTAGTAGGAAATTTACAAAATGCAATAGATACTTGGAATGATAAATTAAGTGAAATATGGACACTTGTTACACAATCTCCAACAGAATTTAGAGGAGGAGCTATTTGGAATGTTATTGTTAATATAAATGGAGCAGTACAAGCAATAGCCTTAGCATTACTTGTATTATTTTTTGTAGTAGGGGTAATGAAAACCTGTGGGTCATTTGCAGAAGTAAAAAAGCCAGAACACGCTCTAAAACTTTTTATTCGTTTTGCCCTGGCAAAGGGATTAGTAACTTATGGACTAGAGTTACTAATGGCAGTATTCAGAATAGTCCAAGGATTAGTAACAACAATAATGAATTCAGCTGGATTTGGAGGAGCATCACAAACAGTTTTACCTAGTGAAATAATATCAGCAGTAGAGTCTTGTGGTTTTTTTGAAAGCATACCATTATGGGCTATAACAATAATTGGAGGTTGCTTTGTTACAGTATTATCATTTGTTATGATTCTTTCTGTTTATGGAAGATTTTTTAAAATATATTTATATACGGCAATAGCTCCCATACCATTATCGACTTTTGCAGGAGAGCCAAGTCAACAAATAGGAAAAGGCTTTATCAAAAGCTATTCAGCAGTATGTTTAGAGGGTGCAATCATAATACTAGCTTGTGTTATATTTTCACTTTTTGCATCAAGTCCACCAGAAGTTGATACAAGTGCAGCGGTGGCAACAATGGTGTGGAAATATATAGGAGAGCTAATCTTTAATATGTTAGTTTTAGTTGGAACGGTCAAAGCATCTGATCGTGTAGTAAGAGAAATGATGGGATTATAGAAAAGAGGAAAAGAATATGAGTCTTTTACAAGATTATGAAATAGCAAGAAAACAAATCGGAAACAAAAAATATGATGCAATAGAGGTATATTTAAACGAGATATGTCCAGAAGATAATTGGAAACAATACAAAGCAGAGTTAAAAAAGATTAACCATTTAGAAATTAATGAATGGGAAAAAGAAAAGAAAAAATTAGAAGAAAAATTCGGTATAGTTTGGTTAGATGACATCTTATATAAAGAAGAAGGATGGAATAAATTTGAAGATTGGTACAAGCAATATAATAAAAAAACGAAAAGTAGGGAAAGGTAGAAAGTTAAAAATGTCAGAAAATAAAATAGCTAGTGTTTGGTATATTGATGGGAATAATTTAAAACATTCAAATAAAGTTATTGTAAGGCTAAACTATAATGGTTTAGATATTGCGGTATTAAAAGAAGATTTGAATTATAATTATCAAGAATTTTTAATAAAAGATAGTAACAATGAATATTGGGCATTAGGAATTGCTCCTATTAAATTTAAAAATTTTGAAACAGTAATGAATAATCCTTTAGCTGAAGAAAAAACTTATTGTGATGATATTTTAAAAGCATATAAAGCTAATATTTTTAAGAGTTTTTTTGATAATAAAATTAAAAATGGAAAATGGTTCAACAAATGTGAACTTGAATATATTTATAGATATTATCCAGAAATATACGATAATGCTAAAAACTGTAGAGAACAAATAGTTATACAAAGAGATAAAGAAAAACAAGCAGAAGAACAAAAAAGAATACAACATAAAAAGGAAGAAGTTGAAAAAACTAATACCATTTTTAGAAAGCAATTAAAAGAAATGAAATATAAGATTTTTATAGGCGAAGATGTACCAATAGATGAGTTTGAATTTTATAAAGATGATAAATATGAGAATGGAAAAACAATACAAAATTCTATTTTATATTTAGCAAAAGAATATGGGATAAAAATACCTTTGGCAACGCAGGGATTTATAAATAATAGACTTGTGAACTACAATTTTAGAACAGGCGAATTTGCTTATAAATTAACCAACAATAAAAAAGCAAGTGTCAAAATGCACGAATATTTAAGACAAATATTTGAAAAAGTTAAAGAAGAACATAAACAATTAAAAAAGGAAAGAGAGGCAAGATAATTGGAAGTTAAAATAAATAGAGAAATAAGAGAATACACAGAAAACATATTTTTTGGACTGTCTATGAGGCAGTTCATTTTTTCTTGTCTAGCTTGTGCGGTAGCTGTATTACTATATTTTATTTTAAAACCTTATTTTGGAATTGAAACATTATCTTGGGTATGTATATTAGGAGCAGTGCCATTTGCAGTATTAGGTTTTATAACATATAACGGTATGACAGCAGAAAAATTTATTTTGGCGTGGATTAAATCGGAGGTATTGTTGCCTAAAAAGTTAATGTTCAAGCCAACAAATTTATATAATGAGATGTTAAAAGATATAGAAAATAATAAAAATATTGAAAATAAGAATAAGAAAAAACATAAGGTAAAAAGAACAAGAAAAAAGAAAAGAGAGAAAAGAGAGAAAATAGAAAAGGGGGAAACAAATAATATTGAAAACTCTGAACAAAATATTTAAACAAGATAGAGAAAAGTTTGTTATTCCGAGAGGTGTACAAGATGCTATTCCTGTAAAAACAATATGGGAAGATGGCATCTTTTTAGTTGGAAAAAATAAATATTCAAAATGTTATAAATTTACAGATATAAATTATTCGGTAGCAAGTAGAGATGATAAAGAGGCTATGTTTTTAGAATATTCTGAACTATTAAATTCATTTGATACAGGGGCAACAACAAAGATTACAATAGCAAATAGAAGATTAAATAAAATAGACTTTGAAAAAACAATTATGCTACCTATGGAAAATGATAATTTAGATGAATATAGAGAAGAATATAATAAAATGTTACTCGATAAAGTAAGTGGTTCAAAAGGAATTATACAAGAAAAGTATATAACGATTTCTGTTGATAAAAAGAATATAGAAGAAGCCAGAAATTACTTTGCAAGGGTAGGAACAGATTTAATAAATCATTTTAAAGAATTAGGCTCAACTTGTATTGAACTAGATACAGTAGAACGATTAAGAATATTTCACGATTTTTATAGAGTGGGAGAAGAAGTCAATTTTAATTATGATATGATAGATAATATGAGAAAAGGACATAGTTTTAAAGATTTTATATGTCCAGATACAATGGAATTTGAAAGCGATTATTTTAAAATTGGCAATAGATATGGTAGAGTTATATTTTTGAAAGAATATGCAAGTTATATTAAGGATTCTATGATAGCAGAGTTAACAGATATAAATAGAAATATGATGATGAGTATTGATGTTATACCAGTTCCTATGGATGAGGCTGTTAGAGAAGCGGAGAATAGAAGATTAGGTATTGAAACAAATATAACTAATTGGCAACGAAAACAGAATGCTAATAATAATTTTTCAGCAATAATACCTTATGATATGGAACAACAAAGAGAACAGTCAAAGGAATTTTTAGATGATTTAATTACTAGAGATCAAAGAATGTTTTTGGCAGTTTTAACTATGGTACACACAGCAGAAACAAAAGAGCAATTAGATAGTGATACAGAAACATTATTAACAACAGCTAGAAAACATTTATGCCAATTATCAATTTTAAAATTTCAACAGCTAGATGGATTAAATACAGCAATGCCTTTTGGAGTGAGAAAAATAGATACACTTCGTACTTTAACAACCGAGAGCTTGGCAGTTTTTATGCCATTTAGAGTACAAGAGATAAGGCACGATAAAGGTGTTTATTATGGACAAAATGTTATTTCTAAAAATATGATAATAGCAGATAGAAAGAAATTATTAAATGGTAATAGCTTTATACTTGGAGTTTCTGGAAGTGGTAAATCATTTACGGCAAAAGAAGAAATTGTTTCAACAATGTTAAGAGATAAAAATGCAGATATTTTACTGATAGACCCAGAAAGAGAAGAAAGCGCACTTGTAAAAGCTCTAGGAGGAGAAGTTATAAAAATATCAGCAACAAGTAATAATCATATTAACGCAATGGATATGAATAGTGAATATGGAGATGGTGCAAATCCTGTAATATTAAAATCAGAATTTATATTATCTTTGTGTGAACAGTTAATAGGTAGTGGTAATCTAGGAGCAAAACAAAAATCAATAATAGATAGATGTACAGCACAAGTATATAGGTTCTATCAGCAAGGAAATTATCAAGGAACACCACCTACCTTAAAGGATTTCTATGATGAATTATTAAGACAACAAGAACCAGAGGCACAAGAAATAGCACTTGCTATTGAATTGTTTGTAAATGGTAGTTTAAATACTTTTGCAAAAGAAACAAATGTTGATACAAATAATAGGTTAATATGCTATGATATTTTAGATTTAGGAAAACAATTACTACCTATTGGAATGTTAGTTGTACTAGATAGTATATTGAATAGAATAACAGCAAATAGAGCAAAAGGTAGAAATACCTTTATTTTTATTGACGAAATTTATTTGTTATTCCAACACGAATATTCAGCAAACTTCTTATTTACACTTTGGAAAAGAGTTCGTAAATATGGAGCATATTGCACAGGGATAACACAAAATGTGGAAGATATGTTACAAAGTCATACAGCAAGAACAATGTTAGCTAATAGTGAACTTATCATAATGTTAAATCAAGCATCGACTGATAGATTAGAATTAGCAAAACTATTAAATATTTCAGACTTACAAATGAGTTATATAACAAATGTAAATGCAGGAGAGGGACTAATTAAAATTGGAAGTTCACTGATACCTTTTGTTAATAAATTTCCAAAGAATACAAAACTGTATAAACTTATGACAACAAAATTATCTGAGATGTAAAAAATATTAAAAAGTTATAGTAAAATTATAGACTTTTTATAAAAAATATTGTAGAATATTTTTCATAGAAAGTAAGTTAAGCAGATGTGTGGTTGCCCTCGACCTTGATTTCTTATCAAGAGTTAGGGGGTGAGGCTATTATGTTAGAAGTATTCGCATTCCTAGTAATAGGACTAATGATATCAATAACAATAAATTTAGCCTTGCTATGTATTATATACATACAATGGGTTAATAGTCAGATAAAATAAAAACACTACACATTGCTTAAATGATTACAGCGCAATGTGTAGTTTAACAATAATTATATTGGGCAACTACATTTCTGTAATTGCTTACTTTCTATACTTATTATATACCAAAGTCATAAAAAAAGTCAATAATTTTTAAAAATTTGTAATAAAAGGAGTGGTATATAATTAAAAAAGTAATTAAATATATTGTTATAATACTGTTAATATGCTGTGTAGCTGTTAGCAGTTTTTTTATTTTGAAGAATTTAAGAGAAGATAAAGAACAAGAACAGACATTTAAAGAATTAATTGAAATTATTGAAAATAATGAAGAAGATAAAAGCGAAAATAAGGAAAAGATAGATTTATTATCACTTTATAAAATAAATAATGATTTAATAGGCTGGATTAGAATAGAAAACACAAGTTTAAATTATCCAGTAGTACAGTCAAAAATAAAAAATTATTACTTAAGAAAAGACTTCTATAAAAATTATTCTTCTTATGGAACACCATTTTTAGCAGAAAAATGTAATATAAATACAAGTAAAAATCTTATAATATATGGACATCATATAAGAAATGATAAAATGTTTGGTTGTTTAGAAAAATATAAATCAAAAGAATTTTACGAAGAAAACAAAATAATAAATTTTTATACATTAAATGGAGAAGAAACAATAAGTACAAAATATGAAATTTTTGCAGTCTTTAAGACAGTCGTATATACTGATAATGATTTTAAATATTACAACTATACTGATTTTAATAGTGAAACAGAGTTTGAATCTTTTATAGATAAAGTACAAAGTATTTCAATGTATAATACAGGTATAACACCTAAATATGGAGATAAATTTATTACACTTTCTACTTGTGAATACAGTAATAAAAATGGAAGATTAGTAGTAATTGCAAGGAATGTAGAAAATGAGGAGGTGTAAATTGTGGCAAATATAAAGGTAAAAGAAAGTAAAAAAGGGACAATAAAAACACTAAACAAAGCAGTAATAGGAACAGAAAAAATGAAAAATAGAATTGTGGAAACAAAAGAAAAAATCAATGAAACAAATCAAAACAGTGAAGATAATTCAACTAATTATGCAATAAATAAAATTACTACCACAACACAAAATACACCATATACTATAAACAAATTAAATAGTATAGGAAAAAATAATTTTAAACAAACAAAAGAAAATTTTAATAATATAAATTCAAAAATAAAATATGCTAAGAAAAGAAATCACGCAAAAAAGGTTGCAAAAAATATGACCAAAAGCACAAGTAAGACAATAAAGACAGCAGAGCAAACTAGCAAAAATGCAATTAAAACAGCAGAGAGGACAGGTAAAAACATAAAAGTTGCAGCAAAAAATACGGCAAAAACAAGTCAAAGGGTCATACAAGTAACAAAAAGTGTAGCGATAAAAACAGCTCAAACTATAAAGGCTACAGTGAAATTAACAATTTCAGCAATAAAAGCTATAATTGCAGGAACAAAAGCATTAATTGCAGCTATTATTGCAGGAGGATGGATAGTTGGTATAATCATTATAGTAATATGTATAATTGCAATGTTAGTTAGTTCAGTATTTGGTATATTTTTTTCAAGTGAAGATACTGGTAGCACAATAACAGTAAATGAAACAGAACAAGGTGTTACAATGAATGAAGTAATATCAGATTTGAATAGTGAGTTTATGAATAAAATTACAGAAATTTAACAAAATAATGAACACGACGAATACGATATACAAGGTCAAAGAACAGAATGGAAAGATGTTTTAGCAATATATAGTGTAAAAGTAAGAGGAGAAGAAAATGAAAAAGATGTTGTAACAATAGATGATGAAAAGGTACAAATTTTAAAAGATATATTTTGGCAAATGAATGAACTTACTTCTAGTACAGAAGAAATTACAAAAACAATAGAAACTACTGATTCAGAGGGAAATACAACATCTGAAGAAAAAACAATAAAAATGTTGCACATAACGATAAATGGCAAAACTACTGATGAAATGGCAAATCAATATGAATTTTCACAAGAACAAAAAGAAAAGTTAGAGGAACTTATTGATGAAAAATATGCAAGTATGTGGTCAGCAGTAATATATGGGTCTTCGGTAGGAAGTAATGATATTGTAAAAGTAGCATTAGAGCAAGTTGGAAATGTAGGAGGACAACCTTACTGGAGTTGGTATGGGTTTTCTTCTAGGGTAGAATGGTGTGCTTGCTTTGTGAGTTGGTGTGCAGAACAATGTGGTTATATTAAATCTGGAACAATACCTAAATTTGCAAGTTGTCAAAGTGAGGGTGTTGCTTGGTTTAAAACTTGCGGATTATGGAAAGATGGGGGATATTCTCCAAAAGCTCGGAGATATAATATTTTTTGACTGGGCAGATAGCAATGATGGACAAGCAGATCACGTTGGAATTGTAGAAAAAACAGAAAATGGAAAAGTTTATACAATAGAGGGAAATACAAAAGGAGATATGTGCAAACAAAATGAATATGATATAAACAGTAGTGTTATTTTAGGATATGGAACACCAATGTATTAAAAAAATAAACTAGGTATTTATCAAATTGGTAAATATCTAGTTGTTATTTTTTTTATGAATTTAATAATATTTAACACGAAAAAATAAATTTGTGATATAATTAAAAGCATTAGAATAGGAGTGGAAAAATGACAGATGCGTTTATAATAAAATATATAGATAAGAAATTAAAAGAAAGTGAAGATGAAAATTATATTAGATATACTTTTTATGAATTGAGAATTAAAAATAATTTAACTGAAGAAGAAATAGATAGATTTTTAAAAATAAATAAAGATTACTTTGAAAATAAAGGATATAATGTATTTTTTACTGGAGCAAAATTTACATATAGAGATGTAAACCTAATTGTAAAAGACAATGAATTAATGATAGCGATAAAAGAAAAATAAAAAAATGTTAAAAAAACAGAGGAATTTTTACTATAAATGGAGTATAAATTAACATAGAAGTTTAATTGAAAAATGATAAAATTTTTATAAAAAAATAACAAAAATTGTTGAAATTTTTTTGATGTTATGATAGTATGTATATTGAATTTAAATGTACAAATGAAGGGAAAAGGTGAAACTTATGTCAATGAACAAATGGAAGAATAGAAATGGCGGAATTACTCTTATAGCGCTTGTAATAACAATAATAGTGCTTCTAATACTAGCAGGAGTGAGTATTGCAACTTTAACAGGGGAGAATGGTTTATTAACCAAAGCAAGTGATGCAAAAATAGCGAATGATATAGCGGATATAAAGGAACAAATACAACTAGATATATTAAGTGAACAAACAGGAAATCAAGGAAGTATATCTGATAGTTCATTAAAAACAATATTAGAAAATTATGGAACAATAAATTATGAAGAAGATGGAACAACAATAAAATCAATTACAACAACAAAAGGCAATTATGAAATAGCTATGGCTGATATATGGTCTGGAACAACAAACAATACTAATAATACTGTAGTAGCTGATGGCAATTGGAATGGAACTGTGAATACACCTAAAATAGATGGAACGGGTTTAACAGCAGTATATTGGAATGGAACAGATTGGATTAAATTAACAGAGACAAGTAGTCAAGAAGAATGGGATAAATGGTATGACTATTCAGAAAAAAATTGGGCAAATGCTCAAAGTGCAGATGGAAGTATGTGGGTATGGATACCAAGATTTGAATATAAAATTGATAGTACTAATAAAACTATAACTGTAAATTTTGTAGAAATAGGAGAAGATACAACTGATGGATATACATTGCATCCAGCATTTGGCACAGATATAGATAATGGTGGTTGGGACAAAGACTTACCAGGATTTTGGGTAGCAAAATATGCAGCAGGATATCAAAATGCAACAGTAGGTGAAGAAACAAAAACTGTGCAATATTCAAGCTTATCATATACAGAATTAAACGGATATTCAAGTAATTTCTTAGAATTATCATTAACAAAAGGTACAACACAATTATCTTATCCAGTATTTAAAGCAAATACATATGCATATAATATAATTAGTGCAGGAGATGCGTGGTTGTTATCACAGGAAATTGATTCAGCAAGTATGTATGGATTAAGAAACGTAGATAGTCATATGGAAAAAAATAGTGAATGGGGAGCTGTTGCTTACTTGACTCATAGTCAATATGGAGTTAATGGAAATTCTACAAATATGAATGAAGTAACTATAAATAGTAAAAATTTAAGTAATGGCATATATGTAAATAATGCATCAAGTGGAACAAAAGCAAATGTATATGCAGTAACAAGCTATGGAAATAGTAATACTCCAAATGATGTAAATGCGAGCAGTACAAAAAATATGACAGGTGTATTTGATTTGAATGGATGCGTATGGGAAAGAGTTGCAGGATTTTATAAAGGAGGTTCGGCAAGTACTTCAGCTTGGCATAGTGCAATGGCAAGTTCAAGTACAACAGCTAGTACAAAATACTTAACATTATATACAACAAACAATAAAAAGGGAGATGCAACAAATGAAACATCTGGCTGGAACTCAGACTACTCTTACTTTGTTGGTTCGAGCCACCCAGTGTTCGAGCGTGGGGGCGGTTGCAATAATGGAGGCAGTGCGGGTGTGTTCGCTTGCAGTTCTTCTGGTGGCCGTCCCAACAACTCCGCTGGGTTCCGTGTGTGCCTAGCTTTCTAGCACTTTAAACTGTGACTTTGCTCTTAAAACCCTTTTATCAGCAGAAATTTTAAAAATGGAATATGGTGAAATACGGGCGAGCATTTAGAAATTTAAAATAAAAGATTAGGGGCGTAAGCCCCTAAAAAAATGAGGGATTAAACTGGACTACTCTAACTTTGTTAGTTCGAGCAACCCAGTGTTCAAACGTGGGGGCAATTACAATAATGGAGACAATGCGGGTGTGTTCGCTTACAATAATTCTAATGGCAATCCCAACAACAACAATGGGTTCCGTGTGTGCCTAGCTTTCTAGCACTTCGATACGCAAAGAAGTTTAGAGACTTCTATCCCAGATGGGTAATCCTTTACGGAGGATGCCGAGAGTTTAAGCAAAAAAATAATAATCAGCAGGATTCGTATCAAAGAAGTTTAATTCCTTTGGTATAGACAGTTTTTGAAAAATTAAAACTATCGGTCTACATCATAACTTAATGAAAAATATGAGTGTAGAGGGTTAGATTCTATATCATAAACACATAAACAGTAATTTTGAGTTAGTAGTAAAATGGCGAATATTTGAAATTATGAATCAAAAGCAGATGTTTATTCATCTGCTTTTGATATATCATTTTCAATTAAAGATATTAATTCGTTTTCAATTTTTCTATTGATATCACTTGAATCAGTATATAAAAATTCACAACCATTTAAAATTTTTTGTTGTAATTTATAAGAATTACAATGATTAGAATGACCGAGCCAAGAATTAATACTCTGCATAGTAGTTGAGATATCTAAAGTTCCATTAATATACTTTTTATTCCAATGTTTCACATTTCTTTTTATTTTTTTCTTACTATTTGTTCGTAATAGTCTATGTGTAGTAAAAATTCTATATCCACAAAAATTAACTCCCATTTTATAAGGATAAAATCTTGATTTATTATTTAATTCTAAATGCAATTGCGATTTTAAAAAAGATTCAATTTGCTTTTTTATTGATATGCATTCATTTTTAGTTTTTAAAATTAAAATAAAATCGTCCATATATCGCGTAAAATATTTTATATGTAATGTATTTTTAACATATTGATCTAATTCATTAAGATAAATATTAGCAAAAAATTGACTTGTATAATTTCCGAATAGGAATGCCTATAATATCAGATGATTCTCTACCATCAAATATTAGGAGTTTTGTAAAAGCTAATAGTTCTTTATCACTAATATATTTTTTCATTATATTAAATAGCACATAAGGGTCAATACTATAAAAGAATTTTTTAATATCACATTTTAAAATCCAAAAATCTCCATAGTTTCTTTTGAATTCTCTTAATTGCTTTTGTACTTCTTGTACTGCTTTATGAGTTCCTTTATCTTTTAAACAAGCATATGATGTATTAATAAATTTGGGAACAATATAAGGTTTTACAAATTCTTCAACATACCATTGATGAACAATTCTATCTCTATAAGGTAGAGCTTTAATTATTCGTTCCTTGGGTTCATAAATAGTAAAAGTATAATAATCTCCTAAATGATACTTTTTATTTTTAATATTATTTAACAAATTAATAATATTATTTTCTAAATTTATTTCAAAACTGATAACTTCATTTTTATAAGTTTTATGAATTCTAGCTCTTTGATGAGCTTTCATAAGTTTTTCAAAGGTTAGATTTTTATAAAAACAATTTTTTATTTTTTTAGGCACGATGAAATCCACGCTCCCAACATATTACATATATTTGCTATATGATTACTCCAAGTTTGGTAATTTTGCATAGTTATATATTTGTATTTATAAGATAATCTAATATAAACTTTAAATAAATTAATATTTATATCTAGTTCATTTAAATATTTTAATTTATCTTTTTTGTTAAATACCTTAATTGCATACATTAATAATCTTAATCCACTATATAAACTATTTTTAATTTCTTTTACTAATCCAAAGGTTTCAGATTTGGGATATTTTTTTAAAATATCATTAGTATAGTAAACTAGTTCTAAATATTTTTGATATATTACTAAATTATTATTTTCGTTATTCATTTACTTCTGCTCCTTTTAATATTTCGATAGCATTATGTTTTATATTAGTAATAAACTCATACGCATCTTTAACAGATAAATTATTTTCATTGACACTTGAAAGTGTTTTTAATAAATCTATATTACTTGTATTCATAGTAAAATCCTTCACTTTGAACGATGTATTAGATGTGCTGTCTATTATTTTTACATTATATTTAGTCAAACTTAAAAGTTTTAAATACTTTTGTAAAGAATTTTCTGGAAAGCCACATTTAACTATTTCTGTATTTAGATTAGTAAGTTTTAAATCTAATAAATCGTGAACTATTTTTGCATCATTATCAATAAAAATATAAAATATTCCAGACTTAAAAAGATAAAGTGTTTCAGAATCTTCTTGTTTTAAATTTTGATATATATTAAATAATTTGCTCATAATTTTCCTCCATAAAAGTTTACTATATTTTACAACAAAAACAATAAAAAATCAATAGTATAATATTGAAAAAAACAATATTCCAATATTTTTGAAAAAAATAGGAAAATGTTGTATAATAAATACAGATTGGAGTGATAGATATGTCATATTTTAGCGAGAGTTTTAATAAGAAAGAAAAATTAATACCAAGAACTTTTGAAATAGACGATAGTTTATATGAACAACTGGAACAACTATCAAAATATAAATATGATGCTTCTGTAAATAAAATGGTTAATTTATCTATTGAAAAATTAGTAGAAACAAATAAAATTATTCCATATACAGTTGAAAATTGTTTATATTCACCACGAGGATTTTTATTAAGAGAAACTATATTAGAATGTTTATATAAATTAAAAGAACAATATAAAATACCAACATATATATTAGTAAATATTGCAATAAGGAATGCCTTGATTGATGAGGGTTTGATTGAATTATAAAAAAATAATTTTTATAAAAAGTATTTCAAAAATTAAGGGGAGATGGTATAATAAAGAGTGGACTGAACTGCCTAATTAATATTTGAACCAATTATAAAAGAGAGGAGAATATTAATATGCAATGCAATAGATGTGAAAATGAGCTAATCTTAGTAGAAAAACAGTACGTAATTCAATTAGGAGCTAAAACAATTATATTAGAAAATACCCCAATGTTACAGTGTAAAGATTGTTACAAAGAATATATAAATAACAACGTAGCTGAAAAAATTGGAAATATAGAAGATAAATTTAAAAATATCAATATTAAGCTAGCCGTTATGGATTATAAAGAGATATAAAAGATAAAAGAAGATTAGAATTTACTAAAAAGTAAAAACTAATCTTCTTTAGATTTTGTCTAAGTAATCTTTAAAATCTTCTAATAATAAATCTGTTGTAACTCCTAATATTTTAGAGATGGCACATAATTCATAATCTATAACAGTTCGTGAGCCTGTTTCAATATCAAATACAGATTGAGCAGAAAGGTCTATACCAAGTATCATAAGTTGATCTGATATGTCTTGTCTTGATTTCTTTTGTTGTTTTCTAATTGCTTCTATATTTTTGCCAACAGTATTGAGTCTTCCATTTAATGTATCTATATATTTCCTAGTATTCATAATAATTTTTACCTCCACCAAAAAAATGTTTAGTATTTATTTGATTTTATCATTTTATTATGCTATAATTTAAGGACAGACGGAATTTACGAAAAATATAAAAATAAATAGTGGGGTGGTAATAATGATGAAAAAAATAATCATAGCTGATGACAATAAAGAGTGGTGCAATATATTGTATAAATATTTAGTACGATATAATGAATTTGAAATATTAGGAATAGCCAATACAGATGAAGAGGAAATTAAACTTATTGAAGAAAAAAAACCAGATATAGTTATTACAGATTTAATGAGAAATGGAGAATATACTGGATTTGATATAATTAAGGAATATTCTACACATAAAAATTCTCCACAATTTTTAATCATTTCAGCAGGAATGCCAGTAAGTACAATTATGAAATGCAAAAATGTTGCAAATTTTATAGAAAAATTGCGTGCAGAGCCTAGTGATATAATTATTGCATTACGAAATATAGAAAAAGATGAAAGCTATTTGATAGAAGATACAATAGATGAAAAATGTGAAATAAAGGAAACAGCTACATTATGGAATAAGATAAAAGAATTTTTTGGTTGTAAAATATAGTAAAATACAGGAAAATAGTAAAATACAGGAAAATAGTAAAATCAGTTGCTAAAATTAACATAATATGGTATAATTATACCTGTGGAGATGATAAGTATGTATAATACAAACATAAACTTGAATTTATACAAAACATTTCTAGTAGTGGCAAAGTCAAAAAGTTTATCTGATGCAAGTAATAAATTAAATATAGAGAAACCTTCATTAAGTAGAAATATAAAACAATTAGAAGATACTCTTGGTATAAAATTATTTTATCGTGATAGTAAGGGTATGAAACTAACAGCGGAGGGCGAAGAATTATACGAATTTGTTGATAAAAGTTTGAGCTTATTAGAAACTGGAGAAAAAATTGTGCAAGAAAAAAATGACCTATCAACTGGCGAAATAACTATTGGTTCATTATCACATTTATCAGCATTCTATGTTATGGATTGTATAGAAAAAGCAAAAAAAGATTATCCGAATCTAAAAATAGAACTTGTTACTGGAGCAACAGGAAGAAATTTAATAGATTTATTAGAAAATCATAAAATAGATTTTGCAATAGATAGTACAAATTTAGATATTGCAAATAAAGATATACAACTTCAAGAATTAAAAGTTATTAATAATATATTTATATCTAAAGAGCCACTAGAAATAACAGATATAAAACAATTAGAAAATTTTGAATACATACTAGGTGCAGAATATACAGCTACTACAAAGGAATTGATGGATACATTAAAAAAAGTAGATGTAAAAATTAAACAAAGTGTAAAAATAGATATTACAGAATTAAGAATAAATGCAGTAAAAAGAGGGTTAGGCATTGGATATGTTATGAAAGACGCAGTAGAAAAAGAACTCGAAAATCAAGAAGTATATGAAGTTAAAATCCCAATGGAATTACCAAAATCTAAAGTGCATTTAATAAATTTAAAAGGTCATTTGTCAAAAGCAGATAAGAACTTTATAAAAGAATATTTAAAAAAATAATTATATATTATATTCAAGTGTAACACCCAAAATTCATTAAATTGGATTTTGGGTGTTACTTTTTTTGATAACATCTGTTAGATACTTTACAATAGACACTTAAAGAAATCCAATATATAATAGATATGTAAAAATTTTGCAGAAATGGGGAATGTAAAATGAACAATCGAGAGATATGTTGGTATTTAACAACAAAATGTAATGAAAATTGCAAATATTGTCATAGATTTTTAAATATTGAAGATTTAGAATATGAACAAAATGAGCAAATTTTAAGAAAATTAATTGATGATGGAGTAAAAGCTATAACTTGGACAGGTGGAGAGGCTTTATTATATAAAGGTTTTATCGATTTACTAAAAATAGCTAAAGAGAACGGAATAAAAAGTAAGTTAATAACTAATGGGACATTAGTAGCAAATAATAATGATATAAGAGAAGTATGCAACTATTTAGATAGCTTAACACTTTCAATAGATTCTATTGATGAAAAATTAAATACTGAGCTAGGTAGAGGAAAAAATCATTTTAATAATATAAAAACCGTTTTAGAATATTTAAAAGATAAGGATTTAAAAGTTAATATAAATACGGTTGTTAGTAAAGTTAATATAAATCAATTAGAAGACTTAGGAAATTTTATAAGTAATTATAAAATAAAGGCTTGGAGAATATTTAAGTTCATACCTTTAAGGGAAACAGCAAAAGTAAATAAAGATATGTTTGAAATTACAACAGAAGAATTTAATAGTCAAAAGGCATTATTTGAAAGTTTTAATAAAATACCAAAAGTTGAATATAGACAAGATGATGACTTTGAAGATAAGTACATAATAATAATGTCAAATGGAGATGTTGTAAAAACTGAAAATAATGTTGATATTAAAATTGGAAATGTTTTTGAAGAAAATTTGAAAAAGATATTGCAAAATTATGAGAAAAATAGTATATTTGTTAATGCACTTAAAAAACTAAAAGAGGGAAATACAATGAATAAAATTAGAACAATAGTAGCTCATAATGATGACAAAGCAAGAAATTTAATAATAAATACAATAAATACTTTAGATTTTGTTGATGTAGTAGGTACAGCGACAAATGGAATAAATACATATAATAAAATAGTTGAATTGCAACCTGATATGGTATTTGCAGAATATCGTATGTCAGATATGGACGGAATTGAACTTATAAAAAAATCAAAGGAAAAACTTGAAAACAAAACTCCAATGTTTAATATTATAGGAGAAAATATACCATTTGAGGAAATAGAAAAGTCTTCTAATGTAATAGGAGATAATATAAATGCTTTGGTCAATAATAATGATCAAGATAGAATAATAAATATATTGAAAGAATATAGAGAATATAAGGAATTTATGAATATAGAATAGAAAATAATCAAGACATTGAATTTAAAAGTCAATGTCTTGATTATTTTTTATATATAGATATTCTGTAATTGTTTCTAAAAATACTTTAGGCGATATGTTTTTAGATGGGTCAAACATTTTTACAAGTGGGTGTTCTTGTAAATTTTCTCTATTATAGTTTAATGGAGCAAGAGCGCCACGAAAAGCAGATTGTATTGCCTCAACAGAATAGCCATTATGCTTGTATGATAATATTTTCATAACTTCCCCCAGATTACAAGCTAAATTTGTATTATAGTAACATTCTTTTACTGCTTCTATAAGCAACTTTGTACGAGGAGAGGTAACTATCATATTCATAGTTGCTAAAAGAGAGTTTAGTTGTTTGTCTGTAAAATCATCATATTTATTTTCATTATCCATTTGTTTTACAGTATCATATAAAAGTTGTTGAGTTAATTTAGGTATTTCAACAAATTTATAAATTTTAGCAACATCTAAAAAATTATTTTGTTCTTTAAGTTCATCCATTGTTAAGATAATATTTGAATTTCTTTTTTCTACAACAGTGCTTGATAGTCTATCAATTATTTCCGTTGTTTCCATATCTTTGAAATGAGAATCTAAAATAAAAATATGTGGATTGATTTCATTGTATTTATTTAATGCTTCAATACCAGAATTTGCACTTGAAGTAAAAAGTGCATTGTCATTTTGTAGGTATTTACAAAAGTTTGTAGTTTGCTCGGTATTCTCATTTGCTACAAGAACCTTTACCATCTTTCACTACGACCTCCGATAATTCTTATTAATAATACAGCAATATTATATCACAAAAATTATGTAAACACAATAGAAAATTGGAAAAAAATTACTTTTCCTATGATTCATTTATGATAATGTCTTAATATATCATTTAGGAAAATGTCCCAATTTTAAATTTGTGATATAAGTATATCTGATAAAAATATTGGAGGTACTTATGAGAAAGGTAGAATTAAGA